>Ga0209979_1000385_pt1 | contig 62457 bp, 52 predicted proteins | sample AnhtaG_FD_183114 | JGI IMG/M metagenome (GOLD analysis project Ga0209979, IMG submission 183114) | Deep subsurface microbial communities from Anholt, Denmark to uncover new lineages of life (NeLLi) - Anholt_01485 metaG (SPAdes) (version 2) | ecosystem: Environmental > Aquatic > Marine > Oceanic...
TGTTGCAGCAATGCGATAATTTCCTATTTGTGCAAAGCAATAATTTCCGGTTTTGCAAAAATCGATTAAAGTTCTCTTTGCATATTTATGCGAGGAGGACAGAGGATGTCGAAGGAAGTTATTGCATTGAGTATTAAAGAGCTTGAACGATTAAGGATCATCCACAAGGTGATGGCGAAAGAGATCCGTCAGGTGGATGGGGCAATGTTACTTGGTCTATCGGATCGTCAGGTTCGGAACATAATCGGGAAGATTAAAGTGGATGGAGATAGGGGGATAGCGCATGGCAATCGAGGGCGAGAGGCGCCGAATAAGATCTCAAAGGAGGTACAGGAGAAGATCGAAGTGATAATAGAGGAGAAGTATGCGGATTTTGGGCCGACACTGGCGTCAGAGAAGCTATTGAAGCATGAGGGGATAAAAATTAGTCATGAGAAGCTGCGACAGATCATGATTGGGCAGGGTCTATGGAAGGTGCGGAGGAGGAGAGATGGACCTGTATACAAGTGGAGGGAGCGGAAAGAGTATATAGGGGAGATGGTACAGATGGACGGATCGCATCATGAGTGGCTGGAAGAGCGGGGGCCGAAGATGGTGTTTATGGGATACATCGATGATGCGATCAACCGGATTTATGGACGTTTTTACGACCACGAAGGAGTGTATCCAGCCATGGACTCGATGGAGCGGTATATACGCCGATATGGGCTGCCTCAGAGCCTCTACTTGGACAAGCACTCCACGTATAAAACGATCAGACAGCCGTATGTGGAAGAGGAGTTGCGTGGCAAACATGCGGAGACTCAGTTTGAGCGTGCAGTGGGGGAGCTTAAAATAGAGATGATCCATGCGGATTCCCCTCAGGCAAAAGGCAGAGTGGAACGTCTTTTTGGAACATTGCAGGACCGGTTGATAAAAAATATGCGCCTGGCAAAGATCTCGAGTATAGAAGAGGCCAATGCGTTTCTGGAAGGCTATCTTGAGGACTATAATAAGCGTTTCTCTCGAGCTCCTAAGAGAGAAGGTGATCTGCACCGACCCGTACCTGAGGATGTCAATCTGCGAGAGATCTTCTGTATTAAGGGAATCCGCACCATTAACGATGGCTATATCATCCAGTGGAAGAAACGGTTGTTTATACTGGATACCCCGTCGCTAGTCCTCAGGAGACGAAAAGTCGAAGTCCAAGAACAGTTCGATGGAGAGATAACCTTCAAGTACAAAGGACGCTCGCTAGACTGCCATGAAGTCTTTGAAGTCAAACCAAAGAAAGAAGAGGAGGTTAAACTGGCTGTACATAAGCCAAGAAAGAAGAGCAAGTATTGCCCCTCACCCGATCACCCATGGAATAAACCTTTTAGAGACATGCCTGACAAATGGTAAAACCGGAAATTTTTGCTTTGCACAAAACCGGAAGTTTTTGCTTTGCGTTGACACTTTTTTATTGACTTCGATTTTTTGATTATCTAAGATTATTCTATCTTTAATGGATTACTCTCTGTATAGCTGCGAGGGAAAAGTCTTTTTTACTTAATACATTTTTGAGAGAAATTACAGAGCGAAAGGAAGAACTATGAGAAAAAAATTTCTTATTTTATTTATGTTTATATGAAAATTGTATAGTCAGAATTAGATAGATAATATGGACTTTATAATCTGAGTAAAAAGCAAAAGCAAAGTAAAAGGGTAGTGAAGGTCACCCTTCACTACCCGTCTTTAACTTCTGAGTATATTTTTCTCTTACTTCTTAACCTGCTCTTCCATCCACTCTGTTGTGATGCTTTTGGGTCTTTCAATAGCTAAACCAAGAGCCCTGTCCCAAATCAGTGAAGCAAGGACACCAATAGCACGAGAAGCGCCGAAGAACACAGTGTAAAAGTCATACTCTGTGACTCCATAATGGAGAAGCAAACATCCGGAGTGGGCGTCGACATTAGGCCATGGGTTTTTCGCTTTGCCGTGCTCTTTTAGAATATCAGGTGCAACTTCGTAGATGGCGCTGACAACTTTGAAGATCTCATTATCGGGGAGATGTTTAAGGGCGAATTCGCGTTGAGCCATATATCTTGGGTCAGTTTGACGGAGAACAGCATGTCCGTATCCAGGAATGACCTTGCCAGAATTCAGGGTATCCCAGAGATATTTTACGAGCTCGTCTTTTGTTGGGACTCCTCCCAGGTCTTCCTTTACTTCCATGATCCAGCGAAGAACTTCCTGGTTGGCGAGACCATGGAGAGGACCGGCTAATCCATTCATGCCTGCGGATAGGGAATAGTAGGCATCAGAAAGGGTAGAACCAACAAGGTGTGTAGTATGAGCTGAAACATTCCCACCTTCATGGTCACTGTGGATTACAAGGTAGAGCCGCATGAGTTCTTTGAAGTCATCATCCTCAATTCCGACCATATGGGCAAAGTTTCCACCCCAGTCCAGGTTTGGGTCAGCAGGAATATGCTCGTCATTCTTGTAGGATTTGCGGTAGATATAAGAGGCAATCAGGGGGAGCTTGGCCAGAAGGTTCATTGCATCCTCAAACATGGGATCCCAGTATTCCATCTTGCTCATTCCCTCTCTGTATTTTTTAGAGAAGAGAGAATCTCTTTGGAGAGCAAGAATTCCCTGTGAGAACTGGGTCATGGGATGGGTATCTTTGGGGATAGCTTTGAGGATATCAACTAGATAGTCAGGAAGAGCGCTGCGTTTCTGCCATTCTTGGGTGATTTCCTTAACATCGTCCTCTGTGGGTAATTCACCGGTAAGAAGGAGATAGAAAATTCCTTCTGGAAGAGGTTCTTCACCGCCCGGAGCCTTTGGTAATTTCTCACGGAGCTGAGGAATGTTGAAACCACGAAAACGGATACCTTCAAACGGGTCAAGAGCTGATGTTTCTGTGACCATACATTTGACACCGCGCATTCCGCCATAAGCTTGAGCTATTGTGACGTCTGAGATCTTTTCGTCGCCATGTTCTTTGATCATTGTTTTAACTTTGTCGCGCATAGGATCAAGCTTTGAGGCGAATTTTTCTTTTAATGATGACATTGAGAAAACCTCCTTATAACGTTTGATTAAATTTTTTCCCTAATTTGAGAAGTGAATTACGAATATAACACTGTCTTTAAAACCTGTCAATTTTTTTAGTATCTTTAATGATAATTTTTCTTTGAACTATAAAAGTGCAAGATTATCTTCACTAACTCAGCCGAATCAATATTGGAAGCATCTTTATTTCCGTGATAAAGAAACAGTCAGGCAAACTGATCCGTCAGCCCATGTATTTTCCCCAGCGAGGAAAATCCACTTATTCCTCGGCTTGCTCTCCTCTTTGAGGAACCATGCCCGCTCGCCTCCGGATGGCTTCCTAACCAGATTGCCTGACTTCCAAAGAAATTGTCACGGAAATAAGGGTGCTTACATCAATATTTGACTTTTAGCTTGTGAAGTAGTTTTATATTTAAGACAAAGTTTTTTTATATTTTTAAGTGAGGAGGGAAACATGGAAATTGCTGTACTTTTTCTTATTATTTTTGCCGTTATTTTGATTTTAGCGGTAGGAATTTATAACAGGCTTGTGAACTTGAGAAACCGGTGTGATAATTCCTGGGCTCAGGTGGATGTTCAGCTCAGGCGTAGATATGACCTTATTCCAAACTTGGTGGAGACCGTAAAGGGATATGCAAAACATGAAAGAGAAGTTTTTGAGAAAGTTACAGAAGCACGATCTAAAGCTATAAATGCTGGAACAGTTAAAGAACAGGGGCAGGCTGAGAATATGCTTACTGGAGCGTTGAAGTCCCTTTTTGCTGTGGTTGAAAATTATCCTGAACTCAAGGCCAATCAAAATTTCCTGATGCTTCAGGAAGAGCTGGCAGGAACAGAAGGGAAAATTGCCTATGCCAGACAGTTTTATAATGATATGGTCATGAAATTTAACACAAAACAGCAGGTTTTTCCTTCTAACATTATAGCCAACATGTTTAATTTTAATGAGAACGAATACTTTGAAATTGAAGAAGAAGCAAGGGGTCCTGTTGAGGTGAAGTTTTAATCCAAGTATTTTTCAAACTAAGAAGTCAAAATAGTCCCGAATGTATGAACAAATTGCCAGCAACAAGAGGAAGTCGTTTTTCCTCATTCTATTTTTTCTCTGCTTGGTTTTTTTTCTAGCCTGGCTTTTTGGAAAACTGACCGGATGGGGTCCTCAGGGTTTGATTTTAGCCGCTGTTATAGCTATTGCCATGACTTTTGGCAGTTATTATGCGAGTGATAAAATCGTCCTGGCCATAAGCAGGGCAAAACCAGTTGAGAAGAAGGATTATCCCTATCTTTACAATGTGGTTGAGGGCCTGGCTATTGCGGCAGGGCTGCCCAAACCCCGATGTTATATAATTGATGATACAGCGCCCAATGCCTTTGCATCAGGCCGGAATCCAAAAAATTCTGTCATTGTGGTCACCAAGGGACTGCTCGAGAAATTGAACCGGGTTGAACTGGAAGGCGTAATTGCACATGAGATGTCACATATTAAAAATTATGACATTCTTGTGCAGACTCTGACTGTTGTTATGGTTGGCGTAATTGCCCTGCTCAGCGATTGGATTCTCAGGAGTTTTCTCTGGGGTGGAGGAAGAAGAAGGAGGAGCAGCAACAGTAAAGGCGGAAATGCTGCCGTAATAATTATTGTGGTAGGACTTGTACTTGCAGTGCTTTCTCCTCTTATTGCCCAGCTAGTGCGGTTTGCTGTTTCCCGAAAAAGAGAGTTTCTGGCTGATGCTAACGGGGCGCTCCTCACTCGATATCCCCCTGGCCTGGCTTCTGCTCTCAGGAAACTTCACGCAGATAAAGAGCCATTGGAAGCAGCAAACAAGGCAACCGCTCACCTTTATATTGTAAATCCCCTCAAGAATATTAAAGGAAACGTTAATAAATTATTCAGCACCCATCCAGCTATTGAGGAGAGGGTAGCGGCTTTAGAGAAGATGTAAATTTTCTATTAACTTATAAAGCTTCTCTATTACTGGATCCAATGAAAACTGTTGAAAGTGTTAGCTTGTCATATTATAATTGTAGCTCCCTTGGTGGGGTCGTAGTTCAGTTTGGTTAGAACGCTGGCCTGTCACGCCAGAGGTCGCGAGTTCAAGTCTCGTCGGCCCCGCCATATAATATCTTTATTTAAACCGTTTCTTCTTGGAAAAATCACCCCCTAAATCATCTCTAAAGACTATTTACTTGTATAATGGCTTTTATTTACTATTAATTATAATTTGAGGGATGATTTCTACTTTGAATGTCTTTATAGATGAAAGAAAGGAAGTCAAAGCATATATTTAAAAGAGAATTACAGAATAGAAAGAGATTGACATCTAATAAGTTATTTGGTTAGAATCAAAAAAACAATTCGCTAAACAGACGTGGAAAAGGAGCAATTTTTACAAAAAACAAGAGTGAATTCCTCCATTTGATTAACTGAGTAACCGTTTAATGGAGGAGGCAGGTTAATACTAAGGAAACGAAAAAAAAGGATATGAAGCCAAGAAATAAGTTTAACATCGAGATAATTCATGCTTAAAGCAGAAATTATGATAAGGAGAATTAGATGAAAGGGAGAAAAATTTTAAGTGCTTTATTAGGAGTGGTTGTTTTTCTTGTTTTTGCAGCAGTGAATGTGAATGCAACAGAAATCAGAAATGTTCCTTCGGGAGCTTTTCCAACGATACAGGCGGCCATAGACGAGGTAAGCTCTGAAGAAACTGTGTTGGTATTGGTAGCTGCAGGAACATATACACTATCTTATATCATTACAATGAAAAAGGGAGTGAGTTTACAAGGAGCAGGGGCAAATCTTTGTACATTGATTGGAGTGCCCGGAGGAGAAGTAATAGTTTGTGGTTATACGACTATTGACAACGTTAATATTATAATTGACAACGCTACAAGTATTGAGGGATTCACAATCACCCATGTAAATACCGGTGGCCGCGGAATCAAATGTGATATTGGCTCCTCCCCAGTCATTAAAAATAATATCATAATCGGGAATTCCGCAGGTCACGGAGGCGGCGGAATCCTGTGCAAGGCCGGCTCTTCCCCCGAAATCAGGAACAACCAGATTATCGGGAATAACACTAGTGACATAAAGGGTGGCGGAGGTATCTTATGCTGGAACTCCTCTCCAACTATCACAGACAACACTATAACCGGGAATCATGCTGACTTGGGCGGCGGCGGAATCTCGTGTTATGATAAATCTTCTCCAATAATAATGCACAATGACATAACCGGGAATACCGTGTCCAATGGAAGTGGCGGAGGTATCTTATGCTGGGACTCCTCCCCGACTATCAAAGACAACAACACTATAACCGGGAATCATGCTGACTTGGGCGGCGGCGGTATTGCCTGCATGAACGACTCCTCCCCGACTATTAGCAATAACATTATAACAGGGAATAACGCTAACATTTACCAAGATAGCCACAGGCTTGGCGGGGGTGGAATATTATGCGATGACTCCTCCCCGACAATCACTAATAACTTCATAAGCGGAAACACCGCTTCTTACTACAATCAAAATATTTTCTCCGACATCAGCGGCGGCGGAATTTTATGCGCCCAACTTTCTAAGGCGACCATTATTAATAACATTATTACCTACAATAGTGCTTTCACGAGCGGCGGCGGAATCTCCTCCCACGATTCTTCTCCGAATATCATCAACAACACAATAGCCAATAATACCGCTGACTATAACGGTGGTGGAATCAACTGTAGGGACATTAATTATTCCTCCTCTCCGATTATCAAAAACAACATCATAGCCTGGAATACCGTGACCAATGGAAATGGTGGTGGAATCAATTGCGATGGTTCTTCTCCGGACAACAACTATAACAATGTTTGGAACACCCCTTATGAGGATTATTATGACTGTGTGCTGGGACCTAATTCCATTACTTCTGATCCTCTATTTGTGGCCCCGGCCCCGGTTAGCGGTAATTATCATCTGCAGTCAGAGTCTCTCTGTATAGATGCGGGTGACAATGCTGCTCTTCTCAACAAGGATGATCCTACGATCTTCCTGGTGGATACAGACTATGATGGTCAACCAAGGATCGTTGATGGTAACGATGATACTGTTGAAATTGTTGATATGGGGGCTGATGAATTTGATCCGCTTTCCAATACACCGCCTGTAGCGGTTGATGATAGCTACAGCGTTGATGAGGATGAGATCCTGAGTGTTCCTACCTCGGAGATTTATGGAGTCCTGAAGAATGACAAAGATGATGACGGAGACACACTAACAGCAGTCCTGGACGAAAACGTCAGCCACGGTACTCTAGAACTGAATCCTGATGGCTCCTTTACTTATGAGCCGGATGATGACTTCCACAGTACGGACACATTCACCTATAAGGCGCATGATGGGCAGGTGTATTCGGAGAAGGCCACTGTTACTATCACAGTAAATTCTGTCAATGACCCACCTGTGGCTGATGACCAGTCGATAGCGACCGACGAAGATACTGCAATTTCAATCATTCTAAAGGCTACAGATGTTGAAAAAGATAGCTTAACTTACAGTGTAGTACTACCCGGGCCTGTAAATGGTACTCTCAGCGGTACCGCACCTAATCTAATTTATACCCCGGTTCTTAACTATTTTGGTGTAGATAGTTTGACTTTTAAAGCTAATGATGGAGAGGATTTCTCGAATGTAGCTACTGTGAGCATAACAATAACATCTGTCAATGACCCCCCAGTTGCTGATGCTGGGCCCGACCAGACTGTCGCGGCTAATGATAACTGTCAGGCTGAAGTGACTTTAAACGGAACGGCGAAAGATATAGATGGCGATATACTCACGTATACATGGGAAGGTCCGTTTGGACAGGCCTCAGGTGCGCAACCTACTGTTACTTTGGGCAAGGGTACTCATGAGATTACACTCACTGTGAATGATGGAAACAACGGAACAGCTTCAGACACTGTTCAAATCAAAGTTGAAGACCAGACTCCTCCGGTGATTTCCTTATCAGATCCCATTTTGGTTAGTATTGGCAAATGGTATTGGTTAAAAGCGAATATACTAACTGTAAGTGCTACTGATAATTGCTCCTCGGATGTTGAAATTTCCATTGACAAGGTTGAAGTATTTAATAAAAGAGGACGGCCTGTCTGGGGAAAAGGAGTATATTCAATCGTAGGCAAAAACATTTATGTTTTCCCGAAGGGAAAAGGGTGGTCAATACATGTTACAGTTACAGCGACGGATAAAAGTGGCAACTCTGAGACAGATACTATTAGCAAAACACTTTTAAAATATAAGGGATGGTCCTGGAAGAGCTTTTTCAAACTATTATTTTGGAAGTGCTTCCATTAGATCCCTTTCTGTTTATAAACATCTCTGCTTGTTAAGCCGGAAGTCACAAGTTTAAGTCTTGTCGGCCCCGCCATCTTATTTCCTTGTTTTTCCCAGGAGAAAAATCGCGAATGGAAGCCGGATACTTTTTGGAGTTATAGAGTCATAATATTCTCCCGTTTTTTATCTTTATGAAGATAGGATTGTTTTTGAGAAAATTGTCTATGAGGAAAAGAGCTGACAATTTAAAAGTACTACAAAGTCCTGCACAGACCTTCGATTTGACAGTTACTTTTTAATAGGATATATCTTAATTTTATTGATTGAAATTATAATAATTATCTCTTGGGAAACGTCATAATACATATGAATTCAGATTAAAGATTAACCCAGGAGTTTAAGGAGAAGATGTGGCAAAAAATGAGAAAAGATTCAGGGTCAGATCGTTCATATCTTTTGTTATCTTATGGTCATTTATTATCTTGGCGCTGTCTGGTGTAATCCTTTATGTCTCTCCGGCTGGAAGCGTAGCAAGAAGCTTAAGCTGGAAATTTTTATTTTTCTCGCGTGACACATGGAGAGGAGCGCATATAATTTTCTGTTGCCTCTTTGTGGTTTTTACAATTCTTCATATATATTTCAACTGGAGAGCAGTGCTCGGCTATCTTAGAAAAAAAATCTCAAGAGGCATATTTTCCAGAAAAGAGTTAGCGTTTTCTTTAATCATTGTCGGGATTGTACTCATTTTTGCACTGGCCAGATGGCAGCCTCTCGGGAAGCTTTTGGAGTGGAGGGATCAGATAAAATATAAGCAAAGGACGCCGCAGAGTAGTTTCTTGGAGAAAGATGAGAATGTTCCTATCCTTACGGATCAGATTGAAGGTGGAAGAGATAAAATCAGTCACCAATATAAAATTATAGAGCCCGGGGAAATCCAAGTTCCATAAAAATGCGGGCTTAACGTATTAAAATACGACCTCATAATCCGTAAACTCATAGTATATTGACAAAATTTATTTATCTAAATATAATTTTAGTCTGAGAGACGGGGGCGAACAGGTTTCGACGGAGATAGTGAGGCAGAGGCAGCATGTCGAGATTCCACCCACCTCGTAAAAAGGTGGAAAAAACTAAGTGCAGAAACTCTGCCAGCTGCTGCCTATAATTAGGCATGCCGTTTCTCAAGTTATTTCCTGCGGTACTTGAGAAGCGTCGATGAGCAGGATAGCGAGCCAGGCTTGCCCTGAGCCTTGTGAGCGAAACATAATCGGGGCTAGTTCAGTTGTGTTTTTCCTCTTTGGACACTTCAGAACGAGATAACAGAAGAGGATAAACATGTAGAAGTTATCTGCTGAATGTCTTCGGACGCGGGTTCGATTCCCGCCGCCTCCAATAATTCTTTAGAACAAGTGACATTTTGAAAATAAAATTAGTAAGCCAGGAAAAAAAAGGTGTATTTATAGCGGGGATTATCTTCTTCCTTCTTCTTTCTGTATTTTCTGTATCTCAAAGTCAGCATGTATTAAAGTTATCCGTTAAAGACAGCCCTAATTTCAGCCGAATCATAATCGAAGCCTCATTTCCTTTATCTTTCGGCTTTGAGAAAAAGTCATCCTATTTAAAAGTTAGGATTGGAGCAGACGTTGCTTTTCGGATAAAAAGAGACCCTTTTTACAGCCGTCTCATCAGATCTCTCAGTTGGTCAAAAGAAAGAGATGATTACATCCTGACAATCAGGACAAAGTCCAGAGACTTTAACTATGATTATTTCACGGTTTTGGACCCACCTCAATTGGTTATTGATTTTAGTCCACTTGGCGAAGGAAGCTCTGAGGCAAGAGCCGGTTTGAAGCGTAAAGAGGATTTAGATAGGAGGATAGATTCGTCTTCATCATCCCGCTCTCCTTCTGCAAAAGAAAGCCTGTCTTCTCTGCGGGGAATTAAGACGATTGTGATCGATCCGGGCCACGGAGGCTTGGAACCCGGAGCTAAAGGGAGGTATGGTACATTAGAAAAAGACATCACCCTGGCTGTAAGCCTCAAATTGAGGGACATTATTGAGCAAAAATTTGGCTTCCGTGTTGTCCTTACTAGAGAAAAAGATGTGGAAATTTCCCTTGAGAATAGAGCAGCCAAAGCAAATAATAATAAGGCTTATTTATTTATTAGTATTCACACGAACAGCTCTTATCGAAAAGATGCTCATGGGCCTGAAACATTTTTTCTGAGCTCCGAGGCAACAGATGAAGAAGCCAGGAAGCTGGCATATTTGGAAAATAATCCGGCCGAAATTAAAGAGGGAATCACGGGAGAAAGTGAAGATGAGATAGCAATGATTTTATGGGACTTGGCTCAGTCAGCACATCTTAAACAGAGCAGCCTTCTTGCTGAAAGCATTCAGAAGGAACTCAACTCTCTCTTTCGAACAAGAAACCGGGGAATCAAGCAGGCTCCTTTTAAAGTTTTGACCGGGGTTGCCTGTCCTGCTGTTCTAGTAGAGGTCGCCTTTATTTCCAATTCTGATGAGGAGAGAAATTTACTGCAAGAAAACTTTCAAAGAGAAATTGCTCAGAGAATATATCAAGGCTTGGTGAATTTTATCGAGCTTTACTCCCAGGAATGATATGAAGAAAATAAGCAGGAAGAAAATAAGTAGGAAGAAAGTAGCGATACTTGTCGTGCTTATTGCGATTTTGGCCATTCTTGTTGTCATCTTTTTTAAAAGCGGAATAAGGGAAAGAATAATACCTCCTCCTTCGGCTCTTCCTGCTGAGCCTGGAATACAGCCTGCCGAGCCTGGAGAAACAATAAAGATTGTCCTTTTTTTCCTCTCTGAGGAGGATACATATCTTCATCCTGAAGAAAGGGAAATTCCTGCCTATTCATCCGTTGTTCATCAGGCCAAACGAGCTATTGGGGAACTCATCAAGGGTTCCCAGAGGGGTTACATTTCTCCTTTTCCTCCAGAGACTGAACTCAGAGAGCTTTATGTAACCAGAAAAGGAGTGGCCTATGTGGATTTTTCAAAAGAGATAGTGGAAAAACATCTGTCTGGCTCTTCAGCTGAAATTTCAACGATTTTTTCAGTTGTAAATTCTCTTACATATAATTTTAGCTCTATTGAAAAAGTCTTTATCTTAATTGAAGGTCAAGAAAGAGAAACTTTAGGGGGCCACATTAATCTTAGCCGGCCTTTTTTGCCGCTGTATGATTTAATCGCCAAATAGTATCAACATTTTGAATCCAGAATAAAGATATTCCACATGAAAAGATTGCTTAAAGTAGTTATTATAGGTTTCCCTAATGTGGGGAAATCCACTTTATTTAATCGCCTTTTAAAAGAAAATAAATCGCTTGTTCACTCTCTTCCTGGTATGACCCGGGATCAAGTCTCTGCCATCTGTGATTTGAAGGGAAAGAAGTTTGTGCTGGTTGATACAGGTGGATTTTTTGATTCTCAAGAGGACCCTCTCTCTTCAAAAATCAGAGACAAAGCAAAAGAAGCAGCAGAGGAAGCGGACATTCTTCTTTTTGTTCTGGATGGGAGAAGAGATTTTTTGCCCTCCGAGGAAGAACTCTATTTTTCCTTAAAAAAATTGAATAAGCTGATTTTTGTGATTGTTAATAAGATAGACTCTCCTTCTGCCGAGGCCAACCTTGGTGATTTTTATCGGTTAGGTGAGGAGAATATTCTTGCCATCTCGGCTGAGCACAAGAAAAATTTGGACTTTCTTGAGTCGAGCCTCCTTAAAGCACTCCCTTCTTCAGTTCAAGGGGAAAAAGCGGTAGAACCCCTGAAAATAGCCATTGTTGGACGGATCAATGTTGGAAAATCATCTATTGTTAATCGACTTTGTGGAGAAGAAAAATTAATAGTAAGTGAGATTCCAGGGACAACCAGAGATAGCACTGATACTGTGATAAACCGGAATAAAAAAGCCTTCTGCCTTGTTGATACAGCAGGGATTCGAAAATTAAGCCGGACACGGGATAAAAGAGAGAAAGCCAGCATCATAAAAGCGAAAAAAGATATCGTCCAGGCAGATGTTATAAGTTTGATAATGGATGCACAGGAATTTCCTACGCGCCAGGATTCTGGGATTGCTCATTTGTCTCATGAATCAGGCAAACCTCTCTTGATTGCACTGAACAAATGGGACTTGGTTCAGAAAGATACCGGGACTTCTGAAGATTTTAAAGAAAAGGTTTATACGAGGTTAGACTTTGTCAATTATGCCCCTATTCTTTTCATTTCCGCTTTAACAGGTAAGAGAGTCGTAAAAATTCTCGATTTTGCAGAACAGGTCTATAAGAATGGTTTTAAAAAAGTTGGGACATCTCGATTGAATAATTTTTTATCCTGGATAAATGAGAATCATCCTCCTCTCTCAAAAAAGAAGAGAAGAATGAAGATAAAATATATGACACAAATAAGCGTGCTCCCACCGACTTTTGTTCTCTTCACTCATTCACGCGTTTCTCTTGCCCCATCTTACGAGAAATTTTTTATTCATCTTTTGCGGAAAGAGTTTAATTTCTGGGGAACTCCCATTCAATTGTTTTTGAGAAAGAACTAAATTTAAGCTGTATCAAGAGAGAAAAATTCACAAAAAGAGATATTTTAATTTTCTGTGGGAATACAAAATTTTTTTATGTGAAATAAGTCCGAAATGGTCCCGCTGGCGTCATGCATCTTGACTTTATTCCTGTATTCTATTATAAATTAAATTGCGAGGAAACTTCGGACTTGAGGACAAAGGAGGTCATGATGTTTCGGAAAAGTACAAACATTGTCCTGCTAATTCTTTTAGCTCTAACCGTGATTTTTATCCCAATGAGTTGTAAAAAACTCAAAACTTCTAGATTACAAGCCAACTATTATTTTACTAGAGCAAATAGTTTTTTTAGTGAAGCCAAATACCGGAATGCAATTGAAGATTATGAAAAAGCATTAAGTTATAATCCAGAATTGGTTGATGCTTTTCGATATCTTGGTGAAGCTTATAAAAATCTATTTAAGCCTGGAGTTACTACTCCAGAAAATATGGAGAAAGCCAATAAGGCTTTGGAGGCTTTGAACAGGGCTTATGAAATTGATCCGGATAACAAAAATGTTATTTACTCCCTGGGTGATATGTATGACAAATTGAGGAATTATGAAGAGGCTGAAAAGTTGTACTTGAGGATAATTGAGTTGGAACCGGCTAATATGAATAATTACTATGTTGTGGCTGAATTTTACAAGAGGTATGTAACTGTAAAAGTTTCTGGAACTCCGGATGAAAAGGGAGATGATGAGAATGCCGTTGCTACACCGTTTAGAAAAGCAGAGGAGATGTATCTTCGGAGGATTGAGACTGACCCCTATAATCCCCAGGGTTATGCCTATATAGCTCAATTTTATGACGATCAGCATCCTTCCCCAATGTTTGACGAAGCATGTAAATATCATAGAATGCGTATAACATTGGATCCTGAAAATGCTGAGGCTTGGTACGCTGTAGGAGCGAATCGTTTCTATAAAGCTAACCGTCTTCGACTTGTCCTGTCAAAGGAAGATAGGTTAGAACTTGGAGAAGAGAGCCTAAAGGCATTATTTAAGGCTTCAGAGGTAGATCCATCTTATCCTGAGCCATATATTTACGTTAATTTGGTATACAGGAATATTCACGCGAAAATTTATCTGGATAGGGCGGAGCGCTACATAAAAGAAGCAGATATATTCCAGGATAGATACCTAGAGGCGAAAAAAAAACAGGCAGAGAAAAGAAAGCTTGAGCGAGAATTAAGAGGAGAGAGATAAAACAAGGAAGTATTTTAGTTATCCCCGGTTAAATCCTTCAGCTTTATTTCCTGTAAATTCTTTTAAAGAATGTTTATCCCTCTAAAAGATGATAATCCCACTTCCCGTTTTCCTTTTGTTACAGTCTTTTTTATTGCACTGAATCTTTTAGTTTTTCTATATCAAGTTTTTTCCCCGCAAGGGCTGGGTTATTATGTTTATAAAATGGGTGCAATTCCTTACGAAATCACCCATTTCACGACAGTCACTTTTTTTCCACGAATAGCACCTCCTTTAACTCTTATTACTTCTATATTCATTCACAGCAGCGTTCTGCATCTTTTGGGCAATATGCTCTATCTCTGGATATTCGGCAACAACATTGAAGACTTTCTCGGTCCCTTTCGGTTTATTCTTTTCTATTTCCTTTCAGGATTGGGAGCGAGTCTTGCTCATATCGTTTTTCATCCCTCTTCCCAGGTTCCGATGATAGGGGCAAGCGGAGCCATTGCAGGAGTGCTTGGGGCTTATTTAATCCTATATCCTAGGGCAAAAGTTTTAACCTTTGTCTTTCTGTTTATTTTCATTCGAATTCTGCCCATTCCTGCATTTTTAATCCTTGGAGTGTGGTTTATCGCTCAAGTTTTGAATGTTGGTATTGGAGGTGGAGTAGCCTGGTTTGCTCATATTGGCGGATTTTTAATCGGGGTAGCCTTGATAAAGATTTACTCAAGAAAAAGAAGAGTCAAAGAATGGATTTATTCGTAGCTATTTTGTTCTTAGTTAAATTTTTTAGGTTACACCCAAACCTCGGTAAAGGTTGACAACTCCCTAAAGATTTAGTATTTTAGAGCATCGCTCTAATGAATTAAAGTAGGTCTAAAGTTTAGAGAAATGAGAACGTTTACTCCAAAAAAAGACGAGATTGAGAAGAAATGGTGGCTGATTAATGCCGAGGGAAGAACTCTGGGGAGACTGGCTACTGAAATTTCTGTCTTACTACGCGGGAAGAGGAAACCTGAGTTTGCTCAGTTTATTGATTGTGGAGATTTTGTGGTTGTGATCAATGCTGAAAAAATAAGTGTTACAGGAAAAAAACTGGAGCAGAAAAAGTATTATTCTCACTCCGGTTACCCTGGAGGATTAAAAGTAAAGTCTCTTAAGGAAGTCTTAGAAAAAAAGCCTGAAGAGGTTATTCGGAAAGCAGTCTGGGGTATGATCCCCAAAGGAAAGCTCGGTCGTGCCGTATATAAAAAACTTAAGGTTTACAAAGGGCCTGAGCATCCTCATGAGTCTCAAAAACCACAGGAATACCAGTTTTAGGAGGAAAATTGAGTTTAATCCAGTACTACGGAACAGGAAAGAGAAAAACATCGGTTGCGCGGGTCTTTCTCCGTCCAGGTAAAGGAGAAATCACTTTATATGTAAATAAAAGACCTCGTCAATTTAATGAGTATTTTAATTTAGAAAGCCATAAACATACCATTAAACAACCTTTCCATATAACTGAAACAGAAAGTAAATTTGATATTTTTATCCGTGTGAATGGAGGGGGATCAAACGGACAGGCAGAAGCGATCCGGTTAGGAATTGCGAGGGCTTTGATTGAGTTTAATAAGGAATTAAGGACCAATCTTAGAAGTGCAGGTTTGTTGACAAGAGATTCCAGGATTAAAGAAAGAAAAAAATATGGATTATTAGGTGCCCGCAAAGCACCTCAATACCACAAGAGATAAATGGAGGATTCGTGTTGGTTTCAGTAACTATGAAGGAACTTTTAGAAGCAGGCGTTCATTTTGGCCACCAGACAAAAAGGTGGAATCCCAAGATGAAGGATTATATATTCGGCCAGAGGAATGGAATCTATATTATTGACTTACAGAAGACGATAAGAAATTTCAAAGAGGCTCTACAATTTATTAGAAGTGTTGTCGAGGATGGGCAGGAAGTGCTCCTGGTAGGAACGAAGAAACAAGCTCAGGACATTATCAAAGAAAGCTCCTTAAAATGCGAATCGTGTTATGTTAACCAGCGCTGGCTGGGCGGATTGCTGACCAACTTCAGTGTTATCAGAGGTAGCGTGGAAAAATTGATCGAGTTGGAGGAAATGAAAGAAGACGGACGGTGGGGGCTTCTCTCAAAAAAGGAACAGTCAAAACTGGAGAAGGTTTTCAGGAAACTCTCTAAAAATTTAGGTGGAATAAAGGATATGCTGGAGCTCCCTGGAGCTTTATTTGTGATAGATTCTACAAAAGAAGAAATTGCCATTCAGGAAGCCAAAAAACTGAATATTCCTATTGTGGCTGTAGTTGATACAAATGGAGATCCGGAAGACATAGACTATCCTATTCCAGGAAATGATGATGCAGTCAGAGCCATCGAATTGTTTACTACAAAGATATCTGAGGCTGTCATTGAGGGCAAAAAAAAGAAGATGGATAAAGAGCTTCAGGAAGCCAAAAAGGAGGAAGAAGTTCCTCCAGAAGCGGAAGAAGATATTCCCGCTTCGGGACTTCCTGCTGAAAAGGGAAAAGAGGGCAGCCCTATTAAGCCTGAGGAATCTGCTTGAAGAAGGGAAAAAAGATGGAAATAAAAGCTAAGATGGTCAAGGAGCTCCGTCAACGGACAGGAATTGGAATGATGGAGTGCAAACAAGCTCTTAAGGAAAGTGGAGGAGATATTGAAAAGGCGATTCTCATTTTAAGAAAAAAAGGATACGCGCGTGCTAAAGATAAAATGAGTCGTGAGACAGCAGAGGGAGTAGTTGGTTCTTACATCCATCTTAACGGGAAAATTGGAGTCCTTGTTGAAGTAAATTGTGAATCGGACTTTGTAGCCCGCAATGATGATTTTAAGGAATTGGTAAAAAACATTGCTTTGCATATTGCTGCATCAAATCCCAGATATATATCTTCGGATGAAATCTCCCTTGAAGTATTGGAAGAGGAGAAAGAGATAATCCGGGAGCAGTTCAAGGATTCAAAAAAGCCTCCCGAAATAATTGATAAGATTGTACAAGGAAAACTGGGTAAATTTTACGAGGAAGTTTGTTTATTGGACCAGCCCTATGTAAAAGATGATAAAATTTCAGTCAAAAAACTTCTTGCATCATATATTGCTAAAATTGGCGAGAACATACAAATAAAAAGATTCGCCCGGTTTGAGCTGGGCAAATATTAATATAAGTTTGGTCATGCCTGAATTAAAGCCAGTCTACAAAAGAATTTTACTAAAACTTTCTGGGGAATCTCTCTTAGGAAAAAGTTCGTATGGAATTGATCTTGAAACGGCAAAGTCTATAGCAAGAGAGATGAAGGAAATCACCGGCTTAGGTGTCCAGGTTGCCATAATGATTGGAGGAGGTAATATTTTCCGTGGAGTTTCTGGGACTGCAGCAGGGATGGATCGAGCTTCAGCTGATTATATGGGCTTACTGGCTACTATAATGAATGGGATTGCTCTTCAAGATGCTCTGGAGAAAGGGGGCGTTTTTACCCGCCATGTGTCAGCCATTGAAATCAAAGCCGTAGCAGAACCTTTTGTAAGAAGAAGAGTAATAAGGCATCTTGATAAAGGTAGAGTTGTCATCTTCAGCGCGGGTATCGGAAGTCCATATTTTACGACGGATACGGCTGCAGCATTAAGAGCTCTGGAAATAAAAGCCCAGGTGATATTAAAAGCAACAAAAGTAGATGGTGTATACACAGCTGATCCTATGGTTAATAAAACAGCTAAAAAATTTAGTACTATCAAATATTTAGATGTAATTAAGAAAGGATTGAAGGTTATGGATACAACAGCAATTTCCCTGTGCAAAGATAATGAGCTGCCCATTATCGTATTTAATCTGAAGAAGAAAGGAAATATAAAAAAGGCTGTGTTAGGCCAGAAGGTGGGAACAAAAATTTATTAAGTCTCCCCTGGATAGTTAAAGATATTTTCTTTGTATTCTGTTTTAGCGAGGGAATAGGATGGTTAAGGACATATTAAGAGAGATTGAGAAAAAAATGAAAGTTTCCACAGAACATTTCCGAAAAGAACTGAGTAAATTGAGGACCGGACGCGCGAATATTAGCCTTTTTGAAGATATAAAAGTCGATTATTATGGGAGTTTAACACCTGTCAATCAAGTGGCTACTCTCGGGGTTCCTGATCCTACTTTGATTACAGTCCAGCCTTGGGACCCGTCGTTTTTGGAAGCTATTGATAAAGCTATCAGAAGTGCCGATTTTGGGCTTAATCCTATTAACGACGGTAAAACCCTCAAAATCCCGATTCCGCCGTTAGATGAGGATAGAAGAAAAGAATTGGCAAAGCATATAAAAAGCATGCTGGAAGAAGAGAAAACAGCACTCCGAATTATGAGAAGAGATGGCAAGGAAGGAATCGAGGAACTAGAAGAGAAAAAAGAAATCACTGAGGATGATAAGTTTTGGGGGTATGAAAAACTCCAGGAAGTTACTGACGAATACACAAAAAAAATTGATGAGCTTGCAGATTCTAAGAAAAAAGAAATCTTAGAACTTTAAAATCCTGGAGATTGTGAAGAAAAAAGCCAAATAAAACATCGCCACTAAACTTTATTAATTCCAAATTTTAATAGTTTTTTTATTTTCTGTCTGCCTTTCGGCCTAATCCTTTTATTCTATTCAGTAAAGCGTTTCCATTTTGTTTTTAATCTTTCTGGGCTTTTAATTTTTTTCTACCAAACCAATTTTCAGTTACTCCAAATTTTGTTCTTATTACAACTCCCCAGGCGATTATGGTTAAGAAGAATGAGACAAGAGCGCCGAGGAAAGGAATAAAAGTGATGAAGCTTACTATGATCAAACCTAATGTAACAGCCAGGAGTGGAGAAGTTTTGCCCTTCCCGAATGCGTTACAGAGGCTGTCTCCAAGGAAGTAGAAGAGGACAACTCGACCGAATATTTTAATGATCAGACCTATAATAATAAGCGAGAGAAGGATTGGAATACCTATTAAGACAAAGGAGAGAAAAACTGAAAAGATGATTAAACAGGTATAAATAATGATGCTTAAAATGCCTGTTCCGAATACTGGCCAGAAGGATTTTCTGATTTGGGACGATGCAAGGGAAATCTGACGGGGGAAAAAAGCTGCCATCAGCAGAGCAAGGAGAAACCAGATAAAGACAGAGATTAATTTAATAATAATAAGAAATGGTATCAGAGGGCCTTTAAAAAGCGTCTTCATTAAATTTTTAATATCTCTAGGGGTTTCAATATAAATCGTGTCTCCTTTGACAATAGAACCAAACTCTTTTTCAAGCGTTCCTCCTAAGGAAACGACATCTCCGTTGACAACAGCAGAAGACTTCAGAGTGACCCCCGATCCGAATCCTAAAACTAAATCTCCCACTTCACCGGATACAATAACTGTGCCGCCAAAGGCAACTACACTGTTCTTAACTTTCCCTTCGATGAGAACCTCTCCCCCAAAAGCGATGATATTATCCTGGACTTCGTCTTCTGCTACATAGATATCTTTTTTCATTGTAAAGCTCTGTTGACTTTGAAGAGGGAGAAGTCCAAAAAGAAAGAAGAAAAAGATAAAAGTTAATAATATTTTATTTTTCATGTTCTTTCTCCAATAAATAGTTTTCTTTTAATCCCATATATTAAAGTCAAAATAACAATAATAGAAATTGCGATTATGATTATCTGAACCTGAGGGCTGATAATGGCTGTTAATGAGGTGAAACCGTTGATGAGAAATCCAAAAAATTGCTGAATCACTTTGATTAAAAGAGTGGCTAATTTAAAGATTTTCACGAAAAGAAGAGCAAAGTTTTTTATAAAACTCCAAAGGGCCTGATTGAAGCTGATGAGAAGATCGGAGAGATTTTGCCCGCTGGCCAGAAGAAAGATGAAGAGAGCCAGGGTAATCGAAGTAAAACCAGCAGACATGGCTTTAATCCAAGACGAAATAGGAACTTTTGTCGGAAAAATTTTAGCCATAACCTGCTGAGTAAAATCAGGAGGGGGCTGCCAGAGAGGGAGGCTTTCTGCAGCTTGGAGTAAAAGGTTTCTTTCTTCAAGAGCTCTTTGGCATTTTGGACAAGTTGTCAGATGCTCCTCGATTTTTTTGTTTTCAGCTTCTGAGAGTTCTTTTTCGATATAGAGATAAATCTGTTCAATGCTGAGGCATTTCATTCTTTTTCCTCCAGGAGCGAACGAATCATTTCTTTAGCCTGAAAAACTCTGTTTTTGATTGTTCCTACAGGCAAGTTTTTAATTTCTGCGATTTCTTCGTAGCTGAATTCGTTGATATGCCTCCATAGAAAGACCTCTCGCAAAGGAGCAGGAATTTTTTCCATAGCTCGTTCAATTTTTTCCCTTAATTGAGAAATTTCAAGCTTTTTGATTGTTGATGGTTTGTTTTCAGGGATTTGAAGGGGTGGATTGCTGCTGTCCCACTTTGGGGGCTGATCGAGGGAAAAGGTTTCTATCTTTTTCTTTCGCCAGTAATCGATCATAAAGTTGGATGCAATTTTGAAAAGCCAGGTGCTGAATTTATACTGGGATTGATATAAGTGGAGAGAGGAATATGTCCTTATAAAAACATCCTGGGTGAAATCAATAGCAAGTTCTCGCTCTCCGACCATGCGTCCGATGTAATTCAGTATGGGCTGTTGATACTTTCTAATAATCATTTCAAAGGCCTCTTTTTCACCGTTGATTGTTTTTTCGATGAGTTTTTTATCTTCATCCATGGAGGACATCCTGCCCTCAAAAGTTTATACGAAATTGAGAGAATATGGTTTAGATGAAGGAATTTTACTGGGGATATTCATTTTTTTGGTAAAATTCATCTTTAATAATCTCAACATCGGAAGGTAGTTTTAACTCAAACACATTTTGAGGGAAGCGAATGTTACTTTTTATTTGAGAAAAATGAAATTCAGATTTGCTGCCGGCCCAGTCAAAAAAAATAGCTTTTTGGATTAGCCAGGTTTTTTCGTTAATTTCCAGTAGGATATAGTTATATTCGTTTTCCTCTTTGGGAGTTAATTTTAACTTCCAGGATTTTTGATTTTCTGAGGGGAATGGGCTGAACTCAATTGAATAATTGTCTGTCAATCGCTTCTTGCCGGATAGAAGAGAAAGAATTTCTGACTCATACATCTCTTTTGATAAAGAACTTTGGAAAAGCTCTTTATCTTCCGGAAAATAGGAAAGAAAAACTCCTTCTTTGTAGAGGAAAATTTTCTCCTCCGGATCTTTGTATTCCCATTTCATCAAGTCAGGTTTTTTAAAGTAAAATTCCCCTTTTTCTTTTAAAGGAGTAGAATCTGAAGAAGGATAATAGTATTGCTGGAAATTTGCCTGAATTGTTTTGATTGAATTAAGTTTCCTTTCTGCTTTGAGAGCGACATCTTCAACAGTGAGAGAAGAGCTGGATAGGGAAAAAAGGAGTAAATAAAAAATCGGTTTCATAGTACCTGAATTATAGCATAAGCTGGAATAGACTTTGAAAACATTAATTTTCCCCCGACAGGAAAGATAACAAGAATAGAACCGTCCCTAATTTTAAATTAAAATTTGCTAAGAAAGAGCTGTTTTTGTTATAAGTTGCGACATGAAGCTTGAATTTTTCCTAGCTCTCTTTGCCTACTTTGCCCTTCTTCTTCTTGTAAGTTTTATTTTTTCAAAGCGGATGAAATCGCTTGAGGATTTTTTCCTTGCTTCCCGGAATCTTCCGTCTTTTTTAGTCTTTTTATCTCTTTCAGCTTCCTGGTTTGGAGCCACATCGATTCTGGTGTCTGCAGATGAAGCCTATAAAACAGGAGTAAGTTCATTCTGGATCATGGGAGTACCGGCAGTTCTTACTGTTCTTGTGCTTGGCTTCTTTTTAGCCAGGCCTATTCGCCGCCTTCCAATAGTGACTTTACCGGATCTTGTAGAAAAACGTTACGGCCGCACTGTACGTCATATGGCTTCACTCTTGATTATCTGGTATATGGCTGTTTTAGCTGCTTCCCAGATGGTCGCGCTCGGCCAATTTTTAAAGTTTTTCCTCGGGACTCCTTATCTCGTAAGCATGGCGTTGGGATTAATTGTGGTCCTTATTTACTCTGTTTGTGGAGGCTTTTTTTCGGTAGTTATTACAGATAGTCTTCAATTTTTTCTACTTGTGGCAGGTGTTTTTGGCCTTTTCTTTTTTCTTCTGGATACATCCTCGTTAAAGGATATTCCAGTTTTTGTTTCCGAACTGGGAAAGAACCAATATTTTAATTTTTTCTTTGACTTCAAAAGGAATTTTCTGACTGTCATTTCTTTTACTCTGGCATGGACAATCTCTCCTATTGCCTGGCAGAGAATTCAGGCAGCTCGAACAGACAGAGATGCTCGACAGGGCCTGTTCTTTACATCCGGGATGCTTTTTCTTCTTTACGGTTTTGTGGTATGTATTGGAATATTTTCCCTTCCCGTGTTCTTTTCCCAGGGGCTGGAAGGGCCTCTTTTCTCTGAGATTATTTCTTCAAGGACCGGGGCCTTTTTAAGCAGCATTTTGTTTGTGGCTGTCGTGGCTGCGGTCATGTCCACAATGGACACAGCAATCAACACTGGAGCATTTTCTTTAACCCGGGATGTATACCAGCAGATTTTTCCAAGCAAAGGAAAAAGTGTTGTTCTGGTGAGTCGCCTATCGACTTTTCTGGTTGGAGGAGTTGCCTTTTTTGTAGCAACCAGGTTTCAAAGCATATTAAAAACCCTGGGACTTGCCTCTGAGATTATGGCTGAAGGTCTTTTTATTCCAGGATTAGCCATGATTTTTCTGAAGAAAAAATTGCCCTTGGCAGGATTTTTGAGCCTTTTTTTAGGAGGAGGATTTTCTATAGTCGGTTTTTTATGTGAAATCGAACTTCTGACTCTGAATTGGCCAGCCTGGCCTTATTCCGTACCTTATGGGCTCGGTCTGAGTCTTGTTGGATTTGGATTGGGTTTTGCTGCTGATAAATTAATAGCAAGGGCGGAAAAAACAAGATAGGTCTCTTCCATCTTGGGGGGGAATAATCAGAAAGTATTCGGGGATGTTTTCGCTCCCGCTCAGATTTTTCGCCATCCCTTCATCAATTTTTTAACGCATAGACGAAGGGCAGTGGGTGAGAAAAACCGTTTGAAGGAGAGCTCAGGTCAGCAGGTTCAAAAACACGCACCTTTTGCCCCAGCGAGGCAAAAGCTGCTCGGTTTCAGGCTTCGCTCTCCTCTCCTTCAAGGAGAGGAACCATGCCCGCTTTGCCTTCAAACGGTTTTTTTTACTTGCTGGCCTTCGCAAAATTAAAATATTTATATCGCTGGGGCAAAAGTTGCGTGTTTTCTGAATCCACTGGCCTGAGTACACAATAAATATTTTTTATATGGTTTACTGTTCATTTTGTTTTTTATATTATTTATGCCGATGTCTTTTTTAAATGAAATGCGCTGGAGGCTTGTTGGTTTTGTGGGGAGACTTGTTTTATGGCTCTGGGCAAAAACCACCAGAATGAAAATATTAGGTGAGGAAGATTATCTGGAATTAAGAGCGCAGGGAAAACCAGTGATTTTCCTAGTCTGGCATGGCCGGATTTTTATTGTTCCATATTTTTTCCGGCGAAGAGACATTATGCCCCTTATTAGCCCAAGCGAGGATGGGGAAATTGCGGCCCGAATTATGTCTAAATGGGGATACCGCAACTTAAGAGGATCAGGCTCGCATGCAATAATCAAAGTTTGGAATGAGATGAAGAGGGAGCTTCAAAATGGCGGAGAATTGATAATTGTTCCTGATGGGCCCAGAGGACCCAATAGAAAAGTGAAGCTTGGAGGCCTAAAACTAGCACAGGAAACCGGGGCAATCCTTGTTCCATTCACATTTTCCACTTCACGAAAGAAATTTTTGAAAAGCTGGGATAATTTTTTAATTTTTTATCCTTTTTCAAAGGTTGTTGCTATATACGGCTCACCTTTTACTGTTGACCCTGGACTCAAGGATGAAGAGTTGGAGAAGGAACAGCAAAAAATAGAACGGTTCATGATCGAACTGGATGAGAAGGCTGACAGGTATCATAAATAGTTTTGAGAAACATCGTTTTTATGTAATGGTTTAATATGGGTATTTGGGAATGTTTTAGCTCCCGTTCAGATTTTTTACGCCATCCCCTCTTCATCTATTCAACGCATAGACGAAGGGCAGTGGGTGAAAAAACCGTTTGAAGGCAGAGTGGGCATGGTTCACAAAATAGGGGACAGTCCCTATAAATACAAAAGGGACAGTCCCCATTTTGTGAGAGCGAAGCCTGAAACCGAGCAGCTTTTGACTCGCTGGGGCAAAAGTTGCGTGTTTTCTTAATCCACTGGCCTGAGTTAATACATACTCGCCGCCCGACTCTGTCGGATTTCCTCGAAGAGCGATTCAGGGAGGCTAAATCTTCAAAGGTCGCCTCATCCATCCCCAAATACCCTTATGATATGATTAATTTATCGCTCATTACAGAAAATGTGATGCTTACATAGTTATAGTAACTACTGTCTTTGAGGGCATAATAGTAAAAAAATGTTGTTGATCATATTTGTATCTTTATTTAATTAAGCAAGTTATTCAAGATTTTAAGCTAGTTTGTTGAAAGGATCCAACAATGTTAGAAATAATTGCCTTACATCTAGCCTATTTAATCGTTGTATCTTCTTTAATAACATTGGCCTGGATAAACAAAATTTCATTGAATTATAAAGAAATAACAACATTTTTTTACTATTATGCCCTTTGAGAGGAAATTTGTGTTATAAATATCCGAAAAAGGAGAGGAGAATGAATGTGAAAAAATATTTTATACTTCTTATATTGTTGAGTTTTTCTTTTTCCGCATTTGCCCAGGATGCTGAAGAGTTGATTGCGCAGGGGGATAAGCTGTATGCCGAGATGAAGGATATGGCTACAGCTGAGAAAGCCAAAGCTAAATACCAGGAAGCCCTTTTGAAAGCCACGGACAGGTATGATGCATACTGGAAGATAGCCAGGATACTCTATTATATTGGATCCAATACTGAGAAAAAAAAGAGTAAAAAGACTATTTTTTCCCAGGGGATTTATAATGCCGAAAGAGCTGTGGACTTAAAACCGGAAAAGCCGGACGGTTATTACTGGCTTGGCGTCAATTATGGAGTCTATGGTGAAGCAAGGGGTGTTCTAAAAAGTCTTTCATTAGTTGATGACATAAAAGATGCGATGAACAAAGTTATCGAGCTGGACAGGGGATATGAAGATGGAGGGCCGGACAGAGTTTTAGGCCGGGTGTACTTTAAAGTGCCAGGCATTGCCGGTGGAAGTAAAAAGAAATCACTTGAGCATTTGTTAAAATCCAAGGAATTAGGCCCTAATGATCCTTTGACACGTTATTATTTAGCAGATACTTACCTTGCCCTCAAAGAGGTCGAGAAAGCAAAAGAGGAGTTGGAATACGTGTTGAGTATGGAGTCAGATTCCCGCTGGGTCTCTGGAGTAAATGATTGCAAAAAAGGTGCAGAAGAAATGCTCAAGAAAAATAAGTTTAGAAAGAAGTAGGGGCTAAGATATAAAGAGTTAAGGTTGAATTAAGGAAGGTAGAAGGAAGAAAGCGGAAAGCAGGATTCGGAAAGCAGCAGGCAAATAAAATATTATTACATTCACAGGTCTTAAATTTGTGGCCACTGATTATAAGATGGCGCTTTGCATGCTTTTATTCTGAGAAAACCTGAGCAGAAAAAATCTCGATACTGACTCCTTTTTTCCACTCATTTTCATCCAGGCCTGCCTTTAAACATCCATGGGAGAGATAAGTCTTTAAATCCCAATTCCACTCGCCAGGGACCTGAGGAAGAAGAAGGCCTTTGGAAGAGCCCTTTGAAATGATTATCCCGTGCTTCCCCACTTCTATTTCTTTGACATCCTTGACTGGTTTTGGGAGGCTTAGTACGGATATTTCAATTTTTGCCTCAGACAACTCCTCTAATGTTAAAGGTTGAAAACGATAATCTTTAGTGGCAGCCGAGACAGCGACATCCATGATTGTTTCATAAAGGGGTTTGAAAGGGAGGGGGTATCCGATACAGCCCCGAAGTTGATCCTGCACTTTAAGAGTGACAAAAGCTCCTCTTTTTTCCTTTAGCTCTTCGTCTTTTATTTTAATTTTGAGGGGTTTTTCTGTCTTCAAGTAGTGCTGGATGTTTTGTCGGGCCAGGCTTAGGAGGAATTTATGCTGCTCGTTGTTTAATAGACTTTCCATTATTCTCTGTCTTCTATTTATGCTGCTTTAGTTTTATCGGAAAAAGAAAAAATTCATCCTTATAGTCTATGATGTATGATTTGATACTCATCTTATTTTGCTGGTTTAGACTTAGCTCTAAAAAGAGCTTTCCACATGCAAATGGTGCCAATATTTTTTTGATTTTGTTTTTTTCTGGTTTAAAAGAGAAAAAACCAAAAAGTTTTCCATCATAGAATTGATCCAGTTCATGATATTTTTGAAGAGATGGGAAAAATCCATTAACAGAGGAAAAAATATTCTCCACAAAAAATCTGTGACCTCTCTTGTGCCCTATAAGAAAACCATCAGAATTTGAGCTTGAAGAAATGAGACTTATAGCTGACAGGGATTTATAGGCCTCCTGAGATAAGTAGGCATCCATTTACGCTCATTATAGCAGAACTTATAGAAGGATTAAAATATCGAAGTGTTTAAAAAGGGGATACCTTAGGAGAAGAGTTTTTAAAAACTGAAGATAAAATTGTAGGGGCTTGATTCATCAAGCCCGATGTATTTATTTGTGTAAAGATTTGATTCATCAAGCCCGCCTTTATATAAGTCCAAGAAAGGGTGCGATGAACCTGACGCTAACCCATATGATGAAAATTCCGGCAATATTCAGCCGGAACCCGAATTTTAGCATTTGGGGAAGCGGAACTAGCCCTGAGCCGAAAATAATAGCATTTGGAGGAGTTGCGACAGGAAGCATAAAAGCGAAACTGCAGCCAATCGCACTCCCCAGAACAGGAGGGAGCGGATTGATAGAGGCAGAATTAGAGATGGCAATAATAATTGGAACAATCATATTTGCTGAGGCTGTGTTTGATGTTAATTCCGTAAGATACACGCTGAAGGCAATCGAGAGAAATGTAATAAGAGAGAGACTGGCTGTACTTCCGCCTGAAGAAATAAAAAATTTGCCGATGGCATCAGCCAGACCTGTTTCAAACATCTGAAATCCTAAAGACAGTCCTCCACCAAAGAGGAGAAGAGTTCCCCAATCGATTTTTAATGCATCTTTTAAAGAAAGAGTAAATTCCCCGCGCTTAAGATTAACAGGAAGGAAAAAAAGGAGACCTGCTCCAATTATAGCCGCAGCAGATTCTGGAAAGTGCTCTTGAAGCCACAGGAAAAGAGGGGCTTCTCTTCCCCAAACGAGAGAGACTACACCTGGAAAGATCCAGAGAAAAACAGTAACAGAAAAGGCAGTAAGCACATTTTTTTGTGCTCTTCCTAAACCTCGTTGTACTTTACTCTCCTTTGGAGGAACAATTTTTAGCTCGCGGATGAATTTTTTCTCGCCTCTAAGCATGAACTTCATGAAATAAAAGAGAAATAAGAACATAGGAATGAGCACCAGAAAGCTTGTAATCATCCACTGGAAAAAAGTGATCCTGTACCCTGTCAGTTTTTCTAACATACCGATGGCAATAAGATTTGGAGGGCTGCCAATAGGAGTGCCAATACCTCCAATAGAAGCAGAGTAAGCTAAGGTTACCAGGAGGATTACGGCAAAAGTGGATGATGCCTTCTTATCTTTTTCATTTCCAAAGGCGTTTAAAACTCCTAAAGCAATAGGGAACATCATGGCAGTAGTGGCAGTGTTACTAATCCACATGGAAAGAAATACGGAAGTCAATCCCATAGCAAAGAGTATTCTGATTTTTTTTTGGGCAATGGATTTCAGGGAAAGAATAGAGAAAGCTAATTTTTGGTCGAGAGAATGGGCGCTCATTGCTCTTGCCAGGATGAAGCTCCCTAAAAAGAGCATGATTATTGGATTGGCAAAAGGAGCAAAGGCTTTACTAACCGGAGCAATTTGAAAAACAGTTAAAAAAATTGGAATGAGAAGAGCGGTAATAGGGATAGGAATGCATTCTGTGACCCACCAGACTACTACCAGAAAAAACACAGCAAGCAGACTGTGAGCCTTTTGGTTTTGGGGGAGAAGAGGGGAGAAATAAGCCAGGAGAAAAAGAAATGGCCCAAGAAGAAGACCGATCTTTTTCCTTTGTTCCATTTTTTAAGTTCTAAAATGAATCAAAATTTTTCGGCCAGTCTATGAGCCAATTTACTTTTTGTATAAAGTTGGATTCATCCGGCTATTTTTTAACAAGCTTAGGTTTAGTCTTTTTAAATTGGATATTTTAATGATTTGGAATTGTGATGTTTTTTCCATCATTTGAGGGGATTATATTTTTTTCCCAGGGAAAAAACAAGAAAAAAAGAAATAAAAAGGGGTCGCGTCTCAACATTTGACATTTCCTGCGGGATCAGACCTTGCCATTGGGATGTGACGTTTCTCTCCCCTTGATTGCATTAATTTCCGTGTGATAATGCCTGACTTCAAACGTCAGGTATTGAGACCCCTTGCTTGACTCGGGAACGAGTTAGATTTATCATGTGAAAAAATGAATTACGAAATGCTCATTGTAGGAGCTCTTGAGACAAACTGCTACCTTGTCTACTGCACAGAAACTTTAGAATGTGCTGTTGTTGATCCTGGAGCTGAAGCAGAAAGAATATTTAAAGTGATTGCTGAGAAAAACCTTAAACCATCGCTCTTACTCAATACACATGGTCATGTGGACCACATCGGAGCCAATAAAGACATAAAGGAACGATTCGGTGTCCCCCTTTACATTCATTCTGCCGATAGTCCTATGCTGGAAGTAGTTCATCAGACTGAAATGGCTGCTTTTCTCGGGGCAAAGGATTCCCCTCCTGCTGACTATTTTTTTAAAGATGGGGATAAACTCAAAATAGGAAAATCTTTCCTTCAGGTTATTCATACTCCCGGTCACTCACCGGGAAGTGTAAGTTTTTTAGGGAACGGATTTCTACTCTCCGGAGACACTCTTTTTTATGGAGGAGTTGGCCGTACTGACCTCCCCGGAGGTTCCTGGCAGGAGTTGGAAAGTTCAATAAAGAATAGAATCCTGACCATGCCCGATGAAATGCTGGTCCTTACCGGTCACGGGCCTTCAACAACAGTGGGACAGGAAAAGCGGTCCAATCCTTTTATCACATGAAGAATTTTCCTGCCTTGCCTGAGGATATTCTCCGGGTTTTCCTTGATTACCTTTCTGTAGAAAAAGGGCTTTCTTTAAATTCAGTGCTTTCATACTCCCGTGATGTGAAGAAGCTTTTTTTATTCTTTCACAAAGAAAAGATCCATTGTCTAAAAGCAGAAGAAGAAGATTTAATTCGATTCATCCATCACCAGAGCAGGGCCGGTCTTTCGGCTCGCACTATGGCCAGAATCATCTCATCATTAAAATCCTTCTATAAGTTCCTGGTTTTAGACGGAGTGCTAAAGAAGAATCCGGCTGTAAGTCTTTCCTCGCCAAAAACCTGGCTCTCCTTGCCTAAATTTTTAACGGTGAAGGAAGTGGAATCGCTTCTCGAGCAACCTGATATAAAAGATGTGCGTGGAATCAGAGATAAAGCTATGCTGGAACTTCTTTATGCAACAGGATTAAGAGCTTCGGAGTTAGTTGGATTAAAACCCAAGGATTTAAATCTGGCGGAAGGATTTCTTCTCTGCCTGGGTAAAGGCGGGAAAGAAAGGATTGTTCCTATTGGAGATTCGGCTGTTAGGGCGATCCGTAGATATCTTGAAAAGTCCCGGCCAAGGCTTTTAAAAAAGCCGAATGAAGCTCTTTTCCTTACCTACCGGGGAACATTTTTTACGCGCCAGGGTTTATGGAAGATTTTAAAGGCTTACGCCATTAAGGCAGGATTAGACGTAAAAATTAGCCCTCATATCCTTCGGCATTCTTTCGCCACCCACCTTCTGGAAAGGGGGGCTGACCTGAGATCTGTACAGTTGATGCTCGGGCACAGTCAGATCACCACGACCCAGATTTATACTCACGTCAGCCGTAAGCGGCTCCGCCGCGTTTATGAAAAGTATCATCCCCGAGCATGATCGTTTTTTTTACCCTTTGGCCATGTCGATCTCATGAGATTGTTTAGCCTGTTGCGAGCGCAGTGTGGCAATCTTTTTTGTTCCTTGCAACGATATCTGCTTTGTTTCAGGGTATTAGCGGTGGAAGACCACATCTTCATAACCTGCGCATCGCATCTCCAAAAATCTCGACTCGTGAATAATCCACGTTCTCATAATCCAAGTTCAACTGGATTATTCATTCTCTGGGCGAAAAAGAAGGCCTGGAATATCTTGACGTGATTCGAAAACTCTGCTAAAATGACTCATTAGTCTATTAATTATACTATCCAGTTTAACTTAAATACTAAGGGGTATAAAAAATGGAAAAAAGGGACTTTCGAGCCGAAAGAAAGCAACACAGAATAGAGGAGAATAAAATATTTATTTTAAAGGCGGCTGAGAAAATCTTTGCTCAGAAAGGTTTTAGCCTAGCCACAATGGATAATATAGCTGAAGAAGCCCAATTTTCTAAAGCTACACTCTACAGGTATTACAAAAGTAAAAGCGAAATATTCTTTGAGATTATCTATAAATCTTTTGAAGAGGTGCTGCAGAAAACAAAAAAAATAAAGAAGGAAGAAATTAGTGCTGAGAAAAAGTTAAGGGAACTTATTTATTATGTCTCTTCTTATTATCATAAAAAGAAAAATATATCTCGAATATTCATCATGGAAAAATCTGCAGTGAGAAAGATATTAAATCTGAATTCAAAAGAACAGTTTTTGCCTTTATCCAAGCATCCTCCAATTCCGGCTATCTTTAAAGCCAAAATGGAGGAAATTTTTAATATCATGTGTGAGATTATTAAAGAAGGTATTAAATCAGGGGAATTCCGCAATGTGGATATAAGGAACGCATCTTTCATCTTGGGAGCTATGATCCGCGGATTTCACTTTAGAGGCCCGATGCAGGATGCAGAATTCAGTTTAGAAGAAAGCACGGAATTACTGCATAGTTTTTTCCTCTACGGTATAAAAAAAGATAGGAAAGCTTAAAAAGGAGAGTCAATATGAAAAAAACAAAAAGTATATTATTGGGAATCCTGCTGATTTTTTGTGTTGTAAAATATTCTCTTCCCCAGGAAAAAATAACCCTAACTCTTGAAAAGACTGTTCGTCTGGCACTTTCCCAGAATCCTTATCACCTGGCTGCTGAGGAGAGGATCGAGACAGCCAAAGCTCAAGTCAGGGAGGCTGCAGCAGGCTTTTTCCCTGCCCTGAATGCACAGGGGCTTCAAACCCTTGATGAGAAACTCTTTGTTTTAGAGCTTCCTTCTTTTATTCCCGGACAGCCTCCTCAGAGGGTATCTATGGACTTTACAAAGGATTATCAGTTCTCTTTATCTTTCTCTCTCCCAATTTTCACCGGCGGCCGTTTGACATCCGGTTTTAAACAGGCCAAATACAATCTCCTTTCCACTGAACAAGCTGTGAAGCAGTCACAGCATACAACCGTTTTTAATGCAAAAGCGGCATTTTACGGATGCCTGCTTACGAAAAGTTTTGTAAAGGTGGCTGAGGAAGCTGTTGAGGTTGCCGAAAAACATTACAAAAACGTTAAAAGTCTTTTCGAGGTCGGTATGGCCTCAAAGTTTGATCTCTTGAGGTCTGAAGTGGAAGTGGCTAACCTGAAGCCTCAGTTGATTAAAGCCAGAAACAACTTGAAAATTGCGGAGCTCAGACTGAAAATGCTTCTCGGTTTGGACCTTTCTCAGCCAGTTGAGATTAAAGGAGACATAACCTACGAACCTTTTGAGCCTGACCAGGAAGAATGCTTGATAAAAGCTCTTCAAAATAGACCGGAGATAAGCCAGCTCAAGTACCAGAAGCAGATGGCTGGAGAAATGTTAAAGTTAGCCCGGGCTTCCAGCCTCCCAAGTTTAGCTTTGGCAGGCGCTTATAATTTTTGGGCAGATCAATTTAATTTCAATAAGGATGCATGGCAGAATTATTATGTTGTTAACCTTGTTTTTACCATTCCAATATTTAACGGATTCTCTACCTCTGCCAGGGTGGCTCAATCAAAAGCTATGATCAAGGAACTCGGTTTTACTAAAAGAGGGCTTGTGGATATGGTGAAGTTTGAGGTCAGGCAGGCTCTACTGAAGTTAAATGAAGCGAAGGAATCTCTCCTCTCTCAAGGAAAAAATGTTGAGCAGGCCCAGGAGAGCCTGCGTATTGCCGAACTTAATTTTTCAGAAGGGATGGCCACAACTCTTGATGTTAGTTCTGTTCAAGCCGCTTTAACCATGGCTAAGACAAATTATTTACAGGCCTTGTATGATTATGTCATATCTCTGGCACAGCTGGAAAAAGCTATGGGAGTTGGGTGGAATGATTGATTCTAAAATAAAGCGAAGTATAAGAATTGTTGGAGAGACATGGAGGAGTAAAATGAAAAAAATAAAAGTAGCAAAAACTTTTGTTGTTCTATTTCTTTTTCTTTCTTTCTTATCCTGTGGTCCGCAGAACAAGGAGGAAACCATTAAAGAAGAAAGTTCGGGTGCTGCACCGGTTAAAGTATTTAAAGTTAAGAGGCAGAAGATTTCAGAAAAGCTCTCCTATACAGGAGTAATTGAAGCATGGAAAAAGATAATTATTACTCCTGATATTGGAGGAAAAATCGCAAAAATTCATGTGGAAGAAGGAGACAACGTCAAAAAGGGACAGCTTTTAGCCGAGATCGACACACGGGCAATTCGCCTCCAGCTTGAGCAAACCAGGGCAGGATTAGCTGTAGCAGAAGCCAATTTCAAAGATGCCCAGAGGAACATGGAAAGGATGGAACGCTTGAAGAGTGAAAAGGCAGTCTCTGAGCAGCAATATGAAAAAATTAAATTGGCCTTTGAAGCAGCTGGAGCTCAGCTTAAGCAGGCACGGTCTTCATTGAATTTAGCCAGGCACAATCTGGATGTTTCTCTCATGAAAGCTCCATTCAGCGGAATTGTTGCATCAAAAAACGCTGAGGTCGGCGATGTGATCAATCCTATGATGGGGGGTTTTTCTCCCAACAGCGGTGTTTTGACATTGATGGATTTTTCTCGAGTAATAATAGAAATGGATGTTTCCCATCAGGATATTGTTCGTATCAAGAAAGGCCAGGCTGCACAGCTTAGAGTCACCGCCTTTCCAAACAAAGTTTTTCATGGAAATGTTTCTTTAGTGAACATGACTGCTGATCCATTGACTAAAAAGTTCAAAGTTGAAGTAAAAGTCGAAAATGCTGATTTGGATTTAAGACCTAACACGTTCGGAGAAGTTACACTTGAAATCAACACTCATGAAAATGCCTTAGTTATTCCCCAGAAGGCTGTTCTTGGAAATCAATATGTTTTTCTGGCCAAAAACAATAGTACCGTGGAGAGAATAGATCTAATCCTCGGTCTTCAAAATACAGAAATGATTGAAGTTGTTAAAGGACTCAAGGACGGAGATTTGGTTGTTATTGAAGGGAACTACAGTCTTGAGGATGGTGCAAAAATTGACATAAAAGAGGTTATAGAATGAAAATACCAGAATTTTCTGTAAATCGAAAAGTCACTACAGCCATGTTGGCCATGATTCTGATTGTCTTAGGGCTACTTGCCTTTACCAGGCTCGGCCTGGATTTTTTCCCTGACATTGAGTTCCCTACTGTGTCTGTGGTCACAACTTATACAGGGGCTTCCTCCGAGGACATTGAAAACACGATCACAAGACCAATGGAACAGATCATAAACTCTGTCAGTCGGGTTAAGAAAGTTACTTCTACGACATTAGAAGGGGCTTCAATCATCATGGTAGAATTTGAGTGGGGGACTAATCTTGATTTTGCTGCTCAGGATATCAGAGACCAGATCGGCCTATATCAGAATTTTATGCCAGAAGAGGCATCCGATCCTCTTGTGGTTAAATTTAACCTTGGACAGATGCCAATAATTTTTGGTGGAATCACTGCCAAAATGCCAACATATGAGTTAAAGGAGTTGATAGAAGATGAAGTAACACCAAGATTGGAAAGGATCGATGGAGTGGCATCTGCGCAAGTGTTTTCTATGGATACCAGAGAAATATGGGTTGATATAGATAAAACTGCCCTTGAATCTCTTAATGTCTCATTGGATCAGATTCTTTTTGCCCTCAGGATGGAAAATTTGAATCTTCCTGCAGGACGTGTTGTTGAAAGACATTCTGAGTTTTTGTTGAGAACCCTGGGAGAATTTAAAAATCTTGATGATATCCGCAACACAATCATTGGCTCTACCCAGACCGGTCAGCTTGTGTATCTGAGTGATGTTGCTGATGTTAAAGATACCATGAAAGATAGCCGTTTTATCGCTCGAGTCCAGGGTGAGAAAGGAGTTTTCTATTTTATAAGCAAACGTTCTGGTGCTAACACTGTCATTACAGCCCAAGCAGTGAATAAAGAGCTAGCAAAAATAAGAGAGACCCTTCCTCCCGACATAAAATTCTTCCCCTTTATGGACCAGGCAGAAATGATTCAAAGAGTCATCCGCCGAACCGGTAATAATGCTCTAATTGGTGGTATTCTTGCTATGTTTTTTATCTTTATTTTCCTTCGCAATTGGCGCCCGACCGTAACAATCTTTCTGGCTATTCCTCTCTCTGTCATTACTACTTTTATCGCCCTATACCTTGCAGGCTATACAATAAACTTGCTGACTCTTGGAGGATTGGCCTTGGGCATTGGAATGCTGGTGGATAATGCTGTTGTGGTTATTGAGAATATCTTTCGGCACATTGAGGAGGGAAAAAAGAAAGAGGAAGCTGCAAAGATTGGAGCTTCTGAAGTTGGAATGGCAATTACAGCATCTACATTAACCACTATCGCTGTATTTTTCCCTATGGTATTTGCTCAGGGTGTCACAGGGAAGATGACGCGGGGCCTGGCTTTAGCTATTGCGTTTTCTCTACTTGCCTCGCTTTTTGTTGCCCTCACAATTGTTCCTATGGTAGCTTCCCTGTTATTTAAGGCAAATAGTAAACAAAATGTTGGTGAAAAAAGTCAGCGAACGAGACAATTCGAAAAAGCTAGAAATTTTTACAGGAGAACCCTTCACAGTGCTCTTCGGCGTAGAGGATGGGTTCTTGGAGGGACATTTGGCCTGCTTGTAATTTCTTTTGCTATTGTTCCCTTTCTAGGGACAGAATTCATGCCAGCCATGGATAGAGAAATGATTATATTTACTGTTAAAATGCCTGTCGGGACTTCCCTTGAAGAAACGAACCGCGTTGTCAGTTTAGTAGAAAATTTAATGAAATTAGAGCCCGGAGTAGAAACTGTGTCTGCTCAAGTCGGTTCTCAGGCAGAGGAGAATCCTGCGGATATGGCAGGAGGGTTCTCTACTACAGGAACCCATGAGGGAATGCTCTGGGCGAGCCTTGTTGATTTGAAGGAGAGAGACCTCTCGGATATGGAAATACTGGAAAAAATTCGAGGGAAACTTCCCAAGTTAAAAGATGTCAAGTTTGAAGCCCTGGATATGGGGCAGGCAATGATGGGAGGAGCTCAATCTCCCATTGAAATAAAAATATTTGGAAAAGATCTTGATTTGCTTAAAGAGGTTGCAGATAACATTGTGTTGCGAATCCAGGGCGTTGAAGGATTAAGAGATGTCACTCATTCATTAGCTGAGGGAAAACCCGAGTATCACATCACAGTAAATCGGGAAAAGGCTTCTCGGATGGGATTAATGGTGAGTCAAGTCGCTAACTCCATTCAAACTGCCGCATTGGGGAAGGTAGCTACGCGTTTCCGAGAAGGCAATGAGGAAATTGACATCCGGGTTCGATTTAAGGAAAAGTTTAGAGACAGCCTGGATGATATAAGAAATATTCCCATTAAAACTTCTTTGAACACTATGGTCCGATTAGGCCAGGTTGCATCCATTTCCAAAGGCGAAGGCCCTATCCAGATAACAAGGGAGAACCAGGCTCGAGCGATTACTGTTTCAGCGAATATTACCGGGAGAGATTTAGGGAGTACTGTGAGGGATATCAAAGAGAGGATAGATGATATTGAAAGAGGATTGCCTCCAGGATATTTCACTGAATTTGGCGGTCAGTATGAACAGATGCAGGAGGCTTTTATTATCATGGCAGGTGCTTTTGCTCTGGCGACTCTCCTGGTTTATATGATCATGGCTTCCCAGTTCGAGTCTTTTCGCCATCCTTTTGTGATAATGTTCACAATTCCCCTTGCTATTATAGGTGTGATTCTGGCTTTACTTCTGACAGGTAGGCCTGTCAGCCTTCCTGTGCTGATTGGTTTTGTCATGTTAGGAGGGATTGCTGTCAATAACGGGATTGTCATGGTAGATTACATCAACCAATTAAAACGAAAAGGAGTAGAAATAAAGGAAGCTATCCTTCAGGCCTGTTCTGTTCGTTTGAGACCCGTTCTGATCACAGCTTTTACTACAGTCTTGGGGATGATGCCCATGGCCTTGAGCGTTTCAGAAGGAGCGGAGATGAGAGCTCCTATGGCTATCACAGTGGTAGGAGGATTAGTGGTTACAACTTTTTTAACGCTATTTGTCATTCCCATTATTTATAGCTTTTTTGACCGTGTTAATTATAAGGAAAAAATAACATAGGCTAGTGCCCTAAACAGACTTATTCCTACTTTTTCTAAAATGGGGGCGGTTCTATTTAATATTAACTGTGTGTTAAGTTCTTTTACCTCTGTCTATCGATTATTGTAGTAGAGTATATTTCATATTTTATACCTCAGGAAAGCTCCTATTTTTCCGTATTTATTTAGTTTTAAAGGAGCGCTAACGTGTCTCACCTGGCAGTTTTTATCCATTGCTGCCTCCAGGGCTTCATCAATGATATCCATTGATTTATCAGTTTTTCTCTGGCAAGAAGGGCACTTGAGCTCATCGACAAATAAAAAATGACACTTTGGACAGATCCTTCCTGGTTTAGAGAAGTTGTGGGTGAGGAAAAGTGTTTGAACTTCGCCTCTGTTGAGACTTCTGAGAGTTTTTTTTAGTCCTGAGACGGCCAATCCACCTTTTTCCAGTTCAGATACTAGTCTATAGATAATCTCATCCTCTTCCTGCTTTTTCAGTTCTTTTTCGAGTCTCTGTGATTCTTTGAGAACTGTGGCAGGAGAATCGCCAGGTTTTGCTTTAAGCCAACCTTTTATTTTGCTTTTAAGATAAGGATGGAAAAGTGGTTTAATATTTGAAAAGTATTTATCACTGCATCCTAGAAATATCCAGTCAAAATGGTTTCTCTTGAATAATTTGAATGTGGTCTGAGCTATCTTTTTAAAATGTTCATGAAGATGAGTAGCAATGTGTCTTTCAATTCGTTTTGATTCGTAGCCTTCCCAGCCTCCCTCTTTGACTTTACTAGGGACATCTCCAATCAGGCTTTTCAGAAGTACGATCTCTCCCATGAATATGTCATACCATTTGGCTTCTCTCCGGTCTAGGGTAAGGGCAAAAATTCGGTGGTGTTCATCCAGAATTACAGAGAGGGGACTTACATAAGGATTTTTATCAAATATGATTCTGTTTCGGGGAGAGCTGGGGAGGTTGATGAGTTGCCAAAAATCTAGGCCTGTACATGAAAATATAGCTAATCCTGCAAAATTGTTGGAAGAGAGATGCTGAGAACAGAAAAGGCTAATTTTATCGAGGTCTTTGGAAAGAGATTCTTTCTTCTTCTCACTTATTTCCATCTCTTCCAGTTGAGTTTTGCTGTTCTTGAGCAGGTTTTTAAAAGAGAGAGTTATTTCTTTTTTTGTCATCTTTTTTTTGTCCGTGTTCAGATAAAAAGATGTTGTTAGATAATTTTCACTCTTGAATTTTGAGAGATTTTCAATTTGCTGCTTACTCGAAAGTTTCATCAGACCTCCTGTTGAGTAAAAAGATAGGTTGCGTAAATGCACCTGGGAAGGAAGGATAAATATTGGATAATGCCACTTAGTCTTAATAAAATAAGAGCAGACTTTCCTTTTGTCAAGTCCTTCATCCTTTAGGGGCCGTTTTTTTGTGATGATTTAATATTGGTATTTGGGAATGTCTGAGCTTCCGTTCAGATTTTTAACGCCATTCCTTCATCGCTCTTTTCGGCACCTGCGTAACTCGCTGCGCTCAAACATACTCGGTGTCCGGCTACGCCGGATTCCCTCAAAAAGTGATCAAGGAAGGCTAAATCTTTAAAGTCGCTTCATCCATCCCCAAATACCATTATGATATTATTGATTTATCCTACATCTAGGAAAATGGGATGCTTACTGTCCTTTACTCTTTTTGGAGTTGAGATTATAATAATGCTGCTCGCAGAAGACGTGAGATATCTTTAGAAGCGGAAGTGGCGGAATTGGTAGACGCGTAAGCCTCAGGAGTTTATGGTCTTTTAGACCGTGTGGGTTCGAGTCCCACCTTCCGCACCGGCTCAAAAAAGATAGGCCCGAGCCGGCTGTAAAATATTATAATGGTCACATGCCCTCCAGAAAGGATATTCTCCTCATAAATCCATGGATTTATGACTTTACTGCTTATGACTTTTGGCTGAAACCTTTAGGGCTTCTTTATATTGCCTCAGTCCTGAAAAAACATCCCGGTTTCCGTCTGCACTTTATCGACTGTTTAGACCGCTATCATCCTCTTATCAGAAAAAGATTAAAGACAAGATCCGACGGAAGAGGTAATTTTCTAAAAGAGGAAGTCTTAAAACCTCCGGTCTTGAAGGAAGTGCCCAGAAGATTTTCGCGTTATGGAATTCCTCTTGAACTTTTTCTCCAAATGCTTGAAGAACTTCCCCCTCCTGAACTTGTTCTTTTATCCTGTACTATGACCTATTGGTATCCAGGAGTCCAGCTTGTTATTGAGCTAATTAGGAAAAGATTTGGTCAGGTTCCTGTGATTCTAGGAGGAGTTTATCCCACATTGATGCCTGAGCATGCCAGGAGTACTTCCGGGGCAGATGTAGTTTTTCAGGGCCCCGGAGAAAAAAGTATCCTTCCTAAAATAAGGGAAATTTTAGGAGATAAGTCCTGTCCTGCAGACCAGTTTGAAACTCTTGAAAAAACTCCATGGCCAGCTTTTGATTTATTGAGGAACAAAGACACCATCCCTATCCTGACATCGAGAGGCTGTCCCTTTAAATGTTCTTTTTGTGCGAGTCCCCTGCTCAATAATAATTTTGAGCAAAGAGCCACTTCCTCTGTGATTTCCGAAATAGAATATTTGTGTCAAAAGTACAAGACCCGAAATATTGCCTTTTATGATGATGCTCTTCTCCTCAGAAAAAATCGTCATATCTTGCCTTTACTAATGGAGATTATTAAAAAAAGAATTCCCGCAACTTTTCATACTCCCAATGGCCTTCATGTAAAAGAGATTGACTCTGAAATGGCTTCTCTTTTCAAGAAGGCAAACTTTTTATCTCTCTTTCTCAGCCAGGAATCATTTGATAAAAAGGTGCTTGTAAAATCACAGTCTAAGGTCTCAGAGGGGGATTTAGAGAAGGCAATCGATCATTTAGAGAAAGCAGGTTACAATCGCCAGGAGGTTAATGTGTACCTCATGATAGGGCTGCCCGGACAGGATGTTTCTGGCATTAAAGAGAGCATCCTTCATGTTCACCGGCTTGGCGCAAGACCCAGGTTAGCCCATTTTTCTCCTGTTCCAGGGACTGAGGAATGGAAAGCCCTTATAAAAAATGGAGAGCTTGCCCCGGATGCTGACCCCCTTCTCCACAACAAGCTGGTTTATCCTTATGTTTTTGGAACTGTATTCCCGCAGGATTTTGAGTTACTTAAAGGGCTAGCAAACAGGCCAGTTAAAAGCTGAATTAGAAGTTGAGGCTCAAGCTTAAACGGAGCGTCCTTACTCCAAAAAGAGAGGTAATATTATTATAGTTTGAGCTTAAGACGCGTGTGCCTTGAGTTGATCCTTCAGCATCTGGAAACCAGAAACCCCCGTCGTTTTGAATTGTGAAATCGTACTTATATCCCAGGACATTCAGGATATCAGCATGGACACTTAACCTTCCAGATTTCCCAACTCTAAATCCTTTCTCAATTCTCAAGTCAAGATTGCTGTAGGCTTCAGTTCTTCTTTCGTCTGGTCTTTCAAGATAAACTTCTGCTGGCGTGCTGTAGGCGCTATTTGCCAGGACCCAAGAAGATGGAGGGATAATTTTGATGCTCCTTACCCGTGGAGTACCGCTCATATAAGTATAATAGAAGCTCAAATAAAAATCATAAGGGAATCTATAAGTTCCCAGTAGCTTTATTACAAGAGGCCTGTCAAAATCGAGTCTTGAATTGATGGGCCGGTTCTCAAAGTAATTTGGGCTGTCCGCAGCTATTGAAAATCCAGAGTTAGCTTCATGTCCCAAATCAATATTTCCTGTTGTTTTACTAAAAACTATTGAGCCGTTCAATTGCCAGTTGTGAGACATGTGTTTTTTGAAAACTATTTCTAATGCCTGGTATTTTCTTTTTAACTCCGGAACATTTTTAATCCTATTAAAGAGCGCAGGTGCACTATTAGACCAATAGTAAGCGGTAACTTGAGTGTCAGGATAATCGTCAACTGCCGGGACGATGGTTTCAAATGGGATCCACCAGTTTTCTGTGTCCAGATCAGCTGTGTACCAGTCCTTATCCTGATCTGGGCTATAGAGTACATTTTCAAGAATATTTCTTTTGGTTTTATGAATATAGCTTACTCTGAAAAAGAAATCCCGCAGCAGTTCTTGGTGGAGTCCTAAAGTATATTCATCTGTATGGGGAGATTTAGTGCCAGGGGCTATCCTTTGTGTATAATACTCTCTTGTGTACATACGGTAGTCTTCAGGATAAAGGGTATAATTATCGTCAACATCCACTTTGCCATCCATGTTTTCGTCAAACCAGTAGAATTGGTGAGAGCGGTGGGCATTAACGGGGTCTAGATTAAAAAGATAATTCAGCATTAGAGGCTCTGAATAACGAGATAAAGAAGCTTTGAAGACAGACCTTCCGTTACCAAAAATATCAAGGCTTAAGCCGAAACGTGGTGAAAGAGAATTCCAAACCAACATATCTTCCCATTCCAGGATTATGCTTTCATTTGCAAATAATCCGTAAGGATTCACATCATAGAGTGGTGCGATGAGTTCTTCTCCAATTTTAAGGGAAACAGGATTTCCGCTTTGTTCTTTAAGATGAGCATAGAACTTAGTCTCACTCCGGTCGAATCTGAGGCCTAAGAATAAGGTTAACCTGTCAACAAAAGTAATTGAATCTTGAGCAAACAGGCTAAACCTTCTGAGATCGATTTTGGGAGGGGGATTATTTTCTGAAACATCTATTTTACCGGCAGTGTAAAAAGAGATTTTTCCTTTACCGACTGTGTTACTAGTTACCGGAGATTGATCCAATCCGAAATAATAAGGATTTCCATAATAATAATCGATCAGTAAGTTGTCAGTTTTCCAGGCTGCCCGTTCTTCCATAGCATATTCGTATTCAGCTCCTACTTGGAGCTGGTGGTCTCCACCCAGGAGGTTATTTTGTAAGCGGGTCAGATAAACTCCTGCCTGAAATCTATTTTTTAATTGGGTTTCATTAAGTCCATTGCTTCCCCAAAGATGTCCTGTGCCCTCGTTGAAGAATTGGGGATTATTACTCCATTTTTCACTAAGTCTGAGAGGAAGCTTGTGGTATGTGTAACCAGCCTTTACATCAACAAAAGTATTTTGGTTCATAATATAAGTCAGGGTGCCGAATCCTGTGAAGTTTCTTCCATGATCTAATGTGTAAGTGGCTTCTTCTGGTATATTCCAGCTTAGACCAGATTCATAAACTGATCGAAAACAAGAAGCAAAATTGAACATCGCTGTTACCTTAAGTCCGGGGATAAATTGGCTGGACAGCTTGAAAAAACCCATCGTTTCCTTATTGGACCTGTCAAAAGCATAGTGTAAATTTCCCAGAGGATCTGTCCAGGGAATAAAGGGAGTGGTTCGGGATTGAGAGGTCGTGCGTATGTTTCCGAAGTACCATAGTCTATCTTCCAGAAATGAACCGCCTAAAGAAAGGGAAAAATCCCACATATATTTATCCATAGTAGGTCGGGAAATCCCTGCCCCGCTTGTTTCTTCTGTGGATCTTAAATTGCTGGATATGCTTTTATTTGTATGATAGAGATTGATTTCGCCTCTAGATTTATTCCCACCTGATTTGGTAATAACATTGATATATCCTCCATCAGTGAATCTGACATCTGCTGGATGTGCGGCAGTTTCCAATTCGACTTCCTCTAGAGTGTCATAGTTTATATTGGTGAGGAGATGTCTTCCGGAAGGATCGTTCATAATCATACCATCAATTGTGTATGTGTTTGCTCTTCCAGTGGAGCCGTGAATGAAGGACGTTTTCTGGTATGGAACAAACTCTGGGACAACACCTGCTGCCAGGTTGACAATATCATGTAGGTTTTTAGCAAGGGGAATATTCTCCAGGAGTTCCTTTTCAATGTTTACAGCTGTTTTGGTTGATTCAATATCTAATGTTGGGGAGGGGACATCTTTTGTGATTTCTTCCTCTAACGTGGTTGGTTCCATAGTTATGTTCAGAGTTACTGTTTTGCCAACTCGGACGATGATGTTTTCTATGTTTACTGTTTTAAATCCGGGCATTTCTATAGTAATTTTGTAAGTACCGGGAGAAAGGCCTGGGAATCCCATTTCACCTCTATCTGAGGTAATATAAGTACGCATCCCTAACAAGTTCGGTGAATATACATAAATGAGGATACCAGGTATAGGATCTCCTTCCTGATTAATAATTTTTCCTTTGATAGAGCCTGATTGTCTCTGAGCGAGAACTAATGAACTTAGCCCTGCAAGGAGAGATATAATAACAAGTAACTGGAATGTTTTCTTCCACAATTTGTGCCTCCTTCTTTTAGCCATCTTTTCGGGTTGAGATTTTTTCTTCATTCATTTATTTCAAACGATTTATTTATGTCCACAGTTTCATTTGTGTTTAATATTTCTTTTCCTTTATATTAATTTCTTTCACTAAAATAATAGACTCTATAACAAGAGTCAAGATTTGAATATCGACCGTGAGAAACAAACTTTATAATTTAAAGCTCTTCTCCCATTTAGTTGATGAAAAATCTTTCCTATCATTTCGTCTTTCCTATCATTTCGTCATTCCTGCGGAAGCAGGAATCCAGTCTATTGTAAAATATTTTTTTTATTCTTCTGGATTCCTGCTTCCGCAGGAATGACAGCTTGCCTTCTTACTCCGTCATGATTTTCAACTAATTGGGAGATGAGCCTAATTTAAAAATTTTCCAACCTGGATCAGGCAAGCGAGGAAAAAAAGAATATTGAAGACAAGGGTTTTTATTTTATAGATTGTTCCCTTGCCCACAAGGCAGCTCCAATAAGACCCGCTTTATTTCCGAGGCTTGCTCTTTTTATACTGCAACACTTAAAGGATGCCTTGTATGATCTTTTTCGGGCTTCTTCAAGAGCAGGGGAAAGCAGAAGGTTACCAGCTTCAGTAACAGCACCTCCCAGAAGGATTTTCTCCGGATTAAAAGAATTTATGGCTATAGAAAGTCCTATACCCAGATAAAATCCAGCCAGAGCGAAGGCTTTGCGTGCAGCATTATCTCCTTTTTTTGCCAGGCGAAAAACTTCTTCAGCTGAGATCTTTTCCTTGGATTTTTTTAATATTTTGTAATTCTTGACAATTTTTGGTGCTGAGACTTCTGTTTCCAGGCATCCTTGGCTTCCACAATTGCATTTCTCTCCACTTGGGTTGACAGTAATATGACCCAGTTCTCCGGCAAAGCCACATGTTCCCTGCCAGAGTTTTCCTTCAAGAATAATTCCCCCTCCAACACCGGTTCCTATGGTTAAAAAGATCAGGTTTTTTGCACCTTGTCCTGCTCCGCATTTAAACTCGCCAAATGCAGCCATATTGGCATCATTATTTATTTGAAAAGGAACTTCGATAAATTGAGAAAGAGCTGGGAAAAGATCAAAATTATCAAGTACCGCGTAATTAGGAGATTGAAGAATCCTTTGCTGGTCTATACTATAAATTCCCGGGATTCCAAATCCGACCGTTTTAATACTTTTTTTTTCTTTGCTCTTAAGATCTTCCCAGAGTATCTTCAGGAGATGAAGCAGGTCTTTAATTTTTAAAGGCGAAGAAGTTTTTTCCTCAAAGACAATTTTTCCCCTGGGATCGATTAAACCATATTTTAGCTGAGTTGCTCCCAGATCAAATCCGGCACAGAGAGACATTTTTAGACTTTTTTGTCGTAAGCCCTATTATTTAGTGAAAGTGTATAAAGCTCCAAAGTAAAAAAGTTCCTTGGGAGAATTGATTTGAGAGGCGTTAAGAAAATAAGGAGAATTTTTTCTTTTTGTTTTTGAATGAGCTTTTTTATGGTGTGTCTCCTTCTTCCTTAGCAGCGGGCTCAGGTTTTTCGGAGGGAGAAACAATTTCTTTTTCTTTTGAGGTTACTGATTTTCGAAAATTCTTTATGCCTTCTCCTAAGGATTTACCTAATTCTGGAAGCTTTCGAGCACCAAAAATAATGACGATGATCACCCCTATCATAAGAAGTTCTGGTAGGCCAAGAGGTCCGATAAAAAACATTAATTCCTCCTATGAAGGCTTGGGTTCAAACCTATTTTAATCTCTTAACAAAGTTACTGTACTTGTGCCTAAAAGTCAAGCGAACGCTTGAGTCAATTTTTTAAAATTAATATCCATTGGGGTTAAACTTTATAAACTTTAAAAATTTGACTATTTTTTTTGTTTTTGCCATTATTCTCAGGTTGAGACATCATATAGTTAGAAGGATGTTTCAAAAAACCAGAATTGAATTTCCCGGAGCCTTTTATGGAAAAAATTTTTGAAGTCTAACTCCAATGGAAAGAATTAGGAATTTTTCGATTATTGCTCATATTGACCATGGTAAGTCTACCTTAGCTGACCGCCTCCTGGAAATGACCGGAGCTCTTTCTCCTCGTGAGTTAAAGGATCAGGTGTTGGATACGATGGATCTTGAACGGGAAAAAGGAATAACCATAAAGGCTCAAACAGCGCGCCTTCGATATAAAGCCGCTTCGGGTGAAGAATACATTCTCAATCTTATCGATACCCCTGGACATGTGGATTTTGCATATGAGGTCTCGAGGAGCCTGGCTGCGTGTGAAGGGGCACTCCTTGTCATCGATGCTTCCCAGGGTGTTGAAGCGCAGACTTTAGCCACTACATATCTTGCGCTGCAGAATGACCTGGTCCTGATTCCTGTCATCAACAAGATTGACCTTCCTCAAGCAGATCCAGAGCTCACACTTGAACAACAGGAAAATATAATCGGCATAAAGCGTGAAGAAGCCATCCTGGTGAGTGCCAAAAAAGGAATAGCCATTGACCAGGTCCTGGAGGGCATTGTTAATCGTTTCCCTCCTCCTCAGGGAAATCCTGACTCACCTCTAAAGGCATTGCTTTTTGATTCCTGGTTTGATTCCTATCGTGGTGTTGTAATTCTAGTGAGGATTTTTGATGGAGTGATCCAGACCGGTACTCAGATTGAGATGATGGCCTGTGAAGCTGCATACGAAGTAGAGGAAGTTGGTTATTTAACGCCCAAGCCTAAAAAAGTGGACCGGCTTGCTACAGGAGAGGTTGGATATGTGATAGCTGGAATCAAAGAGTTGAGTCATGCCAGAGTCGGGGACACAGTTACTGAAAAAAAGAGAAGAGCGGCTCAAACTCTGCCCGGATTTAAAGAGGCAAAACCTATGGTTTTTTGTGGGATGTTCCCTGCCGGAGAAAGTAGTGTAGAAGATTTAAAAAGAGCACTCCAAAAGCTGAGACTTAATGATTCTTCATTTCAATATGAGCCTGAAAATTCTCCTGCGCTGGGAATGGGTTTCCGGTGTGGGTTTTTAGGTCTTCTTCATAGGGAGATCATTCAGGAAAGGCTCGAAAGAGAATTTGATTTAAACCTTATTACTACTGCTCCAAGTGTAAGCTTCCGAATCACCAGAAAGGATAACCGGATTCAAGAAATCCATAATCCCTCTCAACTTCCTTCTTCTCATGAAATTATAAAAATCGAAGAGCCGCTGATTGAAGCTCTGATAATTACGCCTGATAAATATCTTGGGGCTGTCCTTAAACTTCTGGAAAGCCGGCGAGGAAAACAGAAAAAGCTGGAGTATATCAGCACCCAACGGATATTTTTAACCTATCTTCTTCCTCTGAGCGAAATCGTTTTGGATTTTTACAACCAACTGAAGTCCGTTTCGCAGGGATATGCTTCGATGGATTATGAGTTTGCGAGTTTTCAGGAGTCCCCTCTGGTCAAGCTTGATATCCTAATTAACAGGGAGGCAGTGGATGCCTTTTCCTTAATTATCCATCGGGATAAAGCCTATAATCAGGGGAAGAGGCTTGTGCAAAAGATGAGGAAACTTATCCCCCGTCAGCAAAGCGAAGTGTCTCTCCAGGCTGCAATAGGTAAAAGAGTGATTGCCCGGGAAACAATAAAAGCTTACCGGAAGGATGTCCTCGCAAAGCTATACGGAGGAGACTACACAAGGAAAATGAAGCTCCTGGAAAAACAGAAATCTGGCAAGAAGAGAATGAAAAAAATAGGTAGAGTTGAGGTTCCCCAGGAGGCCTTTCTCGCTATTCTTGAAATTAAATAAGAGTTCAGGCCAGCAGGTTCAAAAACACGATTTCTTTCTGTTTGTTAAATTGCTATAATTTTTATTATATTAAGTAACCATGGGAAAATCTTCGCTTGAAAAAGTAGTCGAGAAAGGAATCAGTTTCCTTTCTAAAATTTTTCCCCTTAAGACCTATCTATATTTTCCACTTCTTTACGCTTCTTTTATATGGGCTATTAAAAGAGTAAAAGAGTGGAAGGAGGAAATTTTCTCCTTGAAAGTTTGGCTTGACCCGGATCGAATAGAGATGAAGCCTGATGAGTTCATCCTTAATTTTTTTGAGACCAATCCTGCCTTGAACAAGACATATGAGGCTGAAATAAAAAAGAAGGATTTAGTTAGTTTAAGAAAGAATTTTTTTAGGCTTTACCCTATTATTGGACTTGAAGATCCTTTCCTCTCCGCTCTTTTTTATGAAGAGCTTAAATCAGGGGATTTCGAAAAAATTGTAAAAGAGTTCGAGGAAAGGGTCAGTCAGGCAGAGAAGGATATCGAGGCCTTTAATGGGAAATTAAAACTTCTTGAAGGCCTGAAGTCCTTTGCCAATGAGATGATCTCCCTCAACCTTGATCTTTTTTCACAGGATAAAGTACAGGATATTTTTGCAGGTCTTATAAAAAAAAGTTTGATGAATAACGATGAATAAGTTTCGTCTCTTAAAAGAAAACATATCCTGTTTACGGATTAACATTAAGCTGCCCTTCCTTATTTTTTATTTATTTCTCTTCCTTTTTTCCCTCTCTGCTTGTGTATCCCATCTTAAAGAAGCCAAGTATTATTATACTCAGGGACAGAGATTTTCTCGTCTCTACCAGACAGAAGATGCTATTGCTTCTTATAAAAGTGCACTGAGGGAGGCTGAGCTGGAGGTTAAAAAAAATCCTTCGGCCCAGGGTTATATGTTGAAGGGAATGGCTGAATTGAACCTGGAATTATGGGAGCAGGCTGAAAAGAGCTTTCTTAATGCGTTTTCTTATGGTTTTGAAAAGGGTGAGGAATGGGCTCAGCAGCTTTCCCTTTTTGGTCTGGCTTCTTCTTTGGAAGCACTTGGACTTGGAGATACTGCTCTCAAAATCTACTTCTATCTTCTTAATAAATCAAAACTAAGAGCGGTAACTGTTTCTGCTGCTCAAAAATATACAGATGGAATACTTAAAAGAGCACTCCAGAAAAAAGCAGAAGAGAAACAGAAGTTGTTGGTTGCTGCTTTTAAAGTAATTGAGAAGCTCACAAACAAAGATTTAAGCTGCGGTTTCTATCATTATCTTCAATCCCAGATATACAGCCACCTCTCAGATTACCAAAAAAGCTTTGAAGAGGCTTTGATGGCAAAAGAGCTTGGGCTGCCTACTTTAGAAATTTTTCGTGACAATGACCTTCAAATTGTTTTTTGTTATCAACAGCTAAAAGAAAAGCTTTCTGTTGAAAAATGGGATAAGTTTTTATATCAATATAAAAAATGGGTGAAGAGATGGGGCTGGAAAAATCCGGTAACTCCAGGCTGGAAAAAGGAGGCTAAGCATGCTCCCATCAATTGAGTGGGATAAGGATAAGGTGATTATGATTGACCAGAGAAAGTTGCCCAAGGAAGAAATCTATGTAGAATGTAAGGATTCTAATCAGGTGGCTGAAGCTATTGAAAAGATGATTATCCGTGGAGCGCCAGCAATAGGAGTCGCGGCAGCATATGGTGTTGCGCTTGGATTATTAAATGTTAAAAAGGAAGAAAACCTGGATGAGGAATTTAACCGTATTATTTTACGCCTTGGGAAAACAAGGCCTACTGCTCATAATTTATTCTGGGCCCTGGAGAGAATGAAAGAGACTTTTGATAAAAACAGGCGGCTGTCCCTCTCCTGGATCAAGCAAAAGATGATCCAGGAAGCGCAGGATATTGAAAGAAGAGATATCAAAACCAATAAAAAGATCGGTTCTTGGGGAAAGAGCCTGCTCAAAGACGGCCAGTCGATCCTGACTTACTGCAACACAGGAGCCCTGGCAACAGCTGGCTATGGCACGGCTTTGGGAGTCATTCGGGCGGCCTGCCATGAGGGGAAAGGAATTCATGTTTTTGCTGCTGAGACCCGGCCTTTTCTTCAAGGAGCAAGATTGACCTGTTGGGAACTTGGCAGGGAAAAAATTCTGGTAACCTTGATAACTGATAATATGGCAGGTCATTTGATGCAGGAAGGAGAAATTTCCCTGGTTATAACAGGAGCAGACAGAATAGCCAGAAATGGCGATACAGCAAATAAAATAGGAACATACACTTTAGCTGTCCTGGCTAAAGAGCATGGCCTTCCATTCTATATTGTTGCACCTTTAAACACAGTGGATTTTAATCTGACCGGAGGGGGTGAAATTAAGATAGAAGAGAGAAATCCTCAGGAAGTAAGAGAAATAGGAGACCAGTGTCTGGCTCTTCCAAGTGTAAATGTCAAAAATCCTGCTTTTGATATTACTCCTTCCAGGTTCATCTCTGCAATTATCACGGAAAAAGGAATTGTTCGGCCTCCTTATGGAAAAAATCTGGAAGAGATGAGAGAAAAAAAATAAAAAGAGTAAGCCAATAAAAAAGAATACAGCCCTAAAAATCCTGGGGATTGAAACATCCTGCGATGAGACATCTGCTTCTGTCCTGAATGGTGAATATGAAATTATGAGCAATGTTGTGCTCTCTCAGGATGAGATTCACGCTCCTTATGGCGGAGTTGTCCCTGAATTGGCTTCACGTCAGCATCTCACTTCTATAAGCTATGTTGTCGGGGAATGTTTGAAACGTTCTCAGCTCAAGCTTGATCAAATTGATGCTTATGCAGTGACACAGGGCCCTGGCCTTATTGGTGCTTTGCTTGTAGGTTTATCTTTTGCCAAAGGTCTGGCTTATTATTTTGGTAAGCCTTTAATTGGGATAGACCACCTTGAAGCTCACATAGAATCTGTTTTTCTTGAAAGCAGGCAAATTTCTTTTCCTGCCCTGGCACTTGTAGTTTCCGGAGGTCATACTTCCATTTTTTTTATGAAGAAGAAAAACGATTATCAGCTTATTGGAAGAACAAGAGATGATGCTGCAGGAGAAGCCCTGGATAAGATAGCAAAATTTCTGGATCTTGGATATCCAGGGGGACCGATCATTGATAAACTGGCAAAAAAAGGAAATCCGCAAAAATTCGCCTTTGCTATACCCCAAATGACAGATGGAAGCCTTGATTTTAGTTTTAGCGGTCTTAAAACCGCTGCTCTTAGACAGATAAGGGATTTTAATATTTCAAAAAACAATCCGCATTTTTTTGATTTTTTAGCAAGTTTTGAGATGGCTGTAATCCGGGCCTTGCTTTCAAACCTGGCTCAGACCGTAAAGCGCTTCAAACCGCAATCATTAATTCTCTGTGGGGGAGTAGCCAGGAATAAAAAACTCAGGCAGCATTTTATAGAATTTGGCAAGGAGTTTGACTTATCCTCTTTTATTCCCTCTCCCTCATTATGCTCTGACAATGCTGCGATGGTTGCTGCTATGGGTTTGGAGAAACTCAAAAGCGGAAAAAGGTTTTCTTATTTTTTGGATTTAAATGCATATCCCAGATTTTCCTGAATTATTCATAAAAACTGCCGACACTTTTGTTTATCGTGAATAATCCAGGTAACCTAAATTTCTTTTTTAAAACTTTTCCGGAAAGGAGAAAAAAATTGCCTTTTTTGAACTAATGGAGTTGAATATTCGTATTATTTGATTGAAACAAGAAAGAAGTTATAAAATAAATAAGTAAACAGATTTTATGATTATATTCTGCATAATTTTATGCTCAGGAGGAATAAAGTGAGGAAAAAAGCAAGTTATATTTCTGTTTTAGTTTTAGTCTTACTTTTTAAGCCCTGTTTATCGGAAGAGAAAGAGGTGCTGTCTTTTACTCTTGAAGAGTGTATTGTTAAGGCCCTGAAAGACAATCTCAATATTGCAGTGGAGGTTTACAACCCTGAACTGGCTGATACTTCCGTTACTAAAGCCAGAGAATTCTTTATGCCGCGCCTTGACCTCAATTACGGTAACCAGAGGAGGGAAAATCCGTCTTTTTGGTGGCTCGAACAAGCTGATACTGTTGTAAACGAGGATCTGGATTACTCTGCTTCCTTAATTCAGCAAATACCTACAGGAGGAAACTTTTCTCTGTCTTTATCTAACTCTAGATCCGAAACCAACGCAGGCTTTCAGAACTTGAATCCGCGTTATGGAAGCACTTTGACGTTTAATTTTACCCAGCCTCTACTGAGAAATTTTGGCTTTAACGTAAGTAAAAGAGAAATCATCGTTGCACGGAACAATCTGGATATTTCCCTCAGTCAGTTTAAAAAAGTTCTTATGGATACGATTTACTCTGTTCAAGAGGCTTATTGGAATCTTGTCTATTCTATTGAAGATTACAAAGTTAAACAGCAGTCTTTGCAGCTTGCCCGGGATTTGCTTGCCAAGAATAAAAAAGAAGTTGAGGTTGGGAAATTAGCGGAAATTGAAATTCTGAATGCTGAAACAGTTGTAGCTTCACGAGAGGCTGATATCCTTCAGGCAGAAGCTTTAATCAGGAGGAGTGAGGATGTGCTCAAAAACTTGCTCAACATATCTGAAGAAGAGGAAATAAACTCAAAAAAGATTATTCCTTTAGATAAGCCGGAATTTATTCGTAGAGAGGTTTCTTTAAAAGAAGCATTTAAAAAAGCTTTTGAGAGAAGTCCTGATTTAAAGATGAAAAAAAAGAATATTGAGACAAGTGAGCTGTACTTTAGTGTGGCGAAGAATCAGATGCTACCTGGCCTGGATTTACAATTTTCTTATTGGAGCCCGGGACTTTCTGGAGATAGAATTCTCTATGGTGCTAATCCTTTTGATGGACCTATAGGATCAGAAGAAGGAAGCCCTTCTGATTCTATTCGTGATGCTTTCAGGTTCTTATATAATAACTGGACTGTGGGCTTAACACTTTCTATCCCTTTAAGTAATTTAACCACAAAAGCTGATTATGCAAGAGCCAGGATGGAAATGGAAAAAGGCCAGATTGAGTTAAAAAGCTTAGAAAAACAGGTCTTTTTAGAAGTTAAAAATGCCATCCGGGACATTGAGACAAATTTTAAGAGAGTCCAGGCTTACCGGCTTGCCCGAGAGCTGGCAGAGAAGCGGTTGGAAGCCGAAGTAAAGAAGCTGGGCGTGGGACTTACTACAAACTATTTTGTTCTCCAGTATCAGGAAGAATTGGCCAATAGAAGCTCTATGGAGCTTTTATCTTTAGTTGATTACAATCTTGCTTTGGCGAGATTAGAAAAGGCTGTTGGTGAGAGCCTGGAGAAGAGAGGTATAAAGATATCACAGTTCCATACTCAGTGAAAAAGAAAAAACATGAAGGTTTGACGAAAAAGGGGATAGGCTATTTTTTTTCTTTTACTTCACACTAATCTGTGATAAAAACTAATAATCAAAAAAGCTGGCCAGTTTAGCCATGTTCCTCGGGAAAATATATTATATGAGCTTAGTGTGTTTCTGTATTAAACAGGTTGACTGTTTCATTAAACCTGGTCTTGCGTTCAGAAAAAAATCCAATGCTCAGAAATACAAAAGGGTAATAAATGGATAAGAAAAGTATGCTTTATGATTTGATTGAAGAATATAAATTGAAGCATAAAAAATCAGCAGAGATTTTCGAAAAGGCCTCTCTGTATCAAATAAAAGGCGGCAGCCATAATCTCCGGCTTTTTGAGCCTTTCCCTTTTTATGATGTTTGGTGTAGTGGCTCTAAAGTTTTGGATGTGGATGGAAACACATATGTAGATTTTTGGCAGGGACATTTTGCCAACGTTTTAGGGCATAATCCAAAAATAGTTCTTGATGTTCTTATTGATTATTTTAAGGAAGGGCAGGGTTTAACAACCGGATTTCCAGGAGAATATCAGAAGGAATTTGCGGAGTTGATACTCCAACAACTAGATGCAGATAAGATTCGTTTCACTACAAGCGGTACTCTAGCCACGATGTATGCCATAATGCTGGCCAAGGCTTATACAAAGAGAACATTGGTTATGAAGGTGGGAGGAGGCTGGCATGGTGCTCAACCATATGCTCTAAAAGGAATTAGCGTTTATGACAATGGTATGGAAAATTTAGAATCTGCCGGTCTTCCTCCAGGTGTTGATTCAATGATAATTATGACAAGATTTAACGACTCGGAGGACCTTGAGGCTAAATTCAGACAGTACGGAGAGGAAGTTGCCTGTTTTATCCTGGAGCCTTTTATTGGGGCCGGAGGATTTATTTTTTCCCACAAAGATTATCTACAGAAAGCAAGAGAATTGACCCAACAGTACAATACACAACTTATATTTGATGAGGTTATTTCAGGTTTTCGCTTCCATCCCGGAGGACTTCAGAGCCTATATAGAATTAAGCCAGATCTAACAGTTCTTGGGAAGGCAATCGGAGGGGGACTGCCACTTAGTGCAGTAGCTGGAAGGGAAGATGTGATGGCTCTGTGTGGTCCGGACGCAAAAACGGGCCAAAAAGTGAAGTTTGATGGAGGGACGTTTTCTGCTCACCCGGCTTCAATGCTTGCGGGATTAACCTATATCAAATATCTGATAGAACATGAGTCGGAAATATACCCGAGGATTGGGCGATTAGGAGCTGAAGTCCGAAAGAGGATTGAGGAGATATTCACTGAGTTTGGATTTAATGTTAAATGTACAGGATACGGCAACTCAGTCACAAAGAATAGCTCTCTTGTTGGGGTGCAATTTCTCCACGAAAAAATTGAACGGATTATCTCTCCGGAGCAGGTATGGAATCCAGAAGTTTGTGATTTTGAGATAAGAGAGAAAATTTTTAAACTCGCCATGCTTGAGGAGGGATTTAATATCTTCCACGGGTATGGAGGAATTTCAGCTGCCCACACTGAAGAAGAAATTCAGAGTTCCCTGGATGCTGTGGAAAAGATTGCCAGAAAATGGAAATTACAAATTTAGCTAAAAAAAAGTTCATTCAGAAAATCAAAGGGGAAGTATTCTTTGATGAATTAACAAAGCGTATTTATGCTTATTCCGCATCGATATGTTATTTATTGCCTGCAGCAGTTATTTATCCCTTAGATAAAGAAGATGTAATTAACACAATTAGAATCGCAGCTGAAGAAGGAATACCTGTAACTGCAAGAGGTTCTGGTTCAGGAGTTGCAGGGCAAAGTCTTGGAGAAGGAATTATTCTTGATTTCTCAATACATATGAACCGTATTTTGTATATTAATCGTCAAGAAGTTACTGCGACAGTAGAACCTGGATTAGTTCGCACGAAATTCATAAAAACCCTTCAGCCTGAAGGATTATTTTTTCCGCCTGATCCTTCCTCCTCAGATTATGCAACACTAGGAGGAATGACTGCAAATAATTCAGGGGGTGCTCATTCTTTGCTTTACGGCACAACAAAGAATTATGTTAAAAGTATAACAGTTATAACTTCTGATGCAGAAGAAATCATTGTAACAAGAAGTGGTTCAAGCCCATGGAAATATCAAAATCAGCTCAAGGAGTTGCTGCAAGAAGCATCTTTAACTCTTAAGAAACAAAAGCCTGAGAGTTTTAGGAATTCTTGCGGATATAACCTTTTTGAAGCTTTAAGAATAGATGGTGAAGTTGATTTTGCAAAGATATTTTGCGGTTCAGAAGGTACTCTGGGTATTTTTACAAAAATTGAGCTGGATCTTTTGAAATTGCCTGCTTTTAGAAATTCAGTGCTTCTCTGTTATAAAGATGCTTTGACTGCACTCTCTGAGGTAAAGGATTTTTTGGATTTACAACCTTCGACGGTGCAAGCGCTTGCAGATGACTATTTGCAGATTATTGCAACTGAAGATCCAGAGAAATATGCCAGATTGCCAAAGGGAAGTGATTTTATTCTTTTAGTTGAGTTTGATGGTAATGATTTTGAGGATTTGAATAAGAGGGCCAATGAATTGATAAATCGTTCTTCTGCCTTCGAGTTTCATTTTGCGAAAGATCCTTCGGAGCTCGCCTGGGTTTGGGAAGTTCGCCGCTCTGCATCAGCATATTTATCACGAATACCTGGGGACAAGCCTACACGCTGGATTGAGGATGCAGCAGTTCCGGTGGATAAGCTTTCAGATTTTATTCTTGGTTTGAATAATCTGTTAAAGAAGTACAATATTTCGGCTGCCTTATTTGGCCATGCAGGACAGGGCTTGCTTCATTTTTCACCTCGATTGGACCGAATGTCACCAGGCTTTCCTGGATTAATAGAAAATCTTGGACATGAGCACGCTTTACTTGCAAGGAAATTAAAAGGTGTTTCCTCCGGCGAACACGGTGACGGTCTTTTGCGCACGCCATATTTAAAAGAAATCTGGGGTGAAATTTATTCCTATTTTGAAAGGGTGAAGAAAATATTTGATCCCAATTTCAGGCTCAATCCTCTTTCAATTGTGCCTGTGAGAGAATACAAAACTAGGGATTTTTTGAGATTTTATGAGGGATATAGTCATGAAGATTCCGGTGCTTTGAATCAATTTATTGTTGATATCGAAGACTGTAGTGGTTGCGGAAAATGCAGGGATTTTTGCCCGGTAACCCGCAGTGTTAAAGGAGAAATCGGATGCTCAAGGGCGAGAATCAATCTTTTGAGAGAAATAATTTCTGGGCATATTAAGAAGCCTTTTGAGCGGTCTGATTTGCTTGAATTTTTCAACTTGTGTTTGCATTGCAAAAATTGTACGCACGAATGCCCGACGGGAGTTGATGTTGCAAAGCTTATTGAGGCATTTTATAAAGAGAAATATCTTCATAGACCTGCAAGCTTTCCTGACAAGATTTTGTCAAAACCGCGTCTGCTAGGTCAGTTAGCGCTAAAAACAGGAAGATTTTCGGAAGCTATATTGAGTTCGAAATTATTTGGGAAACTGGCGGGTTTGTTCAGGCTTGCGAATTTGGATCAAGTTAGATTTGAACCTTTGAAACATAAAAGCCTATCCAATCATAAACAGAATTACGAAAGAAAAGTAGCAATTTTTTCTGGTTGTGTAGGTGATTTCTTTAATTCGTCTGAGATGAAGTCAGCTATGAAATTACTCGAAAAATTTGGGTATAGAACTGAATTAATTAGCGGATATTGTTGTGGCGAACCTGCATTCGAGAGAAGTTTTACGGCCGAAGGTGAAGCTAAACTACAAGAATCAATAACAAGATTAGAAGAATATGTTAATACTGAAACACCAGTTATTTTTACTTCTCCCTCCTGTATGCTTCCATTTTTTGAGTATTCTGAGAAGTTTTTCAATAAGAATGAAATTAAAAAAAAGGAAAAATACTTTAATGAAGCAGTTAGTTTTTTCAAAGAACAGTTGTTAAGAGTTAAAGATGATATTAAAACGGAAATAAAAGCAGATTCAGAATTTCAGCTTATGGGGGATGTTTCAGAGAAATATTTCAATAAAATTGAATTAAAAATTGCGGTCCAGATTCCTTGCCATTTGAAAATATTGAAAGAAGAAAATTCTTTAGTTGAATTTATCAGAATGCTTCCTGTCGCTGACATAATTGAGTTAAAAACAAACTGTTGTGGATTCGGTGGAAGCCGGGGTTTTGAAAAAAAGTGGGCAAAACATGCTGAAAAAATCGGCGAGGCACTGGCAGATGAAATATGTGCTGTAAAACCTGATATAGTTGTATCTCCTTGTGTAACATGCAGGCTTCAAATACGCAAGTTGCTGGGCATAAAAACAATACTTTCCGAATCTGAAGATTTACACAATTTTATTTTATCAAAGGAATCACAAAATTTGGGGAAAACATTGGTAGTTCATCCATTGATTCTTGCTTCTGAAATGCTTAAATAAACGCTGACTTTAATAATTTTTAGCAGAGGTATCTCCTGTGTTAGATAAGATAATCAGCTGCTTTAGGCTAAAATTTGTTGCTTGAAGAACCCTGCCTGACTCATTCTAAATATCTAAAAGAAAGGCTTGATGAATCAAGTCCCTAAATTTCCAGAAAGAGTAATCTGTCCCCTTTTTTATTGATTTGTGATAATATTGTAGCAGTGGATATTTCGGTCGTAATCATAACATATAATGAAGAAAAGAGGCTTGAGCCTGCCTTGAAAAGCGTGGAAGGGTTAGCTTCAGAGATTATAATTGTAGACAGCTTCAGCAATGATAATACCGTTAGAATAGCCAAAAAATACACAAAAAAAGTTTACCAGCGCAAATGGACTAATTTTGCCGACCAGAAAAATTTTGCCAACGGTTTTGTTTCCTTTCCATGGATTTTATCCCTTGATGCTGATGAGAGGGTCTCTCCAGAACTTCAAGATGAAATACTAAAAATAAAAAAAGAAGAGCCTGATTGTGCCGGGTTTTTAATGCCAAGGCAGGTTTTTTATCTTGGCAAATGGATACGTCATTCAGGGTGGTATCCAGACCGGAAAATCCGCCTTTTCCTTAAAGATAAAGCCCGCTGGGAAGGAGAGTATGTCCACGAGAGGTTGATCATTGAAGGGAAGATACAAAAGCTGGAGAATTCGATCCACCACTTCACTTATAGAAATATTTCAGAGCATCTATCTCGAATTAATAAATTTTCTGATCTTGGTGCCCAAAAACTTTACACCCAGAAAAGTAAGTGTCGGTGGTATCACCTGGTCTTTATGCCTTTTTTTAGGTTCGCGAAATCATTTATATTCAGAGCTGGTTTTTTAGATGGATATGCAGGTTTTATTATATCTGTACTTCACGGTTATGCAATCTTTGCCCGGTATGCAAAGTTGAGGGAAATATGGAAAAAAGGAGAGAGAATTGAGCCTTTTCCATATTGATACCGGGAAAGAATGGAGAGGTGGCCAGAGGCAGTCCTTTTACCTTGCAAAAATTTTAAATCGACGAGGCCTTCCTTTTACTTTTGTTGTCCAGCCCCAAAGCCCACTCCATAAGAGAGCATCAGAAGCAGGGCTTCCTGTCCTTCCTATTAAAATCCGGAGTGAATTTGCTCCTGGCACGACGATTCGATTGGCAAGGCTTATGAAGCGAAAAAAATGTCTCCTTGCTCATTTCCACGATGCCCATGCTGTAGCTGTTGGCTCACGTGCAGCCTCTCTAGCCAAAGTTCCATACCGCGTAATCTCAAGACGCGTTGATTTTCCCATCAAGAAAAATTATTTCTCCCAGCGCAAATATAATAAGAATGTAAGTGCTATCATTGCAATTTCTGAAGGAGTAAAAAGGGTTCTGGTAAAAGGAGGGATTGATCCAAAATGCATTGAAGTCATCCCTTCCGGGATAGACTTTACCCCATATGACAATGCTGTCTCCAGTGACTATCTTCGCCGAGAGCTCTCTTTTGCCCCCGATGATTTTCTTGTAGGAATTGTGGCTCACCTTGCTGACCATAAGGGTCATCAGTATTTGATTAAGGCTACAAAAATTCTCAAAGAACACTCGCCTAAGATAAAGGTGATTATTGTTGGTGGAGGTCCTTTAAGGATGGAGTTAGACAGGCAAGTAAAAGAATCTCATGTGGAAGATATTGTTTATTTTTTGGGCTTTCGGAAGGATGTGCCTCAGATTCTTTCCTCTCTTGATTTATTTGTCCTTTCTTCCTATCTTGAAGGCCTTGGAAGCAGTATTCTTGATGCCATGGCTTGCCGGCTTCCTGTGGTCGCAACAAAGGTTGGAGGCATCCCTGAAGTCGTGGTTCATAGAGAAACCGGTATTTTAGTACCTCCCCGTAATCCCCAGGCTATAGCCCGGGCTATCCTAAAGCTTTATAACGATAGGATCCTGGCTGCTCGTTTGGGGCAGAAAGGTTATGAAGTTGTCCACCGGAAATTCTCCTCAGAAGCAATGGCTGAAAAGATAGTGAATTTGTATGAAAAATTGGGCTTGAAAAAGTGGATCAGACTTCATGAAAGGGCCCAAAATCAATAAGAAATAACAACACATTCAAATAATTGATTAATTTTATTGTGAAGTTTGAAGTCCATATGTTACGACATTAGGAAACGGATGAGTAATAAAATTGAGAGAGTAGAACTAGTGCTTCTGAAGCTTCCCTATGTTCATTTTTTTGAAACGAGCTTTGGCAGGGAAGAAGAGCGAGAATTCATTATTGTGAAAATTTTTATGGACGGGATCTGTGGATATGGCGAAGTAGTAGCTGATAAGAAACCTCTTTACAGCTACGAGACCACCTCCACAGCATGGCACATGTTGAAAGATTTTTTGATTCCTCTTGTTTTTAAAAAGTCCATCTCCCTCCCCCAAGTTTTTTTTAAAGAGGCAAATGTATATAAGGGACATCCCATGGCAAAAGGAGGGCTTGAACTTGCCCTCTGGGACCTTCACGGGAAAAAAGAAGGCAAACCTCTCTGGCAGCTTTATGGGGGAGTGAGGACAGAAGTCCCCTCTGGAGTCAGCGTTGGGATTCAGGATTCTATTCCTGAGCTCCTGGAGAGAATTCAATCTTTTCTACAGGAAGGATACCAGAGAATTAAAATCAAGATTAAACCAGGCTGGGATGTTGGAATCTGTGAGGAAGTACGGAAGAGATTTCCTGATATCCTCCTCCAGGCAGATGCCAATGGCTCCTATAGCCTTAAAGATAAAGAAATCTTGAAAAAACTCGAAAAATTCAATCTTTCCATGCTTGAACAACCTTTCCCACCTTATGATTTATGGGACCACAGTCGTCTTCAAAAAGAGATGTCTACCCCTCTCTGCCTGGATGAAAGCATCCTCTCAGTTGAGACTGCCCGGAAAGCCTATGAAATGGATAGCTGCCGGATCGTTAACATTAAAGTGGGCCGAGTTGGAGGCGTCGTAGAAGCCAGGAATATCCATGATTTTTGCCAGGAAAAGCAGCTCCCTGTGTGGTGTGGAGGCATGCTGGAGTCAGGGATAGGGCGGGCTCACAATCTACATCTGGCAACTCTTCCTAACTTTAAATTTCCCAACGACATCTCTGCAAGCAGAAGATATTATGCCGAGGACTTGATCGAGCCCCCCGTGGAAATCAGCAGCCATGGAACAATAAAGGTTCCGGATTCTCCGGGAATCGGAGTTTATCCTCAGGAACACAGGATTAAAAAAGCTGCTTTAAAACAGGAAGTGTTTAAATCCTCTTGATTTTATAAGTTATTGAGGATTTCAGTCAGTTTTCAAGTTTATATCGGGAATACAATCCTTGTGTTGTCCAATTAGAAATTCCTAAGATGGTTCACTATCTTTGCGGACACACAAGATTTGGGATTGAGTTTGGGACCGTTCTTTAAAACTTTATTCATTTTTTGTGTTTTAAGGATCTGGTCTTTTTGTTTATCAAATTATAAGACGATTAAATGTCTGGCTCCGAAAATCCCGTTGTTTGACTTGAGGAAGGAGGGGTGATATAAAACATTTATCTTACCAAGAGAGAAAATAAGATGGCTGCTTTGACCTATAAAAAAGCCGGTGTAAATATAGATAGAGCAGATACCTTTCTGAAGAAAATAAAACCCCTTCTCGAGAAAACAAAACGTCCCGAAGTTCTGGGAAAAATCGGCGGATTTAGCGGCCTTTTTATGCCCCAGCTAAAGGGAGTAAAAAATCCTGTTCTGGTATCCTCTACAGATGGAGTAGGCACAAAACTTATGCTTGCCGACCTGATGAATAAATATGATACGGTTGGTGTTGATTTAGTAGCTATGTGCGTGGATGATGTTGTTGTGGTCGGGGCTGAACCACTTTTTTTTCTCGATTATATTGCTTGTGGAAAATTAAATAAAGAGAAGCTCTATGAATTAATGAAAGGTATAACAAAGGGCTGTCAAGAGGCCGGTTGCGCTTTGATTGGAGGAGAAACAGCTGAGCTTCCAGGGATGTATTCCGGGGACAAGTTCGATTTAGCCGGATTCTGTGTTGGAGTAGTAAGCCGTGAGAAAATAATCGACGGTCATCTCTGCCACAAGGGAGACAAAGTTATTGGGCTTGCTTCAAGCGGCATACACAGTAACGGTTTTTCGCTGGTTAGAAAATTATTTTCCACCAAAGAATTGAAGGGGAAACTTGGCAAGGAGTTTTTAAAACCAACGAGGATTTATGCAAGGTCGATTCTTAAGGTTTTGAAGGAAGTACAAATAAAAGCTGTGGCACATATCACGGGCGGTGGTTTTTATGAGAATATTCCCAGGGTATTACCCGGGGGACTAAGTGTGGAGATAAAGAGGGGATCCTGGACTGTTCAGCCGATTTTCCGTATGATTCAGGAGAGAAGCCAGGTCAAGGAGAAGGAGATGTTCAGGACTTTTAACATGGGAATCGGGATGGCTTTGATTCTCGGGCCCCGGAAGGCTCAACGCACCCTCAATCTGTTTGAGAAGATAGGACAAAAGGCGTGGATAATAGGAGAAGTTATAGAGGGAGATAGAAATGTTTCATTTCAGGATTAGTATGTTCAGCTGCCTTTTTTGACATGTCATTTTCCCTTTGTTAATCTTTAGAAATTGTAATATAGTGCCTATGTCAGAGGAGAAAAAATCACAAATGAATAAGAAGACAAGTTCAGGCCTCTACAGAGAACAACGAGTTGGGGTTTTTATCGATGTACAGAATATGTATTATTCTGCCAAAAACATATATAAATCCAAGGTCAATTTTAATGCAATTCTCAAAGAAGCTGTAAGAGAAAGGAATCTCATACGGGCGATTGCCTACGTGATAAAGGCCGATGTAAAAGATGAAATCAATTTTTTTGAAGCCCTTAAGAGCCTGGGTTTTGAGGTCAAGGCAAAAGACCTCCAGGTGTTTTATGGAGGCGCAAAAAAGGGGGACTGGGACATCGGAATTGCCATGGACATGATTGAGCTTGCATCAAAACTTGATGCAATTGTTCTTGTCAGCGGAGATGGGGATTTTGTGCCATTAACCCAGCACCTCAAGCATGCACTGGGCTGTTATGTGGAGGTTATGGCATTCGGTAAGTCAAGTTCTAAAAAATTGATTGAAGAAGCTGATAATTTTATTGACCTTGACAAGAAACATCAGAAGTATCTAATTCCTGCTGGTAAATAAAAAAGTTTTTTAAATCAACTTCTTTTCTTTTTCTTTTAACTCCATTAAATGGAACCAAGGAAGCATCTTTTTTTCCGTAATGGATTAGTAAAGGTATTTGGGAATGTCTTAGCTTCCGTTCAGATTTTTCACGCCATTCCTTCATCAATCTATTTAACGCATAAACGAAGGGCAGTGGGTGAGAAAAACCGTTTGAAGGCAAAGCGGGCATGGTTCCTCTCCATGATGGAGAGGAGAGCGAAGCCTGAAACCGAGCAGCTTTTGACTC
>Ga0209979_1000386_pt1 | contig 62451 bp, 53 predicted proteins | sample AnhtaG_FD_183114 | JGI IMG/M metagenome (GOLD analysis project Ga0209979, IMG submission 183114) | Deep subsurface microbial communities from Anholt, Denmark to uncover new lineages of life (NeLLi) - Anholt_01485 metaG (SPAdes) (version 2) | ecosystem: Environmental > Aquatic > Marine > Oceanic...
TCAAATTTCAAATCTCAAATTTCAAATTGTACTGTCTCTCTACTATTGGGCGAACATGCACGTTTGAGTCGAAAATAGTGCTCGATTCTCGATTCCTGATTCTCGTAACTCGATGTGAGAAAAGGAGATAAAAATTTTTTAGATTTTTCGATTTTAGGTTCCAACTACCCGCACTTTTGATTGATTTTTAATCGCGGATTGCGCTGATTAAACGGATTTTTTAGCCATAAAAAGGCACAAAAAGCACAAACATTTTTTAGACCACGAAGAACACGAAGAAAGACTAAAAAACAAGTTCATTGTTCGTAGAAATATAGCCACGAATTAACACGAATTGGCACGAATTTATTGAGCCACAAAAAGGCGCAAAAAGCACAAACATTTTTTAGACCACGAAGAACACGAAGAAAGACTAAAAAACAAGTTCATTGTTCGTAGAAATATAGCCACGAATTAACACGAATTATTTAGACAGGATAACAGGATAGACAGGAATTTGTTCTGCCACGGAAAGGCACAGAATAGGTGGTTATCAGGACATCAGGGAATCAGGGTGTAGGGTATCAGGGAATTAGGGGATCAGGTAAACGGATTGACACGGATAGTTCAATAGTAAGTAACCGCGGATTAGCACGGATTGACACGGATTATATTTGGCCACAAAAAGGCGCAAAAAGCACAAACATTTTTTAGACCACGAAGAACACGAAGAAAGACTAAAAAACAAGTTCATTGTTCGTAGAAATATAGCCACGAATTAACACGAATTGGCACGAATTTATTGAGCCACAAAAAGGCGCAAAAAGCACAAACATTTTTTAGACCACGAAGAACACGAAGAAAGACTAAAAAACAAGTTCATTGTTCGTAGAAATATAGCCACGAATTAACACGAATTATTTAGACAGGATAACAGGATAGACAGGAATTTGTTCTGCCACAAAAAGACACAAAGAAAAATTAGCCACAGAGGGACACAGAGATTCAATTACAAATACGAAATACGAAGCACGAAATTCGAAACAAATTCAAATGACCGAAATAGAAAATTCAAAACAAAAATTAACCGCAGAGAGTAAATCAAATCTAAGAAAATTGTTAGACGCAGATTTCGCAGAAGAATACAGCCACAGATTTCACTGATTTCACGGGATTTTTAGCCACAAAAAGGCACAAAAAAAATTGGCCACAGAGGTCACAGAGAACAGAGAGAAAAGCGGGATTTTGGCAGGTTCTGCCCGGCCTTTAACTTACGCCGTCTTTAGTGTGTCTTCCATTGCGTATTCAGGGACGAAGGGGCAGCAATCTATTCACGATTCACCAACAACAAACAAAACGGTCTTCACTTAGGCCACACTCTCTCCAAAACCGCATCAACGATAACTTTCAGGGTTTTTTCGTATAACTTCCAGAGCCAAGCTCGTATCCTACCGCCTTTGGCAGGAGTAGTATCCCGCTCTGTTTCTGCTGGCGTCTCCCCTATCCGCTCACCGTTCTCCCAGAAAAGCTGTCCCACACACCACGTGTGCACATTACGCAAGTATTCTCTTGGGTCATTCGAGTCAGCAGGCGTTTCCTTGATTGTGGGGTTCTGGGCACGTATCTTCTCAACAGCCTTTTTAGTTTCGTGGTACGCTGTAGCAAGTTCTGTCCTAATGTATTTGTCCACACACGGATTAAATCTCCGAGAGCCTTCTAAACGCTGAGAGCCTTCTAAACGCTCAATATCGTCCAATACAAAGTTGAGATACTTTAGTAGTCCCGCTGGGCTGGTTGTTGGTTTAGCCTTAAAACTATCTTTCTTTTGAGAATCGGATTTGCTCACTGCTCACCTCGATAATCATGCCTCGTTGTAGCTACCGATTTCATAATGATAATTCTATGGTTTTTTGACTCAATAGGCAATATTTAGCCGTTTTTCCTTGCTTTACACACGCGGAGAATTATAATTACTCCAAGTGAGCATTATATCCTCAAAATGTTCTGTGAGAGATAATGATGACCAAAAAAGCTGGTTCAATTATTCCAGTTGACTGATGACGAGACCGAATTTTTGAGGTCGCAATTTGCGACTTCAAACAAAGGCCGTGGCGGTAGGCGATACAACCCCTATGCCTTCACCGAACACGGGGCTATTATGGCTGCCAGCGTTCTTAATTCAAAGCGGGCAGTTGCGGCAAGCATCTTCGTCGTCAGGGCATTTGTGAAACTGCGTCAAATGCTGGCGCCGTATAAAGAAATAATGAAAAAACTCCAGCAGCTCGAAACAAAGCTGCAAAACCACGATAAGCAGATTATTGAAGTGGTTAAAGCAATACGATTACTAATGCTGCCACCTGAAACCAAACCCAAACAACCGTTCGGCTTTCACAGCAGAAAAAAGAAGACCAGAAAATAAGACCGAAGTAAAAAGCCTTTAGCCCTGAGCCAAAGAAAGCTCGCCCTGAGCGCATTTATACTGAGTTAAATCGAAGTAGCCGAAGGGTCGAAGGGGAAGCAATCTATTCACGATTCACTTGGCTCTTCGGGTCTTAATTCCTCTAAGAACCCGATTTTGTCCTTCCCAAATTCTGCTTCGGTTGTCTCTTTTTCGGCAAGGTCTGCCATAACATGCTCAAGGGCAAGCTCGATATAAGCCCTTAAACGGTCACCAACATGCCATTCATTCAAGTATTGCCAGCTTATCTGGTCCAAAATCAAGCTAACCCAACCTTCATCATCCGGCCATATTCCATTATTGATTTTTATATCATCTACCCTATAATGATCGTGAAGGACTGTGAAAAAAGCATAATAGGCAAGTAAAAGTTTTTCTATTGGATGCTTTGGTGCTTGCGGTGGGAACATAAATTCTGTTATGTCATCTTTGGGGAAGGATAATAGATCTACAGGATTTAGCGGCAAAGCCTTTTCTGATCGCCGCCAATAACCTTCGGGGTAAAACTTTTGAGACCGCTCTTGGTCGTACCATATGTGGTCTTTCGTTGGTGGCCCTGCTTCTTTATCCCGTAGGCAAGGTTCAGATTCAGCGGCTTGTCTTTCTTGTTCCACAGCTTGACAATATACTTTGCATAGCTCCCAAAAGATTTTATCCTGTTTACGGAAACGGCTCAGATTTGCCGTGTCAACTATCAACTTACCTACCTCTTTAGCTATTCCGGTAAGAAGATCTTTGTGTTCTTGCTCGTCCATTTTTTTTACCTTTTTGTTCGGTTAAAAGCTACCAAGTTTGGTTTTTCAAACCTTAATTTTCGGCCTGTATTGTACGTTTTAATGACCTAAAAAGCTATAATGTTCACTGTTTAGCTCTTGTTCACCTTGTATTATCGGACAACCAATGATACAATTACATCGACAATTGAATAGTTTTATTACACTTAATTTTTGACGTTTCGTCTTAAACCGACAAATTTTCAAATCACGATGTAGCGGTGCCCTTTTTGGTGCGCAGAAAAATAATCATTATTTTGGAAAGGCAAAAAAAATGAAAAGATACCTATCAATTATCATAGTATCTCTCTGTTTGACGATCCCGTCCGTGCTGTTAGCTACATACAGTCGCAAACATGGTGTGAAACTCCCGATACTAACGAGCTTCAAGTTGGAGATAATCAGAGATGGGAAACTGTCCGACAATAAGATGCTTGTACAACTGGAAATATGGGAACTTAATGGTACGTTGTGTGTCCTATGGAGTCACGTCTATATTGCCCCACTACACGATAGGAAAAAAGTCTTCCTATATCCCCGTCATCTCAGTTCATTGGAAGACTCAATTACGAATGTGCGAGTTGGGCCGAATGGTTTTTCCTTCAGACTTGAGCATATGAAGGGCTTGGGGTTAACTGCAGATGTAGTGGTAAAGAAAAGAGAGGGACACAGCGGCTATTCCGTAGAGGCAAGTGCTATGGACTTTAGGACCGACGTCGCCCATGGCAAAGCCCCTGAAATATGGCAGTCAACAGACAAGGTAATTGTCTTGCCCTATAAAGAAGTTTTCTATGGTGAGAAATAGCCTGCTAATAATGAGCCGCACTATCTTCTTAGCTGCTCGGCTTTGGTGCGGTGATGTTGAGGCGAAGACACAAAGAAGTTAAAAGTGCCTAAAGTGAACTAAAGTGCCTAAAGTTAAAAAAATAATCAATTGATTTAGTGTCTTCGTGGCTATATTTCTCTGCGGTCTCCGCGTTCTCAGCGCTGGTTCTGAAACTGATAAAACATAGAGCATACGTAAGCACAGGCAGGGTTTTTACAGAAACAAACCAGGGTCAACAGAAAAATGCCTTGCTAATACCTTAATGTGTGTTTTGCTAAGCTGACGTTCACCATTGAGTATTTTTGGCCCTAATGTTCTGTGGCCAAGAATACGGCCTAATTCTGAACCGCTCATTCCATTTTCAGAGACTAAGAACTTAAGTATTTCAAGAGAGCTATGTTTTTTGCCCGCAAAGCGCTCCTCTTCATACGCCTTAATATTGCTTGTGAGGACTTTAAGATAATCAAGCTGTTCCCGGATTAAGTGTGTCCGAGATGCCAAATCAGCCGCAACTGCAAGGGCTTTATTATAGTGGGTTTTCGAGGAAATCGGTCGAAGCAAAACCAGCTCTTCTTGTAATGCCAAAAAACCGGTGGGAATAGTGTTTGTCTCAGCAACTTTTTGTCTCGTCTTAAGTCTCATAGGTATTCCTTCCACTTGTCCTTGCTATATTCAGAATGTGTTAAAGTTATTTTAACAACTACTACTTGTCCTTGATAATTGATAGCTGTCACTAACCTGTATTTGTTGCCACCTATATTAAATATAACGAATTTTCTGCCGTTCTTTCTATATGAACTGGCTGTCCCATAAGTTTGTTTAACCTGACCAAAGTTGCGCCATGTTGCCGCCTCTACCGTTTGAATCCATTTTTCAAGCGGGCTTTTTGCCCTGCTATGCGCCCTCCAAAACTCCTGCAGAATAAGTTTCCCTACTATGTCCACGTATACATTATGTATACAGTTCGGCAAAAAGTCAAATAAAAAAAAGAAAAATTATAAAAAATTTTTAGGGGTCAAGAGGAGTTTACTCGAAAACCGCATTTTTAGCCACCCAGACACAAAGAAGTTAAAAGTGCCTAAAGTGTTCTAAAGTGCCTAAAGTTAAAAAAATAATCAATTGATTTAGTGTCTTCGTGGCTATATTTCTCTGCGGTCTCCGCGGTAAAGAGCCAGCCCCGGTCGCTCACCGAGCGTCCACGAGCGTGAGCTTCAGCCCCCAATCGGTGCCGGAGCTCGTCAAATTGCCTGGGAAACTCGGCAAACGAATTTCACCAGTAGAATCAGCAACCAAAACACCTGCATCGACCCAGTCACCGCTCCGCGGATTAAACCACCTCGCCTTGTATTTCCCACCCGATAGCGCACCCGACAAGGTCGCCTGCGGACAGTTCTTTTCAAAGTATAAAAGAAACAAATCCTTCTCCGGGCTGCCGGCGCAATAAGCCCAGCCGATACAACTATTGGCTTTGCCCGTCCTGTTTGGTGAGACCAGATTCACACTGGGAGCAAGCTCCCGGTACCTGCTGCCTTCGGATAGAATGAAGGTCCTCAAGTGCTGCATTTGCTCTGCGGATTGCCACTTGATGACGTCCCAGATATGGTTGTCAGCGGCATCCTCGACGTTACCGCCCCACATTCCTCCGTCCCATCCCCCTGCGCCGTAAATGTGCCCGCCCAATCCGCCGGACAACACGCTGCCGTACATCCCGGAGCGGCAATACAGCGCAGAGGTCTCCGTTCCACCAGCCGCACCCAACATTCCGGCGTAGTAAGGCTCCCCATTGATGCCGGGCACGGGTGGCGAGGTATTGAATATCTCGGTCAAATAGGGGTAAAGGTCGTGGGTGCGCTTATTGCCTATCTGATGGAACGTAAGCCATTTCGCCTTGTCCACGTGACCGAAGTTCCGCAGCGTCGAAGGATTCGAGTTCGTCCCGGCCAGGGTCCCAAACGGCGGAGGCCCATATTTCTCAATAACCTTGTTCGCTGCCTCGTTCCAATCGTCTGCCGATATGGTCGCCCCGGTCCAGTCAAGATGGATGGGGCTGAAAAGGCAGTTATTGGCCTGATACCGGCTCCATACATACTGGATATAGCGCGTATAAGACTGGGGCCACTGGTAATACTTCTTCCAGGCCTGCCCGATGTCCCGGCGGGACACTTCAATAAAAGGAGCAAAGCCCTGACTATTGAGATAATCTATCTTTCTGTCCATATTCCGGAAGTACTTCGGGTTAATGCGGTCAATGTCCGGGAAATATTTCTCGTAGCCGGGCACCTTACCCGGAAAGAAGAACGCCCGATTGCCGTCCCCATCCGTCATATCTTTGGCGCTTTCGGTCCCGGCCTGCTTCCACGCCGAACGCAGTACCGTCCCGTCGGACATCTTCAACGAAGCCGGCTTGTCATCATTGGCCCAGTTTGGAAACGCCGCAATCATCGCAATGCAATTGAAACCCTGTTTCCTGCGAAACTTCACATAATCCTTAAAGCCGGCATCCGGACCAATAGGACGCTGCCTGTCATCATCGTACCACCGATACCGAAAGGTTGCGGTGGACCACCATGTATCGCCCAGCAGAAAAAACGGCGTCCCGTCGCCGTATTCAAATGCGTGACCGTTCGCTGATGCCCTCACCATACCCCGCCGACACGGATTTGCCGCCTTCTCTGCTTCAGACCACGCCTTTGCGGTGAATTCGCCCTTCTTGCCGTTGAGACCTGAGTCTGACTGATTGGACCCGCTGCGCCATCGCCACCTGCCCGGAGCAGTGGCCAGAACACGTACACGAAATACGTTGTCACCATCCCAGAATCCATAGCATCGTTTCTCGAATGCCGGCCCTTTAAGGTCAACCCAGACTTCCACTTCCTTGTATGGATTTTCATACGATTTCTCGGCCCGCAGCGTAATCTCCACCTTTTCCCAGACATTACAGGTCTCAGCAGAGACTATGGTGCAGCCCCCCGGCAAAATAGCGGCCGATACAAACAAAGTTAGACCGAGCACCGCACGCCCTCCCAACCTTCTTAGCAGAAACATCACGATTCTTTCCATAATTGCTCCCATTAGTGATAACAAGAGTTCGGTTAAAGACCTTTCATCAATCATCGGCTGCGGATTAGTTGATTGCTGTCGTACCGAATGTGAGGATGATTTGTTTTCAGGTCCTCGATAAAACGCAGGCCGTCCTTCCAGTAACCTGCGGTCGGTTTTAACTCGGCGCAATGAACTGCAAAATAGCGGTTTATATTATAAACCAGAAGCTCTCTTAAATACTTACTCACCATTGACGCCAACGACACCGGCAAAAAACGCTCATCCGCACCAACTACAAAATGCAAACGCATCACTTTCCCGCCGGCTTGTAATTCATAACTACTTATCGCCGGGCTCTCACGGACAATCCTCAATTCCATATCCGCAAACATCCGCTGCAGGATTCTCCGATAGCGGACCCGCCCCCCCTGCCTGTCAACTATAATTTGCAAATCATCGCCCACAAAATTATCAAAAGCTCTTTTTATAAGTCGCGAGGTGGCGGTAAAAAGCACACTGGCTTTATTTTTCACGCTGCCGACCATTCTGTTGTAGTACGCAACGTCCAGACAATAGCTCTTCAACTCCAGCAATTCCATACTATTTGACGCCATATTATCCTTTAGCACCGCCGAGGCGATTTCCTTATCAGCTTCATCACCCGCAATCCTCTGCCTTCCAGCGTCTTTGTACCACGGATAATCTCTCAATCGCTCAAGGCAGTCCGGACAAAGCAGCGTCAGTAATTCAGTCAACGTCGCCGGCTCTTTACCAAGGCATCTCAGGCACGTCAGGACCGTCCGTTCCAGGTGTTTGGTCCCCACCGATTTGCTGTAAGCTTTTTTGCTGTCGGCGATGAGCAGTCGTCCCGCAAGCCGTTTTCGCTTATTGCCGACACTCTTTTTCAAAATCTGCCAGAGGTCGGTCTCTAAAAGAGGATGCGGAAGCAAAAAAGTGCTCGACGATACAACCAGCGGCCCAAGAATCGGCCCGAAACCAGCTTCATCAATCCCTACCAGAACCACCATCCCTGTAATCCCTTATCATCCTTGCGATTACTATCCCCGGTGCGACTCGAACGCACAACCTCTGGCTCCGGAGGTTAAAACAGGGCTTACAAACGCGAACCACAGACTCTCTCGTATGCGTTATTTGCACCACAGACACGATATACCCTGGCTGCACACTGGCAGTATAGTGGCAGTATAAACAGAACACAAACAAAAATGTTGTGTTTTCTTTGCTGAAGATTACTTTCGCCCTCAGATAACTTGCGGGTCCTTCCTGGAAGATGGCGCAGCTTGCGGTTGGCGAGGCCGCACAGGGAGAAAATTTTTTGGCAAAAAACCAGTGTCCGGTCACCTGATCAAGGAGTTGGAATGACCTCCGAACAAACAGGTAAATAGTCAATTAAAAAGCTGATTTAATAAAAAAACCCCTGCTTTTTGAGGAGGAGGAGAGAGGGGAGAAAGCGAATAAAGCAGGGGTATGAAAACGAAAAAGCATAAAAAGTACAAGGATTATAGCCGTCTTTTTAGGGGAGTCAAGAAAAAAATGCCATACATAGCAAAAAAATATGCAAAACCCCTTTGGAAGTACAGCCGGAAGGCCACAGAAACGCACAGAACGACCTTTAAGGCGTTTAAGGAAAAAGGGTAATAACCTCTTATGTGAGGTGGTCTTATAAAAAACCCCTGCTTTGCGGAGGGAGGAGAAAGAGGAGAAAAGCAGGGGTTACAGAAAAATGAAAAACCTACTCTAATTATAGCCGTTCTGCGTGTGAGGTCAAGAAAAAAAGCCCTGCATAGCTAAAAAATATTGAGGATTACCTGAATATGGGCGGCATCTGGGCGGCATCCGCTTCATACCTTAATAAATGCCTTTTTTCGGTACATCCACCACAGTATCAGCCAAATGACCGCAAGCCCTGCGACGGCGTGAATAAAGGGATTCCAGTTTCCGCACCACCTGTCCAGCCCGCCGACGAAAATGCTGCCGATTCGGCGAAAATCAAACACCCGCGTTGCCATATATACCGCAATAGCATTGGTCCCGATTACCACAAAGCCAAACGCCCATTTCTTAAAACCCCATACATCTATAATTAGGTAGAACAACGCTAACAGCAGGTAGCACAGCCCTGCTGAAAAAAGCACAAACGAGCTTGTCCACAAGTGCTTGATGATGGGGAACCAAATGTCCCATATCAAGCCGAGTATCAGACAAGCGGCCGCGGCTGCTAAAAGCCATAAGGTCTTTGCCCTGCCGCTCTTTTCCGAACGCAACAAGTGCCCTGCCATCACCCCAAGCATTACCGTGCAGCCAAACGTCATACTGCTCAAAATCCAGGTATAAGACGTTCCATCCTGAAATCGGCCCAGAATCAGCTTATCGAGATAAATTGCCAGATTTCCCTCTGACGTTAATACGCCAGCCCCATGGCCCGGCACCGGAACCAGCATCATCAAGGCCCAGAACAACAGCAGCAGAGCCGCCGTCGTTACTACCTGCCATACAATCCGCATATTCAGAATTATGATGGCCGCAATAAGGTAGCCCGCTGCAATCGCCTGCAAAGTGTTAGAATAAATGCGCAGCTTTGACAAATCGTACGCCAGCAGGTGTCCCTGGGCAATCATCCCCAGCACAAACAGAATCAACGTTCGTTCGACTATATGAAGATACAGTTGTCTTTTGCTGTCACCCCGCGTGAGGCGTTTGTTGAATGAGAACGGCATCACCACACCCACAACAAACAAAAACAACGGCATAATTAAATCCCATGGCCGAAACCCCTCCCACTTAACATGTGACAACAGTTGCTTGTTTATCCACGCCGTTACAGGATGATCGAATATGTCGTGCAAGCTGGTGAAAATCCTATGTCCCCCGATAATCCAGAACATATCAAAACCCCGCAGTGCATCAATCGACGCTATTCGACTTCCAACAAAACTTTGTCTTTCATTGTTCGGTATTTTTCGCCCCTTTGAATTACTTACTTTTTAATTTTGCCTTTTATCTCGCTCATAAACGGCTAATGCCCGGGACTGGAGTCGAACCAGCACGGGAAAATTTCCCGCTACCTTTATAGTGCGGCGGTTCACTTCTTTTAACTTAATTTCTGTAATTGACATTGTCATACAGTATTAGACACGGGCGGGTCGGCTACCGGGGACGGCCTTCGTAGAGCTTCCAGCCTTCGCGGATTGCCCGGCGGTTACGAGATTCAATCTGCTGACGCATCCCATAGACTTTCTGACGCTGCTGGTCGAGGAGACAGGCCTGGAAGCCGTCCATATCCGCCCGCGGACGTTCCTGCAGCGTCCGGCTGCCGGCCTGGATGATAGCCAGGGCTTCAATGTACTTAGGGGCGCTGGTATCTTCGAACTTTTGCAAGCAGGGACTGAGTTCGGGGCGGTCAAAGCTAACCTGGGGCCCCAAATTAGTGCTATGGTCAGCAAGTCTGGCAAAAGGCACGCCGGTCAGTTTACCGAGGCGGTTGAGCTGTTTGTTGTTTAAAGGGGAACGGCCGGAAAGGTTGTCAGGATAGGCACTGTCATAGCGGGGGTAGTACGGTCCGTTGAGGTCTATCCACGCTGCAATAGTTTCAAATTCGGCCTTGGTGAGCTTGACATTCTCGTGTCCCTCGCGAATCACCTTGACAAGTTTACTTGCGTGCGAACCCCATGAATATGGCTGTTGGATATCGGCCGGGCCCGCACCGATGGCTTTGATGTACTTTTTTCGCCACAGCTCGTTATAGGAGGTGTTGAATGTGTTGGTCCGGTCACGTGCGAGATTCAGCTTTTCGCCTGCATCTTTGCCATAGTCGTGACAGCTAACGCAGTGCTTGTCGAAAACCGGCTGAACATCTCTTATATAGCTGAACAAACGCGGCTTTCCATGCCAGCCCCGGAGCTTACTCGGCGGGCGCCGCAGCGCCATCGGCATCTTTGTGTTCAACTGCGGCGGTGCGCTGCGGCGATTATCATGGCAGCCGGTGCAGCCCATTCGCTCGCCGGACTGGACAATCGTGCCGCTGCGCATTGACTGGACCATCATTTTGTTTTCATCGAGAAGCTGGAAAAATATGAACTTGTCGGAGGGCACTTCAAAATAGGCTGAGCCGTCTTCGGTGACCGGGACGGTGCCGAGGATACGTTTGTTCTCGAAACTATGCCAGTTCATAGCCGGACAATGCACCCCTTGACCACCCCACGCCGTATGAGTCCAGAAACGTTTTTCCGGCGACTCGACCACGCGCAGATACTTGACCGTACCAGGTTTTACCCCCTCCATATGTGTTCCCTCGTAAACATTGACAACATAGAAGTAGCCTTGCTTGTTCCTGAAGTTGCGTCGGGACGGGATACTCAGGGGGCGCGGTCGCGGGCCTAAGGGCATTGGGTCGTAACAGCCGGGCGGCTCGACGTGCAGAAGGATTTCGTTGCCAAAAACATCAATCAGGTATATCCCCATTTGTTCGCCGCGGCCGGTCATGCGGGAACAGAGGAAGTACTTATCATTCAGCGGATAGGGGTCCTCATATTTCGGGTTGACCCGTTTGAAGTTGTCAAAGCCATAGGTATCCGGCCTGGGCCCTTTTTTCTTTACGAGGTTAATCGCGTCAGCCGGCCAGGTACGGACGACGGGTTCTCTACCATCAACGCCCAGCCGGCGGTCAATGATGGCAAGTGCACCCCAGGGACGGTCGTGGCAGGAGCTAAAAACACAGAGGACCTTCTGCGTCCCTTGAATAGCACGAGCATCAATTACGGCGCCCGGCGACCAGGTATTGTTGCCCCAGTAAACGGCGTGATTGGTGCCGTCGGGGTTTACCGTCCAGAGCCCCTGGGCGTCACCAAAGTTGCGGTCCACATATTCCCAGCGGTCGTAGATTATTCGCCCGTCCGGCATAAGTGCAGCGTGGCCCTCGTGCAGGGTACTTTTGGCGATCTGGTGGATGTTGGCACCATCTGCGTCCATTCGGAAGAGGTTGCCCATAATGTGACGGTTGCACATGCAGTACTTCGGCTCGCGTGTCGAAGAGAAAACGATTGTGTCATCAGGCATATAGAGAGGGTCGAAGTCAGCGACGCCCACCGCGGAGGTGAGCTGCTTGAGGCCGCTACCATCAGCGTTAATCTCGTAGATATGGTAATCGTCCTTGATGTTTTTACGCATAGCGAAGATGATTTTCTTGCCACTGAAATGAATATCGGGGTCCCGGAGGAGAGCTTCGGAAGATTCAATGAGTGTTTTGACCTGGCCGGCTTTGGCGAAATCAACGGTTTTTATCGCTCCGCCGCCCTGAAAGCTGTTTGTGTTTATCTCCCCGGTCTTGAACATCGTGGCGGTGTTGTGATGGTCTTCCTTATACTGGCGTCGCACTATAAAAAGGATTGGTTGACCGCTGACGAAAGGATTGGCAATCAGCGCTTCACGCTGTAGATATGTGAACTCGGCCTGGATTTTGGCGATATCGGCCTGGCCAGCCTCATTCATACGGCGCTCGATATCACGCAGTTTCACCAGATATCCTCTGCCTCCGGGGTAGCGGTCGCCGAACGTAGTCATAAGGTCTTCTATCGCTGCCCGGAGAGGGGGCATAGACTTTCCACCCGCGGCTGGTTCAGCAAGCATCGCCACGGCCGGCAAAAACACCAACAAAGCAAGAGCGTAGATATGTCGAATGTTAGATTTTCCTCCAACAAACATTGTTCCTGCAAAACTAATTACTGCCCGGGACTGGAGTCGAACCAGCACGACCCAAAGGTCACTAGCCCCTCAAGCTAGCGCGTCTGCCTATTCCGCCACCCGGGCTTTTCAATTGATTATTGATTCCGTCAAACAACGCCGGATTTCCGCTACGCTACAATATTGATTATTGATTGTCAATTACCAATCCAGAAATCAGGGGATTAAGGGCTTATTTAAGCAGGCGGGTAAATTCTTCCATGGTAAGTTCGGAATATCTGATGAGACTACGCAGCGTTCCCTGGTCAAGAACTTTATGGTTTGGCACAGAGAGAGTAGGCCGCATACCCTCCTTCTCCATAATGATATGAGGACCGGTCTTTCTAATCAACCAACCCGCTTTTTGAAAAGCACGAACCGCTTTATGGCCAGAAATATCCCGAGGCAGCTTGGCCATTTATACTACTACCTCGCGAATTATATCCTCTTTATGTTTAAGCTTATCCCTCTCGGCTCGCTCATTCAATACCTCAAGGCAACCTTTAATGGCATCCTCAATGTTGGCCATAGCTTCTTCAACCGTAGCCCCCTGGGACACACAGCCAGGAATAGCGGGACATTCTACCACATAACCCGAGACTTCACCGGGACGAATAATTACTTTGTAATTCATATCAACACCTCTTCGGGATCTGGCTCTAAATATAGAGTGATTGCTTCTTTGATATTCTTGACCGCCTCCTGTTCAGTTTTGCCCTGGCTCCAGCAACCCTTAAGGCTGGGACAGTGGGCGACAATAAATCCGTTCTCACCTTTCTCCAGAACGACCTTTAGTTTCATTTTTGTCACCTCTCGTAAAAAGTATACTACATCCTTAAGAGAATATCAACAGGTAAATATTTCGCCCCAAAAAAAATTAGGTTTTTTTCAATATTTTCCGAATTTTTCTTGACTTTGCTGCTGAATGTGCTAATATTTGTAATTATGGCAAAAAAACTGCTTTCAACATCCTGTCCTTCCTGCGGCCTGGCGATGCAGACGGCGGCGATGGCCTGTGCAGCCTGCGGGGTCAAAATTGAAGGCAATTTCAGCGAGACCTTCTTCGATAAACTTGCGCCGGAAGACCAGAACTTCCTCGAACAATATCTTTTAGCTGGATTCAGCATCAAAACGCTGGAGCAGGCCGGTTCGCTTGGATATGCGGCGATACGCTCCAGGTTGGACAGGTTGATTGCCAACTACAAGGCAGTAAAGAAAATGGACGCTCAGAAAAAGGCCGTTCTGGAACAACTGCGAACAGAAGAAATCAGTGTTGCCGAGGCCAAAGAAAAACTTGAAAAACTTTCAGGAGATTAAAAAATGGAAAATGTATCAAATGTATCGTCAGAAGAAGAACTGCTGCAGCTTCGCAATGAAGGTAAGATCAGCGAAGACGAATATAAAGACCTGCTTGCGACGATGCAAAAAACCAAAAAGATTGATACTGAGCCCACTACTTCAGAGATAGACAAAGTAAAATCAAAACGAAAGCTGGGTAAGATTGCTTTTGTCCTGATGTTGGTGGGGATTATTTTGCCTGGATTGTGTTACTTCGCAGTAGACCTTTTGGCAAAGGCGACGGCTGAAAATGCCCATGCTGCCATCGGGCCTTGGTTCTTTCTTGGCGTTGCTTTCGAGATAGCAGCGTTTGTGATGGGCGTAATTTCTTGGCCGGATGTCTTTGGTAAAGCGACCGTCATAACTATTTCGGTTCTTACTGTCCTTCTTATCCTGTTCACAAGGTAGAAATTTGTTAGTTATTATGGAGATTACTATCGCGTGCATCGGTCTCACATAGGCCAAAGAAAAGCTGGAAAAACTTTCGGGAGATTAAAAAATGGAAAATGTATCAAATGTATCGTCAGAAGAAGAACTGCTGCAGCTTCGAAATGAAGGCAAGATAAGCGAAAATGAATATGAAGAACTGCTTGAGACGCTGCGAAAAAGTGCGAAGGTTGACGCTGGACCAGCCGGTCCAGGTGAATCCAAGCCAGTCAGTACATCCGGCCTGGCAATTGCATCTCTGGTCTTTTCACTGGTTGGACCAGTGGGCTGCATCCCTGCGGTCATTTGCGGACACTTAGCTCTGGGAAAAGTAAAAAAGGAACCGGCAGTTCAAGGCCGTGGGCTGGCCCTGGCGGGGACAATTATCGGATATGCCGTTCTGGGCCTTTCGATAGTTGCGATGACTCCTTTCTTACTCTTTTGGGCCGCAAGGGCAAACTCGCAACATGCAATGAGGGAAACTGCCATAAGCAATTTGGAAAGTATACGGAAAGAAATTGCTATAACCGAACTGAAATCATTTCCGCTGGACAGTACAGAAGGGCTAATAACTCAATCGGGTTTGCAGATTGACAAGCAGATTTCGAGCGATGGCAATGGGTCTCTGCGAATTGAAGCAACGGAATCCACAACGGTCCGCTTATTCGAAACCGGCGACATAGATATCGAGAACGCTCGTTTGATTTATCAGGCGCGGCTCCGAACAGAAGATATCGAAGGTCAAGTCTATCTGGAAATGTGGTGTCATTTTGCCGGAGTCGGGGACGCTTTCTCAAGAGGATTGGCGACGCCTCTAACTGGTACCACAGAGTGGACAACAGAAGAAATCCCCTTCTTCTTAAAGAAGGGCGAGAATCCCGACAACGTAAAACTCAATCTGGTTATAAAAGGCAAGGGTACCGTATGGATTGACGATATTCAGCTCCTGAAAGGCCCGCTCATATATTAAGTGTGGATGGCCTACATATTATCTGAGAGAAAACCAGATAATCAGAAAAACAGCAATATTAACAACAATGCTGCCAGTCAGCACAAGAGGGGTCAAGAGCTTTAATATTCGAGGAGTAGCTGACCTTGTGAGGGCGATGATTGTCAACGGAAGCAATATAAACAGTTGGAAAAGGATTAAAACGAACGCATAGAGGGCGACGGCCAACCTGCCCGTAGGACAGTTGTGCACCCATCCCCACCAAGCCAAGCAAGGATAGCCAATGCCGATTAACAAGGATATGCCGATGACAACTAAAGACAGAAGGACGCCGACATACGACCACTTGGGTTTTGGGAGGTTTTCAGTTGTGTTTGTCATTTAATTCTCCCGAACCGAGATTTTCCATCACTACCGTACCCTTATAGGTCGAATAATAACAATTGGTAAGGTGTGTGTAAAGCTTAAGTAATGTTACGTACCTCTTTCGTTGTTCCAGAGCAGAACCTGCAGGCGGTGGCAGAAGGCAAAGCCGGTGCGTTTGCAGATATCCGCTACCATCGGGGATTTGGCTAACAGTTCATCTCTCGTGGCTGCCTGCGGCATCAACATTACCTTTTCCGAATCGACGTTTCCTATTTCTTCTATTGTCTGCTGTATTTCCGGTAAATCGGCTTCTGAATCCACGACGAATTTTAGCTGGTATTCATAATTATCAATCAGCTCGCGCAAGACGGCTATATCCAATCTCGAATCCTCGTGAACCGCTGCAAGTTTCGGGTCGTCCGGCGTAGAGTTACTCAATTTCGGGCTGATACTCATTAAATCACAGGGCAGAGCCGGTATAAACGCAATCCCTGCTGTTTCAATTGTTATATGTTTACCAGACGCTTTTAGCTTTTGCACTAATTGCGGCAAATCCGGATTTACCATCGGCTCACCGCCGGTTATTACCACGAATTTGGATGGCCACTGCTGAACAGTCTGTATGATTTTTTCGATACTGTGATCCCGCCCTGCTGTTTGGTCCCAGGCATATTTTGTGTCACACCACCGGCAGCGCAGCGGACAGCCGGCAAGACGCACGAACATACTTGGGACACCAGCCAAAAATCCCTCGCCCTGTAAAGAATAGAAGATTTCGCTTATTCTCATTATTCTCGTATATCGTGTGCGCATATCGCACTTCGACATTCGTCATTCGATATTCATTACTCGATATTCGATGGGGTCTTTGAGGCCTGCTTCGACAAAGCCCTTTAATCTTAATCTGCAGGAGTCGCACCGGCCGCAGCTTCTGCCCTGCTCATCAGGGTCGTAGCAACTGTGCGTCAGGAAATAGTCCACATTGAGTTTAGTGCCGGTAAGAATAATCTGGGCCTTTGTCATATTTATAATCGGGGTATGAATGCGGTATCGGCCTTTGCCCTGGACGGCGTCAGCGGTGGCGAGGTTGGCGGTTTTCTCAAAGGCCGCTATAAATTCGGCCCGGCAGTCGGGATAGCCGCTGTAGTCGGCCGTGTTGACGCCGATGAAGATGTCAAAGGCACCGAGCACTTCGGCCCAGGCAAGTGCGCAGCTCAAAAATATTGTGTTGCGGGCAGGCACATAGGTTGGTGGAATTTGAGCTGGATTGCCTAAATCGGCCCTGTCCTTCGGCACTTCAATAACTGGATCGGTTAGTGCTGAACCGCCAAACTGAGCTAAGTCAATATCGATGTAGCGAAACTCAATTGCCCGCAGAGACTCAGCTATTTTTTTTGCGGCCTCGATTTCCTGCTGATGCCGTTGGCCATACCTGCAAGTTAAGGCATAGCACTGGAAGCCTTCGCTGTGGGCAATGGCCAGAGTTGTAGCTGAATCAAGCCCGCCGCTCAGCAAGATAACCGCCTTTTTTTCTGCCACTATTTATTCCCCGTCAAAGATTCATCTCGCACAAAGGCCTGGTGCTGGATTGCAATAGAATCTGATTCCCTTCGCCAGATAATTTGGCTAAATGGATGCATAGCTGACAAGTAACCGTTCCGCCTTCTTATATCGCTTCCAATCAGATAGTTGTACCGGATTACTCAGACAGTATTTCGATGCCGTTAATCTCGGGATTCTGTATGTTACTGGTGAATCCGATAACGAGCTCTCCATTGGTTATGGTCAAACTTTTGATTGTTTTGACCACAGGCTTTTGGAATCCGCCGGCTTCTTTATAAGGGTCGAAATTCTCAAGAACTGCCTTTTCGTTGATCGTGATTGAGAAAACTCTCTGGCCGTCGCCGGTTATTCCATCGTATGTCTCAGCGAAATGCAGTCGGACAGTGTATTTGCCGTTTGGCACTTTGAACTTGTATGCCGACATGCTGTAGCGTTCGGTTTCATAAATCTTCGGTGCGTCGGTGCCGGTAATACCCAGGTCGCCCCGGTCGACAGTCATGCCGTCAGCAAAACCCCACGATTTGCCTTCTTGCATATCCTGGTCGAGCAGCCACACGTTGCCGGCCTTGTCGTTGTAGGGCTCGGTGGCTGCACAATTTACGCGCAGAACGAATTTTGGAGCTTCAGTTTTACTTAATGTTGCACAGCCTGAAAACGCCAAAACCACTACTGCAACAACACAGCTTACGATAACCAATCCTTTCACCATTGTATCCATTCCTTTCAAAGTAAATTGAGAAATGCACGGTTTACATAACATTAGCACTATACAATTCCGCCCGGATCAATCGTCAGGCATTGAAATCAGAAGTATATCCGACAGGGGCTGCGTAGACAACGGTTTTTGCGAACGTTTATCTTGTATCCCGCATTGTTATTGTTCTTTCGGCCAGGGATAGGCATTTGAGCCGGCTTCTCTATCGATGGGACCGGCGGGTAACGTCTTTTGCCATTTTAGCAGTCTTTCAGAAAGTTTCCTCACAATGTCAGGATGTTGGTCGGCGACGTTGTCCAGCTCTGTCGGGTCCTTTGGAATATCATACAACTCGATACGGCTGCGGTCAGGATTCATCAGCAGCTTCCACTTTCCGTCGCGAATGGCCAGCATTGGGCTTTTGTGAACCATATCGCCAAAGATTCGGAATCGCCACTCCCACATTAAGGGCCTGGTACGTGGTTTTGGTTTGCCAAGCAATGCAGCCGACATATCTTCACCGTCGGGATTCAGGTCTTTGGGAAGTCTAACACCGGCTAAACTGCAAACAGTGGGAAGCCAATCGACACCTGCGACAATGGTCGTGTTATCTACCTTGCCGGCTGGCGCGTGGCCGGGCCAGCGGACGATAAAGGGCATACGGATGCCACCCTCGTATATACTTCGCTTTCGGCCTCGAAACGGCCCGGTACTGCCAATGCCGCTGTGGACGGCGTTTCGGATATCAAAGTCTTCAGGGCCATTGTCACTGGAAAAAGCGATAACCGTATTATCAGCCAGGCCAAGTTCGTCAATCTTCTTGACCAGCCGGCCAATCTGGCGGTCGAGGTCCGAGACAGAGGCATAGTATATTTGCTTGACTCCCTTATAAGGGACACCTCGGGGGGCGTATCGTTGGTAGGGCTTCATCTGCTCGTCGGTGGGATGCAGCGTAGCGTGCGGCACGAGCGTCCATACATTTACATAGAAGGGCTTGTCGCGATTATTTTCTATAAACTGAATGGTTTTGTCGACGATCTTGGTGGTGGACCTGGCCCGGAAATATGGATCGTTTGTGCCCTCGATCTGCGGCCCCGAAGATGTTCTGGTGCTGTGCTCGTCGATGCCATAATCGCCCGGCGTCGGAGCACCGGTGCCGGAGCCAAGGTGCCATTTGCCGAAATGTCCCGTGACGTAACCGGCTCCCTTCAGAAGCCTGGTCACTGTATGTACTTTAGGATCGAGCCAGTTGGGCATTGCTCGCGCCTCGTTTTGCTTGTGCGTTGCGAAATGGCCATGGACACCTTGACGTGCGGGGAAGTGGCTGGTCATAATTGACGTTCGTGAAGGTGAACAGACTGAGCCATTAACATAAAACTGCGTGAACAGTATTCCATTTTTAGCGAGTTCATCCAGGTTGGGTGTTTTGAGCTGCCGATTCCCATAACAGCCCAGGTCGCCCCAGCCCAGGTCGTCGGCAAAAACGAAAACGAAATTGGGTTTCCTCACCTTTGCCGCAGGTTTAGCGGCAAATGCACAAGACGGCAAAGTTACAGCCGCTGCTGCCGCACCGAAAGCGGTTAAGAATTGGCGCCTGTTGAAAACTATAGTATTGGATTTCATTTAATGTCCTCCATTCTCCCCCCGTTTTTTCGCAACAAAATGTGTTTGATTGTCTAAAAATCTCCAACAACAGTCGTATATTACCGATTTCCTCAGGTGCTGTCAAAAAAACAAAAAAATCTGCTTTTTGCAGATGTTTTGGTGAACAGTTTTTTTATTTTCTCGGCCATTGATTATTGCTTGTCTGAAGTTGGGGTTTGGATTATATTGGTATGGCAAGATTTGTAAGAGGGGTCAAGTAATGAACGAACGGGTAAAATTGGAGCTGTTCGATAATCCTCGTCCCGAGCGAGACTATTGTTTAACAATCAGATGTCCTGAATTTACCAGTGTTTGCCCTCGAACGGGCCAGCCGGATTTCGGCGAGATTATCATCGAATACTGTCCCGACAAATTATGCATCGAGCTAAAGAGCTTAAAGCTCTATATGCAAAGCTACCGCAACAAGGGCATTTTTTATGAAGCTCTGACAAATGATATATTAGATGATTTGAGCGGTGCCTGCAAGCCACGCTGGATGAAGGTTACTTCTCGATTTACACCCCGCGGTGGAATCACGACCGAGGTAGTTGCGGAATATAAAACGGATAAGTAACCAAAAGTTTCGTCAGAGGTGACAAAATGGCCATAATATTTCATTGCGAGCATTGCGGCAAAAAAATAGAAGCGCCTGACAGTGCCGGCGGCAAACGGAGCGAGTGCCCGGCGTGCCATAACAAACTGTATGTCCCCGGCCTGGATTCTGATGAAGAGCTTAAACTTGCCCCAATAGATACAGATGACGACGCAAAACAAAAAGAACTGATGGCTGAAACCCACAAGCTCACACAAGATATATTGCAAGAAAGGGAGGTCCCGGATGGGCCGGCTGAGGCCGCAGCGTCAGCACCTGAAATAAGCGATAAGGAGCTGACGAAAAACATAATTGTCTATTTACGGCTGATGGCGGACGGCGAATTGGACGAAGCCCAAAGAACCGCAGATTTGATAGCCCCTTATGGTCCCCAGGCAATAAAGATTCTCGATACAATAGCACTTAGCGAAATGCCTGAGCCGGAACTGGCTGATATCCCTCAGCAGGTGCTCTCAGGTCTGATAAGAAACTTGCGCACGCGAATAAGCTAACTATAAGAAGCAGAAAAATTTTCAAGGGCGAGCCAGAGGTCCTGAAAAATACCCTCAATCTGCAAATCTACCACGATTTTCTCGGTCTATAAAACAGCAGGCCGGACAAACCCCTCTAATTTGGCTGTAATGAAACTGTTTCTTATATTTTATGTAGAGATAGTAAAAACAGCTTGATTGAGCTTCACACAACTTGGAGGGAAATTTGGTATGGCCAACGAAACCACGGTAGTGCACGTTACCCACGAGACAGTGGGGAAAATCGGCGGTATAGGCGCCGTCCTGCAAGGCCTTTTCACCTGCAAATCTTATCTTGACGCAGTTGACCGGTCAATTCTCATCGGCCCATTGTTTACCACCGAAGGCACCGTATTAGAGCGGCTCGGCGAAAATGGTGAAGTGCTCTATTCAACTGTTGACGGGCTTGTAAACGAAGGTTATGCTCCGGCCTTTCGTAAAATCGAAAGTTTCTACAATACAGGTATCGTCTACGGCAGGCGAACATTTGTTGACAAGCAGACAGGCGTAAAGAGCTCGCCCGAGGTACTGCTCATCGACGTAAGCCATATGGATAAGGGGGTGGTCAACGAATTCAAAAAACGCCTGTTCGAGGAATTCGGTGTCCGCAGCCATTTATATGAGAACTTGTGGGAGTACGAACAATATATCAGATTGGCGCCGGTGGCAATTGCTGCACTAAAAGCAATCGGCGCAGCCAAAGATTCGACGGTCATTATTTCTCACGAGTTTATGGGAATGCCCACGGCGCTGGCGGCTATTCTCGAACCAACCTGCGATTTTCGGACGGTTTTTTGTGCTCACGAGGTGGCCACGATGCGCCGCATCGTGGAAGAACATCCCGGCCACGATACGATGTTCTATAATGTTATCAAGCAGGCTCACAACGACAATCTTTACGTTAACGAAGTGTTCGGCGACCAGAGCTCTTTTTTCAAACACGCTCTCGTAGAAGCCTCAAGATACTGCGACCGTATATATGCGGTAGGCGATTATGTCCTCCGCGAATTGCGGTTCCTCGCACCGGAATTCGAAACTGCCGACATCGATATAGTTTATAACGGCATACCGGCATATCAAATCAGCACCGCCGAGAAGCTTATATCAAAAGAAAAACTGCAGCAGTATTGTGAAAACCTGTTGGGTTATAAGCCGGATTTTGTCTTCACGCACGTTACAAGAATGGTACAGAGCAAGGGTCTGTGGCGCGATTTGCGCGTGCTTGAACATATAGAAAGAGAGTTCAGAACCCAGGACAAAACCGGGGTATTGTTTTTGCTGTCCACCGAAGTTTCACAAAGACGCGGCTATGACACCCATAATATGGAATCGGCATATAATTGGCCTGTGGCCCACCGTGAGGGCTGGCCTGACCTGTCAGGCGGTGAGGCAAATTTCTACACGGCGGTGCAGGAATTCAACGCGCAAAGCCGCAATATAAAAATCATTTTTATCAACCAGTTCGGCTTTGAGCCAAAAAAATGCGGCAAGAGGATGCCGGAAGATATGGAATTTATGGATATTCGCAAGGGAAGCGATGTCGAATTCGGTCAGAGTATTTATGAACCGTTCGGGATAGCCCAGCTCGAACCGCTGACTTTCGGCGGGATATGCGTGATAAGCAGTGTTTGTGGATGTTCAGGTTTCCTGCAGGACATAACCGGCGCAAAAAATGTCAAGAACGTCATTATCGCCGACTATACCAACCTGGGAACCCGAAACTATACCGATATCGAAGACATGCTGCAGATTGACCAGCCGGTGCGCAATCAGATAGAAGCAAGTGAGAGCGAAAAGGTCGCAATGCAAATATGCTCACGTCTGGCGAAAAATGAATCCGAAATTGAAAGTATAATTCAAACCGGCCACGAACTTGCAAAAAATATGAGCTGGGATATGGCGGTGAAAAACTATCTGCTGAGCAGTCTGCAAAAAGCGCTGCACAAACAGCCCAGCCAAAGCATATACACAAAAACATAGCTTTGAGAACGGCTATTGCCCCTGCCAGCAACAAGCGGGGATATCAATTATCAAATCCACTTGACTGCTTCGGAGAGTGTGGTTAAACTGTCCGGCTGTGGGCAGTACCGGGAAAAAACCAATAGTAGGCATTTTAGGTGGTGTCGGCTCAGGCAAAAGCACTGTTGCGGCCGAGTTTGTCAAATTGGGCTGCAAGGTCGTTGATGCCGACAAAATTGCCCACGACCTGCTTGAGAAAAAAGCTGTGGGAGAAAAAACAATTGACCTTTTCGGCGAGATTGTTTTAGACTCTACGGGAAAAATTGATAGCAAGAAATTAGCCGATATCGTTTTTGCCGATGCCGATAAGCTCTCATCGCTCAACAAGATAATTCACCCCCTTGTGCTGGGACGGGCTGAGGAGCTTATAAAGCAATATAACAGCCAAAATGAGGTCAAGGCAATCGTGCTGGATATGCCGTTATTGGTGGAAGTCGGCTGGGCCAAACGGTGCGATAAGCTCATTTTTGTCGATTGTAAGCGGCAATTAAGGGTGGATAGGGCAAAAAAAATGGGTGTTTTTGACGAAAATCAGCTTAAAATTAGAGAAAATTTTCAGATTTCTCTGGACAACAAGGTTGCCATCGCCGATAATACGGTAGATAACAATTCTGACTTCTCGGCGTTGGCCAGGCAAGTCACTGATATTTTCTCTTACATTATGGGTAAGTGGGGCTTATCGTAGAGCACTCGTATTAGTGTTACTCGTTTTTGATATAAAAGTTTTATTTCTATTCAAAGTTCAAATCCTATTGAATTCCTACGGGAAAGTTATTCTGTGGAATCGTAGATTATCGCAAATGGAAAAGGAGTGAACATGGCTAAAGCCGCTGCAAAAACCGAAAAAGGGACAACAAAAAAACGCAAAACCGCAAAGAAAAAGGCCGTCGCAGAAGAACAAGCTGCCGCCGAACAAGCGAATCCCGAGGTATCGGGACAGCAAGAGAACGACTCGGCCACGGCTACGGCCGAGAAGGCCGCCGGCGCCAAGACCGAGGACGAAGCCCTGCGAGCCAAAAAAGCTGAGGAAGAATCCACCCATGCTAAATACGAGCGGATTAAAAAAGGCAACTTGTATTTGATGGATTTGCAGAAACTGACCGTCGCAGAGCTGCACGATATTGCCAAGAAGGAAAACATTACAGAATACAGTGCCCTCAAGAAGCAGGATTTGGTTTTCAAAATTCTCAAGGAGCGTATTCGCCAGAACGGCCTGATGTACGGCGAAGGTGTATTGGAAGTGCTGCCGGACGGTTACGGGTTTCTGCGAAATCAGAGTTATAACTATTTGTCATCTTCGGACGACATCTATGTCTCACCGTCTCAAATCAGGCGTTTCGGCCTGCGAACCGGAAACTCTGTATCAGGACAAATCAGGCCGCCGAAAGATTCGGAGAAGTATTTTGCTCTTCTGCGCGTTGAAGCGATTAACTATGAGCCTCCCGATAACCTTGCGGAAAAGATAGTATTCAGCGATTTGACGCCGCTGCATCCGGAAGACCGTTTTATACTCGAAACCACACCAGAAGAACTAAATATGCGAATAATTGATCTGGTAACGCCGGTAGGGAAGGGTCAGCGCGGGCTGATTGTTGCTGCACCGCGAACCGGCAAGACAATTCTGCTGCAAAAAATGGCAAACGCCATCAGTACAAATCATCCTGACGTAAAACTGATAGTGCTGCTGATTGACGAACGGCCCGAAGAAGTTACGGAAATGCAGCGGAAAACCGCTGAAGACGTTGAGGTTATAAGTTCCACTTTTGATGAAGCCGCCTCGCGTCACTGCCAGGTAGCAGAGGTCGTAATCGAAAAGGCAAAGCGACTTGTCGAGTACGGCAAGGACGTGGTAATCCTGCTGGACTCGATAACCCGCCTTGCCCGTGCCTATAATACCGAGATGCCACACTCGGGTAGAATCCTGACCGGCGGTGTCGATGCCGGCGCAATGCAGATGCCCAAGAAATTTTTCGGTGCAGCAAGAAATGTCGAAGACGGCGGCTCGCTGAGTATTCTTGCGACCGCGTTAATTGACACCGGCTCGAAAATGGACGAGGTGATTTTTGAAGAGTTTAAGGCAACCGGAAATATGGAATTGCACCTCGACAGGCGCCTTGTTGATAGAAGGATCTGGCCGTCTATAGACATCAGCCGAAGCGGAACCAGGAGGGAAGAATTACTGCTCGACCCAAAAGAGCTTCAGCTTGTATATCGGCTCCGTAGAGTCCTTAGCGAATTGAACCCGACCGAATCAATCGAACTGCTCAAAGGCAGGCTTGCCAAGTGCCGAAGCAACGCAGAGTTCCTGATGACAATGAACCTCGATTAAGCTAAATCAGCCCGCGAAACTAATCATTACAACATCAAGCAGAAATGCCTGATTTGTGCTTAATTGTGTGCTTTACATTCCTGCCTGTCTTTGCTAAAATAATATTCCGGCTGCTATGCTTGGGCCGGAATTTTTTATAGGCAATCGATTGGGTAAGTTATGGGCGAAGAACTTTCGAAAGTTTATGAGCCGGAGACGATAGAGAGGCAGGCAAGCGAAATCTGGTTCTCCGGCCGATACTTCCACGCTGAAGCCACCGGCGATGGCCGGGAGAAAAAGAACTATACTATCGTTATCCCGCCGCCTAACGTAACGGCACCTCTGCACCTTGGTCACGCACTGAATAATACATTGCAGGATATCCTGATTCGGTTCCGCCGGATGCAAAAATACAATACTCTCTGGATGCCGGGGACCGACCACGCCGGTATCGCCACCCAGACGGTCGTTGAGAAGCGTATCCTCTCAGAAGAGGGCAAGCGGCGGACGGACTTTGCACGTGAGGACTTTGTCGCCCGCGTGCAGGCCTGGAAAGACGAGTACGAGGCCACGATTATCGAACAACTGCAGGCAATGGGCTGTTCGTGCGACTGGCAGCGAACCCGGTTCACTATGGATGAGGTCTGCGCAAAAGCCGTTCGTGCTGCGTTTTTTAAGCTCTTTAAGGATGGACTGATTTATCGAGGCAAACGGCTGGTCAACTGGGACCCGGCTACGCAGACGGTGCTGGCCGACGATGAGGTCGAGCACGAGACGGTGCAGGGACATTTCTGGTATATGAGGTATCCACTTGTTGAACCGGTTGAGATTACAGGACAAAGCATTGAGTATGTTACTGTCGCCACGACCCGGCCGGAGACGATGCTCGGCGATACAGCCGTTGCAATGAATCCGGCAGATAAGCGTGCTGAATATCTGCTCGGTAAAAAAGTTCGCCTTCCAATCGTAGGTCGCATCATTCCAATCATTGCCGATGAACACGTTGTTCTGCCTGACGCTGAAAACGAAGACGAAAAGGCCAGGTTTTCTACCGGTTTCTTAAAGGTGACCCCCGCCCACGACCCGGATGACTGGGAGATTGGGCAGCGGCACGGACTGGAAGTTGTAAACGTGATGGCGCCTGACGGCTCAATCAGCGATAAGTACGGCTGGACGGACTGGGAGGAAATTAAAAATCCCGATGTTGAAAATCTTATCGGGATGGACCGTTTCGAAGCACGGGAGGCCATCGTTGAATGGTTCCGCCAGGAAAAACTATTAGAGGATGTCCGCGAGTATGAACACGAAGTCGGGCACAGCTATCGCAGTCATGTTCCGATTGAGCCGTATCTTTCCGACCAATGGTATATCGCTGTGAAAAAACCAATAAAGTGGCACGGGCTTCCAGCCCGTGAAGACACGGCCAAGATGGCCGTGCCACCATTAATTGAAGGAACCGATGTGCCGGTGAATTCTTTAGCTGGCCTTGCCCTGAAACCGTTGCTTGACGGTCGATTGCGATTCATTCCCGACCGTTACGCCAAGACCTATCAAAGCTGGCTGGAAAACCTCCGTGACTGGCCAATAAGTCGCCAGCTCTGGTGGGGACACAGGATCCCGATTTGGAAATGCCTAGGAAAAAAGTTATTTACACAGAGTAAAGAATTTTTAGACAAGTTAGAGAAGGCGGCAAAAGGACGAACTGGGGACAGCGTACCTTTTTTTATGCCCACAACATTTGGAGATGTAGAAGTGTTAACGCAAGTACGCACCGAAGACGGCAAAGAATATTTTTACATCTGTATTCCCGAAGGAAATCCAAATGTTGAGAAGGAACTCGAAAGTATGGGATTTATCCGAGATCCTGATGTTCTGGATACGTGGTTTAGCTCTGCGCTGTGGCCTTTCAGTACGATGGGCTGGCCGGATGATACGCCGGAACTGAAAACATTCTATCCCGGTGATGTGCTTTGTACCGCCCGTGACATTATCACCCTGTGGGTCTCGCGTATGCTGATGATGGGCCAGTATTGCGCCAGGGATATTCCGTTCAGCGACGTGTATATTCACGCGATGATTCAAGATGGCGAAGGACGCAGGATGTCCAAGAGCCTGGGTAACGGGATTGACCCTCTGGTGATTATTGACAGTCATGGTGCCGATGCGATGCGATTTACTCTGGCCAGTATGACCACAGATACGCAGGATATTCGGATGCCGGTGGTAAAAATGACCCTGCCGGATGGTCGGGTGGAAAACACTTCGCCGAAGTTTGACATCGGCCGAAATTTCTGTAATAAGCTTTGGAACGCATCACGTTTTGCTTTGATGAATCTCGAGGGAATCGAGCCGGGTAAATTTGACAAAGACAAAATAACAATCACCGATAGATGGATTCTTTCCCGCCTGGCGCAAACTATCGCTGAGGTTGGCGAGTCCTTAAACGAATTCAAATACAGCGAGCCGTTAGCACAACTTTACAGATTTTTCTGGAATGACTTTTGCGACTGGTATCTCGAATGGATTAAGCCGAGAATGCAGGATGAGCAGCAAAAGCCGATTGCTCAAAATGTTTTAGCTTTTGCGCTGGACCAGATTTTGCGTCTGCTGCATCCGTTTGTGCCGTTTATCACTGAAGGAATATTCCAGAAGCTCAACGAAATTGCACCGACCAGACAACTTAAGGGCCTCGCTGAAGCGAAAAAATCCGAGGCGCTGGTAGCTGCTGAATGGCCAAAGCAAATTGATTCCCTACGAGAGCCGGACACTGAGAAACAGATTGAAATTATACAAGCTGCAATTCGGACTGTTCGGGATATTAGAAGCAACAGAAACATACCACCAAAGGAACTCAAAGTTGTATCCATAAAGTCGCAACAAGAAACTGTTGACATTCTAAACCGAAACGCAGAACTTATCCAGCAGTTGGCTGGTGTAAAAGAATTTAAGGCCGGGACAGATATTGTAAAACCCGCAAACGCTGCAGTTGCAATCGCGGATGCAACGGAAGTTTATGTGCATAATGCCATTGACCCGCAAGCTGAACGGCAGCGGCTAGAAAAACAAAAGCAGCAGATTGAAGAGGCGAAAAAAGCGGTAGAGGCGAAGTTGGCCAATGAAAATTTTGTTACCAAAGCCAAGCCGGAAGTAGTGGCCCGGACCAGAAACAGGCTGGCTAAGTTATCAGAACAATTAAAGACCGTTGAGAAACACCTTTCGGAATTAAATGGTTGACACAGTAAAGGCGGTGCCAAAATGGAGACAGAAGCCGAATTATCACGCATAATCATTAACGAAACATCCGACCAGCAGATAATCGTCTTGAAAGAGCGTCACGGCCAGCGCAGCTTCCCTATCGTCATCGGCATAGTCGAAATCTTCGCAATTGACCGCCGGCTAAAGGGCATCAAGGCACCCCGCCCGATGACACACGATTTGTTGGACAGCGTAATCGAAAATCTCGGCGCTAAAATAGAAAAGATAGTTATAAATGACCTGCGCAATCATACCTTCTACGCAAAGATACACCTGAGTTTGAACGGGCGAACTGTTGAAGTTGACTCCCGCCCTTCCGATGCGATTGCACTTGGGGCGGCGTCAAATGCCCCTATTTATGTTGCCGAGCACGTTTTTGAGAAGACTTCCCAGTAAAACGGGACGCCAAACGGGAACCCGCTATGAAGAGCGTTTGGGAGCCCGAAAGCTTGAAATAATCATTAACCCCACGCCAACACAAAGCATACTGTCTGCGACATTAAATGCAGGCCAATGGTACTGCCGGTAATAGACATCAATAAAGTCACGCACCAGGCCATTATTAAATATTCTGTCGTAAAGATTGCCACAGACACCGGCAGCAAAGAGCGCAAGAGCGACGTGCGCCAATCTCTGCTGAGTTCCGCTGAACAAAAAAATCGCAAAGATTACGATCAATGCAACGACGGAAACCACCATCAATAAGTTAGAATGCCCCGCAAATCTCCCAAAGGCGGCGCCGGGATTCTCTGCTATGACCAATTTCAGAAAACCTTCGATAATTGAAACGCTTTTGTCCGGTTGCCGGTCCAGCCAACTAAATACCGCACTCTTGCTCCACAAATCCAGCGTCAGGCCGACCGCCATTAAAGGCCAGAAAATAAGTTGTGCCGCCAAATCCGGCAGTACGAAAGGATGGCGCTTCAAAAAAGCCCGGCCTGAACCCAGCCGGGCACTACTTTCTTCTCTCTCGGACTCTGTCATAATCGGCGTTTAGCGTATCCGCTCTCGGCTATTCATTTTGCTTTGAATATATTTCTATATATTTAAGCAGCCTCTCGCGATTAGGTTGATTGGGCTTTAAATCCAGAGATAGACGCCACTGCTGGATTGCTTTTGCCTTCAGCGTCTCATCTTCATCATCGAGCGCCCTTAACATATAGGCAACCCCCAACCCCCTATATGCCTCCCAATCCTTATCATTTATCTCAATCGCCCTGCTGTAACTTTCGGTTGCCCGGTCAACATCGTTAAGTCGCAGATAACAATATCCAAGATATTGATAAGCGGTGTTGTTATTCGGCTGGATTTGTGTTACTGATATTAACAGCTCCTTTGCCGGCTCATTGTAACCGGCTCTTAGATATGCAACTGCCAGCGAAGTCATAATATCAGGGTTATTACTATCTATTTCCAGTGCGCGCTTATAGGAGCGAATAGCCTGGTCATAATCTTTTTGCAATTCATAAATATCGCCAAGCAGCTTTTGGATTTCACTTACATTAGGGTCAATCTGTTTGGCTCGTTCGGCTACCGCCAAAGCATTGTTGTAGTCCTCAATTTCGTAGTAGCTTTCGGCGGCACCGACATGCGCTTGGAGGTGGTTGGGCTCGAGTTCACAGGCCCTGGCGTATGCCTTGACCGCCTGTGCAAATTTTTTCATAATCTGGTAAACCCGGCCAAGATTGAAATAATCTTTGAAAGACCAGGGATTTAACTCTGTCGCCTTTTCATAGGAGACGGCACTTTTTTCATAATCCTTTGTTTCCTGATAAATCTCGCCAAGCAGAGAATAAGCGAACGAAAGACGATTGTCTAATTTCACAGCCGAGTTGAGCCTTTCGACGGCCATTTCATTCTCATCGAGCTCCCTGAGCATTACAGCGTCGACATAGAAATCAACCGCCTGTTGCTGTTGCTGTTCCTTGGCACAGCCGGCCAAAAATAACAGGATTACGCCTGTCAGGCATACGCAGATTGCAAGACGGACATTCGCGCTACTAAACATATATGTTTCCCTTCTTTGTATTAGGACAACCCTGCCGGCGCCATTTGCCGGCATTTAGCACACCCGCTTTCGCGGCTGTAAACTCGTACCTGCCACACCAGGCACCCCTGATTAGCGGCCAATTATACCACAGTAACTATTGCTGTCAAAAACTTTTAGCGGCACAGGGCTCCCGTTTTTGAGCGTTTTTTCTAAATGTTTGACATATTTAACACGGCCTTATATTATATCGGGTTAATAAGCAAAAAGGCAAAAGTAAAAAGGTAAAAGTGCGGATAGTTTTACTTTTTATTCGAAAGGCCCTTTTTTTATGGCGAAACAAAAAGTAATTTTGAAGAACAAGCCATTCGTACTGATTATCCGCGACGGCTGGGGTTACAATCCAAATCCGGATGAAGATGACTATAATGCTGTCAAGTGCGCCAACACCCCGGCAGACGAGATGCTGATGGCCGAGTATCCAAACTGCCTTATCCATACAAGCGGCAAAGATGTGGGCCTGCCGGACGGAACGATGGGCAATAGCGAAGTAGGACATCAAAATATCGGGGCCGGCAGAATCGCCCCCCAGGAATCTGTAAGACTCAGCAGGGCCATTCGCGACGGGTCTTTTTTTGAGAATAAGGAATTTCTGAATTTAATCAAATTTGTAAAAAAAAATAACGGCAAAATGCACCTGATGGGCCTGTGCAGTAACATTGGTGTACACTCGCTGTTAGACCACCTGTACGGCCTGCTTGAGCTGGCAAAAAGAAACGACATAAAGGATATTTTCATCCACGCATTTACCGATGGCCGGGACTCACCGCCGGACAGCGGAGCAGGATACATAGCCGATATCGAAAAAAAGGCCGAAGAAATAGGCGCAGGAAAAATCGCCAGTGTCACAGGCAGGTTCTACGCTATGGACCGCGACAGCCGGTGGGACCGCGTGCAAAAGGCCTATGAATGTCTGAGGATTGGCAAAGGTATCAAAGCAGCTACCGCAGCAGAGGCGGTTGCCAAAAGTTATGAAAAAGATGTAACGGATGAATTTATCGAGCCGACCTGTATTGTCAATAGTGACAATGAACCTTTAGCTACTATCGACGACGGCGACGGCGTAATATTCTTCAACTTCCGCGGCGACAGACCTCGCGAAATTACGCGGGCATTCGTCGAGCGGGACTTCAAAGAATTTCCGAGAACAACCAGGCCGAATATATGTTACGTCTGTATGACCGAGTACGATGCAACGATACCTGCACCGGTGGCGTTTCCAAAGCCGCCAAAAATGAAAAATATCATGGGGGCATACTGGAGCTCGCTGGGGCTGAAGCAATTTCGCTGTGCCGAGACGGAAAAATATGCTCACGTCACCTTCTTCTTCAACGATTACACCGAAAAGCCGTTCAGCGGTGAAGACAGGCAAATCGTGCCTTCGCCGCGAGTGCGAACATACGACTTGAAGCCGGAGATGAGCGCTTACGAGGTTGCCGACATTGTACTGAAAAGACTCGACTTGAACAAATACGATGTAATGGTGGTCAATTTTGCCAATCCGGATATGGTCGGCCATACCGGCATACTGTCCGCAGCGATTATAGCCGCTGAGACGGTGGACGAATATGTCGGCAGAATCCTGGACAAAGTCAAGGGGCTTGGCGGCTCAGCTATAATCACCGCCGACCACGGTAATTTTGAAAAAATGTGGGATACAGAAAAGAATCAGCCACATACCGCTCACACCATTGGCGATGTGCCGTTAATTATGTTCGACAAGCGCTATAAAAACAGGAAGCTGCGGGAAGGCGGAAGATTAGCCGACATAGGGCCTACCCTGCTGGAAATGATGAAACTGCCGCAGCCCGAAGAAATGACCGGCAAAAGCTTATTTGAAAGCTGATGAGTAGCGCGTCCGGCCAAACCGCTATGGTCGCGCAGAGGTTCTTTGGCAAATGTCGGTTAGTACTGGTATCCCTTGGAAAGGGTAGATAGAAATGCGAACGACAGTTGAAGTGTGTGGTAGGGGCATCATAGCCATTAGCGTATTGTTTATTTGTCTTGTGCTTGGCAGTTACGCAGAAAGCAGTATCTTGCTGGAGGACCATACCGTCCCGGAAAAAGACCAGCAAGGGCTTTGGGCAGAGCGCCATCACTATTATCTACTGCCCAATCCGGATTGTTGTCGCAGTCTTGCGCAGGACGGAAATTACCTGTGGGTGGCGACTTCGGCAGGGGCGGTGCGGTGGAACCTGAAAGAAAATACATATCAGCTTTTCAAAGCGGACGACGACTGGAGCATGAAATACGCAGAAAAGTTGGGTATGAATGACGATAACGCTAGTTGGCGCAACGTTAGTTGGCGCGATGAGAAAGCAAGGCAGTATCTTAAGAAATGGGTGGCCAACGCTGTGGAAAAAATAATTGTTCTTTCACCAGGCCATGTGTGGGTGGACACCCTCAAGGGAGCTATGATTATCTACGGTGACAGAAAGGTGGTATACCCGTCTGTCGAGGATGCCCTAACGGCGATCTACCATACCAAACTGAGACCGACGCTGGGCAAAGTGGTAGCGATGGATAAGAATGGCCATTTATGGTGGCTAAAGGTTACATATGGAAATTATTTTAAGAAATCTTTTGAGTTACTTCACTACGACGGGAGGGTCTGGAAGACGGACGCGGATATGGGGATCGTCAAAGCACTTCGCACCCCCAAACTGAAATGCAACATTGATGACGTCCAGGTGGATGCTCAGGGCAATCTATGGGCTTGCAATTTTAGAGGAATTTATCAGCGCACAGAAAATCATTGGCAACAAGTGTTGAAAGAGAGGAAATACTATGGCTTTGGTGAAATGCGGCTCGAGGCCAATGGAACTTTGTGGGCTTTTGGGTCGGGCAGATTGGCTAAGTTCGCGGGAAACCGGTGGGAAGTATTCGATGGAGAAGGAAGATATAAGGATTTCTCATTGTCGCTCCCTAGCATGGGCAAGCAGGCAGTTGTACTTGAAACACCGGATGGTAAGCTGTGGTTTGAAGCATCCTTTGTTGCGAGCGGCGCATATGCGTTCATGTGTTTTGACGGCAAGCGATTTAGCCGGGCTTCATTCTGCCCTGTTGCGGCAATGAGTAACAACACCGGACAGACGTTTGCAGCTTCGGGAGAGCGGCTTTTTAGCTACGACAATGGCAAGTGGAAGCAATTGGCCACGCCTCCGTTCCGCATGTTTAGACTGGTTTCTTTGTTTGGAGGAGGGCAGAAAGTTAAAATAATTGATGATATTTTAGTTGCCAAAGATGGCACGGTCTATGTTGCTGCTGAGCAAGAGGGCCTATTGCGATATCGAAAGGGTTCGTGGAAGAGAATGTCGTGCGACAAAGCAAAACAGGAGCCAAAGTCCATCGAGAAAGATGTGAACGAGGGAATGGTAAAGATTTCGGAAGAGCAACAGTTTTTAATGCACGGAATTGGCCCTGTGCCTGAAGCCCTTGTTAAGAATATGCATAAGGCGTACGTCGAGGGTGAAGGAAAGGAGCTAATCAAAGCCAGTGACCAGCAATTGGCTGAGCATATTGTACAAGGAAAAGACAGTACATCCGCGATTAGTTATTACCGGCTGCTGAGCAGAAATAGGAAACTTGCCAAGGCATCTCTGAATAAAAAAATAGAAGGTATGTGCGCCTCAGACTACGGAGAAGGATGGATTAGTTTGGAGATTGCTGGTTACGGCCCACCAGTAATTGAGATTCTTTTGAAAATAGCCAAGATGGGGACAGCCGAACAGCGTGCTTTGGCAATTGACTCTCTGAGCTTTATGAGAGACCCAAAGGTAGTGGATAGGCTTTTCAGCATCTTTAGTGACCTTGAGAAGCTGGACAGCTTATCATACCTTCGTCTTGCTCGTGCGGCTATCATGGTTGGCAATCCTAAAGGGATGGAACTTCTGATAGAAGCCGCTACCACTGAGAGGAAATGGGAGAAATCGAATAAATTCAGAATAGATGATATACGGAGGAGCTGTCGGGAAGAGCTTAATAGAGTGACCCAGGCATACGATGATGTGCCGCGCGAGTGGTCAGCAGAAAAATGGAACGCTTGGTGGCAGAAGCATCGTAATAGCTGGAAACCAGACGAAGCGTATCCTGGAGCGATGTCAACAGCAATGATAATATCACGCCAAAAGATGTATAAAGCGGTTGCAGAAAAGATCGAAAGAGAAAAATAAACCAATGTTAGATCAATGGCCGTGTGGCAGACTAATCGCAACTTTGCGATGTTTGTGGTTACGTATCAGCCTCAAGCAAAACTTGGGATGGCAATAATCGAGTATCGAATATGGGGCAGATAGTCGTCCTTGACCAAAATATGGTTAATATGATAGCGGCCGGGGAGGTAATTGAACGCCCTGCCAGCGTGGTCAAGGAACTGATTGAAAACAGCATCGATGCAGGGGCAACAAAGATAACAGTATCTATCGAAGATGGAGGCCGAAAATCAATATCGGTTGCCGATAACGGCTGTGGGATGGACGGCGAAGACCTGGCCAGGGCATTCGAGTCACATACCACCAGCAAAATCAAAACCACCTTGGACCTGCGGGGTATATCGACGCTTGGCTTCAGAGGTGAAGCATTAGCAAGCATCGCCTCGGTGGCACAGGTCAGGGCCGTGAGCAAACCTGTCCTCGAGCGAAGCGAAGGAACAAAAGATTCGACCGGCGCCAACTGCATTGAGATTGATTGCGGAAATACAGGCAGCGTCAGCCCTTGCAGCGCAGATTACGGCACAACAATCCAGGTCAGAGACCTTTTTTATAAACTACCCGCCAGGCGTAAATTCCTTAAAACCGCCAACACCGAAATGACCCATATCACTGAGCGCTTCATACGGACCGCACTGGCAAATGAGAATCTGGATATGATTCTGTACCATAACGGCAGAGAGCTTTATCGGTTATTGGACAAGGAAGGTCTTCGCCGGCGCATAGCTGAATTATTTTCGCCTGAGATTTCTGAAAATTTGATTGAAACCGAAAGCAACGAGAAAGGACTGCATATTTTCGCCCTACTGGGCAAGCCCGGCGTTTCAAGAACAAATAACAAATTTCAATACGTATTTCTAAACGGCCGATTCATCCGTGACAAATTTATCTCGCACGCAATCAAAGAGGCATACCGCGGGCACCTGGAGCCGGACAGATTCCCTGTCGTCTTTTTGTTTATTCAAATACCCTGCGAAGACGTAGATGTGAATGTGCATCCTACGAAGATCGAGGTGCGCTTTTATAATGCCAATTTGGTCCATTCGCAAATCCTTGGGTGTCTGCGGGAAAAACTTTTAGGAACAAATCTTGAAACGCAGGCAAAATTGCCGGCAATCCCATACCAAAAAAGCACTTCATCGTGTTCCGCTTTGGTGCGGGACCAAAAAATTGCCGATGCGATGGCCGAATTTTTCAAAAAGCACAGACCTGTCCAAACACAGCAGCAATTCGAACACAAAGCCGGAACCGTGAAATATGAAGCGAGATACCAGATACGAGAGAGGCAATACGAAAGGCCGCAGCCGCAAAGAAAATTCCTGCAAATACACGACAGCTTCATTGTCGCACAAACTGATGATGGATTTGTCATCATTGACCAGCACGCGCTTCACGAGCGCATAATATATGAAGATTTGTGCGGGCGAATGTCAGCCGGCAAGCTCGAATCCCAGAAACTGCTGATACCTGAAAGTTTTGAGCTGACCGACGCTCAGGCCGATGCGCTTAAAACCAATGCCGAGCTGATTGAAAAATTGGGAATCGAGCTTGCACCGTTTGGCCCGCGTACTTACGCTATACAGGCATTTCCCACCCTGCTGGCAAAGGCGGACCCGCTCGATTTCGTTCAGGATTTAATCGATTTGTTTACTGACAAGGACGTGGGGCTTGATGCAGAAAGATTACTTGATGAGATTTTGAATATGGCTGCGTGTAAAGCGGCAATCAAGGCCGGCCAAAAGCTAAGTGACAGCGAAATGGAACAACTGCTCGCAGATAGAGAAGCCGCCGAAAGAGCGAGTCGGTGTCCACACGGCAGGCCCACTACAATAAAATTCTCGACAAGCGATTTAGAAAAGCAGTTTAAGAGAACGTAATGAATAAGTGGTGGTGGCTATTGCTGACAATCCTGTGCTGGATGGGCGCAGGATTTGCAATATTCGGTTTCCAGGAAGACCGCGGCGTTGCCCCCCTGCCGAGCCGGGTGAACAGAATTGTCTCAATGGCCCCGAACCTCACAGAGATACTTTTTGCTTTGGGTCTGGATGAAAAAATCGCTGCGGTCTCCAATGACAGTGACTACCCCCCGGAAACAGCCGACAAGAGCAAAGCAGGGACCTTTTGGCAGCCGAATATTGAAGCGGTGATAGCGGCTAAGCCGGACCTCGCAATTACACTTGGATTCAGCCAGCAAAGAAATCTCGCTCAGCGACTGAAACGAATCGGCTATAACAGCTTGACACTGAACATTGAAAAGGTGAGCGAGCTTTTCGAGGCGATTGAAAAAATTGGTGCAGTGACCGGCAAGAGATATGAAGCAAATGAGTTAGTGGGTGACATCAGGAAAAATTTGGATGACCTCTCAGCCTTGGTCGGCATAAATGACAGGGTGAGGCTACTCTGGATTGTTCAGAGAAAGCCCTTGCGGGTGGCCGGACGCGATACTTTTGTCAACGAGATGATTGAACTGGCAGGCGGTGAAAACGCTATCGGGCCAACGGTGCATAAGTATCCGCCAATCGGGGCCGAGCAGGTCATTGCCTGTGGTGTAGATGTTATAATTGAACCGGCGATGGAGCAAAAAGACCTCGCCAAACAACAGGATAAGGCATTGCAGTATTGGAGTAAGTTTAAGAATGTGCCGGCTGTGAGAGACAGGCGAGTTTACGTTATAGACGGCGATACGGTATCCCGGCTTGGGCCCCGACTGTATGAGGGGGTGGAAACAATCGCTAAGTGCTTAAGACCGGAGCTTTTTGAGAACTGAAGTAATGAAGGAATTATTGACAGCAAGGAAGTTGGGCGTGAGGGTCACATCGGCACTTGTAGTGCTGGCGGTAGTGATGTTTGTGTGCTCTTTGATGGGTACCGAAAGCATTTCATTAAAAGCGGTATTGGCTCAGGTTGGGGGACAGGAAGCTATAAATCCTGACTACGAAATATTTGTGCAGGTCAGACTGCCCCGGATTATTCTCGCTTGCATAGTTGGAGCTGCGCTTGCGTGTTCGGGCGTCGTTTTCCAGGCGCTTTTGCGCAATCCCCTTGCAGACCCATATATACTTGGTATATCAAGCGGCGCTGGACTCGGGACAATTATCGCAGTCATCAGCGGATTTAGCTGGACGCTGTGGGGGCGCTCGCCGATAGCGGTTTTCGCATTTGCAGGGGCGCTGGGGACAGTCTGGCTGGTGTGGTGTATCGGCCGAGTGACGGGAAAATCTCACGTGACGGGCTTACTGCTTGCAGGGGTGGTGGTCAACGCCTTCTTTTCAGCAGTGATTATGTTCCTGACATCGATAGCAAAAAGCCAACAGATGCAAACAACGATATTCTGGCTGATGGGCAATATGACCGAAGAAGATTTTCTTGTCCTGTGGCTTGGGGCGGGATGTGTGGCGGCAGGGATATTCGCACTATTTTACATCAGTCCACAGTTAAATGCCATCAGCTTCGGTGAGGACGATGCCAGAAGTATGGGCGTAAACACTGCCAGGACCCGGACAATTGCCTTTGCGGTCGCGGCCCTTATAACCGCTGTTGCGGTCAGCTTGAGCGGTCTTGTAGGATTTGTGGGGCTGGTCGTTCCGCACGCAGTTCGACTGGTATTTGGCCCCGACCACCGTCAGTTGCTTCCGTTAAGTGGTATTGTCGGGGCGATATTCCTGGTGGCTGCTGACACGCTGGCGCGTATCGTCGTTGCTCCTGCGCAATTGCCTGTTGGTGTGGTGACGGCCATTGTGGGTGGGCCTTTCTTCCTGGTCTTGCTGGTTAAGCACACGCATAAGGTTGGCTGGTTAAGCAAATGAGCACCATAGAAGTTAGCCATTTGAGTTTTGGGTATCCTGACGGACACCATTTTGCAATAGGCCGCAAAACGGAAACCCGGGTTGAGGTCCTGCGGGACCTGAGTTTTGAAGTAATGCCAGCGACGTTTCTGGTAATAGCAGGGCCGAACGGAACGGGTAAAACCACACTGCTTAATCTGCTTTGCCGTTCGCTGGTGCCCAAATCAGGCTCGATAAGAATTGATGCGGCAGCGATAGAATCATACAGCACCGAGGCCCTCGCCGCCAAAGTAGCGGTTGTGCGGCAGGAATTCGTGCCGATATTTGGCTTTTCGGTAATCGAGATGGTTTTAATGGCAAGAACGCCTTACTATGGCCAAATGGGATTTGAGAGCAAAGCCGACAGGGAGATAGTCAATGAAGCGCTCAAGGCAACCGACACAGCTCAGTTTGCCTCGCGAACGCTCGCAAGCCTGAGCGGGGGCGAGCGGCAGCGAGTTTTCATTGCAAGGGCACTCGCACAAAACACGGCCATTTTGCTTTTGGATGAGCCAACGAGCTTTCTCGATTTGAAACATCAGGTTGGCATATATGATTTGCTCAAAAGGATGCAGCTTGAAAAAGGTAAAACAATCGTAGCCGTAACGCACGATATCAACCTGGCAGCCCAGTATGCAGACGTTACTCTACTTCTCGGAGCCGATGGCAGTTACCAGTACGGCCGCGCCAAAGATGTTTTCTCCCAGGAGCAAATCGAAAGGGTTTTTGGCGTCAGGACCTTTTCGGGCAAGGTCGGGCAGCAAAAATTCTTCATTCCTTTAGGCAAATTTGCGAAAGATAGCAGACAAATCAACAGCAACCCGGACAGCCGCCGACAGAAATAACCGCAGCAACTTTTACTGTAACTGCTTATCTTTCAAGAAGTTAGTACCGCCAAAACAGATTCGCTTGTATAACTTCATTGCCCTGACTGTATCCTGACAACTTAGTATTGCCTTTTTGGATAAAAGAAGTATTGTACATAAGCCACTTTAATATGTTATAATACTTTTTTCGCAGACGTGCAAAGAAAGGGTTAGTAGCAAGAAAGGTAGACCAGGAAGTGGCACAGGAACGCAAAAAGGCTTCAAGAAAAAAAACAAGCTCAACTCGGACAAAGAAAAGTCGTTTGACTACCGCCGACATTGAGCGTTTCAAACTAATGCTGCTGGAAAAGCGCAGGGAAATCCTGATAAATGTAAACGAAATTGAAGACGAAGCTCTCAAGAAGTCCCGGCTGGATGCAAGCGGAGACCTCTCAAGTATGCCAATCCATATGGCCGACCTCGGAACCGATAACTACGAACAGGAATTCGCCTTGGGATTGATGGATAGCGAAAGGAAACTGCTGCAAGAAATTGACGATGCGATGCAGCGCATCGAGCAGGGAACTTATGGCACCTGCGAAGCAACCGGCAAACCAATAGCCAAGGCTCGGCTCGAAGCCAAGCCCTGGGCCAGGTACTGTGTTGAATACGCCCGAATGCTGGAACAGGGTCTTGTAACAGAGCCGGAACAATCAACATCAGAGTCGCAGGAATATGAAAGCATAGACGATTCAGAAGCAGAATCTTCTAATAGCTAAAGCCGGCTTTGACTTGCCCCTGCCGGCAACAAGCAGGGACCCATATAAGAAAAGGCCCCACCAGTAGATTGCTTGGGGAAAGGGGGTTTCATATTCGCCGAGCCGATTTTCTCATTATTTAGAAACCACCGGCAAAAATACATTTCATTTAGCGACCGAAAAGGGTAGATTAATAGCTTAGTATGAAACACAGATGTCCAGTCTGCCACAAAACCGTTAAGCTGTTACCTCAAGCACAATCCGAAGAGGCAAAATACTTTCCTTTTTGCTCCCGCCGGTGCAAGATGGTGGATTTGGGTGCCTGGCTGGATGCCAAATACAAGATAATTTCCGAATTGCAGTCGCAGGAATCCGCCGAGCCATCAGATAATTCCTCCGATACCCCTTCTGACAAGCGGTAAATGACAATATTCTAAAATAAAATATTGTAAAATTTGTTGAAAGCAACTGATAATAACTATATATTTTTCCTATCTGTTCTCTACGGAGCTTAAGACAAGACAATTGTAACCCTTTTGAAAGGACGCAAAATGCACAGCGAAAAAGAATTCCCTCAAGTTTTTGACAGTGTTCTCTTCCCAAAGATATTCCAGGCTTTCCGTATGGCCATTCAGCCAAGAAAATTGATAATCGCCTTTCTGGCAGTGGCTGTTATATGCCTGGCCGGCTGGGTTATGGACCGTATAGTTGTTGCCGCACCAGGTTCACAAGGTGAAACCGGCGTGTTTTCCACACTCTGGTATTCCGCCGCACCAGGATTTCACGGCGTAGCACATTCACTATTACTATTCGACCTGCCGGGGGTAAAGGCAAATATTACTGAGTGTTTTACAGCAGTGCAAGAGGTACTCAGCGTTCATTATCTTTATTGCATCATCTTTTTTGTAATAACACTTGCTGTGATTTCCGTTGCCGGCGGAGCCATTTGTCGAATTGCGGCGCTGCAGTTTGCCCGGGGTGAAAAACCAGGCCTGACCGAGGCGCTGCGATTCAGCGCAAAAAGATTCATAAGTTTTTTCACCGCACCTTTAGCACCACTCGGCATAATTATCTTCGTAGGCCTGTTCATATTTCTTCTGGGACTGACAGGCAACATTCCAGGTGTCGGTGAGTTGATAATGGGTATCTTTATGCTGTTAGCTTTGATTGCAGGGGCATTGATAGCCGTTGTTTTGATAGGAGCGATTGCAGGATTTAATCTGATGTTCCCTGCCGTGGCGTATGACAATTCAGACTGTTTTGATGCGATAAGTCGTTCTTTTAGTTATGTATATGCTAAGCCGTGGCGCATGGGCTTTTATACGGCGATAGCTGTGGTTTACGGCGCAATTTGCTATATGTTTGTGCGAACTTTTGCCTTTTTGTCGCTGCGGGCTGCCTACTGGTTTTTGCAGGTTGGCGTCCTGGGCGACAACAGCAAGCTTACAGCAATCTGGCAGAAGCCAAGCTTTGGAAGCTTGCGCGGTTTATTAGTTTTGCCGGGAGGAACAGAATCAGTTGCAGCCATCTTGGTATATTTATCCCTATTGGCTGTTGTTGGCTTAGTGGTTTCTTTCATAATAAGTTTTTATTTTTCCGCCAATACTATAATCTATTCACTTATGCGCAACAGGGTTGATAATACCGCCCTGGATGACATTTATACACATTTCGAGGATGTCGAAACTGGGCCGGCCACAACTGAATCAAGGTCCGAAGAACTGCAGCCGGAGTCGGAAACGCAGCCGGATTCGCCGTCTTCAGCAGAGTAACACAATAAGCTCTTCGCGCGAATATCTCAAAGTATGCCGGATGGACGGTTTTGGATTGCGGGTTTTTTGCCTCACGCCACCGGCTATGCCTACAACGATGCTAATTTCTCTCTCAAGGGCTCTCATATTCTTTTACAGCCTTCCAGAGACTATACAGAGGTCGGTTGGACATCCCAATTGTATAGCGATAATCTCTTGACACACGCTTGAACTGTCGTTATACTTAAGGGCAAAACTATGGTGCTGAGAAAATATGCCTGACTCAAACACAAACACACACCTAAAAAACAAGAATCAAAACCTGCCGGAGCTCTCAACGCCTCCTGCGGTGTTGCTCACCTTTCGTAAGCCACTGATTATACTTGCCCATATAGTTGCTTTTGCTGCCTCCTTAATGTTTTCCTTCCTGCTGCGAAACGATATGGACTTCACACCAAATGATGTCCCATTGGCAGAGAGCTGGCTTGTGCAGCAATACCCTCGTTTGCTGCTGCTCTTCATCATTATCAAGCTGGTAATATTCGGGCTTTTCAAGCAATATCGTGGCTGGTGGCGCTATGTCGGCATATCGGACCTTACCGGGATTCTTCGAGCTTCACTTGTAAGCACTATAACTATTTTCGTTTTATGGTTTGCAGTAGTGCTGCAAATCGATGCGATCCGCGGGTATCTTCCGGACATAGCCGACATAGCACAAAGCATATTTATGCTCGATTTCGCCGGCACATTCTTGCTGCTGGCCGGACTGCGAATGGTAATCCGGCTATACCACGAGGAGTTCCGCACCGTCGAAGGCAGCCGGCTGAAACGATTCCTCATAGTCGGCGCAGGCAATGCAGGTGAAGCTCTGCTGCGGGAAATTCACCGTATGCCCGTAGCTCAATACGATGTTATCGGCTTCATCGATGATGACCCTTCCAAACAAGGCATTAATATCCACGGGATACCGATACTCGGTACTGTTGAGCGACTGCCCAAAATTTGCAAGGAACGCAATATCGAAGAGATTGCCATCGCAATGCCGGAAGCCGGCCATCACCAGCTAAGACACGTTATCAGGGTATGCGAGGGTACTAAAATTCGGTTCCGGACCGTCCCGTCAATTACCGATATTGCTTCGGGTAAGTTCCGTGTTTCTCAGATTCGAGACGTCGATATTAACGATTTGCTCGGCAGAGAAGCTGTAGAGCTTGACCTGCATTTGATAGAAGACTTTGTGAAGGATAAAACAATTCTCGTTACCGGTGCCGGCGGCTCCATCGGCTCGGAAATGTGCAGGCAGGTGTGTAATTTCAACCCGAAGCTGCTTTTGTTAATTGAGCAGGCTGAAAATCCGTTGTATTACATAGAGCGAGAATTGCACAAGCAACATCCCACAGTCAGCATAAAAACGGTTATTTGCAATATCACCGACAGAATACGCGTGGAAGAAATTTTTAAAAGGTATAAACCGCAGGTTGTAATTCACGCCGCTGCTCACAAGCACGTACCTTTGATGGAGCTCAACCCGGGCGAAGCTATCAAAAACAATGTTGTAGGCACACAGGTCGTCGCCGATGCTGCAGATAAGCACGGTGCTGCCAATGTTGTTATGATCAGTACCGACAAAGCTGTTAACCCAACCAGCATAATGGGCTCATCCAAGCGAATTGCAGAAATGTATATTCAGGATTTAAACAGGACCAGCAAAACACATTTTGTAACCGTGCGGTTTGGCAATGTGCTTGGCTCCGACGGCTCGGTCGTGCCTATCTTCAAGAAGCAAATAGCTGAGGGCGGCCCCGTAACCGTTACACATCCCAGGATGAAGCGATATTTTATGACCATACCGGAAGCAAGCCAGCTCGTTCTGCAGGCGGCAACGATGGGAAAAGGCGGAGAAATCTTTGTGCTTGATATGGGCGAGCCGGTAAAAATTGTGGATTTGGCCAGAGAGCTCATTACGCTCAGTGGTTTCAGGCCTGGAGAAGACATCGAAATAGCTTTCACAAACCCCCGACCCGGTGAAAAACTTTTTGAAGAACTTTCATTAGATGACGAAGATATGCAGCGCACAAGGCATCCCAAAATCAGTATATGGAAGAATATTCCGATGGACCGAGATAAGCTTCGCACAGGTATAAGCGAGCTGCTAACTATCGCCCAAACGCAAAACCACATCGAAATAGTGCAGAAAATCAAAGAGCTTGTGCCGGAATATATGGGCGGAAATAATCAAAATGCTGAAGTTATTGAAGGGGAAAACCCAGATTAAATCACATTACGGCAAAATTCCTTAAAAAAAAGCCGCTTCGAAAAGCGGCCTTTTTATTCACGGTCAATCATTCATTCGTTACCCCTGCGGATTATTGCGTTTGGGGGTCCTCTCTTGGGTGAGCGTTTTGATAGACCTCTTTTAGTTTTCTTGTAGTAAGATGTGTGTAAACCTGCGTGGTTGACAGTGACTGATGTCCGAGCAATTCCTGAACGCTTCTTAAATCCGCACCGTTGTTTAACATATGCGTTGCGAAACTATGGCGCAGTGTATGCGGGCTGATTGCCGGGTCAAGCCCGGCCATTTTAAGATATTTGTCCATCTTACGACGGACGCTGCGGGTACTGAGCCGCTTGCCGTGCTTGTTCACGAACAAAACTTTCGAGTCAAAATTACTATTGCTCTGTGCTCGTTTGTTCCTGAACTCCATATAGTGCTGAATGACCTGCAAAGCAGATGAGCCGATAGGCGCAATTCTTTCCTTTTTGCCTTTGCCTCTGATATGAACGACCTCGCCTAAGAAGTCTATATCGTCCATATTTAACGCCACAAGTTCACTAACTCTTATGCCCGTGCTGTAAAGCGTCTCCAGAATAGCTCTGTCTCTTGCACCCAGCCAGTTATCCATTGGAGGTGTATCGAGCAACCTCTTTACTTCTTCGTATTCAAGAAACCGCGGCAGTTTTTTCTCTTGCTTGGGAGTTCTAACTACCGTGACCGGATTGGAGCTAATTTGGTTTCTTTTGACGAGGAACTTGTAAAAGCTTCGCAGCGTGGCAAGTTTACGAGCTATGGTCGTCTTGGAATACTGCTTCTCATTTAGAAAAGCCAGATACGCTCTGACGCCATCCGTCTGGATTGAAACAAGTAACTGGTCAACCTTGGGCTTAGTCTGTGTTGCCACCGCTGTAGCTGGGCCGCCCTGCTGATGAGGCGACGAAATCGGCTCATCCGCCGGCTGACTACCAACACAAGTACCAATCAAAAACCCACTAAACTGGCTCAGGTCGGCACCGTAACACTTGGCTGTGTGTTCGGAGAACCGCTTTTCAAATCTCAAATAATTCAGGAACTCTTGGACAATCACACTATCTTCCATAATGTACCTACCTTCAATATAATAGTGGCTCCCCCACGCCGTGAAAGATTATCTTAATTCTCGGGTTGCCGTTTTGCGGCTTATTGCAAAACCGAGCCCGTCCAAAACTTCAGTTACATTCACTCACTTTCTTACTTACTAATGCGCGTGAATTTGCGCATCTGTATTTTTGCGTAGGAGTTCGTCTGCCTGGCCAATAAGAGACTGTGTCAGTTTGAAACTCAGTACCGCTGCATCAAACCAATCGAAGTCCGTCCGCTTGTCCTTTGCCTGTTCAATCAGAGCATCCAGAAGTTTATCTTCACGGCCGTCCTCGTAACGAAATATAAACTTCTCTGCTCCCTTATTTAAAACCAGTTGTCGCATCGTCTTTTTCATCGCTCGTTTTCTTCATTCTAAGCTTCGCTCAGGACCCCAAAATATCAGTCTGCCACCTGCTCCGTATAAACACCTGTACTCTTTATCGGTCTAAAAGCAATTTACTAAAGCGAAACTTCGATTTCCCTTACAAATGCGGCGGAATTAACACTTTGGGAAACGCCACAGCACTTTTATCGGCCAATAAGCCCCCCACCTTTACAAATTGAACGCGAGTATTGACAAATTACCCACAAAATTTACACAAATTTATTGCCCTCCCCCCGGTGTGCCGGAATTCGCGTCTAATTGGCCTTGAAGAAGATTATTCCGTCCTTTTCCTCGGAATCAATAACCCCCTGCTGCTGGAAATGACTGATATATTTTAACGCTTCATTCCGGCCGATACCAAGGCCTGAACATATATCATTTAGCGAGCAAGGCCTGCGTTTCAGCATTGATAACACATCTTCGGCCTTACGCTCAATATGCCCGGTACAGCGTTGCCGGGAGAAATCAGCCACAACCTCGCACTTTTCCCCCAGCTTTTCAGCTATAGCCTGCAGCTTTTCGGCATCCAATCTTTTGACGCCGGGCTCGGGCGTAGGCCGCACGGCTGTATTAAGCTGAATCTTATCCGGCCGAATGAGTTCTATGGCATCCTTGATTTTGCCAATTTGCTCGGCATCAGTATTTAACCCTTCGACAAAAAAAACCTCAAGCCACATCTGGCCGGCAAACTCATTTCTAAAGGCGCATAATCCTGCAATCAGGTTTTCAATACTGATATCTTTATGCGGACGATTTACCTTCCGAAAAGTCTGGTCGTCACCGGCATCGAGAGAAGGCATCACCACATCGGCCTTTGCACAGTCCGCTCGAACAGACTGGTTTGTCAACAGTGTCCCGCTGGTCAAAACAGCAACTGGTATATTAGTAATTTTTTTTATCCCTTCTATAAGCTGACCTAATCTGGCATTCAGCGTCGGCTCGCCGGAACCGCTGATGGTGATAAAATCAGCTACCCTCTTTTTGTCATTCTGAGCGCAGCGAAGAATCTCTCTTAGCTCGGCCAAAACCGCCTCAACATCGACATAATCTTTGCGCTCCGTAGTCTTCTCGGAAGTTCTGCCAAGCTGGCAATAGATACAGTCCAGCGTACAAACCTTAAACGGAACGATATCGACACCCAGACTTCGCCCCAGTCTTCGCGAAGGCACCGGTCCGTACAAATATTTTTGTTCCTCACTCACTTCTTTATCCACGTACGAGCTTGAATATTTCTTTGCACACGCCTAATAAATCTTCGAGCCACTCTATCGGCATAATGCAGCCGGCGTCTGATTTTGCTTTTTCCGGCTCAGTATGGACTTCGATAAAAAGCCCGTTCGCACCGGCGGCAGTCGCAGCTCTTGCAAGTATCGGGGCCATTTCTCGCCGACCTGCGCTCGCATTGCCGAGTCCCCCGGGCTGCTGGGTGCTGTGGGTCGCATCGAAGACGACCGCAAGCCCAAACCTCTTCATAATCTCAATGCTCGTCATATCGTTGACCAGCCGATTGTAGCCGAAAAAAGTGCCGCGCTCGGTAAGTATAATTTTTTCATTACCGCAGGCACGAATCTTCTCGACCACATTTTTCATCTCACCAGGCGAGAGAAACTGGCCTTTCTTTATATTTACAGGTTTGCCCGTTCGCCCGCAGGCACAAAGCAAATCTGTCTGCCTGCACAGAAAAGCAGGGACCTGCAGGCAATCGACAACCTCGGCGGCAACAGCAGCCTGGGCCGGCTCGTGCACATCCGTCATAACAGGCAGGCCGGTTACGCGGCGGACCGCTGCAAGAATCTCCAGACCCTTCTCCACACCCGGTCCGCGAAAGCTGGATATGCTGCTGCGATTGGCCTTGTCGAAACTCGCCTTGAAAATCATTCCTACACTCGCCCTCTGACCAATATCGACAAGTCTATTTGCAATGTCCAGACAAATGTCTTTGCTCTCAATAACGCAAGGCCCCGCCATTACAAACAAAGGCGCATCCAGACCAATTTCAACATCACCAATTCCGAAATCCATTTTACTTATACCTCGCTCTAAAGTGATTAAAGTGCCTAAAATCTAATAAACTCGATTCTTATAACTTTAGGCACTTTAGGCACTTTAAATTATCCTAACGCTCTGACAATTCTTGTTCTTATCCCTGCCGGCTTGGCGCCTTCCGGCACCATCACGTTGACAGCCTGCGGTATCACCGTAATTTCCATCGGCAAATCCGGACCCGGGTCACCGTCAATTTCAGTCTCTATATGAGCACTCTCAGAGCTTACAGTAATGTTTTTGCCCTGACGATAAATAACATCGCTACTTGCAGCATGCTGTTTAACAACCGTCATCACCGAATGCTTTAGCAAATGCACGCGAGACGCACATTTATAAATACACACATCCAGCAGCCCGTCACCGAAATCAGCATGGTGCAATATCTGAAGTCCCATCGCGTATCTTGAAATATTTCCAACAAAAACCAACCCGCAACCATTAAAAACCTCTTCACCATCTACCTCCACCTTCATTGCACCGAATTTATAAGTCCAGAATGTTCGCCAGATCGGCCCAACGTAATCAAAGTAATCTATGTGATGTCCCTTTCGCTGCTCGCTGACCCATTTGACCACCTGGCCGTCAAACCCAAAACCGGCTATGGAAGTAAAACATTTCCCATTTGCACTTCCGAGGTCCAGAGGCCGAATGTATCCCGCCTCGAATGTCCTCGTTATTGTTTTTAATTTTTCATCAAAACCGAATTCATTTGCCAGTAAATTTTCCGTCCCGCAGGGCACTATCAGCAATGGCTTGTCACTGCCTTCCAGGCCGTGTGCAACCTCTCTGACGGTACCGTCACCACCGACAACAACAACCATTGCACAATCGTAATCGACCGCCGCGTCCGTAGCCAGCTCGCAGGCATTATCCAGAGAGGTAGTCAGACTGACCCTGACGTCGAACCCTTTCTTGACAAGGTATTCCTGAAACAGCCGGCCGGTCAGCTTGCTGCTGCTGGCGCCGGACTTTGGGTTTACGATATAGGCAATATAACCATCATCCGGCTTCATAATTGCGACCCCGGGCTTTCAAAAAAAACTTCTCTTTCCTCTTTGCCGAGCTGACGAAGCTTTTCATCCATCAAAAAGGCGTAACTTTCTCCGATATGCGGCACGTTTGCCAGTCCTAAATTCCTTCGCGCATCAGCAATGCTTTCCCCATCTGGTCCTTCTATTTCCACAAAACCACCTAACAACGGCAGCTCATCCAGAGAAACCTCACACTCACCGAGCCGCCAAATCCGACGCTTCTTTTCAAAAACCAATACCTTTTCATATCCGAGTGCCGAAAGCAGCTTCTGGGCCGAATCGGCGTCTCCGACTTCAATTTCTATCTCCTGCCTTTTTTTGAATTCGTCTTTTTCTCTGGCGCCTTTATAAGTCAAAAAAAATTTCTCACTCTTGCCGACCATTTGTCGCCGCAGCCGAAGGCACCTGTCGCTTTCAGTCAGGGTCGTCTCCGCATCATCAAAATAGTAATCCGTCTGCAACTGCTCTTCTAAAAACTCAGCGCCGAGTTCAGTTAATTTACGCTTTATTTCTTGTAGCGAATCAACCTTCAGCTTTGCTTCGATTTCGGTACACATCAATAGATAACCGACTACGATTAGGTGATTATGCTTACTATTCTTGGTTTAACAACGATGATTTTCCTGGGCTCTTTACCGGCCATGGCGGCAATTACCTTTTTGCTGCCGAGCGCTTTTTGTTTTATCTGCTCTTCGTCCGCCTCGGCGGCAACGACTATTCTGTCCTTTATTTTGCCGTTGACCTGCACCGCCAACTCAATTTCTTTTTCCTTGATGAGTTCCCTGTCATATTCAGGCCAGGACTCGTAAGACAGCCCCTCCTTATGGCCCAATTTCTCCCAGAGTTCTTCGGCAATATGAGGTGCGAACGGGGCGAGAACCAGAACGAATTTCTCAATGACTGCTTTCGGTCTGACCGTTTGTTTGTTGAGGTGATTTACAAAAATCATCATTGCGCTGATAGCAGTATTGAAACCGAAACTTTCGATGTCATCGCCGACCTTTTTAATTGTCTGATTCAACAATCTAAGTGTTCCTTCATCGGCTTGCTGCGAATCAGCTATCTCTTTACAGAGCTTACCATCTTCCTCGTTAATCACGGTTCGCCAGGCTCGCTGCAAAAAACGATGCACGCCTTCAACGCCCTGCATACTCCAGGGCTTGATTGCTTCCAGAGGCCCCATAAACATTTCGTAAAGCCGCATCGAATCCGCACCATAATTGACAATGACCTTATCCGGATTGATTACATTGCCGCGGGACTTGCTCATCTTCTGGCCGTCTTCGCCGAGAATCATTCCCTGATTAACAAGCTTCTTGAACGGCTCTTTGGTACTAACATAGCCCAGGTCATAGAGAAGCTTATGCCAGAATCGCGCATACAAAAGGTGCAGCACCGCGTGTTCGGCGCCGCCGATATACAAATCAACGGGCATCCAGTATTTTTCCTTTTCCGCGTCCCAGCTTCGCCGATTATTATTTGGGTCAAGGTATCGCAAATAATACCAGCAGCTGCCGGCCCATTGAGGCATCGTATTTGTTTCGCGTTTCACTTTTGAGCCGTCGGCCAATGTTACATTCACCCAATCGTCAATATTGGCTAACGGCGATTCACCTGTCCCTGCCGGCTTATAGTTTTCAACCACCGGCAGCTCTAAAGGCAAATCTTCTTCCGAAAGCCCAACAACGCAGTCATCTCCCGTATGCAAAATCGGGAACGGCTCACCCCAGTAACGCTGCCTGCTGAAAAGCCAGTCGCGCAGTTTATAATTCACAGCTTTTTGGCCGAGGCTTCTTTCAGCAAGCCAGTTTGTAATCTGCTCCTTGAATTCAGCCGTTGGCAGACCGTTAAACTGTCCGCTGTTAATCGCCCTACCATCACCAACGAAGCACGCCTTAGCCTGCTTGACCAGCTCAGCTTGTTCACCGTCATCAGGTTCAACAACTGCAATAATCGGCAGGTCGAATTCTTTAGCAAATTCAAAATCCCTTTCATCGTGGGCCGGCACCGCCATAATGGCGCCGGTGCCGTAGCTTATCAAAACATAATCGCTTATCCAGATTGGAATCTTTTCGTTGTTGGCCGGATTTATTGCGTAAGCGCCTGTAAAAACACCGGTCTTTTCTTTTGCCAAATCGGTTCTGTCCAAATCGCTCTTCCGTGCCGCCTGTTCACGATACTTTTCAACCGCTTCTCTATGCTCATCAGTTGTGATCATATCTACAACTTCAAGCTCAGGTGCAAATACCATATAAGTAGCTCCGAATAAAGTATCAGGTCTCGTAGTGAAAACCCAAAGATCCCAAGCGCAATTTTCTATCTCAAATTTGACCTCTGCACCGACGCTTTTTCCTATCCAATCGATTTGCAATTTCTTTATCGATTCCGGCCAGTCCACCTCAGCCAAATCTTCGAGCAGTCTTTCAGCGTATTTTGTTATTCGCAGCATCCATTGTCGCATCGGCTTTCTAATTACCGGATGCCCGCCGCGCTCGCTAAGGCCCCCGATTATCTCCTCATTTGCCAGGACCGTCCCGAGCGCCGGACACCAGTTGACGGGTACTTCAGCTTCATAAGCAAGACGATGGTCATCTATGAATTTTTGCTTATCTTCTTCACTCAACCCTTCCGGAATGTGCAGTTGTTCAATCGGCTTAGCTTTCTGCTCAGCTTCATCAAAATAGCTGTTAAAGAATTTCAGGAATATCCATTGCGTCCACCTGTAATAATTCGGGTCGGTAGTATTAACTTCCCTGTTCCAGTCATAGCTGAATCCAAGTGACTCGATTTGCCTGCGCATACTCTCGATGTTTTTTTTCGTGGTTTCTGCAGGATGAGTGCCGGTCTCAACGGCATACTGTTCCGCCGGTAAGCCGAATGCGTCCCATCCCATAGGGTGCAGGACGTTGAATCCTTTCATTCGTTTATACCGGGCGACTATATCACTTGCGGTATAACCTTCCGGATGGCCAACGTGCAGCCCGGCGGCGCTGGGGTAGGGAAACATATCCAGCACATAATATTTGGGCTTGGAATCATCGCAGTCGTTTGCTTTGAATGTTTTACGCTCTTCCCACAACCGCTGCCATTTTTTTTCTATTGCATTGAAGTTATAGCCGCCCTTTTTCACGTTCATTTATCTTTTTGCCTCCCTGTGGCTCAGCTCCGAATTCTTAATCTCCCGTATATGGGCAGGTATTATCGCTGCATCCCTGGCAGCGCTTCGAGTCGCCTCCCTTGACTCCGGGCGCGAATATAGAGAATTGCTTCTCCAATTTTTTACTGCCGCAGTACACGCAGCTTCTACTCAATCTGCTGCCGGAGTTTTCCAGAAACTCACTTATCCTGCCGCACTTACTGCATTTATACTCATAAATAGGCATAGAGATTGCCAATCTGCAAAAAACCGGGGAGACAGGATTCGAGTCTCCCGTCTCCGCTCCTGAACACAACCCATTGTTATTTCATAAGTTACACAAACTCTCGGCTTACAATATCAATTCTGCTGCTTATAAGTTTTCGTCACACAATAGAATAAATATTAAGGAAAATCCACTAAAATCCATCGCCTATTAAACTTGCGCAACGCTTATACAATCAGCGCCGAGCAGGCATCGCCACGTGTACGCTCGGTCAATTTTGAAAGAGAGGTCTTAATACTACTCCGGATTTTTCAGGAGAATCCTGCTGTCCGCCACCACGCATCCTTCTCCTTCGGGATAGACTATCAGCGGGTTGATATCCAGCTCGGCGATCTCAGGGTGTTCAGCGACCATCTGAGAAAGTCGAAGAATGCAGTCTTTGATGGCGTCGATATCGCAGGGCGGTGCTCCACGGACTCCCTTGAGAACACCGTATGCCTTGATGGTCCGTATCATAATCTCCGCACTGATCTCCCACATGGGAGCCAGACGGAATGTTACATCCTTCATCGCCTCAACAAATGTCCCCCCGAGGCCGAACATGCAGATTGGCCCGAACTTGGGGTCCCTGACGGCCCCGAGGATGATTTCAACTCCACGCCTGGCCATCCTCTCTATGATGACTCCATCGATTTTTGCTGAGGGCTTAAACTTTTTTGCATTTTCAATAATATCTTCGAAGGCCTTTCGCGCCTCCTCTCTCGTCTTGATTTTCAGCCGAACGCCTCCCGCATCAAACTTGTGGACAATGTCCGCAGAACTAATCTTCATGGCCACCGGAAAAACAAATTCCTCCGCTGCTTCGTCCACCTGCGATAAATCTTTGAGCAGAACACTCTTCAAAACAGGGAACCCGTAACACTGAAGAATTTCGTTCGCTTCTTTTTCAGACATGTAATATTTGTCCCTGCCGGCAAGTTTCTTTTTTATAACCGCAGTGGCAGTGTCGCGGTCCGCAGCCACTCTCCGCACCTCTCTCTTATCGAGACTCAGCAAGCTTCCGTAAAATGCCATCGAGGCCATTGACCTGACTGCTGCCTCGGGAAAAGCGTAATTGGGGATGCCGTGCTTTTCCAGATACCTGACACCCTCGGAAACATCGACAATACCCATAAATGAGCAGAGCACCGGCTTATCAATATCCTTCGCCACGCGTGGGACAATCTGTGCCGTCTCCAGGATGTCTATCATCGCCTGGGGGCTGAGTATTACGATGGCACCATCCACATTTTCGTCCATAAGAATGTGGCGAATGGCCGCTTCGTAACGCTCATGCGTGGCGTCTCCAATCACATCAACAGGATTCTCGATGCTGGCAGTTGGTGGAAGCTCTTGTTTTAGTTTCTGCTTTGTTTCTTCCGATAGAGCGGCAATTTTCAGGTTGTGCCGAATGGCGGCGTCCGTAGCCATAATGCCGGGACCTCCGGCATTGGTAACAATGGCGATTCGGTTGCCCTTAGGTATCGGCTGTTTGGCAAAAGCAATGGCACGGTTGAAAAGCTCACCGACGCCCTCCACCCTCAGGATTCCGCTCTGATAAAAAATAGCATCGTATGCGTTATCGGAGCCGACCAGAGCGCCGGTGTGAGAGGCGGCCGCACGGGCGCCCTCAGCAGAACGGCCGGACTTGATGGCGAGCATAGGCTTGCGGGCATCCCACGTGATTTCCCTTGCCGTCTCAAGAAACGCCCGACCGTTAGTAATGTCCTCCAGATACATAAGAATTACATCCGTATCCGGGTCATCTTTGAGATAGCGCAGCAGCTCTACCTCACTTACATCGGCTTTGTTCCCGAAGCTGATGAATTTGGAGAATCCGATGTCCCTGCCTTCTGCATAATCGAGCACCGCAGTACAAAGGGCCCCCGACTGCGAAATGAAGGCGATGTTTCCGGCTTTCGGCATCTTCGTTGCAAAACTCGCATTCATCCGAACGCTCTCTTCGTTATTGATGACACCAAGGCAGTTGGGCCCCACCATACGGATGCCGTATTTCGCAATCACCTCTTTGAGACAATTCTCCAGCTCTACTCCCCGCCCCCCTACCTCCTTAAACCCGGCACTAATGACAATGGCGCCTTTGACCTGCTTTTGCCCGGCCTCTTCCAATATAGGGCAAACAATTTCAGCGGGAACAATAACGACTGCTAAGTCCACCTCGTCAGGAATGTCCGCCAGTTTAGGATAGGCCTTTACGCTCTGGACGGATTTCGCCTTGGGATTGACCGGATAAAGCACTCCCTGAAATCCCCCACTGAGGATGTTATGAAACACAGCAAGCCCTACGCTGCCAGGCCGGTTCGTCGCTCCCACCACCGCAATTGACTGGGGACTCATAATGAATTCAATGTCTTTTGTCATAGTGTTCTCATAATACCCCACACATAAGTGTGGGACAAATCAACAATATCCTATAAAAAGCTGTTTTGTCAAGTCAAAATACCCCACACAAATGCCCCACACGTAAGTGTGGGGTACTCCGAAACTTGGGTGGCACCCTCAAACTTGTTTGGGGGTGTTGAAAACAGTTCGTTTCATTTGTTTCTCAAATTTCAATAGATGCCGTGAAAGTGAAAGACATTCGCTTTGACCGCTTCTATCGTGGCTTCTATCGCAGGTGTTACTGTACTGCGCTGTTGGCTGCTTACCGCCAGTTCCCTATCGCGTTCGGCTTGCCCGCCACAGAGAATGCTCCAGGCAAGGGCCCAGGCCCTTACGGTATTATCGACATTATATCCGCCGCCGCCTGTTGCAAGAATGGGTTTGCTGAAACTCAACAGATGGTTGATGATGTCGGCATAAACATTATTAGTCAAATACAGATGTGCAAGAGGGTCGCCTGCAAGGGCATCAGCACCTAACTCAAAAACAAATACGTCAGGACCGAAAGCGGTAATTAACGGCAGAGCTATAGCTTCGAATGCCTTCATATACGCCTCGTCATAAGTGCCAATCGGAAGAGGGACATTTACACAGTAGCCCGCCCCCTCCCCGCTGCCGATTTCGTCTTCGAATCCTGTTCCGGGAAACAGTGCCCTTGGGTTCTCGTGAAATGATATGGTCATCACGTCCGAGCGTCCGTAAAATGCGTACGCAACGCCGTCACCGTGATGAACGTCCACGTCCAGGTATAAAACTCGCTTCCCGGCTTCAGCTAATATCATACAGGCAAGGGCCACGTCATTGATATAGCAGAAGCCGGATGCGCGTTCGGGGCCTGCGTGATGAAACCCGCCTGATGGATTAAATGCCGCATCAGCCGAATTTGAAAGAATCAGATTTGCCGCGACCAGTGTCCCGCCGGCAGCCAGGACCGCATAGTCATATAGTCCCTCGAAGACGGGACAATCTTGCGTCCCTATTCCCATATTGAGAGCTTCGCTGTCCCACTTGCCTTTGGAGGCGGTTTTTAAGGCGTGCAAATAGCGGGCTGAGTGGAATTTCTTTAGAACGATTCTCTCGGCTGGAACAGGCGCTGCTTCGCTTCTGCCACCGCCGGAGAGCAGGCCCATAGAGTTTACAACCTCTCTGGTTTTCCGGGCCCGGATGGTATTAAACGGATGCTCCGGCGGATATTGATACTCCTCCAGCTCCTCCGAATAAATAAATACACATTTTCTTGCTGGCATTTCACTCCCAAGTTCCATCCGCATAAATAAATATTTGCCTTGTGGCCTCAAAAAATGCCCCGCCCGGATAATCAGCCCCCCAATCTAAATTAAGCCAACAGCCACCAGCGGAATCCTTGTGGTAATGGAATCTGTGGTTGGAAACAATTCTCAACTCACTAAAAAGCTTCTTAAAAAAATCACGTGTTGCTATGCTGTTAATAACCACTTGACTTCCCTGTTCATTACTTGCCATATAGACTTCGCAATAAGCGTGTGCACCACTTTTACCTTGAGCTATTACGACTCTGGCGCTACCACCAATTGCTTCGATCAGCGATGCCATTAAAATTGCGAAATCATCGCAATCGCCAGCCAGCCCGACTTTGATTGTTTCGCTGGCTGGTGCAAGATATTCTTTGCTGCGGGGGTCATTAACATACCTCCAATTTTCTTTTAAGTGATACCATATAGCACATATTTGCGCCACACTATATGGACCGGGGTACTTCTTGGCCAAATTTACTGCATAATCCCTCACAATTGGAGTAGTTGGCTCAATTGCTGCGCTGACTTTTTTAGCCAATTCGTTAATTTCTAATTCATATTGTCGTTGGATTTCCCTTTTCTTGGCTTCTCGTTCTCTTTCTTTGGCTTCTCGTTGCAATCTTATTTCACGACCTTGAGCAGCAAGTTCATCAAGTGTTTGGCCAATTGCCTTCCAGTCGGCTTCGCTACAGCCGCTTAAGGCAAACATAGCAACGCCTAAGCTGGCAGCAAGAAGAAACACTTTTACTTTTTCTGTCATTTATTTTCTCCCTTGCTAATTTGCTCTATGGTTTACTCCCGTCCATTGGTAAGATAGAGTTTTGTCCCACCATCTCTAAAGCTATACAATACCCAAAACCGCCGTTCCCGTCAAAGTAAATTAGTGCTAATCCGTGGCTGGTTTTGGATTTTATATTTTGGACATTCGAATTTGTTTCGAATTTCGTGCTTCGGATTTCGAATTTTGCCCTCTCCCTCTGTGTTCTCTGTGCCCTCTGTGGCTAAATAAATTCGTGCCAATTCGTGTTAATTCGTGGCTAATTTTTCTTCGTGCTTTCTGTGCCTTTTCGTGGCTAAATTCTTTTCTTATTTTCTCAGCGCTGGTATGTCCGGCTCGATGTGAACGGTAATATTGACCGGCCGGCTTATCTGCTCGTGCAAAGTTTTTTCCAGACTCTCGGCTATCTCGTGGGCGGCGGCTATGCTCAAGCCGGGGGCAACAAGGATGTGAAGGTCGAGAAAAACTTCTCTGCCGACCGTCCGGCTCCTCAGTCTGTGCCACTGCCGTATTGAAGAGTTGGAGTTGATTATACTTTTTATGTGCTCGATTGTGCCCTCATCGACGGCACTTTCTGTCAGTTCATGCAGGCATCCACCGATTATTTTCACACCCACCAGAACTATCAACAGCCCTACCACAATCGCGGCGACGTGGTCACCGTGCATATAACCCCACCGCATCGCCGCAAAGCCAATCACAACTGCAATCGAGCTCAACGCATCGGTGCGGTGGTGCCACGCATTGGCGTAGAGTGCAGAGCTGTTAGTTTTCACCGCGACCTTCTTGCTTACCCTGTAAAGCGCCTCTTTCACCACGACCGACAACAACGCCACCCAAAATACAGCCCCCCACATCTGGCGTGCATACTCCTGGGCCGAATGCGCTTTTGCGACTTCCATACTCGCCTTCCAAATTATGAATCCCCCGACAACAACCAAAACCACAGCTATAAACATTGTGGAAAATGTCTCGATTCGACCGTGGCCGTAAGGATGCTCCTGGTCGGGCTCTTTTGAACCAAAGTGATAACCTAAAAGAACAGCAAAGTCAGTAACCATATCGGAAAGCGAGTGAATCCCATCGGCAATCAGGGCAATCGAACCGCTCAAGAAGCCGACCAGCACCTTGATAACAAAAAGAGCAAGATTTGTAGCAATCGCAAGATTTGTTACAGATTTTATTTGCCTGCCGGCGATTTTTTGTTTGTCGCTGTCCATCTGGAGTTTAGCCCGATATTTCTTTGCGGATATTCAAAACTGCATCGATATATTTTTGTGCAGTACCTCGGTCTTTCGCCTCAACTATAATCCTCATAACCGGCTCAGTATTACTAACTCGCAGGTGCAGCCAGCCATTGTCAAAATCGAATCGGCAGCCGTCGGTGGTGTCGAGTTTTGCATTGGTGAAGGTCTTTTTTGCTGACTTCAAAATTTGTTCGGCCTGCGATTTATCTGCGGCGAATTTATCTTTACTCATATAATAGCCGCCGATTTCACTGACCAACCGGCTTATCGTTTTCCCCGTCTCGGCCATTAACTGCAGGACGAGAGCAATACCGACGAGACTGTCACGGATTGGACTTACTCGCAAATCAATCACGCCGCCGTTGCCTTCTCCGCCGATGATGCAATTGTGTTCGAGCATTGCTGCAGCGACATTGGCCTCGCCAACAGCGGTGCGGACAACCTGGCCGCCCGCCTTTGCGGCGACATCATCGAGCATCCTCGACGTCGAAAGATTTGTCGCCGCTTGTGGCACGGGCTTCCAGCCCGTGAATACACGGCCAAGATGGCCGTGCCACTTGCTAAAGATGTATTTCGCCGCCAGAGCAAGGGTATATTCTTCGCCGATATAGGTTCCGGCTTCGTCAACAATTGCCAATCTGTCGGCGTCGGGGTCCTGGCCAAAGCCAATTTCGGCCCCTTTGCTTTTTACTACTTCACAAAGGCCGGTTAGATTTTCGGCGGTTGGTTCGGGAGCGTGGGCGAACAAGCCGGTCGGCTCATCGTTTACCGCATAAATTTCGCAGCCAAGCTCCGCCAGCAGTTTTTTCGTAACCCGCCCCCCTGCTCCGTTGACACTGTCAAGAACGACCGTGAATTTTCTTGCGCTGATTACCTCTTTGTCAACTATTGCCAGAACCCTGGCGATGTGAGTGGCATCGGTTTGGTTGTTAGAAGTTACCTGGCCGCTCGTAGCACGGGCTTCCAGCCCGTGAAAACACGGCCAAGATGGCCGTGCCACGGTAAAACGCTTCTCTAAAAAATATTGCTTGATTTGTTCCGCTGCGTCGGTCGGCGGAGCAATGCCGTTGCTGAGCAATAATTTTATACCATTGTACTGGGCCGGATTGTGCGAAGCGGTAACGACCACCCCGCCGCTGCACCCAAGTTCTCTTACCATAATGCCTGCGCCGGGTGTGGTTACAAGTCCTAAATCAACCACATCAATTCCCACTTTACACAATCCTTCCGTAACGGCTGATTTCAGCATTTCGCCGCTGGGTCGAGAATCCCGGCCGATACACACCGATAGTTTTTCGTTTTCACCGGCGGAAGTTTCTTTTAGAAACGTGCCAAAGGCACAGCCGTACTCGGCGGCAACAGAAGCAGTGAGGTTTTCGCCGACGATGCCTCTCATTCCGCTGATACTTATTATTAATTGCTCAGCCATACCAAAAACTCTGTTCGCTGCACGCCGTGCGTGATACGTATTGCGAGAAAAGAAAAATGCACAACGCAATACGATATACGCAATACGCAATACGATAATCAGTCCAGCTTGCAGACGTAAATTTCGTTTACGAAATCGAGTTTGCCAATCTCTTGAATGACTTCTGCGTTGGGTTCCTTGTCGAGACTGACGGCAAGAATGGCCTTTTGCTCCGCCGGCTTCTGTCCTACACCCATTGTGCAGATATTGATATTATGCTTGCCGCAAACAGTGCCGACGACGCCGATGACGCCGGGCTTGTCGTCGTTAAAGATGACCAGAACCGCCCCCTGCGGCGTCATCTCTATATTGAAGCCGTCGATTTCGATGATACGCAGCAAAGTGCCGCCGAACACCGAGCCGGTTACAGTACGGGTAACCTTATCGGTAACGACCTTGGCGCTGAAACTTGCGGCAACGTCCTTGGCCTCGGTGTTCTTCGTCTCGTCGATGCTTATGCCGCGCTCTTTCGCAAGCACCCCGACATTGACCATATTCAGGGGCATATCGAAATGCTGCTGCAGCAGCCCGATTGCAAAGTTAAGGGTAACCGGTTCAACGGCTAATTCGGCAATTGAGCCGCGATATTGAACATCAACGTCCTTGATTCGGCCTGGCGCAATGGTGCTGACGAGTGCACCGATTCGCCGGGCAAGCTCAGCATACTGGCCCACAATTGGCGGCATCGCTCCAGCCGTAGACGGAGCGTTAAGCGCGTTTCTGACCGGGCCGCCCTTAATCGCATCAACAAGGTTCCGAGCCGCTTCGACCGCAACGTCGATTTGCGCTTCTCTCGTGCTGGCGCCTAAATGGGGCGTAACCAGGCAATTTTCAAACTCCGTAAACCGCGTATTTTCCGGCGGCTCCGTAGGGTAAACGTCCAGAGCGGCACCGGCAATACGCTTTTCCGCAAGGGCGTTATACAGTGCGTCTTCGTTAATGATTCCGCCCCGTGCGCAGTTCACCAATCGGACCGTCGGTTTCATCATTTTGATTTGCTCGGCGTCAATCATATTCAGCGTTTGTTCATTTCGCGGAACGTGGACGCTGATATAATCGGCCTCTTTGAAGATTCTTTCGATGCTCTCACTTATTTCGATGCCGAGTTTTTCTGCATCGGTGGGTGCGGCAAATGGGTCATAGCCGAGGATTTTCATATTGAAACCATTTGCCATTTTCGCCACGGCCATACCGATTCTGCCCAGGCCTATCACGCCGAGAACTTTGTTGTCCAGCTGGTTGCCCATATATTTTTTCCTGTCCCAGGCACCGGCCTTTAAGCTATCGCAGGCCGGCACAACATTCCGGCTCATTGCAAGTATTAGAGCCATCGTATGTTCTGCGGCACTGAGCGTATTACCGCCGGGCGTATTCATAACTAAGATTCCTTTTCTGGTCGCTTCCGGGATGCTGATGTTATCTACGCCGACGCCGGCCCGCGCAATACCCTTTAGTTTGCCGGGATTAGCTAAGACTTTGACCGTAACTTTCGTACCGCTGCGAATGATTAAGCCGTCGTATTTACCGATAATCTTAGCGAGTTCATCTTCGCTGATACCGGTTTTGACAACGGCTTCAACGCCATCTGTCGAATTGAGCAGGTCGATTCCCTCCTGCGCAAGTTTGTCTGTAATCAGAACCTTAATCATTTCTGACCTCCAAAAGACTTTTACTCCACAACTTTTAACTTTGCACTTTTAACTCTACACTTTTGTGCCCTGCCCGCCATACGCTAAACGCTATACGCTATTTTTGCACATTGTAGCCACACCTCTAAAAAATAGCAAGCATTGATAATTTACGGATACATGCAGAAGTCGAATGACTTACAAAGCAAGGCGTGCCCACCAAAATAAATGTAGGGTGGGCTTCAGCCCATCAATCCCGACCTACCGAACAAGCGGCTCCACCCGGACGCCGCATACGCGCCGCCCGGGTCACGAGCGACAAGCCCTTGTCATTCCGAGCGCAGTCGAGGAATCTATTGGTCCACTGTCATTGCGAGGAGCGTGCGAAGCACGCGACGTGGCAATCTCAACTTCATAATTCGATATTCCTTGTCCGATGCCGTCCAGGTCCGGCCCGGCTTCAGACGGGACGGATTCGATATTCTTTACAACCACCTGCCTTACTTATCCACGCATTTACGCATACACTCATTCACTCATCCACCAACCGCCTCCTGGCATCGAGCATCGAGCATCCAGTATCGAGAATCGAGTCACGAGCGACTAATCTCTAATCAACTAATTCCCTATACCCTATTCGCTATACGCTATTTTTTCCCCTTGCCTTCCCCCACATTTCCGACCATAATATCACCGGCAGCCGGGTAGAGTGGGTCGTGCCCACCAATCCCGACTATTTATTGAAAGGAGATGCGAATGCGTGCATTAAAAATCTGTCTGTGGATAGCCGGCGTTGCGTGCCTGCTATCGGTATTTGGAATGTTCTTACCTATCTCGGCGTGGGAATCCATTGCCAAAGTCTTTGGGATTGAATCGCTTCCGGATTCTCCGCTGTTCGCGTATGCGGCTCGTCTGATGTCAGCCACGTATGCTGGTGTGGGGGTATTTTTTATAATCCTGGCCCTGCACCCTATGAAATACGGAGTAATGGTACCGTTCTCGGGTATTGCTGCGGTGTTCGTAGGTGTGGTCTGTGGGATAGCGGGACTGACAGCGGGAATACCGACCTGGTGGTTCCTGGGTGATTCTTTGAGTTGTCTGGTGTTGGGCGTTCTCATCCTTGTGTTCTGGTACCAGACAAAGCAGTCGTCTGCTGCATCGACCGAAAGTTGAAGCTGGATGCGGGTTACAGGTTGCGGATTACGGGTTTTTATTAACCACGGATTTCACGGATTTCACGGATTTTTTTGCTTTGATGGGAATTGCGGGTTTAGGTATATTAACCACAGAGAGCACTGAGAACACCAAGAATTAAATAGTATTTAGTTGAAAGAAATATGGCTGGAGAATAAAAACAGCGGTGGGCTAAAAGCCCACCCTGATATGGAACGACCTTTGTCAATAGATTTTTGTATGTTTTTTTCTGTTACATTGTCGTCTTGGTATACTTTGGTGCAGGCGGCTTCGACGATGAATCACTCTGATATACGTGGATTAG
>Ga0209979_1000387_pt1 | contig 62304 bp, 70 predicted proteins | sample AnhtaG_FD_183114 | JGI IMG/M metagenome (GOLD analysis project Ga0209979, IMG submission 183114) | Deep subsurface microbial communities from Anholt, Denmark to uncover new lineages of life (NeLLi) - Anholt_01485 metaG (SPAdes) (version 2) | ecosystem: Environmental > Aquatic > Marine > Oceanic...
TGGTATGAAAATTATCCATCGCATCCACAATCAGGTCAAAGTCATCCAAAAGTTCAAGGACATTGTTTTCTTCTATTGTTTCTGACATGGCTTCTACTCGACAGAAATGGCTTTACGATGACTTTCACTGTTTTCCTCTCTTTCTATTCTAAAGGTGTTCAATTTTAAGGAAGCCGCATCTCTATTGGGTGGGGCCCGAGGCTTCGATTTTGAGTTTTCTGCCTTAGAGTTCTTTCTTCAATATCTTGTCTTTGAGGGTCTCCCACTGTTCCTTGGTGAGGACACAGGTGTTGCCTTTCTCCCCTATTTCCACTCGTGTGTTTGTTATCTTGACTACCGGGCATTGCGAGCACGTGCCGCATAGGCTTACGATTTTCATGTTGTTACCTCCTTTCTTCTAAAATTCAAAGCTCTTGTTGGCCCCACCCACAAGCGCGAGTATTCATCATATTTAATATTAACCTAATGAATACCAAATTTCTACCTTTTATTATGCTTCACTTCTTTGCGCCTATATCATTGAAAAGCACCAGCCCAGAGCCAAAGCCATTACACTGATGACTGCCAAATAAGCAAGCAGTGTCTTAGCACCGAACTCCTTCCTTAAAACCAGGATGGTTCCCCAACTGGTAATCGGACCCACTATAAGTAGCACCATTCCAGCACCGATGTTCATCCCCTGTGATACAAAGGCATGAACCAAAGGAACGCTAGCTGTGGAGCAAATATACATTAAAAGTCCAAAGACAAGACTGAATAGATACCCTAATCCGCCGCCAAGATAACCTCCTACAAATTTCCCTATGGGGGCAATCGTTGACACCAGCGCTGCCAGAACCAAGCCAAGAAGCAACTCAGGGCCAATTTCCTTCACCATATCTACAAAGGCATATCTAAAAACGGAGACTAATCTTTCCTTGATGTTCTTCACATACACGCCAGTAGCATATTTCTGGGCTTCCTTTTCAAAGGCTGCCTGGCAATGCGGGGAGCAGAAATAATAGCTTTTACCTTCATACTCCGTTGTTAATCCCTTTTCTGTATTCACGTCCATGCCACAAACAGGGTCCTTAGCAAGCTTTACGTCTTGAGGAGAGCTTGACGTGCTTTTAGGTTCAAACTTGATGAGGTTGCCGATGGCACCCATAACGAGCCCCATCAAGATCACGGCAAGGAATATGAATACGGTGAACTTTATCCCTAGCAGGGCATAGCAAACCAGAAGGGCGCTTATAGAGGTAGCTGGCGTTGCTACCAGGAAAGCTAAAACTGGTCCTAACCTTGCTCCCTTCTGGTGAAGGCTGACCGCCACCGGGAGGGAGCCAAGGCAGCAAATAGGAAGAACTGTCCCGACGAGGGTAGAATAGAGGATCGGCTTTATCCCCGGCCCACCGAGATGTCTTTCCACCAATCCAGTGGGAACAAATTCATGGATTAAGCCACTGAGAAAAAATCCTATCACCAGGAAGGGCAATACTTCGATGAGATAATCCTTAAATACGATGAAGAACTGGACTATCAACTATTTACCCTCGGCGTATTGAAGCTGTAGCTGGCTATATTGTGCCTTACTTTCTCACTTGTATGCCTTCACTGTAATGCTCAGAAGCTTCTTTATCACTTTGCCTCCCTTGCCCTCTATATAAAACTTCTTGCTGGATACCACCTGCACATCTCCAAAGCCAGCTTTCTTTATCTTTTTTAAGTATTCCTGTTGCTCCAAAGCCCCGGCAATACAGCCTGCCCAGGCTTCAGGGTCATTCTTTATCTCATCAGGGAGTGCTCCCTCGGAAACTATATCAGAGACCGTGAGCTTTCCCCCCGGCTTCAGGGCTCGGTAGGCCTCATGGAAGACCTTAGATTTATCTGGAGAGAGATTGATAACACAGTTGCTGATAATGACATCCACAGATTTATCCTCGACGGGGAGTTTCTCGATTTCCCCAAGGCGAAACTCTACGTTATGGTAGCCATGAGTCCTGGCGATCCCTTTCGCCTTATCTACCATTTCCTCCGTCATATCAACTCCAATAACCCTACCGGTGGAACCAACCTTATTAGCTGCTAAGAATACATCTACTCCTGCCCCCGACCCTAAATCCAGGACTACCTCGCCCGCTTTCAGGTCTGCTATGGTGGTGGGATTACTACAACCCAAACCCATAACCGCCTCTTCTGGAATATGTTCCAAATCCTCTCTCAAGTATCCGATAGCCTCAGCTTGGGACAGGGGGCTGACCCCGCAAGCACAACTTGGACAGCAGCTCTGTTGGTCTTGCTTAGCTATCTGCGCGTATTTCCTCTTCACCACTTCCTTGATTTTCTTCTCTTCCATAATTCACCTCCTGACATTTACATGGTGATAGCTCTTTCATCAGGACTTCGCTATCAATAACTAACTTGGCTAACCTATCGTCCGTGATCTCATAGTAAACCTTTTGAGCCTCTTGCCTTTCCTTCACGATGTTGCATTCCTTAAGGGCTCTCAGGTGGTGCGAAATAAGGGATTGTTCCTTGTTCAATGCTACTGCTAGTTCACCAACGCACCTCTCACGCCCAGCCAGCAGCTTAAATATCTGGAGGCGTGTAGGCTCTCCAATACACCTCAGAAATCTTACCAGGTTTTCCTCTGCCACTATATGAGGCCCCGTTTATATGAATTCTAATTCATATATTGGGCTAGGTCAACAAATTTTGTCCCTAAATTCGAGGGCTAGACCTACCGGACGAACATAATTATGGGCGAGTATCACAAATTCCTTCATATTAGCTCCGCAATCTCATAATACTCGGTGGGGGTGGGTGTAAACGGTAAATCTCCCCTCTCTGGCAAAGCAGATAAGTGTTATTCCTGCTTCGTTGGCTATTGAAATTCCCTTATCTCATTTCCAGAAACATTCACATTATCCACACCTTGAGCCAGTCCCTCGCAAACAACAAATCCCGCCCCCAATTCGTTACGCTGCTCAGGACTAGCAATAACTTCAACAAGTGGCTCGTCGTTGAGATAAAGGCGGAAAGTATCCTCGATGCAGACATTATCTTTTATCTGCATCATCCTATTTTTCCTTACCTGGACTGCCGGGCACTGGTAAAGATTCATGATTCTATTTCCTTCTTTCCCCCAAGCCGCTGGTGTTCCTTGAGCATACACTCATCCATGATAACCAGCAGTCCAGCTTCCCTAGCCCGAGCGGCCGCTTCCCCATTAACCACCCCCTCTTGCATCCACACCGCCTTTGCCCCTATTTTAATCGCCTCCTCTACAATAGCCGGCACCTCTTCAGAGCGGCGAAAGATGTCAACTACGTCTACCGGCTCTGGAATTGAGGCAAGGCTTGGGTAACAAGGTTCTCCTAATATCTCTTTCTCTGTTGGGTTCACCGGGATTATTCTATAGCCCTGTTCTTTCAGGTAACTGGCTACCAGATAACTTGGGCGGTCAGGTCTTGGGGAAAGCCCAACCATGGCAATAATTCGGCTAGAGTTTAGGATCTCTTCCTCTGCGCTCATTTTTTCGCCTCCTAAGCCTTATATTTCTCAAGAGCACCGTAGAACGCCTTCCAGAAGGGGTCGACTATGGGGTGTTCCAGCTTCTTTTCCCTCCCTTCTTCCACTAGTATCATCCCATGTTTGGGATTTACTAACTCTCCCACAATTGAGGAGGTGATTCCTTTCTGGGATAAAGCCGTTACTATTTCCTGGGCTTTATGCTCCCGGCAGGCGATGATTAGTGTCCCTTCACTGATGGAAGCATAGGGGTCGATGCCAAAAAAGTTACATATATCTTCTACACAGTCTTCAATTACAATCCGCTCTTTTCCTATTCTCATCCCCAAATCGGCAGCTTGGGACAGTTCATATAGACCACCCCACACGCCACACTCAGTGGCATCGTGCATGGCAGTAACCCCATCTTCTCTGACCCCAACGCTCACTGCAGTCATTGCATCTTCCACTACTGACATCTTATAGAATATCTGCTGCGCTCTCTGGCTAAAGTCAGGCCCGAGTTCCCGCTCAATAAGCCGCGGGAACATAGCGGCAAATACCCCCGTTGCTTCAATGGCTGGTCCCTTGGTGATTATTATCTTGTCTCCGGCTCTAGCCATCGTAGGAGTAACATATTCATATTTCTCGCCAACACCAACTATGGTAGCTCCCCCCACCATAGGATAATGGCAATTTTCATATCTGGCGGTATGACCACAGATGACGGAGATTCCGAGTCGCTCACACTCTCCATGCATAGTATCCCATACTATCTCCAGCTGCTCTTTGGTCATCTCCATGGGGAGGTTCAAATCTATGGATAGAAACTTAGGTTTTAGCCCGCAGGTCACAGCATCAGAGGCGAGGATGTGAATGGCAAACCAGGCTGCCCTCTTCCAGCCATACTCGGGGACGATGAATACCGGATCACAAGTAAGTGAAACTACCTTGTCCCCGATTTCTACTATCCCCACATCTACCCCGTGCTGAGGTCCCACCAATACATTTGCACTCTTAGCCCCCAGGCGGGGAAATATCAGCTCGTTGAAGATTGCAGGGGAGATTTTACCAATTTCAGGGAGTCTATCCGCTCTTATTGTTGTCGTCCTTCTTTTTAGACTTGCTTAAGTAGTCCTCAATTGCCGATTTAAGGGCTTCCTCCCCCAGGACCGAGCAGTGCATCTTAATCGGTGGCAGTCCATCTAAAGCTTCGGCTACCGCTTTATTGGAAATTTTCAGTGCCTCCTCTATGCTCTTCCCCTTTATCATCTCAGTGACCATGCTGCTGGTGGCAATGGCGGCTCCGCAGCCGAAAGTCTTGAATTTGGCATCAACGATGGTACCATCATTTACCTTAATGTAAAGCTCCATAATATCGCCGCACACTGGGTTTCCCACGTGCCCGACGCCATCGGGGTTCTCTATTTCCCCCACATTCCGGGGATTCCTAAAGTGCTCCATCACCTTCTCGCTGTATTGTGACCAGACATCACGCATTTCTTTTTCTCCTATTTTTTGGTTTTCAGAAGCGGGGACATGGCTCTCAACTTGGCTACGATTCCAGGCAACACTTCTAGAACTCGCTCTATATCTTCTTCGGTATTTTCTCGCCCCAGAGTAAACCTGAGCGAACCATGAGCTTGCTCAGGGGGAAGTCCCAGCGCCAGGAGAATATGAGACGGTTCAAGGCTTGAGGAGCTACAGGCTGAACCAGTAGAGGCACAGATACCCTCTAAATCAAGATTTAGGAGCATTGATTCCCCTTCGACAAAATCAACGCTTACATTGACATTGTTGGGTAACCTCTTTAGAGGATGACCGTTTAAGCGGATGTGGTCAATCCGCTCCAAGAGACCTTTAATAAGCTTATCACGAAGACAAGTCAGCCGTTCTGTTTCCTTGTCCATTTCCTGCCCTGCAAGCTCCACCGCTTTACCAAGACCCACTATGGCGGGAACATTCTCTGTGCCTGCTCTGTGCCTCTTTTCTTGCTCTCCTCCGTGCATAAGGGGGACCAGCCTGGTGCCCTTTTTGATATATAGTGCCCCTACCCCTTTAGGTCCATATACCTTATGCGCTGAAATAGAGAGTAAGTCTACCCCAAGCGCATCCACATTCACTGGAATATGCCCCACCGTCTGCACAGCATCGGTGTGAAAACAGATCCCCGCTTCCTTAGCAATTTTCCCTATTTCGCCTATAGGCTCTATGGTGCCTACTTCGTTATTAGCATGTATGACCGAAATGAGGATGGTTTTATTGGTGATAGCTTTCTTGATATCTTGGGGGGCAACCAGGCCATACCCGTCTACGGGGAGATAAGTTACCTTGAACCCTCTTCTCTCTAAAAACTTGCACGACTCTACCACTGCATGGTGCTCAATAGAGGTGGTGATGATGTGATCTCCTTTGTGCTCGCTGGCATAGGCAATACCTTTTAGAGCGAAGTTATCCGCCTCCGTTCCTCCACTGGTAAAAGTAATCTCCTCGCCCCGGGCACCAATAAGCTCTGCCACCTTAGTTCTTGCCTCTTCTATGGCTCCCCTCGCTTCCTGCCCATAAGAATAGATAGTCGAAGGGTTACCAAAGACATTGGTAAGATAAGGCAGCATTGCTTTCACCACCTCGGGCTGTGTTGGCGTAGTTGCAGCGTAGTCAAGATATATCCTTCGCATTTAACCCTCTACAATATCTCCGACAACAGGATCAACCCTTACCCCTTTGCTGGTCACCCAAGCAATCCCACGCTCGATATCTTCTCCTTCTCCCTCCAGCTCAAGAACTACCCAGCCCTTATTTCCATTTACATCGGCGCGGCGGATATTAGTCACTACTTTAAACTGCTGACCAAGGTTGTAGATGATAGGTTCCTTGATTAACTCTGGGGGAAAGGTAAACATTACTTGTCTTTTGACCATTTTTATCCTCCCTGTATCTTTTCTGGAATGAATATGCTATAGCGCAACAATGAGAAACTCAAGCTCACTTATCAAACGCCTCCTCAAATGATTCTATGGTGGGCTGGATGGTAAGGGGGTGGACGACCTCTGCCACTGCCTCCTGGGTTTTGAGCCCTGCGCCAGTGATGAAAGCCACCGTAAGCTCGTCTCTTTTAATCGTCCCTGATGCTACCAGCTTTCTCAGTCCGGCTATCACTACACCCCCAGCTGCCTCCGCAAATATGCCCTCGGTCTGGGCCAGCAGTTTCATCCCCTCGACTACCTCTTCATCAGTGACGGCACAGGCACCACCCCCCGACTGCCGGGCAACTCTCAAGGCATAATAACCATCAGCCGGGTTTCCAATAGCTATGGACTTGGCTATGGTATTTGGTTTCACTGGATGCACGTGAAGAGTACCTGCCTGAAAGGCATTGACTATGGGCGAACAACCGGCCGCCTGTGTGAGATACATGTGGGTGTTGACCGGTTCAATTAAGCCGAGCATAGCGAGTTCCTCCAGTCCCTTCCAAATTCGGGTAAAGAGGAGTCCCGAGGCAGCGGGAGCCACTACACAATCAGGGGCACGCCACCCCAGTTGTTCAGCTGCTTCATAACCCAGGGTCTTGCTCCCCTCAGCATAGTAGGGTCGGAGATTAATGTTGATGAAACCCCAGTTATGTCTTTGCACTAGCTGGCTACAGAGGCGGTTGACATCATCATAGCTTCCCTCAACAGTCACTAGGACCGGATTATAGATTGCTATCCCCGTCAGCTTACCTGGTTCCACATCAGCTGGGATGAAAACGTAAGACTTCATATTTGCCTTGGCAGCATGGGCCGCCACGCTAGCAGCCAGGTTGCCTGTTGAGGCACAAGCAACGGTGTCGAATCCAAATTCCCGTGCCTTAGTAATAGCCACCGCGACCACCCGATCCTTGAAGGAGTATGTCGGGTTAAGGCAGTCGTTCTTGATATAGAGTTCATCCAACCCCAGCTCTCGTCCTAACCTGTTGGCTTTAACCAACGGAGTAAAGCCAGTGCCGATGTCCACTACATCGCCATCGACAGGAAGCAAATCCTCATACCGCCACATGCCCAGCGGTCCCGCAGCAATCTTCTCCCGACTTACGGCTTTAGCCACGGACTTATAGTCATAGCTCACCTCTAACGGACTAAAACAGAAATCGCATAAGTTGAGAGGCTCCAAAGAATATTCTCGCCCGCACTTTCGGCAGCGTAGCACACTAGCATAAGACAAAATTTCCTCCTTTAAGGCCACCCAGGTTCAACGGTATCTTGATACGCAGCTGTGAGATCAGTGCCTTTCATTACTATGTTGCCACCGTCAATCTCGTATGGGACTGATGCTTTGGGAAAACCCACACACGCCCCCTCAATTCCTTCACCTGTTTTTGCCTTGAAAGTGGTCGCACACCTGTCGCATACCAGGATATCTTCTTTAAGAGAAAATCCTATTGACCGGCATGGTGGGCAAACATTTGCCCGAACATAGATTTCTCCATCTACTATATATGCCATGAAATTCATATCGCCGCCTGGTGTCTTCAGATTAAAGTGGACATTCCAATTATTCTCGACCTCAGTTACCGGGATGGATACAGTATCGCCAACTACCTGCGGCTCAATCCACGTTGCCTTTATCGGCCCTGAGGGCTTTGGATTAGGCGTTGGTGTTGACGTTGGGCCACTACATGCGACAACGATTAATATCAGCGAGAATAGTACCGCTCCTATTGCTATCTTTCTTAACATTTATTATATCCTCCTTCTTGTTTAAATGAACTCTCTATCCAGTGAACTCATCTTCCTCTAATACCCCTTCATAACCTCCCTGCTCCCACATTGTGATGCGTCATCTGCAACATCTCGGCCTCGTGGGGCCAGCGATTTTGGGATTACTTGGTTGTGGTAGCGTGACTGGCTTGACTACCTCAAATTGCCCAGTAAGCCCACCAAGGGTAACTTCATAAATCCCCGGTGTATCCTTGGACACCAGGAAACTCAAGGTTTGGGTTTCCCCAGCAACCACAGTTACCTCCATTGCTTGTTCGGTAGTAGCATTTATCTTCAGCTCAGCAATATAACTACCCTCAATGTCACCAGTATTAGTCACCATAGCAGTGACGCTTAGTTCCTGCCTGGGGTTAACCTCAGGTGGGTTAATCGATAACCCAGCAGTTTGGAAGGCCGCTGGGGCTGGTGGTGTTGTTGACGTCGGGCCAGTACATGCAACAGCGATTAATATCAACGAGAATAGTACCGCTCCTATTGCTATCTTTCTTAACATTTATTATATCCTCCTTCTTATTTAAATGAACTCTCTATCCAGTGAACTTGGCTCCCTTTCCTAAGATTTGTCATGTTTTACGCCTTTCTATCGTGATATTTCATCTATCTTCACGCTTAGTGTAGAGATATCAATATAACCAGTGACCTCTCTGATATTCTGATCTTTATCTATGAAAACTAGGGTTGGGTAGCCATACTCCCTGAGATAGCGCGTATATTTAGCAACAATAGAATTATCCGTATCAAGAATCCAGGGCCACGTTAGGTCATTTTGCTCTGCAAATTCGCGCAGCACGTTCGGTGAGCAGCAGCCACAAAAGACTGAGATCGGCATGAAATCGTCACGCTGTTCTCTCAGCTCTTTGATCGCCAATAGCTGAGCGCTGACTGTCTGGCTAAGGGAGGGGGAACAACCGAGGTTCACGAAGTTTAGTAAGATTGTAGTATCGTTAAATTGACCAAGTGAGATTGTCTCATTAGTTACAACATCTACAGCAGTAAAATCTGGGGCGGTGGTTTTGGAATCGCTTGATTCTGTTGGCTCATCTCCCACTACCACGAATTCTCCAGTAAGCCTCGGTACCAGAAATTCTCCAACAAGCTCAGCCCAGGTAACTTTATAGGTCCCCGGGGTAGCCATGGCTCCTACAAAACTCAAGGGCTTGCTTTCCCCAGCAGCCATTGTTACGTCCATCGTTGCCGCAGTAACATCATTTATCCTCAGTCCGGCAGCATAAGTACCCTCAGTATCAGCGGTATTTGTCACCTGAGCGGTGATAGTTACTTCCACTCCAAGGTTAACCTCAGACGGGTTAATCGCTAACACGGCAGTCTGGAACGCTGTCGGGGCTGGTGGGGGTGTTGACGTTGGGCTAGAACATGCAAGAGGAGACGGTATCAGAGCGAGCAGTAACAATATGCACCCTGCAACGATTCCCAGCGTCACTGTAGTTGGCACTAAACCGAACCTCATTCTCTTAAACATTTATTGCCTCCTTGCTTTTTGATCGATCCTGTCTACGATTTGCCCATCCTGCAAAACTATGATTTCTTTTGCGTGCGCGGCTATACCAGGGTCATGGGTAACCATAATAATGCTGCGCCCATCTTTATTCAGTTGGTGGAATAAATCCAAAATCTCTCCTCCTGTTTTCTGGTCCATATTACCTGTTGGCTCGTCCGCCAAGACCAACGATGGGAGATTAACCAAAGCCCGCGCAATTGCCACCCTTTGCTGCTCCCCACCGCTTAGCTGGCTGGGCTTGTGTTCAGCCCTGCCCTCCAGCCCTACCTCTTTTAATATCTTCAGTGCTTTCTCCTCTCCTTTCTCCAATCCGCAAAAAGTTAAGGGCAACATTACATTCTCGAAGGCAGTGAGAGATGGCAGCAAATGATACTGCTGAAAGACATAGGCAATTCTATTTCTTCTTATATCAACGAAATCGTTTTCATCTAGATTGTCGATGCGTTCTCCATCCAAGATTACTTCACCGCTGGAGGGATAGTCTAAGCCGCCGATGACGTTTAGTAGAGTGGACTTCCCGCTTCCAGAAGGTCCCATAATGGCTATGAAGTCGCCTTCATTCACACGAATGGAAACGTTGTTTAAGGCAACTACTTTAGCTGTTCCTTGTCCATAGGTTTTCGATATGTTCTTGATTTCTAGCATTTTACTACCTCACAAAGACCTGAAAGAGTCAGCAACCTTTATTTTGGAGGCGCGGAACGCGGGGTATACAGTCGCTATGACGGCAATAAAGGTAGCCAGAGCCAGTGAAGGGAGGAAATACTGGGGAACATAAGTAACGGCTACGCCCCCCCAAATGAGCGGCCCGACTATGTATGCCAGTACAGTCCCAGCTACATATCCAAGGAAACCTCCTGCTACCCCAATGATGATTGCCTCGTAGAGAAAAATCTTAATTATCTGATTGCGTGATGCCCCCACTGCTTTCATTATGCCGATGTCCTTGATTCTTTCGTGAACCGAGGCCATCATCGTGTTGACCACACCAAAGCAGCCGACAGCCAGTGTGATTCCAGCTAAAGCCAACAGAAACTTGCTTATCTTTTCCATCATGCCCATCTCAGTTTCAGCTATTTGTTTTACTGCAACTGCCCGAACTCCCGGGATGTTCCCGTTAATAGAACCCGCAATATCTGATGTAGGGCATGCACTGCATAGGGCACGGACGTCTATTGAAGAAACTAGTCCCTCTTTATTGAATATCTCCTGTGCCGTTTCTATGGGAAGGAAAACTTGATAATCTTCGATTGAGCCTGTCTCATCAAGAATACCGGTGACGGATACCTCTCTCCCGTTAAGCGCAATTTTGTCGCCTACATTGAATCCCAGTAACTCAGCGGCTGTTGCTCCAACCAATGCCTCGCCGGGGGCCTCGAGGTATCTCCCTTTCGAAACTCTCCACCATGTCTTAAGTTTGCGCTCCTCTTGAGGATCGACTCCAACTACTATTATAGACGTTCCATTTATCTCGGTGTTCGTGTAAAGTCTTGGAGCAATCGTGGCGATATCGCCCTCGTCTTCAATACCCAGTGCCTCTCTTATCTTGTCATCTGATATCTGTCTGATCTCCGGCAATTTATCCTCAGGAATGTAGTTCTCTCCAACTGCCAAAGTGCCGAGACTTAAACCTCCTAATCCTACGTCAATATCGCTTATCGCAGGCATGACCACTAAGTTAGCGCCATATTTTTCCAACTGACCATAGATGTTCGTCTCCCCGGCAAGGGCGATTGTCAGCACAGCAATGATTGTTGTAACACCAATAACCACGCCGAGCGAAGCATATAGCACCCGCTTTTTTCTTCGGGTAACGTCTTTTACAACCATCTGGTATAGTTTTATCAGATCCTCCTTCACAAGCCCTCGAGCGCCTGCTCTAAATCCTCAGTCAAATCGTCAACATTTTCCAAACCAACCGACAACCGGATTAGTTCCTCGGTAATCCCCACTTTCCCCCTATAATTCTTTGGCATTGAGGCGTGACTCATGGTATCTGGATGCTCGGCAAGTGAAGCGACACCGCCCAGCGATTCCGCCAGAGAAAAGGCCTTGAGCTTTTTTAGAAAGGGCTTAACGCCTTCAACACCACCTCTTAGTTCAAATGACACTACCCCACCAAATCCCCTCATCTGCCTTTTGGCGATTTCATGCCCGGGATGGGACTCAAGCCCAGGGTAAAATACCCTCTTTACCGCAGGGTGTCCTTTAAGAAAATTTGCTACGGCAATGGCATTCTCCTCGTGCTTCTTCATTCGTACTGGCAAAGTCTCAATCCCTCTGAGCACCAGCCAGCAGTCAAAGGGAGAGGCACATGTCCCCATGGCATTAAGGAGAAACTGCACCCTCTGAGTTAGTTCATCGGTGGTGGTTACCACCGCACCACCCACAACATCGCAGTGCCCGTTGAGATACTTGGTTGTGGAATGGACAACAAGGTCAATTCCGTATTCAATCGGCCGCAGAAAATACGGGGTGGCAAAGGTGTTATCTATTACCGTTAGTAGCTTATGCCTCTTAGCAATATCAACTACCATCTCAATGTCAACGATGTTGAGTAGCGGATTGGAAGGGGTCTCCAGCCACAACATCCTGGTATTGGGCTTTATTGCCTCTTCAATTCTTTCTCGGTCGTTCAATCTGAGGAAGGTGAACTCCAACCCGAAGGCGCTCATCACATCCTGAAACAACCTGTAGGTTCCTCCATAGACATCGTCTCCCGAGATTACATGGTCTCCTGTTCTCAGGAGATGCATAACCGTCGTCTCGGCAGCCATCCCGGTGGCAAAGGCAAACCCGGCTTTCCCTCCTTCAAGTTGAGCGATGGTATCTTCCAGAATCTTCCTCGTTGGGTTTGCCGTGCGGGAGTAATCCCACCCCCTTGTTCTGCCTACGTCTTCAAACACAAATGTTGATGTTTGGTATATAGGCACTGAGATAGCACCAGTTGCTGCATCCGGCCTATCCCCAGCATGAATGGCTGTCGTTTCAAATTTCATATTCCCTCTCCTTGGGTGAATCACGCTTCAATTTTCCTTCTCTCCTCTCTGAGTTCATCTTGTGGAGACGCTATCCCGCCTGTGCTCTCCAATCTTCTCAAGCGTTCCTCCAGTTTGTCCTGTTCTGCCAAGACAAACCTGATGGCTTCCGCCACCGGGTCAGGTAAGTTCCCATGCTCCAGGTCCATGAGTGGTTTTCGGTGATCCTCTGTTATTCTTCCTGGAATTCCCACCACCGTGGCTCCGGGAGGCACCGCCTTTACCACCACTGAGCCGGCTCCAACCCGGGCCCTATCTCCTATTGTGATAGCACCTAGGGCTACTGCACCCGTTCCCATCACCACATTATTGCCGATGGTAGGGTGCCGTTTCCTCTTCTTCGAAGTTGTTCCACCCAGGACAACCCCCTGATATAAGAGGACATCATCCCCAATCTCGGCTGTCTCCCCGATGACCACTCCCACCCCGTGGTCAATAAAGAACCTTCTGCCAATTGTGGCTCCGGGGTGAATTTCGATGCTGGTCAGGAAGCGGTTGATGTGGGACAGGAGACGAGCCAGGAATCGCAGATTGTGTCGCCACAGGAAGTGGGCGGGGCGGTGAAACCAGAGGGCATGGAGGCCAGGATAGCAGAAAATAACCTCCAGCGTGCTCCTCGCCGCGGGATCTTTGGCAAAAACCGTTTGAATATCTTCTCTTAATGTCTTAAACAAGATACTGCCCTTTCCTTCTTATGCACCCGGTGTCGTCTGATAAAGCTCCTGGAAGAGCCAGGTGGACAGGTATCGCTCGCCGGTGTCAGGCAAAACCACCACGATAAGCTTGCCTTCGTTTTCCAACCTTTTAGCTACTTCCAATGCTGCCCAGGTTGCTGCACCTGAGGATATGCCAGCCAGTATTCCTTCCTCTTTGGCTAATCTTCTGGCCATTATTCCGGCATCTTCATTGGTGACCTTAATAATTTCATCAATTAAATCTAATCTCAAGACACCGGGGACAAATCCAGCCCCGATACCCTGAATCTTGTGGGCTCCTGGCGCCCCCCCAGAAAGAACCGGGGAATCAATCGGCTCAACGGCAATAGCTTTAAATTCAGGCTTCCTGGGTTTGATTACTTCAGCTACCCCGGTAATCGTCCCGCCAGTTCCCACTCCGGAGACTAAAATATCTACCTTCCCATCGGTATCCCTCCAGATCTCCTCGGCTGTGGTGAGCCGGTGCACCTCTGGATTTGCCGGGTTGTTAAACTGCTGGGGCATAAAGTAATTGGGATTTTCTGCCACCAGTTGCTCTGCCTTTCTCACCGCTCCAGGCATCCCCTCTACCCCAGGGGTCAAGACCAGCTCGGCGCCGAAAACACTCAAGAGCTGCCTCCGCTCCAGGGACATAGTGTCGGGCATGGTAAGGATGAGCCTGTATCCCCAGGCGGCGCAGACGAAAGCCAGGGCGATTCCGGTGTTGCCGCTGGTAGGCTCGACGATCACCGTATCCTTGTTGATGAGTCCTCTTTCCTCAGCGTCAACAATCATGGACACCCCAATCCTGTCCTTCACACTCCCTAATGGATTAAAGGATTCAAGCTTTGCCACCACCTCTGCCTTCGCTCCATCAGTTATTCGGTTCAGCCTGACCAGAGGCGTGTTTCCGATTAGCTCGGTGGAATCCCTGGCTATGCCTCTGGTTAACTTCGGTATCTCTACCGTCTTATACTGAAGTTTCTCTACTTTTTGAGTTATCTCTGCCATCTTGATTTCCTCCTTATGTTAATTTTTCAACCCGTTCGAGTTGGCAATCCAGTAAACTTATATGTCGTACATCGTCTTTTTAGGCCGCTCTTTTCTTTTTTGCCGCTCAACTAAATCCTGCAAAGTTGTAGACTCCAGAACTGCATTCATTACCTTCTCCATCTCGCCCCAGATATCCCGGGTAACACAAAGGTCGGAGCGGGGACATATCTTAGGATTATTGACACAGTCCACCGGTGCAATGGAGCCTTCGAGAAGTTGAAGCACTTCATTGAGTTTAATCTCTGCGGGAGGCTTAAGTAGTAAGATACCGCCCCGAGCCCCGCGGGTGCTCTTTATTATCCCTGCTGCTATAAGAGGGGTGATTAGGTGCTGGAGGTAGGACAGTGAGAACTCCTGTCTTCGGGCAATGTCTTTTAGCAGCACTGCCCCTTCACCTGAGTGAAGGGCCAAATCCAAAAGCGCCCTGGTCCCGTACCGCGCTCTAGTAGAAAGCTTCATTGGTCTGCTCTGTTGTTGACAAAAATAATCAACATAGTATACAATATCATGGGCCAAAAAGGTTGTCAAGTCCCAAGAAAAAACTGGCCGGCTTAGAGAGTGCTAGATTTGCTAAAAAGGCTAAGATGATTCTTGATTGTCATCTAGGAGGATAAGGATGAAGGTATTTAATACCTTATCTGGGCAAAAGGAAGATTTTCATTCCCGCGGCGAAGTGGTGACCATGTATGTTTGCGGGGTTACCACTTATGATGAGTGCCATATTGGGCATGCCATGACTTACATAATCTTCGATGTAATCAGGCGTTATCTAAGATTCAAAGGTTATAGAGTTAAGTATGTGCAAAACTTCACTGACGTCGATGATAAGATTATAGAGCGTGCTAATCAGTTGGAAATGCCGCCATGGGAGCTGGCCAATAAATATATTGACCTGTATTTTGCCGATATGGATGCATTAAATATACAGCGGGCTGATGTCTATCCCAGAGCAACTGAGGAAATACCAAAAGTTATTGAAATTATACAGGGTCTGATCGCTAGAGGTTACGCCTACGAGTCTCAGGGAAGTGTTTATTTTCGCGTCAGGAATTTTCCCAGCTATGGGAAACTAAGCCATCGAAATCTGGCGGAGATGATTTCCAAAGCAAGTATCTACGAAGGAAAGAAAGGATATCCATTAGATTTCGCTTTATGGAAAGCATCAAAGCCTGGTGAGCCTTTCTGGGAGAGTCCCTGGGGGAGAGGTAGGCCAGGGTGGCATATGGAGTGCAGCGCTATGGCATTGAAATATCTTGGTGATAGCATTGATATCCATGGTGGTGGACAGGATCTTGTCTTCCCTCATCACGAGAATGAGATAGCCCAATCAGAAAGCTTTACCGAGGTGGTCCCCTTTGCTCGATACTGGCTACATAATGGGTTAATGCAGCAGGACGAACAAAAAATGAGTAAGTCTACAGGTAATCTGGTAAGTGTTGGAGACATGCTAAACCGTTTTAGCTCTGATGCCATTCGCCTTTTTATTCTTAGCTCACACTATAGGAGTCCGCTTAGCTATAGTGAAGAGGCTTTGGACGCAAGCGAGAGGGGTGTAGAAAGATTGCGCTGGGCATTGAACCAGAAAGGCAATGGAGATGAAGGAGTTGCTATACTCGATGTGAAGCCCTTCGAGCAGAAATTTGTTGAAGCTATGGACGATGACTTCAATACTGCTCAGGCAATAGCTGTTCTCTTCGAACTGGTGAAAGAAATTAATCGTGGCGCTGAGCAAGGTATAAATATAACTGAAGCGCAGCGCACTTTATTGAAGCTAGCAGGCATTTTAGGTCTTACTTTAAGAGAAAAAGCAAAACCGACACTTGATGCAGAAGTATTTATCAAGTTTCTGGTGTCTGCCAGGGATGATTTACGTCAAACTCGACAGTGGCAGCTAGCCGATAAAATTAGAAGAGGCTTGGCCGAATTAGGGATAACTCTTGAGGATGCTCCTCAAGGAACCATATGGAAATATAAAAGATAGTTATCACCCCACATAGTCCCCTCCCGAGACCTGCCTTGGCTGATAAGGGCTAATATGTACAATAACATCTCGAATATGCTCAACTCCGCTCAAGCGTCTGTTTTTTGCTTCGCGGAGGCTACTTGACGGCCTTGTTCTACCGTGAGGCTGCTATCGCCAATATCTTGCAGATGGCACAGTTTTCTCATTCACTACCCTTCGACTTCGCTATCTATCCACTTTAAGTAATCTTCATTTCCACCAATAATGGACAAGCCGATTATCTCAGGAACTTCATAGCTGTGAGTCTGTTTGACTAGACTAACGATCTCGGGAAGCAGCGACGCTTTGGTTTTGACGATTAGGAGACTTTCCCAGGCCGAATCAGGTTTGCCCTGCCACCAAAAAAGCGAATCTACCCTAGGCACAATATTCACGCAGGCAGCCTTCCTCTGATTAAGCAGCAGGCCAGCTATCCTGTGGGCTTCTTCTTCACCGCTGGTGGTAATAAGGATGACTATGTCACTTGACTCTTTCATCATCCCTGCCTATTTCCAGCATCTTATCTACTGCCGCCTTCGCCTTAAGACGAATCTCCTCGGGTACCTTTACCTCAGGTGCCTTCTCTTCCAGAGACCATAGAACCTTTTCCAGGGTAATTAGCTTCATTCTGGGGCAGATTGCCTGTTCGGAGGCGGGGATGAATTTCTTACCCGGGTTTTCCTTTCTTAACCTGTGTATTATCCCTATTTCCGTCCCTACAATTATATCGTTGGCTTCTGTTTTATGGGCATATATACACAGCCCGCCAGTGCTCAGGACTTCGTCGGCGAGGGCGATGACTTCAGGTTGGCACTCGGGGTGAACCACTACCTTGGCTTGAGGGTATTCCTGTTTTAACTCCTTTATTCTCTCAGGGTGTATCCTGATGTGAGTAGGACAAAAACCAGGCCACAAGGTCAGCTTCTTATCAGTCTTGGTGGAGATATAATGCCCCAAGTATTGGTCGGGGACGAAGAGTATCTCCTGGGCATCCAAGCTCTCTATGACCTTGACTGCATTGGCAGAGGTGCAGCAAGCATCTGATTCCGCCTTAACTTCAGCTGAAGAGTTGATATAGCAGACCACAGTGGCATTGGGGAGTTCCTCTTTCTTTAGTCTGAGCTTTTCAGCGGTAACCATGTCCGCCATAGGGCAGCCGGCATGCATATCTGGAAGCAAAACTACTTTATCGGGGCAGAGGATGGAGGCTGTCTCTGCCATGAAATGGACTCCGCAGAAGACTATCACATCAACATCGCTTTTAGCTGCTTTTTGGCTTAGCTCCAAGGAATCACCAACAAAGTCGGCTATATCCTGGATCTCGCCCAGTTGATAGTTATGGGCCAGGATAACGGCATTCCTTTCTCTCTTGAGGCTTAGGATTTTCTCTATTAGTTTGGCATCTCTATTTTCCGTTGGTCTTTATCCTCCACTCATGAGTGTAAACATTCATTCTCTTTCCTCTGACAAAGCCAATGAGAGTTATGCCCAAATCATCGGCTAAGCTCACCCCTAGGTTAGTAGGGGCGGACTTGGAGATAATCATGGGAATGTTTCTTTTAGCCACCTTAAGCAATATCTCTGAGGAGATCCTTCCACTAGTGATTATTGCATGGTCATCTGTTGATATATCATTTAGGATGCACTCACCAAGGACTTTGTCTACGGCGTTATGCCTTCCTATATCCTCGTTGAAGACCAGAATATGCTTTGTATCACACAGGGCGGCACTGTGAACACCACCTGTTGCTCTATAAACCCGGGAGCAATGCTGAAACTCGCTTACTAGGGTGAAGACCTCAAGAATTGATACTTCAATTCGAGATTCTATCTTCGTCTGGTTTTGGGCGTCAGCAGTGCTATAGAAAGAAGCTCCTCTTCCACAACCTGAAGTTATAAGCCTCTTGAATAAAACGTCTCTGTCAAGCTCTCTATCCCTTTCAGTCTCTACCCGCGCCACACCTCTCCGATCATCAACTATTATTTTCTTGATCTCATTCTTACTTTTGAGTAACCCTTCGGAGAGAAGAAAGCCAGTAGCCAAATACTTTAGATTCGTAGGGGAGCAGAGTAAAGTTACCAACTCTTGGTTATCTAGGATGATGGTAAAGGGAAATTCTCTGGCAACTACATCCTCAATGCTGCTTCTACCTTTTTCAGTAAGCCGCAATATAGGAAACCTTTCTACCTTATTCTCCATCTTTTCTAATCCTTCCTGTGCTGTCCTGAGTCATCACCCATCCTACAGACGCTTATCTGGTCTCCAGTCATTCTGAAAAGCCAACCCTATACCGAGCTTTGCCCTCTCATGGATAGGTAAAGCAGTTATATCCTTGCCGTCAAAGGTTATCTCCCCTTTCTCAACCCTATAGACAGGTATACCCATTATGGTCATTGCCAGGCAGCTTTTCCCGGCGCCATTGGGTCCAATTAAAACATGCGTCTCTCCATCTCCTACGGCAAGCTCTATCCCTTTCAGGATTTCCTTTTCGCCAGTGCTAACCCACAGATTTTCTATCTTTAACATTTCCTACTTCCTAGAACTTTAGCTCTATTGCCCGCAGTGGACAGGCCTTTATGCACAGCCCACAAATAATACATTTGGCATCAGAGAAGTCCACCAGCCTCGTTGAGGGTTCAACGATAAAAGCACCCGCTGGACAGATGGTGATGCAGGCACCGCAATGGGTGCATCTTTCTTCATTGCGGATAACATTCTGGCTCAGAGATTGAATCCTTACCCCGGTCTCGATCAAATACTGAATCCCTCTATCATAGTCTCTCTGTTCCCCACTCAGCTCCAGGATTAAAAGTCCCTCCTCTCTAGGGGTAACTGAAGCCTTGAGGATATTGAATTCAAGTTTGAAGTCCCGAGCCAGCCGACATATTATCGGCTGCTCCACCAGGCTCCTGGGGAAATGCAAAACTATCCTCTTCGAAATAGCCATTGCCGCCTTCCTCCTTTAATCCAGTTCTTGCTCAGAATAATCTATGGCCGCACCCGCCTATCTAAACAACGATGACCTCCCTGACCTCGGGTACTCGTTCCTTAAGCACCTGCTCAATCCCACGGCGTAAGGTCATAGCTGTCATCGGGCATCCACCACAGGCACCTGTCAGCCTCAGTGTGACCACACCTTGGCTGACATCTATTAGCTGCACATCGCCACCATCTGCCTGCAAAGCAAGTCTTATTTGGTTAAGGGCTGATGCTACTTTCTCTCGCATGTCTTGCCTCTTTTTTCTTGGCTATTCTATTGGGCGTTCCTCAAGATGCTTAAAGGTTATGCCTGATTCTATCCCAGGCAGAGGTGCCACAGGATCAGTAAGAAGAAATTCTCCCTTGAATATCCACTCTTTTAAGATGTTGGCAATTTCCACTGCCTTGGGATAGCTGGATAGAGAGGCAGTGGGGACTTTCTTCTCCTGAACTTCTATCCCACCGCTCTTGAGCTGGGCATAGCTAACCTCATCCAGGATATCTGGTTTCCTTTGAGGGTAAGCCTCCGAATAATCTACGATAGGGGCGATGATGCTGGCATCCCTCACTGCTGTATAACGGAGGATTTCCTCAGAGAGTATGGGTATGGGGACACCGATACCCACTGTTATAGTGCAGCCATAGCCCAGCATGCTTGTTCCACGGAGCCACTCCGGCGTCATCTGCTTTAAGTCGCCAATTACAGTCAGAGTTCCTGCCGGCCGCTTGGGAACACCGTTATCCCCACGAAGGACATTCGGGTTATGCTGTGTGCCATGCCAGGCAACATAGCCAATTCCACCTCCCAGGAAAATCTTTGTCCCTATACCTATAGTCTTATAATAAGGGTCATTAAGCAGCGGTGAGAGTTGCCCTGCGGTAGCGTAATTAGCATTCCCTAAGTTTGGCTTAAGTACACCCATATAGGTGTAAAGAGTTCTATCTGAGAGGTTCACTGCCACATTGTAATCCTGGTAGGCATTCCTGATATTGAACAGCACCGCCTCGTTGATGTCCCTTATATTAATCAATGTTTCCAGCTTCTTCCTGGGGTAGCAGTCTGTCCCATAGGCGGTGGCTACCAGCCTTATATCGTTCCCAGCTACCAGCTCCTCGATTACATGACCACCGCCGTAATTGAACTCGCCGGGATAGAATTTATTTCTGGGGTCATCATCAGGGATGGCAGTTGCTCCAAGGAAAATGTCCACAGCAGCTAGCCCAGTGTAGACTGGGATATCGTTGAGGTAAATCTTGCCGCCGCCAAGTTTTATTCTTGGCCTGGAATGTCCAATATTGAGAAAGGCGCCGGAGGAACACATCGGTCCAAAGGTGCCAGTGGTTACCACATCTACTTCCTCGGCTGCTTTCTTTACACCTTTCTCTTCAACAAATCCGATTATTTCCTCGGCGGTTACTACCACCGCCTGCCCTTTACGAATCCTTTCATTGATTCCAGCGATTGTTTTTGTCATATGTTCACTCTCCTAAATCTTCTAAAAGGCGGCGAGCGGATTCGAACCGCTGCATGGGGGTTTTGCAGACCCCCGCCTTAACCTCTTGGCTACGCCGCCCTGGAATGGTGTTTATCTAAAATATCCTTAAATGAATCTATAACATGTTCCAACTGCTCCTTACTTGCGGCAAAGGTGGAAACTTTAAAGGACTTCGCTAAGCCCGGCTGTGGCCCCCAGATTCCCCTTTTCTTCAGTTCTTTATACAGAAAATATCCTCTCTCATGAACGTGCTGGGAGATCTCATAAAAAGCTGGGGCATCAAAATGCAGTAAATCGTGTTTATGCGGCTTCTCTCCCAACTGCTTCAGGCCCAACTTTTCCAGCTCATTGGAAAACCACTGTGCTTTGGCTACCTGCTCATCCCAATGCTGGACCCTTTCCTGCACATAAGGAAAGGAAGCCATGAATGTAATCAGGGGGACTCCTCTCACAGTGCAGCCGAGAAGCTCCACTTCTTTATTCTTATACACTATTGATTTTCTCAGCAAAATATCTTCCCACTTCTTTTTCATTCCCAATACGCCACAAGGCCCAGCAGAAGCCATGCTCTTATGAGCGCTACCAATGATGAAATCGGCTCCAATTTCCATCATTCTTATGGGCATTCTGCCTACAGCATAAGCTCCATTAAGGATGTAGGGGACATTGTATTCTGCGGCAATTTCCCCCAATCTCTTGGCATCTGGTAGATTTCCGTAGTTGCCATCGGGATAGGTGAGTAAAATCAGTTTAGGATGGTGCTTTTCTATAAGAGGAATATAGTCGTCGACATTGACCCTAAACTCTGGATATCCTGAACTTGGCACCGCGATTATGGCTAAGCCTGCCCTTTCAGCAGCCACAACGGTAGTGTAGTGTCTATTGCAGTCACCGATTATTGTATCTCCAGGTTTGGTTAAACAATGCATTACCATAAATTTAGCTTCCCTCGCCCCATGAGTTATGGTGGCGACATCACAACCCAAGAATTCAGGTAAGATCCCGTGCACAAACTTCTTAATAGGGGGGGTTGTTATATTGCACAAGTTGCCAAGACAAAAATCACAGGTAGAATATCCATCGGCGAACTCTATTAAAGCCTCCCTGGCAGCGTCAGTGAGAATGCCACCTGTTTGCAGAGGCATAAGATTTATAAGGCCCTTAAGCTCTCTTTTTAGCGTAAATGCCGGTGTTGTCATATTCTATTCTCTCTAAGTAATGTCCCTGTCTACCCCTTTGTCTCTATCATAGCTCCCTAATCTTGCCCCTGGCACGGTGGAAAATGACACCTCCGCATTTAGGGCAGAGCTTGACATCCTCGGCACCAAATAAGTAAATACACTCTCCACAATGTGGGCATTGTTTGATTTCATCATCCCCATCACTGATCACCTCCGCTATTGCTAAGGCGAGCGGCTTCCCTTGAATGTAATGCCTCGTTGCCTTGGCTTACTTCCTTTCGCCTTTGCTGCTCGACCAGGTCCTGCAATGTAGTAGTCTCTAAGACTCCATCCACTGCCTTCTTGACCTTACCCCAGATATCGCGGGTGACGCAAAAGTCGGAGCGAGGGCATATCTTGGGGTGGTTAACACACTCTACTGGGGCAGTCGAGCCCTCGAGAAGCTGAATCACCTCACTGAGCTTAATCTCCTGAGGATGCTTGAGTAATGAAATCCCACCCCGAGCCCCTCGGGTGCTCATTATTACCCCTGCTGCTATAAGAGGGGTAATTAAATGCTCCAGATAGGGCAGTGAGAACTCCTGTCTTCGGGCGATATCTTTTAGTAGCACTACCCCCTCACCTTGGTGAAGAGCTAAATCCAAAAGCGCCCTAGTTCCATAGCGTGCCCTGGTAGAAAGTTTGATCATTGTCCCTCACTTTGTTGACAAAAACAATCAACATAGTATACAATATCATAGGGGCACAGGATCTGTCAAGCCCCCGGAGAGCTACCCTGGCCTGGCAGTGTTAATTAATCTGTTTTTACTTCTCCGCTATGAACCTCTATTACATCTCCAGCCTTGACAGATCCGCCACGAATGACCCTGGCAAACACACCCTCCTTAGGCATAATGCACTTGCCTGTCTGGCGGCGAATGGCACATCCGCTATGGCACTCCTTGCCTATCTGAGTAACCTGTAAAATAACCCCTTCACCTATGGTGATATATGTGCCAACAGGCAAAGAAACAAGGCTTATCCCTTCAGTGGTAAGGTTCTCAGCAAAATCCCCCGGCCCTACATCAAAGCCCATCCCCCGCATGTTGTTAATACTCTCAATAGCAAGCAGGCTTGTTTGACGGTGGGTACAGCAGTCAGCATGGGCATCACCAATAAGACCATAGTCCTTTTTGAAAAACCCTTCAACTATATCTTGTTTTCTCGTGCCCTTTCTATTGCTTTTACAAACTGCAATTATTTTAGCCATTAAGCATCATCTATTGACCAGATGTAGCTTGTGGACTTTAAATTTTGATCCTCCAGGCGTGAGAATATATGTTGAACCTTTTTGAATTGGCGAATCCTATGAGTGTTATTCCGTATTCATCGGCTTCTTTTACCGCCAGGCTTGTGGGTGCGGCAATGCTTATTACTATTGGTATTCCGCAAAAAATCACCTTTCTTATTGTTGAGACTGTCTGCCGACAGGAAGCGACTAAAAAGCCATTCGATAAATCAATCCCGTTTCTGATTGCCAGACCAATGGCTTTGTCTATGGCGCAATGCCTGCTTGTGTCCTCTACAAAAATCTCTCTTCCATCTCCGCAAATTCCAATAACGTGTGTACATCCAGTTTTTTTAAATAAGAAACTATGTTGATTAAGCATTTCCACCGAGCTAAAAACTTCCTTACGGGTTAAATTTTTGTGGGATTGGCACTGTTGAGGATTCTTTGTTAACCTTTCCAAGGGTAAGAGGGTAACATTAAATTCATTATCGGCGATTTTCGTGATAGTGGAGTGAGAAGCATCTATTCCCTTTGATTTTAAATTACCAAGTATCATCTCCTCTAAATTGGTTGGGAGGCAGTGGAATTCGTGAACCTCTCCGTCTATCCTGACGACAACCGTTTCTTCATGGATGACTGCATCCCTTTTTTTCTCTTCACCGTCTCGGGAAATCGCAAGGATTTCTATTTCCGAACTTCTTTTTTCCATAACTTATGGAAATCCTTTATATCATTTATTATGCTTTTGCAGGCATCAAAAGCCGCCCACCTGTGGGATGCTGAAACCGCTACCAATAGGATATTCTCCGATATGCCTAGGGAGCCCACGCGATGCGTTATTGTCACATCCTCTATATCAAATCTGTCGGTAGCTCTTTTCTCTATCTCCTCTAATTTCTGGATGGCGTTCTTATCATCCTCGAATTCTAATCCTGCCCCTTCAGGAAACTCACGCACCGTGCCCAGATAGGTTATTATTACGCCTATCCTCGGGTTCTTCATCTTCCGCACTGTCTCGTCCACGGAAAAATCGTCTCTTCTTAGCTCAACAACCATCTCAATGTTTGCTCCTTCGGAGAAACCCTAGACTCTAAACAAATTCAAAACCGTTCTTAGTCATCTGGATTCGGTCATTTGATATTGCTTAGAATTTGTGCGCATTTGGTATCATTTCAGTATGCCTTTCACAATAACATCAACCGCCGCTTCTTCATTCAGCCCTCTGGCCATCAATGTTTGCATCTGCTTCTTGTCTATACTACCGATAGCAGCCTCATGAGTAACCTTCGCTTGCTTGTCATTCACATATACAAGCGGTATTGCCCTTGCTATCACTCCGTCTCCATTCACAATTTCGAGGCAGTCAACATGACCTCTGGCAAAGGGGGCATTGCCATATGTTTCACCCCTGACCGTTGCCTTGGCATTGTCATTTAACACCAGACGGCTTTTTGCCAGTCCCCTGGCTCCTTGGCCGTTCAAATGAATTTTTTCTACTATATTTATATCGTCTTCCTTTTTGCCAAAGACCTTTACCATAAGCTCGTTTATGCTTTTCTCATCACCAAAAATCTCGAAATCGTAATCTAACATGCCCACGCAGCCTTGAATTAGAGAGAAGGTGCTCTCCCAGACCCCTTTCCTGCCTACCTCGATTCTTGCCTTTGGAATCACCTTAACCCCGCCGAATTCCCCATGATAGTGGGTTTCGTGATAGCTGAATTTGGCATTATCGCCGATTTTTATAGCAGCATCCATCTTGTGTATTACATCGACAGCATTGGGGAAGATACAATGGGCAATCACATTTACCTCGCTGTTATCCTGTGCCTCCACTCTCAATATAATCTCCTGCAATCCCTCCTCGGGCAAGACGCCAAAGCATAAATGAACGGGGTATTTGATTTTTGCCCCTTCCTCTACCAAAAAATAGACCTTAACGCCGCTTTTCGTTTCCTCTGTCTCTACTTTTATCCCATCGACTTCCTGAACGCTAAGGACTTTGTTCTTATGAATAACAAGATTACCCACCTCGTTGCTTCTTAAGGCATCCAGGTTCCCACCTGCCTTGCCATAGGCTTCAATCATTGCTTCATATTCCTTGACAACAAGCATCTATTAAACTCCTTTGTAATTCGGTTCACCGATATGAGGACATGTTTGGCAATTATTTCTAAACCAGTGGCACATTTCCTGTGGCGGTCCGGCGTTGATTATTTTCCCGGCGCATATTATCGACACTTCCGCGGCTACCCTTACCGCCTCCTCACTATGCGTGATTAAAAGCACTGCAGAACCCTGTTTACTCATCGCAGTTATTCCATTCATGATGTGTGGTAATGAGACTACATCTATGCCGGAGTCAGGCTCATCTAAAATAGCCACTTTCGGCTTCATCGCCAAGACGGAGGCGAGCTCCACCCTTTTTCGCTCACCCCCGCTCAGGCTCCCATCAACTGCTCTGTTTAGATAATCTCCGGGGGGAAGTCCCACTGTCCATAGATACTTTTCGGCTTCGCTTAAGCTCAAATTCCTGTTTAACCCCAGATACTCTCTTGTGCTCAGCCCTTCAAACCTTGCCGGTTCTTGCCACGCCAGGGTTATTCCCCTTTTTGCTCTTTCTGAGATTGTGCATTGGGTAATATCTTGTTCCTCAAATATTATGCTCCCCTCATCGGGGTAACTTATTCCCATTATTAAGTTAGCCAAGCTTGTCTTTCCTGCTCCGTTCATTCCCAATAAGCCGTGTATCTTCCCCTCTTTCACTTCCAAGTTTAGCTCGTTGATTACGGGCTTGCCATTTAGCGTTAATTTAAGATGCTTTATTTCCAACATATTCTCTTCCGTCTAGTTGCTACTTCAGTGATTCCTTTATCCATGCTAGATATTCCTCATTACCGGCAATTATGGGTAAGGCAATAATCTCGGGCACTTGATAAGAATGTAGCTCTTTTATTCGCTTTATGACCTCTTCTACCCTGCGTGTCTCCATCTTAATTATCAGCATGGCTTCCTTTTCCTTTGTTACTTTCCCCTCCCATCTGAAGTAAGAATTTACCTCTGGGGTGATATTAACGCAAGCTGATAGTTTTTCCTCCACCAAAATCCTGGCAATTTTTTCAGCTTCGTTAATGCTGGCTGTGCAGAGCAAAACACTATACATTTATAGTCAGAATCCTGTACAAGTAGCACAGCTTGTGGCAGAGCATGTGCTGCAGGGGGAACTTCCGCCGAGCGGTGTGGAGGTGCCTTCGGTGCTTTTTGAAGAGCAACTAAAACGGGACAAAGTCTTTTTAGCGCCGTTGTGACAATGGGGGCAGGAAGCAATTTCATTTGACTGGCTTAAGGGCCGTAGCAGTTCAAACTTAACGTTGCACTGCGGGCAAAGATATTCATAGATGGGCATTTTAGCCTCAGATTTTACACAGCAACTACTTCTTTGACCTCGGGCACCTGTTCTTTAAGCACACGCTCAATTCCATGCTGTAATGTCATGGTTGCCATGGGGCAGCCTGCGCAAGCTCCTTTCAGCCTTAACTTGACTATACCATCATTTACATCCACTAACTCGACATCACCACCATCGGCTTGCAAAGCAGGTCTTATTTGTTTCAGGGCTGCTTCTACCTTCTCTCGCATATTTCACCTCCTATATATTGTTGTCCTTTTCTTCTCCTGCTGTTCCTTTCATTTCGCACTCGAGCTGTTGAATTAGCATCCCTCCCATTGCTCCATTGTTTTTCGTCATCTTGCGGCTGTTTCAAGTCCCACTTTTGCCTTTGCCGCTCAAGTAAATCCTGCAAGGTTGTGGATTCCAGAACTCCGTATGTTGCTTTGTGCACCTCATTCCAGATGTCGCGGATGGCGCAAAAGTCTGAGCGAGGATATGCTTTGGGATTGTTGACGCATTCTACTGGAGCAATCTGGCCTTCAAGAAGTTGAATCACCTCACTTAGCTTGATCTCCTCAGGATGCTTGAGTAATGAGACACCGCCTCGGGGTCCACGGACGCTCTTTACTATCGCTCTTGCTATGAAAGGGGCGACCAGATGCTCGAGGTATAGTAGTGAAATTTCCTGTCTTCGGGCAATGTCTTTCAATGGAACTGAGCCCTCACCCTGGTGAAGGGCTAAATCCAAAAGGAACCTGGTTCCATAACACGCTTTGGCAGAAAGCCTCATCACTATCACCTGTATTGTTGACTGAACCGGTCAACATTTAGTTGACAATAGTATGGAATATGGGAAGGAAGCTGTCAAGCGAATGTGCTCGTTGTTTCGAGGGTGGTGTCATCTGACTATCTAAACGTGAGCAACTGTTGTCTAGGGACAAAGCGCAATGCTACAATTATGTTGCTTTTGGTGTATCAAGATGAAGCTGGATCGTAAGCAAGTTGAGCACGTAGCCTGGTTAGCTCGCCTTGGTTTAGCTGAGGCTGAAATTGAGAAATTTACCGTTGAGCTATCCAATATTTTGGAGAACTTTGAAATACTTGATCAGGTGGATACAACTGATGTGTCACCGGCGACTCACGCAGTCCCACTACAAAGCGTTTTCAGGGAAGACCAGAGTTCTCCTTCATATCCTCAAAGCGATATCCTTACTAATGCTCCTAGGGAAGAGGAAAACTGCTTTAAGGTAAAGCCGGTTTTGGAGTAGGTGTTTTCTAAATATAATGATTAGCGCTGTAGCTATAGTCTGTGGATATCTGCTTGGTTCTATCCCCGCGGGTTACATTGCTGCTCGGCTGAAGAAGGGAATAGACATTCGCGATGTAGGGACCAGGGTTATAGGAGCCCTGAATGTCTATTATGAAGTAGGTCATGCCGCTGGAGTATTGGTTTTGCTGGCTGACATTGGCAAAGGAGTAGCGGCTGTTCTTTTAGCTCGCTGGTTGGGCGTTGATTTAATATTTCAACTTCTTGCCGGGTTAGCTGCTGTGTTAGGTCACATTTTTCCCGTTTTTCTCAAGTTCCGTGGTGGCAGGGGAGGGGCTACGAGCATAGGTGTCCTTCTTTGTTTGCTACCGGAGGCAATTCCCTTTTGGCTTGCTATATGCGGCGTAGTGTTGCTTATTACCAGGAACATCACTGCCTGCTACAGTATGGGGTTTGTTTGTTTTCCAGTTGTGGCCGGATTGATTTATGGTAGCGTCGCCTTGGTGGCTTTCTCCGTGGGGTTACCAGTATTCCTGAGCATAAGGTATATCCCCAGGCTCAAGGAGCTGCATTCGGTAACTGGCGGCAGTTGGCGTAGAGTCGTCTTCCGCAGTAGCATTAACGAAAGGTTTTGACTTTATTGTGAACAAGCTCTGTCAACTAACCATCCACCAGGCACACGAACTCCTTAAACGGAGGGAAATTTCCTCGGTAGAACTCACCAAAGCTACACTGGAGCGTATTGCCGAGATAGAAGATAAAATTCATGCCTATGTGACTATTACTGAAGACATGGCTTTAAGGCAAGCTGAGGAGGCGGATGATTGTATACGGGGCGGCAATATTACGCTGTTAACTGGTGTGCCTGTGTTAATCAAGGATGTTATCTGCACCAAGGGGATACGAACTACCTGTTCTTCAAAGATGCTGGAAAACTTCATTCCGCCTTACGATGCCACCGTGATGAAGAAACTGAAGGCGCAAAAGACGGTCATATTGGGTAAGGGGAACATGGATGAGTTTGCCATGGGTTCTTCTACAGAGCATTCTGCCTTTTTCCCCACTCGTAACCCTTGGAATCTGAGTTATGTTCCTGGAGGTAGCAGTGGTGGCCCTGCTGCTGCTGTGGCTAGTAATGAAGCCATCTATGCTCTTGGCTCTGATACCGGTGGCAGCATACGTCAGCCGGCAGGATTTTGTGGGGTAGTGGGTCTCAAACCCACTTATGGGCGGGTGAGCCGTTTTGGTTTAGTCGCTTTCGCTAGCTCCCTTGACCAGATTGGCCCGATAACCAAGGATGTTACCGATTGTGCTCTGGTAATGAATGCCATTGCGGGATATGACCCTATGGATTCAACCTCGGTATCTTATCCTGTGCCGGATTACACCTCTTGTCTAAACCGTGACCTCAAGGGACTGCGTATTGGCATTCCCAAGGAATATTTTGTGGAAGGCATGCAAGAAGGGGTAAAGTCAGCTTTGGAAGCGGCGATAAAGAAGCTAAAGGAATTGGGTGCCGAAATAGACCGGGAAGCCTCCTTACCATCTACTAAATATGCTCTGGCAGTCTATTATATAGTTGCCCCGTCTGAGGCTTCAGCGAACCTGGCTCGTTATGATGGGGTTAAATATGGCTTCTCTGAGCAGAAAGCCAGTAGTGTGATAGAGGCAATGGAAAGGACACGCCAACTCGGATTTGGTTCCGAAGTAAAGAGGAGAATAATGTTGGGAACTTATGCTCTGTCTGCTGGCTATTATGATGCTTACTACCTCAAGGCGCAAAAGGTGCGCACCTTGATAAAACAGGAATTTGAACAAGCTTTTGAGAAGTATGATGCTCTGGTTACCCCAACATCGCCCACGGTGGCGTTCAAATTGGGCGAGAAGCTGGAAGACCCGATGCAAATGTATTTGAGCGATGTTTGCACTTTGCCCATAAACATCGCTGGTGTACCCGCTATCTCTATACCTGCTGGATTTGCCCATGGTTTACCTATAGGCATGCAGATTATCGGGAAGCCGTTCAATGAGGAAACGATATTGCGCATTGCCTTTGCCTATGAGCAGGCAACCGATTGGCATAAGAGAGAGCCAGGAATATGAATAAGTTGCATTGCAATAGGATAAACTATTAATATAGCTTGAGGAGGCGATATGAACGAAATTTTTGAGATTCTGGAGGATAATGCCCGGGCAACCCCGGAGGAGATTGCCGCCATGGTTGATATGCCTGCCAGCAAGGTACGGAGCATTATCAAGAAAGCCGAGGGAGACAAAACTATTTTGAAATATAAGACTATAGTGAACTGGGCTAAATTAGGCAAAGAAGAAGTGTTGGCGTTAATCGAAGTCAAGGTAGAGCCACAGCGGAATGTTGGCTTTGATGCTATCGCTGAGCGCATTTGCCGCTTCCCAGAAGTGCATTCCGCCTATTTAGTTTCAGGCACTTATGACCTGGCGATATTAGTAAAGGGTAAAAACATGCAGGAAATAGCTAGTTTTGTCACTGGAAAACTAGCTCCATTGGAAAAAGTGCAAAACACTAACACCCGTTTCCTGCTTAAGCGGTATAAAGAAGATGGTGAAATCGTCGAGCCCACAGAGGGAAATAAACGACTGCCGTTAATCCCGTAATCTGGTAATATGGATTCTGTTCAGACTAAAAGCATGGATAATCTCATTTCACAGAAAGTACGTAGTATATCGCCGTCGGGTATCAGGAAGTTTTTTGACTTACTTTCCTCTGTGGAAGGTGTTATCTCCCTTGGTGTAGGCGAGCCGGACTTTGTTACCCCATGGCATATCAGGGAGGCAGCCACTCGTTCCCTGGAGAGAGGTTACACCATGTATACCTCAAACTACGGTATGCTCGAGTTGCGTCAAGAGCTGGCAAAATATCTGGAGCATCACTATGGAGTTAGCTACCAACCAGAGCGGGAAATCCTCGTTACTGTTGGTGTTAGCGAGGGGCTTGACCTTGCCGTACGAGCTATTCTGAACCCTGGTGATGAGGTGATTATTCCCGACCCATGGTATGTCTCTTATCCACCCTGTGTTATCCTTGCTGGTGGTACACCAGTCTTTGTGCCTGTAAGCAAACAAAATAATTTTGTCCTCAAGGCTGAAGATGTTGAACCTCTGATTAATAAACAGACCAAGGCTATCCTCATTGGCTATCCCTCCAATCCTACTGGTGCAGTGATGTCGCGAGAAGAGCTAGCTGAAATCGCCAAGCTAGCTCAAAAATACAACCTGCTAGTGATTTCAGACGAGATTTATGCCAGGTTGGTCTATGGGGTGGAGCACACCTGTTTTGCCAGTCTTCCTGGGGTGAAAGAGCAAACTATTTTGCTCGGTGGATTTTCCAAGGCATTTGCTATGACTGGCTGGCGAATAGGCTATATAGCTGCCAACGAGCAGCTTATCGAAGCCATGCTCAAGATTCATCAATATACCATGCTTTGTGTGCCAACTATGTCGCAAATGGCTGCCATTGAAGCATTGAGGTCTGGTGAGGATGATGTTGCGAAAATGGTCAAGGAATATGATAGACGCCGACGGTTCATAGTCAGGAAGTTAAATGAAATTGGCTTACCTTGCTTTGAGCCTAAAGGAGCTTTTTATGCCTTTCCTTCGATAGAAGCTACCGGGATGAGTTCAGAGGAATTTGCTGAAAGGCTGCTGATGGAGGAGCGGGTGGCTGTAGTGCCTGGCTCTGCCTTCGGACAATGTGGTGAAGGATTTGTCCGCTGCTGCTATGCTACTTCCCTGGCTAATATCGAGGAAGCTTTGAAGAGAATGGAAAGATTTGTCAAAAAAGTCTCATTTTCTGTTTGACTTCTGTGATGGTTTCCTTGGCGATAACCTCAGCTCGAGCAGCTCCATCGGTAAGGACTTCAGTAACGTAATTGGGTTTTGCCGCTAAAGCAGCCCTCTTTTCTCGAAAAGGAGCAAGATTTGAAGCGATATTCCCCGCCAGTAGTTTTTTACAATCAACACAGCCAATTTTAGCGCTGCGGCAATCAGAGGCAATCTGCTCCACTCGGTCAACTGTGAAGAATTTATGAAGACTAAAGATGCCGCATATTTCAGGGTGCCCCGGGTCGGAGCGATAACGACGCGCCGGGTCAGTGACTGCAGTCATCACCCTTTCCAGGATTTGTTGTGGTGGAGATGCTATTTCAATATGGTTGTTGTAGCTTTTGCTCATCTTATTTGTTCCATCCAGGCCTGAGATCAGCGGGAAGGAAGTCAGTTTTGCCTCTGGCTCAGGGAACACTGGACCAAAGAGGGAATTAAATCGCCGTACTATCTCTCGGGCTAATTCAAGATGAGGGAGCTGGTCTTCACCTACAGGGACAACCTCTCCTTTATAAAGGGCAATATCGGCAGTCATAAGCACGGGATAGCCTACCAGGCCATAGTTGACATTACGCGGCTGCATCTTCACTTTTTCTTTGAATGTAGGCACACGTAATAGCCAGCTTAAAGGAGTTAGCATGCCGAACAAGGTGTAGAGTTCCAGCACCTGAGGGACATGGGATTGAACGAAGAGGATGCTCTTCTTGGGGTCGATGCCTGCTGCCAGCCAGTCAAGCACCATTTCTTGGATGTCTTGCTGGAGGGTATCGGTATTTTCCAGCGTGGTGAGGGCGTGGATATCCACCACACAGTAAATGCAATCGTATTCTTCTTGAAGTGAAACGCAGTTCTGGATAGTCCCGAGGTAATTACCGATATGCTGCTTGCCGGTCGGGCGGAATCCCGAGAAAACGCGCTTCTTCATTTGTGTTAACAGAGTTTAACATGTGAATAGGTGGCTAGCAAAGATGGTTGTGCTTGTTTCATTCGTACCCCACCTCCGGCGAGAGTGGGATGGCACTTCGCATGTAGGTTCCACTCCCCCAGGCGATTTCTCGACCATCTGAATCAACCAACTTGGACTGTGCGATAAAGAGGCGCTGTGAATGGTGAACCACCTGGCCAGTTGCTTTCATTTCTCCCCCTGAAATAGGGCGAGTAAGATATATGTTGAAGGAGACAGTTAGCACGAAGACGTCATTGACCAGCGAATTTACTGCAAAAAAGGCAGCATCATCGAGAGCCTTAAAATATACTGCCCCGTGCACAGCACCGGCTGCATGAAGGAAATCATGGCGCACCGCGATAACCACCTCTGCATGCCCTTCCTCCACCCGAATTGTCGGCATGTAATACTTATTCGTTGGTGCAAACGCATACATGTGCTCTAGCTTTCGGTAATGTTCCTCTTTGTTCAACTCCCAGCTACCTTCCCCACCTCGGGTATTTTGCGGCTAGAATTGGTAAAGGCAGGCACTCTCTGACCCTTGGTGAAATTCTCATCACTGAATCGACTTCGCAACAAGTAGCGCATACCGGATTCGAACCGGTGATCTCCTCCTTGAGAGGGAGGTGTCCTAAACCCCTAGACGAATGCGCCGTATTTTATTATGGTCTTTGTAAGCTGAAGGGTCAAGCTAGGGAATGAACAGAAGAAAGTAAGTAGCCTGGTTTCTGGTGTTGTCCTTTGGAAGAGGAACGATTAGAATAGTTAGCAAATCGTGGCTTGAAAAGCAAGTAGCAATGGGAGTCAAACTTTACAAGAAACCAAGGCTCAAAAATCCAGTCATGATAGCCAGCTGGCCTGGAATCGCAAATATCGGGCTTCTCGCTGTTGATACTCTAAGGGAGGCATTGAAGGCGGAGGAATTTGGGGAGATAGAGCCCTGGGATTTCTTCTATCCTCAGCGAGTGTCAATTAAGAGTGGCGTTCTGGAGGCTCTGGAATTTCCCAGTAGTAAATTTTATTTCAGAAAGACCGGGAAGCAGGATTTGATATTTTTCATCGGGGAGGAACAGCCTGCCGGAGGCAGGAGTGTATATGCTGAGGGAGAGATGGCTTATCAGATAGCTAACCTTGTTTTAGATGTTGCCGAAAAGTTCCACTGTCGAAGAGTCTATACTTCGGGAGCCGCTGTGGCTCCGATTCACCACACAATGGTTCCCAGGGTCTGGGCAGTGCCTAATAATCGAGATTTGATTGCCGAGATCAAGAAATATGAGAACACCATTTTAATGAGTGAAATCGAGGGGAGGGAGGGGCAGGGTAACATTGTTGGGTTGAATGGTCTTTTGCTGGGAGTGGCGAGGAAGCGGGGGATTGAGGCTATTTGTGTGATGGGGGAGATGCCAGTTTACCTGCAAGGCTTCCCGTTGCCTTATCCTAAGGCTGCAAGGTCAGTGGTGGAAGTATTGACCTGTAGTTTAGGAATTGAAGTTGACATAAGTAAACTAGATAGATGGGCGGAACAGCTAGAACAAGAAATTGAGGACGTCTATAGCCAAATTCCGTCAGAGATAAAGAAACAGCTGGAAAAGCTAAAGCAGGTGACCTATGCCAGGCCTGCTGAACCCAGTCCAATAACTGAAGAGGATAAGAAAAGGATTATGGAGGATATTGATAAGTTCTTTAAGAAACGAGGCAGGGGAATTGACTGAAAGGTATCCGTTTAAAGTCTTAAGGAAACCAAAATTTCAAAGTTCCTCTCTGGTGGTAGGCTGGAATGAAGATGCCGGTCAATTGGGTCCAGGCGTTATCGATTACTTAACTGGAGAGTTGGGGGGTGAAAGATTTGGTGAAATTGAACCCGAGGATTTTTTCTCTTTGGGTGGAATCAGGGTGGAGCATGATGTGGCTCAATTTCCGGAAAGCAATTTCTATTCGTGTCACGAAAATAACCTGGTTATTTTTAGAAGCACTCCGCCTAGCTTTGAGTGGTATAAGTTCCTGAATTCAATTTTGGATGTGGCTGAACATTACTGTGGGGCAAAAGAGTTATATGCCATTGGGGGAATGGTTACTTTAGCGGCTCACACCACTCCCAGGGCATTGCTGGCTACGACCAGTTCACAGGAAGTGAAGGAGTCTTTAGAGCAGTATAACTTAGTCATGGATATGGATTATCAAACTCCGCCTGGTCAAAGGCCAACATTGAACTCCTTTTTGTTGTGGCTGGCTGGCAGAAGAAATATTGCCGGGGTGAATCTGTGGGTGCCGATACCTTTTTATCTGGTGACGAGTGAAGACCCCAAGGCTCAAAAGAAAGTCCTTCAGTTCTTTGATGAAAGACTTGGTTTAAACGTTAACTTTAGCGATATCGACCATGAGATTCAAAAGCAGAGTGAAAAACTGGCTCAGGCAAGACTCCGTCTTCCCGAGATCGACGATTACATTCTCAGGTTGGAAAGCAACCTCAGATTATCTCAGGAAGAAAATGAGAGATTAACCAGGGAAGTCGACGAATTCTTGAGAGAAGAAGAATAATGGTCAAACAATCATCTGAACAAGCGCTCGATAGTCCTCAATAACTTTTTTATATTCTCTACTTCTCCCCAATCTGGGGAAACCGTAAGCATAGGTTTTCATTGCTTCAACCTTCCTTTCTGGAGATGAGGTCCTTTTTGGCATCTTCAGGATGATTTACCCTTCCCATATTCCTGGTGGCTACAATATTTGCGTCGGTGCCGGCTACACCCTTTACTATCACGTGGTACATCTTCACAGGTGCGTGTAATTCGATATCTGCTAGTTGTTCAATAACCTTGGATAACAATCGCTTCGGGATTGGCTTATCGGTGCGAACGGGAAGCATCGCCCATTTTGCCCCTTTTATAGGAACCGTTGTGGTTAATATGCGCATCGCCTCTTCTAATTCCTGCAACACGAATTCTTTCCCTTTCTCACATTTGCTTCCCTCCATAGAAACTACGTTGCCGTTTTGAAGCTCTACATCGATCTCACATCCAAGGGGGCAAATAACGCAGGTAAAGTGTTTCTTTTCTACATCCATCCTTATCGCTCTGTTATAGAAACCTCGATGGGTCCAGTAACATCCTTTAACTTGTCTCGGGATACCTTAAATCTAATCATCTCGTTTGGTCGGGCATACAATCTCTTAAGGCGCACCCCAAGCGGGGAGAGCTCTATCTTCACCGGTTTCTCAATTGGTTTTGCTGACCTGACAAACAAAATAAGGTCGTCTTTAGAAGAATATCGCTGTGGGAAAAGCATTCTCACATTCTCTCCAGGAATTATCTCGACTGGATTTCCCCCCTTCTTCCAATCTCCGGCGGCAAATCTTGCGGCATTCCCAGCAGCAATCATGCCAGTTTCAGCAACATAATCCACCAGGTCAAACACGGTGGAAACATTGCCGCAGGAAAATATTCCCGGCACCCTTGTTTCCATTGTCTCTGTGGTGACCGGTCCTTTTGTAATCGGTGTAAGTTCTATCCCAGCTTCCTTTGATAGCTCATTTTCAGGGATTAGTCCCACGGAGAGGAGCAAGGTGTCACAAGGTATGAATTGCTCGCTACCATTGATTGGATTCATTTTCTCGTCTACCTTAGATACAACAACGCCTTCTACCCGTTCCTTGCCTTGTATCTCTGTTACGGTATGGGATAGGTAAAGGGGGATATCGAAATCATTGAGGCACTGAACGATGTTTCTCTTTAATCCTCCGGGGTAATCCATTATTTCGTAAACACCTTTGACTCGGGCTCCTTCAAGGGTGAGTCTCCTCGCCATGATAAGTCCGATGTCGCCGGAGCCTAAAATAACGACCTCTTTTCCGGGAAGATATCCATCGATATTGACAAAGCGTTGAGCCACTCCTGCGGTATATATTCCCGCAGGACGGGTGCCGGGGATGTTAATGCTACTCCTGGGACGTTCGCGGCATCCCATGGCAAGCACAACACTTCTCGATTTTATATGAGATATACCTTTTTCGGGACTTACTGCCGTGATAGTCTTATCCGGTGAAAGAGAAACCACCATTGTATTCAAGAAATATTGCACATTTGTTTTTTCCAGCTCTTCAATAAGGCGTTCGGCATACTCTGGCCCGGTGTAGTCTTTCTTAAACTGCTCCAAACCGAAGCCATTGTGTATACACTGCTTCAAAATTCCGCCGAGCTCTTCCTCCCTTTCGAGCAGCAGAACACCTTTAGCGCCGCTTTTATGAGCATGGACTGCAGCAGTAAGCCCGGCGGGTCCGCTGCCTATGACAGTTACATCAGCTTCCATGCCCATTTCTCTTACAAAACTAACGGATACTCTATTAGCCTGTCATGTTACCTTCGGGTATCCCGTGATTTCGGCAATTTTGCGATATAATGGGGAAAGCGCAGGATAGATCTCCTTATACACTTCATTAAATAACCTATCGTAGATTTTCACGTTTTTCGCATGAGGGGTGAAGGTCTTCTTTACTCTCACCATATTGCCCACGGCTTCAGGGAAGTCGTGATAGATATTCAAGGTAACGGCGGCATCGATTGCAGCCCCCAGTGCGGCAAGATTGCTGGTATGCACTCTGCTTGCAGGAAGATTGAAAATATCGGCGGTCATTTGCATGATTTCACTGCTTTTTGAACCTCCGCCACCAACCCTTAACTCCTTTATTTTGCTTCCTGAAAGCTCCTCCATCACCTCTTTCAGCCTGCGTAATTCATATGCAATGCCTTCGATAATCGCCCGATAAACATGTGCTCTGGCGTGCTCCCCGGAAAATCCTATGATGGCACCTTTGGAAAGAGGTTCATTTTCGCGTGGGTGCCAATAAGGCAGGAGAAGCAAGCCCATAGAACCAGGAGGAATTTCCTTCATTTCTCTGTTCAGCAGGTCCTCTGGCGCTATCTTAAGTTTCTTTGCCTCTTCTTCCTCATATTTGGCGAACTCCTTTTTGAACCAGGAAATCATCCAGTATCCACTCCCCACGAATCCTTCAAGTGCCCAGTGCTTTGGAATCGCTGCTCCCCAGGTGAAGAAATCCAGCTGGGGATGTTCGATATATTCAGCGGAGAATAGTTCGATGACGGCAGCCGTTCCATAGCTAACTTCACCAATATCATTATTTATTACGCCAGCGCCTAACAGTTCAGATTGCTTGTCTCCTGCTCCAATGATTATCGGAAGACCTTGCGGCACACCGAAGCTCTTTGCCCCTTCCTCGGAAACCGTCCCGGCAATCTCAGCGGGAGAAACAAGCGGGGGTAGTTTTTCTCGCTCAACTCCGAAAATTTCGTATACCATTTCGAGGGAATGCCACTGAAGCTGTGCATAGTCATAGGGGAACAATCCCACTATCATGGAAGAGCAGTCTTTGAATTCACCAGTCAACGCATGAAAGATATACGATGATATGGTGAGGAATATATGTGTTTTGTCGTAATTTTCCGGTTCATACTTTCTGAGCCAGTTGAATTTAGACCTTCTCTGGTATTCTTTTAGCACTGTGAGTGTCTCGAATCCGGCGGGCAAATTCAATCCCTCTGTTTTACGCTCATCAAGCCAGGTAATTGCCGAGCGAACAGGTTTGCCACCTTTATCAACCGGCACAATGGTGCTTCTGTGACTGGTAATAGCAACGGCGGCAATCTCATCCTTGGGAACATGGGAATTTTCCACTACACTCCTGGTTACCTTTTCGGTAATCTCCAGATACTTTTCGGCATCCTGCTCAGCAAAGCCAGGTTGAACAGAGAAATAGGGGGTTACGGGGTATGCTTCGCCATATACCTCATTCCCCTTTTCATCAAAGATAAACGCTTTTATATTTTGTGTTCCTCCATCAATCACAATAAAATATTTCATTCTCTTACCTCCTTTACTTTTCCTTTAAGGATAAATGACTTTCCGCCGCTTTTTGTCACGAGGTCCTTTCTAATATCTTTTTCTCTGGTGATAATTTCCAAAACCCTCGGCATGCAGAATCCACCCTGGCATCTTCCCATGCCTGCTCTTACCCTCCTTTTGATGCCATCGATGCTCTTTGCAGGGATGTCCTGGTGAAGTGCATCTACAATTTCACCTTCGCTTACAGTTTCACATCGGCAGACAATATGCCCATATAAAGGATTTACTCGGATAAGTTCTTCCCTTTCTTTTTCATCCAATTCCGAGAAACACTTATTCCTTTTTCTTCTCGGTTCAAATCGCGCATTCTCAGCTGGATGCCACTCCTCTGTCACGATTTCTTTCACCCTTTCGACGATGGCTGGCATCGCTGCAAGTCCAGGAGATTGAATGCCGGCAACGTGAATTAACCCCTTTACTTTTTTGGAGGGTTCAATGATGAAATCCTCCTTATATGTCGCCGCTCTACACCCAGCAAAATGAACGATGATTTTACTTTCATCGGGTTTCTCATAGTATGGCTTAAGTTGTTGAGCTAATAGCCCAAATTTATTAAATAATACTTCACGCCCCATAAATGTGGTGGAAACGTCCTCTTTATCCTGTACCTCTTCTGCCGTTGGCCCAAACTGGAGGTTGCCATCAATCGTGGGGATGAGGCCTCCTCCCTTGGAATATCCTTCTCTTTCTGCCGCCATGCTAAACGAAGCTAAAACCGTTCTTACCGGCTGGTAGGATTTATCAAAGATGATTGTTTCTCCTTTCCTGGGATGGATGGTAAAGAACTTATCTCCAGCGAATTCGGCAATCTTATCGGCATACAGTCCAGCGGCATTGATCAAGATATGCGTTTTGATGGTCCCTCTGGTCGTGTTTACTGCTTTAATGCTTCCACCCTCGGTCTGGACTCCGATTACGCTTGTATCCAGAAAGAGCTGCACTCCGTTTGCCAAAGCATTCTCGGCACAAGCAATGACGAGCTCAAATACAGAGATAATGCCTGTGTTCCACACGAGCACGCCCCTCTTGATATTCAGAGCCAGCCCTGGCTCAACTTTGTCCAGTTCTTCCCGGTTTAACTGTTTGGGAACTGGGTCTTTGTGTTTCTTGGTCAGGTTCATCAGGACCGGGATCATCAGCTCGTGCTCGGGGTTTTCAGCAACAGCAAGCGTCCCTATCCGTTTGAAATCGACATCAAGCTGGCTGGCAACTTCATCATACATTGCATTTCCCTTGTAGTTCAGCTCCCACTTCAGCGTGCCATGTTCAGTAAGGAAAGCAGGATGTATCATGGCGTTGCTATGTGCTGTCTGGTCCATCCCTAAGTCCTCATGCCTTTCAATTAGAGCGATACTCAGGTTGAATCTTGAAAGCTCCCTGGCGATTGCTAAACCAATTATGCCACCACCAACGATAACAACATTGAACTCTTTCCCGGTAAGTTCATCAGATACCTGTTGAGGTGGTACGAAGAGCTTCCTGCCGGGATAATCAATTTCGTTCACCACTTCTCTGAGTTGCTCGAAATCACCGGCAACGTGCCCAGCATCTACAACGCTTTGATAAGAAGAAAATTGCCCGGCTAATTTCGCAATGCTATCTTCAATAAAGACTGTTGCTTTCTCGCTTGTCGTTTTTTCTATTTCGCCTTGTACGGTTCGTGCTAGCTTCTTCTCATCCATTGATAATCTGTTCCGCCACAACTTCAGCTACATCTTTTATATCTATATTGGATAAAGCAACTTTACAGGTAGGACATGCCGCGATGTAAACATCAGCAACAGTTTCTTTAAGCTCACTGGTGCGCATTGCATTCACGCTGGCGACAAGCTTGCTGTCTCCGATTTTCCCTCCCGGTACCCCGCCACAGCAATGCGTATCCTTTCCTGAATAAACGGGCTCTTTTATGTCAAACCCCAGCATTTTAATGATATCCCTGGGGGTTGTGGTAATACCGATATCCTTTGCCAGAATGCAGGGGTCATGGAAAGTTGCCGTAGCGTTTGCTTTATTTACTTTTATCTTCCCCTCTTTGAGGAGAGCATCGAGAAATCCGACGGTGTGAATAAATTCCACATCAAGATGAATACCCACCTCATCATATATTTCCGTCATCATTTTTATACAAGCTGGGCAATTTGTAATGACCTTCTGCAGTTTTCTTTGTTCAATTTCCCGTTTCATTTTTTCCGCTGCCTTTTTAAAGCCATCCATATCTCCGGCGTAGTAGAGTGGTGCAGCACAGCAGATGTCAGCACCGCCAAATTCTTGAACCTGTTCCTTGCTTTTGGTAAGAATTTTCTCCACCGACTTCAGCAATGGTTTGTCATTGTAGGTAGAACAGGAAACGAAGTAACCAATCTCTCCCTTTCCCTTTTGAATAAGCTCTCTTTCGCCATTGGGATTACCAAAGTTAACAAAGGTTTCTACTCGTTTCCTTGTTTCCTCTGGAAGCATGCCATTTTTGAAAGCTTTGTTTCGCCCTTCCTGGATAAAATCCCTGAGGTCAAAATTATCGTAAAGGCAATTCAACTTGCATGCCCCACACATGGCACACTGAAACATCACGTCGAAGAAGCCTTTCTCATCTTTGAGGAATGTTTTCTCCTCATACAGAATGAGGCGCGCCTTTTTCTGAGGCGTAACTGTTTCATTCCCTGTAGCAAGATACACCGGACAGCTATCTTTACACATATTGCCGCACAGGGCGCAATTCGTGATTTGTTCCAATTGTTTTTTATTTTCCATCTATGAGTTTCCCCTTGTTCAAAATACCATTTGGGTCTAACGCGAATTTGATTTTTTGGAGCAATTCTACGCCGTGGGAACCTAACTCCTGCTGCATAAAGTCCTTTCTCCAGAATCCAATCCCATGGTGGTGGCTGATAGAGCCGTTATTTTTTAAAGTGGCTTCCATGGCAGCAGTCCAGGTATCTTTGTAGTAGCGGGATGTGTCTTTGGGAAAACCAGCGAAGGTGATGTATAGACACGCACCTTCCCGGTAAAAATGTGAATAGTGCCCCGAAACTGATATGGCACCCTCCACCGCCCTCATTGCGGAAGCCATATCGTTATATAGATTGGCGGCATCTTTGAATAGGGAAACAACCTCAATCGTGTCTACAATTCCACCCTGCTGCATTATGATAGGACCTAAACCTATATCGAACCGTTTTTCAAGCCATATATCAACAAGCTTTTCCCCCGTAGTTTCTCCTCCATTTTCCTCAGCAATTCTTTTGATTAATCTGCCTTCAAGCTCTACGAAATCTGTTTCGCCTTCGGAGATAAAGATAATCGTTACCTTGTTCTTTATTTGCCCAAAGTATCTTGCAGTTTCAGGTTCATCAAATATTCTGACCACCGCCGGTTTGGCATCACCTCTCAGAATTTTCCGCACTACGTCTAATGCTACTTCAATGGATGGGAAAGCAAACGATTGTTTTATTGTTCGCTCTGGTAGAGGATGAACCGATACAACTGCTTTGGTCACAATGCCAAGTGTTCCTTCACCACCCAAGAACAGCTCTTTTAATGAGGGTCCCGTGGAGCGTCTTGGAACTGGTTTGATATTGAGGAGATTTCCATCGGGAAGTACCACCTCCATTCCTAAAACCATATCCTCGATTTTCCCATATTTTGTGGAGAACTGCCCCACAGCACGTGTTGAAATCCATCCTCCGAGGGTGGAGCAATGGAAAGACTGAGGAATACTTCCCATTGAATAGCCTCTGTGATTCAGTTCTCGCTCAAGATTTGCCCCGATGATTCCTCCTTCAAACTCAGCAACGAGCGAGGTTTCATCGAGGGAAATAAACTTATTCATTCTCTGAAGGTTTAAAACAGCGTCTCCTTCAATGGGAATAGCACCACCAAGCACACCAGAACCAGCACCGAATGGCGTGATATGAACCTTATATTCATTGGCATATTTCAGGATGCTCTGTATTTCCTGGCTATTCTTGGGAGAAATAACTACAGAAGGAAGTGACGGCAATTTGCCATATTGTGAAAGGAATACTCCGTATAACCAATAGTCAAGACTGTAAGAAATGAGGGCGCATTCACTTTGTGATATATTTTCCTCTCCAACCGCACCTTTTACCTTTTCAATAAACTTGGAGGGCACCTCCCCCCTTTTTGACATAAAAGTCTCTATATTCATTAACGCCCCGCTTTTTATAATGTGTGCATATTGTAGCATTCTTTAGCAAGTATGATAACCTATTTAAAGGGGGATTCGTGAACAATTGCATTGTTTCCCATTTAACACTACTCAATAGACGGTCACATTGTTGATAACGGACTAGCCAGGGAAATTTGAAATCAAAGTCAAAGTGAGCTAGACTGCTTCGGTTGGTGTCCATATCAAATGCACGAATTTGGGGTGACTGAAAGTATTCTTGACATTGCTTTGAAGGAAGCCAAGAAAGCTCAAGCCAGGAAGATCACCAAAATTAGCCTTGTTGTTGGCGAATTGATAGGTTTTATGCCCGATTGCATTGAATTTTATTTTGATTTTATGAGCAAAGACACCATCGCTGAAAAAGCCGACCTTAACTTCGAATCAGCGCCAGCCCAGGTTCGCTGCCGAAGTTGCCTCACTATTTTTCGCCCCAAAGATGCTTTGTGGGCCTGCCCTGAATGCCAAAGCCAGGGTGCCGAAATAGTGGCAGGTCGAGAGCTATACATCGAAAGCATGGAGGTGGAATGAGGAAAATAGAATTAGTGCAGAACATTCTGGAGGCTAACGAATCTATAGCGGCTCAAAATAAGCGACTACTGGATGAGCATGGGGTTTTTGCTATCAATATTATGGCATCTCCAGGTGCCGGTAAGACAAGTCTTATCTTGCAGACTATAGCTAGGTTGAAGGGTAAATCAAGGATAGGAGTTATTGAAGGCGATGTCGCTTCAACGCTGGATGCTGAAAAGGTTAAAAAAGAGGCGGTAGGAGTGGTCCAGATAAGCACAAGAAATATGCCCGAGAGTTGTAGCCTAAACGCAAGCATGCTCGACGCTGCCTTGAAGAAATTGCCCCTGGAAGACATAGATTTGCTCCTTATTGAGAATGTGGGCAATCTTATCTGCCCTTCTGAGTTTGTTCTGGGAGAGCACAAAAGGGTGGTGGTTTCTAGCTTGCCCGAGGGAGATGATAAACCTATTAAATACCCTATGATATTCGCTGATGCTGATGCAGTGGTGATAAATAAAGCTGACCTTTTACCCTACGTTGACTTCGATAGTGCTGTTTTTCGCCGTGCTATCGAAGGACTGAATCCAAAAGTCAAATTCTTCGAGCTTTCTTGTAAGACCGGTGTCGGGGTAGAAAGCTGGTGCTCCTGGGTGCTAAACGGATTGATGTCATCCCGGGGAAGAGGTAATTCGGACCGAAAGATTGCTCTTTAAGCAGTGGAATAAGTTTAGCATCTCACCGATATTGAATACCCGGGGACGTTTCACTATGTCGCTGGCTCAACCCATATGGGGCTTAGGTTTCTATCTTGTAGAGTTCTTCTATTTTTTCGGCGTTAGGAGAGCTATAGTGCTCATCCTGAGTTATAGCACCTTGTAGGCACGTTTCCACGCATGTACCGCAATAGATGCATCTGAAAGGATAATACTTTATTTGTTTATTCTCTGAATCAAGTTCTATGGCTTCAGCAGGACATACTCTGGCACAATCACCGCACAAATCGCATTTGGTGATATCAAAATAAATGCTGCCTCTAGCTCCAGAAAAAGGCTCCCTTATGTCCTTAAAGGGATAGCGCCTGGTAACAGGTCGGGAGAAAAGGTTTTTCACAATCGTTGGAAACATCCACGCCATTTTTTATCACCTCTCAGTACAGGAAATGCAGGGGTCTATGGATAGAGTAACTACTGGCACATCAGCCATCTCACAGCCGGGCAACATCACTAACAAAGTAGGTATGTTGGCGAATGTCGGCGTCCTTATCTTCAATCTTTCCAGATGATTCGTTCCATTACCCTTTAAATAGTAGATAAGTTCTCCCCTGGGTTGCTCCGTCTTAAAAACTGTTTCGCCTTTGGGATAACCATCCACCCTGACCAGTATCTCACCATCAGGCATCATTGCCAGGGATTTACGCATAAGCTCTATACTCTGGTAAACCTCTCTAGCCCTAACTATGGTTCGGGCATAGCTATCTCCAGCAGTTTCCACCACCGGCTCAAAGCCCACTTCCCTATAAGCGGCATAACCCGTTTGTCTTATGTCTATAGCAACACCACTCCCCCGGGCAGTAGGGCCAACTGCTCCCAGAAGCTCAGCTTGCTCCTTGGACAACATTCCTTTGCCTACAGCACGACGCTTGATGCTGGGGTCATGGAGCAGGGCAGGAGCGGCAGTGTTATCCAGCACCTCCTTAAGAGCGAGAAGCCTTCTATCTACCTCCTTGGCCATCTCTTTATCTATGTCTCTTCTTACTCCGCCAATAGAGCAGGTGGATTGAATTACTCTATGCCCTGCGGTCATCTCTTGAAGATCCATAACCATCTCCCTGGCTCGCCATATTTGCATGAATAAGCTTTCAAAGCCCATGCAGTCAGCGAGAAGTCCCAGCCACAGGAGGTGGCTATGTGACCTGGAGAGTTCGCTCCAAAAAACACGGAGGAATCTGGCTCTTGGAGGCACTTCAACACTCGTCAGAGTCTCAATCCCCTCGCAATAATTCAAGGCGTGGATGAAGCTGCAAATACCGCAGATCCGCTCGCAAAGGAACACGTTCTGACGGATGCTGTTGAGTTCACAAGCCTTTTCAACTCCACGGTGGACATAACCCAGTACGGGCATTACACCAACTACTTTTTCATCCTCTAGCTCCAGTTTAAGATGGACAGGCTCAGGTAGTACTGGATGTTGGGGTCCAAAGGGAATTACTGTCCTTGCCATTTCATTCCTCCAGATCGCATCGCCAGCATCGCCGGCCCTCGACTATAGCCATTTCCTCGGTTAGTCCCAGCTCCACTTCAGCAAATCCTTTCAGCCTATCCTCAACGGAAAGGCTTGGCATCTCGACACGCTTGCTCTCCTCCGCTTGCCTCTCTATAAAAGTGCGGCGCGAAGTGAGATCCTTTACCTTGATTTCCTCGATGGGCAGAACACCTTTGCCACCCAGGTATTTGTCTATAGATATAGCTGCTTCCTTTCCTACAGCAATAGCAGCAATGACATCAGATGGACCAGAAACTACATCACCACCGGCAAAAACGCCGTCAATATTTGTCTGCAAAGTAATCGGGTCAACAACGAGGGTTCCGAAGACCGTACATTCAAGCTCCGGGGGCAGCGCTGTTTTATCTACGGCCTGGCCGATGGCGATGATCACATTATCTACTTCCATAATGAATTCTGAGCCCTTGATAGGTATCGGGCGCCGCCGGCCGCTAACGTCGGGCTCACCTAGCTCCATCCGAATACATTCTATGCCAGTTAGTTGACCATCCTTGCTTCGAATTCTGACTGGTGCGGCCAGAATATGAATCTTCACCCCCTCCTTGATCGCTTCCTCAACCTCAGAGGGGCTAGCGGGCATCTGAGCCCTGGAGCGGCGATAGAATATGGTAACCTCTTTAGCCCCTAGGCGAATGGCAGTGCGAGCGGAATCGACAGCCGCATTACCACCACCAATAACTGCTACCCGTTCACCTAATTTAACTGGCTTGCCGAAATTCACATCCCTTAAGAAATCAATGCATTCCATTACTTTGGGATGCTCTTCCCCCCCAACCCCCATCTTCACCCCTTGGTGAGCACCTGTGGCAACAAAGACTGCCTGGTAACCATCTTTGAATAAGGAGTCTAAGGCCTCGACTTTAGCGTTGGTTTTTATTTCCACGCCTAAATTCTTAACCATCTCGATTTCGTCATCTAAAATCTTTCTGGGTAGCCGATATGATGGAATTCCTGCCCGCATCATCCCCCCAGCTTGAGGTAAGGCCTCGAATATAGTAACTCCATGACCCATCTTAGCAAGGTAGTAAGCTGCAGTAAGTCCTGCTGGACCTGAGCCGATAATGGCTACACGCTTACCCGTTCGCTTGGCAGTTCCTTTTTCTTCATAACTTGCATGGTCATAGGCGAACCTCTTCAGCATTCTGTTAGCAATCGGCTCCCATTGCTTCCCTTGGCGGCAGGCACCTTCGCAAGGGGCAAAACACACTCGACCTAAAATTCCCGGGAATGGCATGGATTGCTTTATCGTTGCTAATGCCTCGGCGAATTTACCTTCGCCGATAAGTCGGACATAGCGGGGAATATCAATACCAGCAGGACAAGCCTCGCCGCATCTGACTGGGAGGCGTTCTGGTGGTTTGGGCTCATAGGGCGTAGGTTTGAGAAGTTCAGCCTCAGGACTTTCCTTGGAGCGGAGAAATCTCTTTTGGAAATCAAGAGCTATGTCACTTATCTGGACATTAAAGAGCTCCTGTATCTCATTCTCAATCAGGGCAGCGCAAAGGTACATACTGGATATGCTGGGTATAGTATCGTCTTTGGCTATTTTGACTCTAATATGTTTTAAAGGCTCCGCGCTTTCCTGAGGTGCGAAGTGGTAAATAATTTCAAATTTATCTCCCAGGTCAAGACATGTTGCAGTGCCGAACCTGGCTTTTTCAGCCAGCAGCTTCTCCACTGCTGAAATTAAGTCAGCTTTCTCTATTAATATTTCATTTTCCATATGCTTTAAGCTTCCCTAGTGCCAATACTACTGCATCAATTATAGCTTCAGGTCTGGCAGCGCAACCGGGGACATAAACATCTACGGGTATGACTTTATCTATGCCACCCAGAACATTGGGGCAGTTATGAAATACGCCGCCGGTGCAGCCACAGGTTCCCACCACTATTACCCCCTTAGGGTCGGGCATCTGCTCGTAGAGATTGCGCAGCACTCGATAATTGCGGTGGTTTGCCGGACCCGTGACCAGAAGCACATCAGCGTGCTTGGGGTTACCCATATTGACAATGCCAAATCTTTCTATATCGTAAAGGGGAGTAAGGGCGGCAAGTATCTCGATATCACAGCCATTGCAGCTACCGCAATCAAAGTGCAGCAGCCAGGGTGATTTCATTCGTGATGTACTTAAAATTCCCATTTTTTTACATCCATCCTAAGTTAATGAATAATATATTTAAAGCTACCAGAGTTATACCTGCGCCCCAGGCAAATTTCAGCATCCAGGACCAGGTGAGACGAGTAGTCACATTATCTACAATTAGCATGATAAACCAGCTTCCTAAAGCTATTATGATGGATAGCCACCATAGACTACCTACCACCCAGAAAAGCCCCAGGATAGATAGGAGTAAGACCATCTCGTACCAATGCCCTATCTCTATCAGGGCCAGGTAAGGGCCTGAGTATTCTGTAAGCACCCCGCTAACTAGCTCCTGATGGGCGTGCTCCGAACCGGAGATGTCAAAAGGAGATTTTCTCATCACTATAGCCAAAACAATAAGCAGAGCAATAAAAGTTATCCATAAGTTAGGAAAGAGTGGTTGTCCATACTCAAATATATTAGCAATAGGGAAGCCCCCAGTTTTTAAGGCTATAGGTATTGCCGCCAGAAGTAAAATCGGCTCATAAGCCAGAAACTGTAACAGTTCTCGGTGACCTCCGAGCTGGCTATAAGGCGACTTTACGCTTAAAGCTCCGATGGGAAGGCAAAGGCTGCCAAAAAACAGGATAAAGAGCACTACCAGCAAATCCTGCCTTAGGGCGAAAAATACTACAGCAGTGACGATTAAGGCAAGAAAGGCGTAGGCGAAAACAAGCTGAGCCCCACCGGCAACCATAGGTTTCTTGCCCAAAAGCTTAATGACATCGTAGAAGGGCTGTATTATCGGTGGCCCAATCCTTCCTTGCATATGGGCAGTCAACTTGCGGTCAATGCCCCTGAGCAACCCCCCTATTAAGGGGGCCACTATAACCGCAATTGCAGCACTTCCAATTAACCAACCTGTGCTCATATCACCACCAAAACGAATAAAATAACAAGTAAAACAATACCTATAGGCACGACAAACCTATTGAGATTGCCTTCTCCCAACATATTTTCGATATAGAATCCGCCAGTCTTAAGCTGTGTCCTTTCGTCAGCTACAGCAACAAATTCATCTGTTCCTATTTCCACATTCTCCCCACACATGTAAGCAGCACGGCTTTCCTCTGGCTTTGCCCTGGTGGCAAGGGAAGGAATCAAAAGAGCCAGAGCGATTATTATGAAAATTGGCCAAGCGGCAAAAATACCTATGGAGGATTTCAAGAACCAGGCGCTGGTAGTAAAAGCTGAAGCTGCATTGTAGCCTGCTTCGGTTAAGCTTGGTGCTATGACACCATTATATACCGGAGCAATTAATATGCTAAATACCACGGCACAGCCAATTAATATCAACAAGATGCCATGATAAAGGGGAATGAGAGGCTCCCTCTTGGCTCTTCCCGGCACAGGACTGCGGCATAAGAAGCGACCTATCCACTTGGCCCAAAAAACGGTAGTGGCTCCTGAGCCAAGCATGAGCAGTACGAGCACAAGAGTTGACCATACGCCAATGCCAGTAGCTGCCTCCATAGCTCCCCACTTGGTTATGAGGATACCAAAGGGAGCTACCAGCATGGAAAACATTGCGGCGATGGTTATGCCGGTCAAAACGGGCAACTTCGTAGCTGTTCCCTCCATATCCTCTATATTCCGGCTCCATATATGATGCTCGATGGCGCCAGCGCATAAAAAGAGAAGTCCCTTGGATATAGCGTGAAAGATTAGGAGCATAATGCCAACAGCTATGGCTAGCGAGGTATTTATACCAGCGCAAAGTATGATGAGACCTAAATTGCCAATCGTGGAGTAAGCCAGAACCTTTTTACCTTCACTCTGGCTTATAGCCAGTATAGCGGTAATAAGGAAAACTGCGCCGCCATAGATGGCTATAAGTGTGGAAAGATGAGTGCCCTGAAATGCGGGAGCAAGCCGCAGCACAAGATAGACTCCGGCGTTAACCATAGTGCTGGAATGAAGTAAGGCGGAAACTGGTGTGGGGGCAACCATAGCTCCGAGTAACCAACTCTGAAAAGGAACCTGCGCTGCCTTGGTCAAACCAGCCAGACATAGTAGGGCAATAGGCAGAAGAAGAACAGGAGCACCACTCTCAATGACAGCCGCCAGAGAAATAGTGTTAAGCGGGCTATTCCAGAGGAATATGATAGCCAGACTAAAGCCAACGCTGCCAATGAGACACATCCATAAGGCACGAAAGGCATTGGTTATGGCAATAGGAGTTGCATCATGACGAATCAAAGCGTAGCAGGCCAGTGTGGTCACTTCCCAGAAGAATGCCAGCCAGATTAAGTTGTTGGCGAAGACCAAACCGTTCATAGCTCCAAGGAAGATAAGCATAAAGAAGAAGAACCTGGGCTGAGTTGTCTCCTTAAGCTCGCCCAGGTGCACACGATGCTCTTCATGGTCTTTCATGTATCTTATGGCGTAAACGGCGATAAGCGAGCCTATAATAGAAACGATAAGGCACATGATCACAGATAGATGGTCAATATAAAGGGTGGGGACAACCTCCAATGGCGTATGTGGTGCTTGGGAGAACTCAAAAATTGCCAGGGGAATACCTGCGGCCAAGGTTAGAGCTATGGTGAGGACATTGTGGCGAGATATACCCCTTTGAGCAAAGTCCTTGATGGCCACAAAGAGAAAATATGCTAGTATGACATAACTAAGAACTAAGATGATCCAATCCCCAGCAGGACCAGGTGAATGCTCTATGGGAAAGGAACCTTGCCGTAAATAAAGGATGGAGCTTATTATGAGAACCACGGCAGTGAGAAAAACAATACTGCCTCTGGCTTTATGATTTTTAATCCCCAGACAAATGAAGCCAGCGATGATAGGGAAAAAGATAGATAGCCCCAGCAAGCTATCTATCACTGCATTTCTCCTTGGAGCATCATAAACTGGTCAATTCTAATGAGGTGAAGCATTATAAACTGGTCAATTCTAATGAGGTGAAGCATTATAAACTGGTCAATTATAATGAGGTGCTGAAAAAAAAGCAAGAGGTTTACGCCAAATTTTTAAATTTTTTACCAAAGTTTGGCAGATGGCTCGATTACCACCCAGCCTGATTTATGCCCAGTTTCTTGTCCCTGTCTATCCAGATCGAGGTAAGGATGCGCTCTAAGGGGAGTAGAACCAGAGGATGGCACTGCTCTAGGCACTAGTCAGATGGCAGATGCCGTGATAGAAGGCTCATCTGTAGGCATTATCTAAGGGCAAGATTCCTTCTCTATCCCTCTTAGCCTAGCCATTTTCACCTCCCAGGGTGATTTCGTTTACTACCTAACCATAATACGATTAGTAAGCTTTTTATAGCTGAGGCGGGATTATAAGCGCTATTTCAGAGCGAGTACATTTTCTTGACAATGCAGCCGATACAGTGTAAAACATTTTTACAATGGGTACCTTGGAGATTCAACAAACACAATCCCAGCAAACTCGGCAAGAGTTCAAACTAATTGCCCGACTACAACAGGCCAGTTTATTAGAAATGCCTGAAGAGGAATTTAACAAGCTCATCAGTGAGGCAGAAAATAGTCCTCTGTTCAAAAGGTTATCCCAAAAAGAGAAAATAATTCGCTATCAGAGATACCCTAAAACCGATATTTGTTCCAGTTTTTATCAACTCAACGAAGAGATTGCAGCCGATACAGGCACTCTCGACGTCGAATCCCTTTTGCTGGATAAAGAAGACCTCGTTCGTCAAATACAAAAATTGGGTCTGGAAGATTTTAAGCGATATTTCTTATATCCTGAACCGGAACTGAGCTCAGAAGAGATCGCTCGAGAATGCAATTTGGAGGTTTCAGAGATTCAGAGAATAAATAGCCTTATCAATGAATTGTCCATTTTGAGCGAGTTTTATAACCCCTCCGCTCTTAGCCCAGAACATGGAATTTACTACTCCAAGGTCGCTTCGGTGGAAAGGGGGCCAGAGGGATTTGTCATTGGCTATGTCTCGCCTTCCTTCGCTCGGGGAAGATATTCAATTGAGTATGGAAGGTTTGAGGAATTGAGAGGGAACGGAGCTTTCACTGGGACTGAGGTGAGGGAGATAAGACAGCTATTTAGGAGGCTAGAGCTAATCAATAGCCGCAAGGACACGGTGACTCGTATATTGCAAAATATCTTGGAAAAGCAGGCGCTCTACTTCGAATCTGGTGATCTCAAGGCTCTTCTACCCTTCAGTCAAAAGGAGCTGGCCAAAAGGATCGGAATTGTTCCAAGCTCAATTAGCCGCACCATCAGCGGGAAAAGCCTTGACACACCCTGGGGCGAAGAGAAAGCCCTTAAGGATTTCTTCCCTCGACCGAGAAGCTTTAAAAAGGAACTGGTCAGACGCCTCCTTGAAGCCGAGAAGAAAGCCCTCTCCGATGAAGTAATTAAGGCTAAACTTGAGCAGAAATTTAGTGTCTCTATTTCCCGTCGCTCGGTGGCAAGTCTGAGGAAGGAGTTGAAAATACTTCCAGCTTGGAAGAGAAAACGAGCTTCAATTCAGCAGAGGAAACTATGACCAACGATCCCACTCCAAGGAGCACATGGCAGCGCTGGAAAGATAGCGTTGCAATAAAAATCACTGAATGGTTACCAGAGAGCCAGGTGTCTAGAGGTGTGCGAAGCCCTCATTTCTGGATAATCGCTGCTCTAATGGCAGTTCTGACGCTCGTTTACTATGCGGGACACACTCCCTTAGCCGGTTTCGGAGGCTTCTTGACCATAACTTATCCTCACGATCTACATCGGGCTTTATTTTTGTTTCCCATGATCTACGCCGCTGTGACTTTCAGGGCATGGGGGGCCTTAAGTGCTTCATTTGTTCTCCTGTGTATTGTGTTGCCACGTGCCTTCTTCTATTCGCCATACGCCGACCCGCTGGCCAGGTCACTCCTCTCTGCCCTGCTCATAATTTTCGTCGGCTTTTTGATTGCGATTCTGGCCAATCGAGTTGAAAAAGAAGAAAAGGCCCGTGCCGAGCTGAATATAGCTCACCAAGAGCTTACCACCTATGTTCAGCGTCTAAAAGAAAACGAGGAGCAACTCATCCAGGCTGAGAAGCTGACCTCTCTGGGTCAGATGGCTGCCTCCATCGCCCACGAGCTCAATAATCCCCTGGCTGGCGTCCTGGTCTACACCAAGTTGCTGTCAAAGAAGGTAGCCGGTGACACTTTCATGAAAGAGGAAGCTCTGGGTTACCTTTCGAAGATGGAATCAGAGGTAAGCCGTAGCTCGAGGATAATCCGAAACCTCCTGGATTTTGCTCGGCAAACGGAGCCAATGTTGAGGCTGGTAGATATTAACCAGCTTTTGGAGCAAGCCTTGTCCTTGGTAGGCCATCAAGCCCAACTTCAAAACATTGAGATTATAAGAGAGCTTAGCCCTTCCTTAACCAAGGTTATGGCCGATTTCGATCAGCTTCAGCAAGTATTCACCAATCTCACCCTGAATGCTATCCAGGCAATGCCTGATGGGGGTAGACTGACCCTTCGCACCTCGGTGGTGGATAGTGAGATCAGCGTCGATGTTCAGGATACTGGCTGCGGCATCCCCAAAGAGAATCTCTCTAAGCTTTTCACCCCCTTCTTTACCACCAAGGAAAAGGGCAAGGGTGTGGGCTTGGGATTGGCTGTAGTCCATGGGATTATCGAAAGGCACAAAGGAAGAGTCAAAGTGCAAAGTGAGGTGGGGAAGGGAACCACCTTCAGTGTCTACTTGGCAGTTCACAATGATGAAAAAGGTTAAAATACTTGTCGTTGATGATGAGGCTATAGTCCGCGAATCACTGCACGATTGGCTGACTGATAGTGGTTATCAGGTGTTCACTGCGGAAAATGGACCTAAGGCCTTAGAGATTATTGAGAGCGAGAGACTGGGAATTGTCATCGCCGATCTGGTGATGCCAGGGGTGGATGGGATCGAGTTGATGAAGAGGGCTAAAGAGAATCAACCCAACATCGAGGTGATCATCATCACGGCCTATGGCAGCATCCCCACCGCCATCGCTGCCATGAAAGAAGGGGCTTACGATTACATTGAGAAGCCCTTTTGCCCTGAGAGGGCTGAATTATTGGTCAAGAAATTAGCCGAACATCAGGAACTAGTTGAGGAAAACCTTTCCCTGCGTCAAAGATTGGAAGACCATTACCGCTTTGAGAATATCATCGCCAAAAGCTCTAAGATGCAGCGGGTGATCGAGGTAATAAAGATCGTGGCTAAGAGCAACGCCACCGTATTGATTACAGGTGAGAGCGGCACAGGGAAAGAGTTGGTGGCACGTGCCATTCACTCTCAGAGCCACCGTCAGGGCAAGCCCTTCGTTGCCGTCAGTTGCGCTGCCTTGCCTGAAAGCCTCTTAGAAAGTGAGCTATTTGGCCATGAGAAAGGCTCCTTCACTGGAGCCTACGCCCAAAAGAAGGGGAAATTTGAGTTCGCTAACAGAGGGACACTCTTCTTGGATGAGGTCGGCGAGATGAGTGCTAATATCCAAGTTCACTTATTAAGGGTCTTGGAGGAGAAGGAATTTACCCGTGTCGGTGGCAATGAGCCGATCAAGGTTGACGTAAGGGTTATCTCAACGACCAATAAAGACCTAAAAAGGGCAATAGCAACTGGGGAATTCCGGGAAGACCTTTATTATCGGCTCAATGTGGTTACCATCGAATTGCCTCCTTTGAGGGAAAGAAAGGAGGATGTCCCTCTATTGGCTCAGCATTTCTTAAACAAGTTCGCCTTGGAGAATCAGAAAGAGATCACTGGTTTCTCCCCTGAGGCAACGGAGTTTCTGCTGGGTTATGACTGGCCGGGAAATGTCCGTGAGCTGGAAAACGCTATTGAAAGGGCTGTCATCCTGGCCAAGGATAGTCTTATCACTGTTGCTGATCTACCTCAGGAAAATATATCGCTGGCTCGTTCAGCTCCAATAGGGAAAAAGCTTAAAGAAGCGGAGAAAAACCACATCTTAAATGTCCTCAGCGAAACTGGCGGGAATTATAGCGAGGCAGCTAGGATCTTGGGAATTACCAGAATGACACTTTACAATAAATCGAGGGAGTATGGTTTAAGGGTAAAGAAAATAGACAGTGCTTGACTAATTTTTTTACATATGGCAGAAATACAATAAATTCTTAGCTCTTCCCTGGCAATAAAAAGCTACCCTAAATTTTCTGGGTAGCTTTTTATTTTGGCAACAAAATTGCATCTTAATAAAGTGGAAAGGTTTAAAAAAGAAAAAATGAGTTGGCAAAAAAATTGCGACATCAAAGGGTGAAAGGAGGTGAAAACATGAAACCGTTATTAATCGTTGAGGATGAGACTATCATGCGGGAGTCGCTCAGGGACTGGCTCAGGGATGAGGGCTACGAGGTGGAAACTGCCGAGGAAGGTGAGGAGGCACTGCAAAGGATCGGCAAAAGGGAATTTGGTGTTGTGATTCTGGATCTAAGGCTGCCAGGAAGGAATGGGCTGGAGGTATTAAGGGAGGCCACGGCGCAAAGCCCAAAGCTTAAGGGGATCATCATCACCGCTTATCCCTCAGTGGAGACAGCAGTGGAGGCAATGAAAATGGGGGCAGTGGATTACATGGTTAAGCCCTTTACCCCCGATGCCCTGGAGAAAGCGATCCAAGAGGTTCTTGGCCCTGTCCAAGCGGAGATAAAACCTGAGGAGGCGAAGGTTGAGGCAGCCGTAGCCGAAGCTCCAATAGTTGAGGAAATCATACCCATAACCGAGGAAGAAATCCCCATCCACTTCGAGCAAGGCAAGACTTGCTTCAAGACAGGTCGCTATGAGGAGGCAGTGAAAGAATTCCAGTCCATTCTCCATATTGCCCCGGGCCACATGGAAACCCGAGTTTGGATCCGAAGAGCGAAGGAAGGACTGGAGAGGCCAAGAATCGAGGTACCCGAAGCTGAGGCTGCTATTGAGGAGGCAGTAAAGCCCAAGGAGTGTGTCTGGTCAAAGATGGGAATGGTCTCTCGTAGGATCTGCACCGGGAATTACGAATGCCTGACCTGCGAGTTTGACCAGCAAATGCAGGAAAAGATGGCCAGTGGTGAAGCCCCTGAAATTGGCGAGGCACTGGCGAGATTTAGGGGACTTTCCGGTAGCCAAAGGCTTTTTTGCCGCTACGCCCTCAAGGGCGATGTCTCCTACCGGCTTTGCACCCATCTCTTCCAGTGTTCCACCTGTGAGTTTGGTCAAATGATGGAGGATGTTCTGGAGCGAAAGCTAACCAAGCTGGCAGCTCGTCGGGAGGCCCTGGGCAAAAAAGTAACAAAAGTTTAGAGCGTAGCCAAGCTACCTGCAATTGTGGAAAAAGCGTTGCTCAAAACTGATGTCAATAGGTTATACTTGTTCACATGATTGGCGGCGCTTTAACTTCCTTCTTTGTCATTACAGACCGAAGGCGTGGCAATATCAGCGAAGAAAAATTCTTGGGGATTGCGGAGCTTGTTCCGAGTAAAACGAGGAATCTCACTCCTCGCAATGACACAACGGATTGGCAGAGCTTGTGTAAACTCAAGATGCAAGGTGACCCATTAGTGGATAGTGTTCATATCATAGCTAACGTCAATTTTTAATTGAGGATGAGGGCAAGCAAATGCCCTCGCTACACTTGCTCGATTCACGTGCTGGAAGTAAAATTAATCAATAGTGCTGAAGAAAGTAAGTCAACGAAAGATTGTTATCCTTCCAGCGTTTACGCTTTGGTGATAAATCTACCGCCAAGACTATCTCTTGCGTCAGATTGGTTTGATAGATAGCTTGAAGATGCTGAGACTGTCAGGAAGAAAATGTAAGAATGCCAGTATTATGAGAATTGAACTCAAGGATATAGGTTGGGAGTTAGAGCTTTCACCGGGGATAGAGGGAAAGTGGCTGAACTCAAAAGAGTAGTGATCGAAAAAATAATGACAACAGAATAACGGCATTTTTGAAATGGCTAGAATAAGAACTATAGAGTTGGCCCGCATTAGCGTTCGTGGTATTGTCCAGGGAGTTGGTTTCAGACCATTTGTCTATAGATTGGCTGTTAAGCATAATCTGAAGGGCTACGTGTATAACACCTCTGAGGATGTCAAAATTGAGGTGGAGGGAGAACTAGAGGCTATCAAGCAGTTTCAATTGGAGCTTGAAATAGAAGCTCCCCCTTTAGCTCGCATTGAGGACATAGCTATTACCCACCGTCCACCAGTTGGCTATAAGAACTTCGAAATCCGCCATAGCGTTGCTGAGGAGGGAAAATACCAGCTTATCTCCCCGGATATTGCTACCTGTCAAGCTTGTCTCAGTGAATTGTTAAATCCCTCCGATAGGCGCTATCGTTATCCCTTTACCAACTGCACCAACTGCGGCCCACGCTTTACCATAATCGAGGATATACCCTATGATCGCCCAAAAACCACCATGCGCTATTTCCAAATGTGCTCTGAATGCCAGGCGGAATATGAGAACCCGCTGGATCGCCGCTTCCATGCCCAGCCAAATGCTTGCCCCAAATGTGGCCCGAAGGTTGAGCTGGTTGATAATCAAGGCAAGCGAGTAGCGGAATCGGACGCCTTAGCCAGTGCTAGTCAGTTCCTGAAAAGGGGGAAAATCGTTGCCGTTAAAGGCTTGGGTGGATTTCTTTTAGCTTGTGATGCCAGCAATGAAGCGGCAGTTAAGACTCTGCGTGAAAGAAAAAGACGACCCTCTAAACCTTTCGCCATAATGGTGAACAACGTGAACGAAATAAAAAAACATTGCTACGTCTCACCGGAAGAAGAGGAACTGCTTACCTGTCCTCAAAGCCCTATCGTGCTTATGAAGTGGAAAGCCGGTTCATCTGTATCTCGAGAGGTAGCTCCAAATCTGGAATATTTAGGTGTCATGCTGCCTTATACACCACTACACCATATCCTGCTGAAAGATACTGAGCTACCCTTAGTAATGACCAGCGGCAATCTCAGCGAAGAGCCCATCGCCAAAGATAATAATGAAGCATTAAAAAGACTTTCAGGAATTGCCGATTACTTTCTGATTCACAATCGGGATATCTATTCTCGCTATGATGACAGTGTAGCCATAGTGAAAAGGGGAACAAGTCAGCTTGTAAGGCGAGCACGCAGCTATGCTCCCTATCCTATTCATCTCACATTCAAATGCCGGCAAGTTTTGGCCTGCGGTGCTGAAATGAAAAACACCTTCTGTTTGACAAGGGATAACTATGCCTTTCTAAGTCAGCATATTGGTGATATGGAAAATATGGAAACACTAGAGCATTTTGACAATACTATTTCTTTGTATAAGAAGCTATTTCGCAGCGAGCCTGAAATTATCGCCTATGACCTCCACCCTGACTATCTTTCCACCAAGTATGCTCAAGAGCTAAGCAAGTCTAGTAATATCAAGCTTATCCCTGTGCAACATCATCATGCCCACATTGCCAGCTGCATGGCTGACAATAAGCTTGAGGCATCAGTCATTGGCGTTGCCTTTGATGGTACAGGGATGGGTAGTGATGGGCATATCTGGGGAGGGGAATTTTTGGTAGCTGATTATTGTAGCTTTGATAGAGTAGGACATCTAGAATATTTACCTCTGCCCGGTGGGGATGCAGCTATAAAAAAACCATACCGCACCGCCGTTGGCTATGTCCTTAGTTTGCTAGGAAAGGATACCTTGAAGGCTATCATTGCAAGCGGGGCAAAGCATCCTCCAGTAGCATTTATCGGAGAGGTTAGTGAAATTGAAATAGGAATTATCAAACGCCAAATAGAGAGTGGGCTGAACTCACCACTGACTTCAAGCATGGGGCGTCTGTTTGATGCTGTATCAGCCCTGATGAACATAAGAGGCGAGATAGATTATGAAGGGCAAGCGGCTGTAGAATTAGAAATGGCTGCGTATGCTTGCCATTGCGAGGAGCATAGCGACGAAGCAATCTCCGATGATAAGGAATGCTATCCGTACCGTATAAGCGTAGATGAAGGGATAAGAATTGTGCAGCTGAGAGATCTGCTCTCAGCGATAATTGAAGACTTAGAGCAAGGCATTTCTTCAGGAAGGATATCAGTTAGATTTCATAACACTATAGCCAGAATGACAGATGAAATGTGCCGATTGATAGCTGACGAAACTGGTATTAATCAAGTAGCCTTAAGTGGCGGTGTATTTCAGAATCGCTTATTGCTGAGGAAAACGATTAAGTTACTGGAAAATAGCGGCTTCCAGGTGTTTACCCACAGGCAAGTTCCATGCAATGATGGGGGTATCTCCCTGGGACAAGCGGTTGTCGCCAATTTCGCTAAATAGTTACCCATCCATGAAAATCTCCAAAAAATCAAGTACACTTGGTTGTTGGAATTGTCAGAGGAGTTGGGCTAAAATACTATACAATGTGTTTAGCGGTTCCAGTTAAAGTTGTCTCCATAGAAGGTGATGAGGCAGAAACGGAGATAGGGGGCGTGAGACGTCGAGTTAGCGTTGCTCTTACTCCAGAGGTAAAGGTAGGTGATTATGTGCTGCTTCACACGGGCTATGCCATAGGTGTGGTGGATGAGGTTGAAGCTAAGGAGACCTTAAAGCTTTTCGAAGAGATAATAAAACTGAGTGAAGTTCATTGACGAGTATCAAAATAGCGAGCTGGCTAAGAAACTAGCACAGAGAATCGCTGGCCTTTCTGTTAGGTCAATCAGGTTAATGGAATTCTGTGGTGGACATACCCATGCCATAATGAGGTATGGCATTCGCCAGCTATTACCAGAAACAATTGAAATGAAGTCAGGGCCAGGCTGCCCCGTGTGCGTAACAGCGATTGGCGATCTGGATAAAGCTATTGCCTTAGCTCATTCGCCGGGGGTTATCATTACTACCTTTGGAGATATGATGAGAGTTCCTGGCAGCTATTCTAGTTTACAGCAAGCAAGGGCTGAGGGAGCAAATATGCGAATTGTCTATTCTACTATGGATGCTTTAGAGATAGCTAAAGCCAGCCCTGAGAAGTCAGTCATCTTTATTGGCATTGGCTTTGAGACCACGGCACCAACCATAGCTGCTTCCATAGTTAAGGCAGAAAGGGAGGGGATAGAAAACTTCTATGTCCTTTCCTTCCTCAAGTTAACCCCACCAGTGATAAAAGCTTTGCTGGGATTAGGTGAGGTCAAGCTTGATGGTATTATTGGTCCGGGACATGTCTGCGTTATAACTGGCTCTCATCCTTATGAGTTCATTCCTGAGAAATATGGAGTGGCCTATGTTATCTCGGGCTTCGAACCCCTGGATATTTTGTTGGGCATAAATAAGCTGGTGGAGCAGCTTGAAACTGGTAGGCCAAAAGTAGAGATAGCCTATCGCCGTGGAGTAAAGCCTGAAGGGAATAGGAAAGCCTTAGAATTGATGAACCAGGTCTTCGAAATTGATAGCGCCGACTGGCGTGGAATCGGCATTGTACCTCAAAGCGGCTTAAAGATTAGCAAGGAATACCAGCATTTTGATGCTAATGATGCTTTTTCAGGATTGCTTCGTTCTGCTTGCAATGACAGACCTGCCAGGGAACCGAAAGGATGTCGTTGTGGAGATGTAGTCCGGGGCGCAGCTACGCCACCTGAATGCAAGCTGTTTAGAACAGCTTGTACTCCGGAAAAACCTGTAGGTCCCTGCATGGTCTCCAGTGAAGGAGCTTGTAGTGCTTATTATCAATATGGATTCCTCTAAGAATTTGCCGAATTCCTGGAGTAAAGCATGAAACAGGCTATGAATGATACCATTCTTCTGGCCCACGGCAGCGGTGGCAAATTGAGCCATGCCTTAGTGGAGAAGAAATTCCTTCCTTTGCTGACTAATCCTTTGTTAGACAAGTTAGATGATTCAGCTGTTTTTGAAGCCAGTGGACGCCTTTCTTTCACCACTGATAGCTATGTAGTCGATCCCATCTTCTTCCCCGGTGGAGATATAGGCAAGTTGGCTGTTTGTGGCACGGTTAACGATTTATCTATGAGCGGAGCTAAGCCTCTGTATTTGAGTCTATCCGTAATCATAGAGGAGGGCCTCCTCGTAGCTGACCTTGAACGCCTAGTCCAGTCAATAAAAGCAGCCGCTGATGAGGCACAGGTAGATATAATCACCGGGGATACCAAGGTAGTAAACCAAGGGCAGGCCGATAAACTATTTATCAATACTTCAGGGATAGGCATTATTCCTGCTGGAATTGATATTTCAGGAGCCAACGCTAAAGCTGGCGACAGGGTCATTTTGAGCGGCACCATTGGCGACCATGGCATAGCTATAATGAGCCAACGTGAGGGGCTTAGGTTCGAGACACTCCTGGAGAGCGATTGTGCTCCATTGAACAAATTGGTGGCTCAAATGGTGGAGGTCTGCCCAAATACTCACTGCCTCCGTGACCCTACCAGGGGTGGATTGGCTACTACTCTGAATGAATTTGCTCAACAATCTAATGTGGGTATTGTAATAGAGGAGGATAAGATACCAGTAAAAGAAGGGGTTAGAGCTGCCTGTGAGCTTTTAGGCTTCGACCCTATTCATGTCGCCAATGAGGGTAAACTGGTAGCTATAGTCGAGTCGGGTGATGCTGACGAAGTTCTGGCTCAAATGAAGCAGAACTGCTATGGAAGAGATGCAGCTATCATTGGTAAGGTAACTAGTGATTATCCTGGGAAGGTAATTATGAAAACAAGGCTAGGCCCTTCCCGAATTATTGATATGCTTTCTGGGGAGCTCTTACCACGGATATGCTAGGTAAGCCTAAAATAGTTGTCTTGGGTGCGGGGAATTTGCTCCTTCAAGATGAAGGTGTTGGAGTTCATTTCAATAATGTTAGTACTTTAGCGTCTTCTCCGCCGGAACATGGAGAGGAGCCACAGCATCCCGAACACGCCAAAGAATGGTGCTATACCAATTCCAGTGCTGCCGCCGCCACTTGGGGTTATAACAGTGGGAGATTTAGCTGGTGGCTCCATTTTGGTTATAGCTTCATCCGCAACTTCATAGGCCATTAATTCAGCACCGATGTATCTTTCCGGCATCCAGCCTAACGGATTGTTCCTGCCAGTAGCCTCAAGCCAGACCCAGCCTGATTCGCCGTTAATGGATAAAATTCGGTTAGTCTTGTCGTATTCTGGTAAATATACCAGCGTCGCCGCGTGTCCTGGTGCCAGTACTATCGCTGAACGAAAACCTGCCCCTTTATACATTGCAGCAAGCAGTATGGCATAGTCCTCGCAGTCACCATAGGCAATTCCTTCATTGTCAATGGAAGTTGCTAATTCGTCAGCATTCTGGGCAAATTCTTCATAACCAAACTGGTCTTCATCCGGGGTATATCTGACCTTATTGCGGGCGAAGATGAAGATTT
>Ga0209979_1000389_pt1 | contig 62178 bp, 46 predicted proteins | sample AnhtaG_FD_183114 | JGI IMG/M metagenome (GOLD analysis project Ga0209979, IMG submission 183114) | Deep subsurface microbial communities from Anholt, Denmark to uncover new lineages of life (NeLLi) - Anholt_01485 metaG (SPAdes) (version 2) | ecosystem: Environmental > Aquatic > Marine > Oceanic...
TCATCCTCACGGTGAGCAGGTGGTCTACCCCACTTTAGTTAGGATGGCTCAGGATTTCAATATGAGGTATCCTTTAATAGATGGGCAGGGTAATTTTGGCTCCATGGATGGGGATGCTCCAGCCGCTATGAGATATACAGAGGCAAGGCTTATTCCCCTTGCTATGGAGATGCTTTCCGACTTAGACAAGGGTACGGTTGATTTTGTGCCCAATTATGATGGGACCATAGAAGAACCCACAGTTCTGCCTTCCAAGTTTCCCAACTTATTTTGCAATGGTTCCTCCGGGATTGCAGTGGGTATGGCTACCAATATCCCACCCCATAATCTTTCTGAAGGGGTGGATAGTTTAGTAGCTTTAATCGAGGAGCCAGAGTTAGAGGAGGAAAAGCTATTAGAATATATCCAGGGGCCAGATTTCCCCACTGGTGGTATAATCTACGGCAGAAGCGGGATAAGGGAATACTTTAAAAGCGGAAGAGGTCGTTTAGTTTTAAGGGCCAGAGCAAGTATCGAAAGGCAAAAATCCGGAAAAGAGAGTATCATCGTAACCGAGATACCTTATCAGACAAGTAAATCCAACCTTTTAGAGAAGATCGCAGATTTGGTCAATAATAAGGTTATAGAAGGGATCTCAGATCTAAGGGATGAGTCGGACCGGGAAGGGATGAGGATAGTGATCGAGCTGAGAAAGGAAGCCCCGGCTGAGATAATCTTGAACCAGCTCTTTAGTCTAACCCAGATGCAGTCCACATTCGGGGTGATAATGTTAGCCCTGGTGCAGGGGGTGCCTAAGGTTTTAAATCTAAAGGAGCTTCTGGGTTTATTTATCCAGCACCGGCATACAGTTATAACCCGCAGGACAAAATATGAGCTCACCCAGGCAGAAAAGAAGGCTCATATCTTAGAAGGTTTAAAGATCGCCTTGGAGAATATCGATGCGGTTATCAAACTGATAAAATCCTCCAAAGACCCATCTGAAGCTAAAGAGGGTTTGATGAAGAAGTTTGGGATGACGGAGATTCAAGCCCGGGCGATACTGGAGATGAGACTGCAGAGGCTTACCGGTTTGGAGAGAAAAAAAGTTGAAGAGGAATATTTAGGGGTGATCAAGCTGATCGCTACTTTGAAGGGGATCTTGGAAAGTAAAGCCCAGAGGATGAACATCATAAAAGAGGAGCTTTTAGCCTTAAAGAAAAACTATGGGGATCAAAGGAGGACTGAGATTAAGGAAGAGGAGGAGGAGTTCACCATAGAGGATCTGATTGCTGAAGAGGATATGGTGATCACCATCACCCATAACGGATATATTAAAAGATTAGGAATATATGCTTATAAAAGGCAGGGTCGGGGTGGAAGAGGGGTCATCGGGATCGAGACCCGGGAGGAGGATTTTGTGGAGCATCTTTTTATCGCCTCCACTCATAATTATATCCTCTTCTTCACCAATACAGGTAGATGTTACTGGCTTAAAGTTCACGAGATCCCGGTTGGGGGTAGGGTTACCAAGGGGAAATCGATTTTAAACCTCTTAGATTTAACAGAGGTGGAGAGGATCAGAGCCTTTGCCCCGGTTAAGGAGTTTGATGAAAAGCACTATGTGGTGATGGCAACCAAAAAAGGGACTATCAAAAAGACCCATCTTTCCGCCTTTTCCAATCCCAGAAGGGGTGGGATTAATGCCATAAATATTGAGGAAGGGGATGAGCTGATTGAGGCCACTATAACTGATGGAACCTGCGATATCGTCTTAGGCACTAAAGAAGGTTTGGCTATAAGGTTCCCTGAGGATAAGGTGAGAAGTATGGGAAGAACAGCTTACGGGGTTAGGGGGATATCCTTAGGGGGTAAAGACGAAGTCGTGGGGATGGTGGTGATAAAGAGGGACACATCATTACTTGTGGTAACTGAGAATGGTTTTGGTAAGAGAACCCCTATCTCCGATTACCGGGTGACCAATAGAGGAGGCAAAGGGATTATTAATATTAAGACCACTGAAAGAAACGGAAGAGTGGTGGCTATGAAAGAGGTTCTGGAAGAAGATGAGTTGATGATTATTACTGAGAAGGGGATAATTATAAGACAGCCAGTTAAAACCATAAAGGAGATAGGCAGGAATACTCAAGGAGTTAGGCTGATTAGCTTAGATAAGGAGGATAGGGTAGTGGATGTGGCTCGGGTGGTGAAGGGGGAGGAAGAGGAATAAGCTTAAAAGATTTTAAATAAGTTCGTAGCGTCCGACCTTAGCGTCGGGCGTTTTTCTATGGAAGAGGGGTAATAGATTTCTTTCCTTGACAAAAATAAATTTACTCTACCCCTCTTCTCACACAGTCTGACGTTGCCCTCAAGATGGGTAAATATTTCACCTTGTAGGCAAGGCGGGGCTACCAACTTAATTTTTGTGGGTGGTGTCAGGATTTAATCTTTACACCAGGGTTAAAATCTATATGGTGATTTTCTGATCAGTTTGACTCTTTGAGACCCAGATCGCACCTCTGGGCAACTTTTTCTCCAGCCAGCTAAAGCCTAAAGCCGCCCCAAGACCTAAAAGGGAAATAATTCCCCAGAGGAGCACAGGTTTACTACTAAACAGGTCGATCAAAACCCCACCTATTAAAGGTCCAATGGACCAGCCCAGAGCATAGGAAAACCCATAACCTCCCATATACAAGCCATGATGTTTTTCCTTGGAAAGATTAGCCGCTATTGCCATTGAGGCTGGCAGGACTATAATCTCCGATAGAGAGATAACAAGCATACAGAAGAAAAGCCACCCGAAAGAGCTTGAGAATCCAAACAAAAAATAGCCTAAGGAATATCCTATACTTCCCCAGAAAAGGACCCGGGTTAAGATTTTAGACTGGGTAAACTTAGATGCGGGGAGCTGGAACAAAATAACTATGGCACCATTAACCATGTAGAGAAAACCTAACTGGGTTTTAGAGATGCCCACATAGTCGACTGAGAAAACCGATATGGTTGAGACCAACTGTCCGATCACAATAAAAAGGAGAAGGGAGATGCTGCAGTAAAGGAGAAAAGGATGGTCAGCTTTTAGCCTGCCTAAGTCCTTAAAGGTAAATTTCTCTTTGGAAGGGTCTGGTTTAACCGACTCAGTAAGGAAGATAAATATAAGAGCTGAGGAGAGAAAGGTTAAGATACCACCAATGATGAAGAGGAGAGGATAGGAAGCAGAAGCTAAAAATCCGCCTATCATCGGACCAATAGCCCAGCCAGTATTACCCCCGATACGCAGGATACTATAAGCCTCCACCCTTTTCTCTTTGGGAACTATATCTGCGGCCATTGCATTAGCAACTGGCTGATAGAACCCGCCCAGCATCCAGTTAAGTATAACCATCAAAGACCAGAGGTAAAAACTTCCCCCTTTAAAGGCAAGTGCACTCATAAAAAGAAATATAAATCCTCTAAAGAGCTGAGCCAGCCCCATTATCTTTACTCTGCCGAGTCTATCTGAAAGGTCTCCGCCAATCAATCCTAAAAGTGCCCGGCTGATAGCCGCAACTCCGAAAAGAAATCCCACCTGAGTCATAGGGATTTTCATCTGGTTATGGAAATAGATGCTCAAATATGGGATAACCATAGCAAAACCCATGGCAGATACCATCCAGCCGGAGAATAGAATCCACAGCCGATAATCGTAGCTTTTTAGAAAAGTTGAAATTCTGGAGAAGTTGAGCTGAAGCATGTCAATCCAAAAAAGCGGGCTAAATTTCTGCTAAGATAGAAAAGACTGAAGGGTTTTGCAATTTAAATCTTTTTAATGATTGTATTTTACAGGTAGATTGTATCCTGGGAACACCAGAAGGCTTGATAAATCAAGCCACTACAAGTGCGAAATGTAGGGGTTCGATTTTATCGAACCTAAATTTGTTCTTTCATTTATTTTTGACATTTCTTTTTACTTTAGATATATTTCTCCTATAAAGGAGTTTTTATGCCGGCTAATTTGACCCCTCAATACTTAGAGGCGGAAAGGAGGTTCAAACAGGCTAAAACCACAGAGGAGAAACTTTCTGCCTTAGAGGAGATGCTTTCCACTATCCCCAAACATAAGGGGACAGAAAAACTTCAGGCAGACATAAAAAGGAGAATCTCCAAACTAAGGGGAGATGATAAGAAGAGCAAAGGTGCAAAAAGAGAAGACCATTATTTTATTAAAAAAGAGGGAGCCGGGCAGGTGGTGATAATCGGTCCGCCTAATGCAGGGAAATCTCAGCTCTTAGCCTCTTTGACTCATGCCAAGCCTGAGGTTGCGCCATATCCCTTCACCACTTTAAATCCTTTAACCGGGATGATGCCTTATGAGAATATCCAGATCCAGTTAATCGATACCCCTCCAGTCACCTTCGATTTCTTAGAGAGCGGAATCTTAGGGACTATGCGCAATTCAGATCTGGTCTGGTTAATAATCGATTTGAGCTCAGATGATCCATCTTTTGAATTAGAGATGGTAAAGAAAAAATTAGAGGAGAAAAAGGTAAAGTTACACAAAGATGAAAAAGGTATTCCTCTGGAAATCGGTGAGGTCTGCAAGAAGACTATGCTTCTGGGTAATAAAAATGACCTGAAGAATGCTCCAGAGAATTGGGAGATGGTAAAGGAATTGCATGGTTCTTCTTTTCTCTTATATTCTATTTCAGCTGAAAAAAAGCTGGGTTTAGAGGAGCTGAAAAGAGAGACCTTCAAGCATCTGGAAATTTTAAGAGTTTATACCAAAATCCCGGGAAAGCCTATTGACTATGACGACCCGGTGATCTTAAAAAAAGGGCAAAAGGTGATGGATGCGGCCTTAGCTATCCATAAAGATTTTGCCCACAATTTAAAATATGCCCGCATCTGGGGGGAGGGTAAATATGAGGGGCAGATGGTTCATCGGGAGCAGGTCTTAGAGGATGGAGATGTGATCGAATTTCATATTTAAAATTGGTCGGACAGGCCCGTTCATTCCTTGGTCGTCCTCAGGACAGACCGCATCAGGGATTGGGTAGCCCGACGACCGCTAATTTAAACTATGTGATCTTTTTAAAGGGATAAGAGGAGGCAGGGGCACGGCGCACCCCTACCGCAAAGACAAAACAATTTCAAAGGGCTTCTATATGGGAGAAGTGATAGTGGTAAATAATGAAACGAGTTATTGGTAGGACAGACATTTCCTCTGGATCCGTTTCTCGGACTTGTCTGTTCTTTTATTGTCAGACAGGAATGTCTGACCCACCATTTGAAGTGCTACAAGGATAAAATATTTTCAGGAGTATCTTTATGGGAAAAGTTGTAGTGATAAATAACGAAAGGATGGGGCAGGGGGAGGTTGAGCTAACTTCTCGTCTGATGGGGAATTTTCTTAGAACCTTGATTGACTCGGAGAATAAACCAGAATTTTTGATCTTCTATGGCTCCGGGGTAAAGTTAGTCTCAGAGGGGTCAGCTTATCTTGAGACAGTTTTTTCCTTAGAGAATTTAGGGGTGGAGATACTGTCCTGCTCCACCTACCTTAATTATTATGAGATTGCAGATAAGGTCAAAGTAGGAAGAAAGAGTAATATGCAAGAGATCGTAGAGGTGCTTTTAAAATCTAAAGAAACTATTACAATTTAATTATGTCTAAAAGAGAATATTTTGATAGGTATGCTCATAAATGGGATCAGCTTTATGATTTAGAGACTAAGGATAGATTGGAAAAACTCATCCACAGTTTTAAACTTAAGAAAGGTTCACAAGTCTTAGATTTAGGATGTGGAACCGGTATTTTATTCCCCTATATCTTGAAAGCTATCAGCAAAAAAGGCAGGCTTTTTGGGGTGGATTTTTCTAAAAAGATGCTCTTAGAGGCTAAAAGAAAAAACCAAAATAAAAATATCATTTTAATCTGCGCCCCGGCTGAGAATCTGCCATTTCTTCCTGAATCTTTCGATTATATCATCGCCTTTGCCTCCTTTCCTCACTTCGAGAGTAAAACTAAAGCCATAGGTGAGATAAGCCGGGTCTTGAAAAAAGGAGGGAAACTTTTTATTGCCCATTTTTTAGGAAGAAAAGAGTTAAAGGAGCATCACCATTTATCTAGAGATGAAGCGGTTACTAATGATACCTTACCTACTGAAAAAGCTTTGAAGAGGATGTTAAAAAATAAAGGCTTTAAAAAGATAGTCATTTTAGATGAACCCTCTTTATATATTGCCTGTGGGGAAAAATGAAAATCTCCGGTAGAAAGATCAGCCTGAGTGCTCTATTTATCTCCTTAGGTATAGTCATCCCCTTTTTCTTTCATCAGTTCGGTTTAGCTGGCAGGATTTTCTTACCTATGCATTTTCCGGTCTTTTTCGCCGGAATTTTGATGGGACCTTTGAGCGGGGCTATAGTTGGATTTTTATCTCCAGTTTTGAGCTTTTTTCTCACCGGTATGCCACCTCCCTATGCAGCCCCTCTGATGGCCTTAGAACTTCCTACCTATGGGGTATGCATAGGGTTATTTTACAGGTATATGAAAATCCCTCTTATAATAAGCCTTATACTTTCTATGCTCGCCGGAAGATGTGCCTTTGCTCTAGGAATATTTATCATCGGAGCTTTGGTTAAGCTCCCTATAAGTTTTATCTCGTTTTTAGAAGCCTCCTTTATCACCGGGCTTCCTGGCATCCTTCTGCAGTTAATCATAATTCCAGCCTTAACTACCAGGCTCAGGCGAATTTCTCCTTTCAACTCCACTCTCAATTAAGCTTTAATCTATTTTTTCCGAAAATAATAAGACAGGGGGATAGGCTTATGAAAAATATTCAGGATGAGATAAAAAAGATTGAGAGGAAAGATTGGCACCTCTGGATTCTGACTTCCGGGACCTTTTTAATCTTGGTCGCTTTTATTCTTCTTTTGATCTTCTATTCAGATCTCAGAAGTTTATATGAGGAGGAGTTATCCAATTACACCTATAATCTCCTTTTCGTCGGATTTACCGGCTTATCTTTTCTTTTCCTGGCTTATATCCTTTTCAAAGAGCAGTCCATAAAAAAGCTCCGTCAGGAATTGTTCAGAGAAAAGATTTTAACTCACTCCTTAGAAGAACGCTTTCAGGAGCTCAAAGCTTTATTTGAGGTTAGCACCTTGGTAAATTCGGAGATCGAACTTCCTTTAGTCTTAGACTTGATTTCTAAAACTGTTTTGAATTCCTTACAGGCAGATAGGTCCTCTCTTTTACTTTACGATAAGGAGAAAGGAAAACTGGTTTGTGTCTCGGCTCACGGAGCCTTAAGCCAAAAGATAAAAAATATAGAGTTGAATCCAGATGAAAGTGTGGCTGGCTGGGTTATGACCCACGGAGAGCCTCTTCTCTTAGGAGAGGAGTTGCAAAGGGAGAAGTTTAAAAACTTTGTCCCTAAAAATGAAAGGATAGTTTCCTCCTTATGTGTCCCCTTTAAGGTAAAAAAAGAATTAAAGGGGGTTTTAAATGTTTGCTCAGTTAAAGCTGAAAGGAAATTCAATGAGGTTGATTTAAAGTTAGTCTCGATATTTGCTCAGAATGCTGCAGTTTCCATTGAAAGGGCGGAGTTATATCAGGAGGTAAAAAAACAAGCTGAGGCTTTGAAGAGAATCTTAGAAGATTTGAAAAAGACTCAGGCACAGTTGATTCAATCAGAGAAGATGAGAGCCTTAGGGGATTTGGCTGGAGGAATAGCTCATGATTTTAACAATATACTGGGGATTATAACCGGCCGGGCTGAACTCCTTTTAAAACAAGCTAAAGAAGATCAGGTTACAAAAGGATTAAGGTTAATTGAGCAAGTAGCTAATGATGGGGCAGAGATAATCAGGAGATTGCAGGAGTTCACCAAGATAGGTGGGGAATCGATCTTCCTTAAAGTGGATTTGAATAAGATAATCCAGCAGGTAGTGGAGTTAACCCGGTTCAAATGGAAAGATGAAGCTTTAGTTAAGGGGATTAAGATAAACTTTAATATGGACTTGAAAGAAATAAACCCCATCGCGGGTAACCCTTCAGAGTTGAGGGAGGTCTTTATCAATTTGATCTTAAATGCGATTGAGGCTTTACCTCGGGGAGGGAATATAATCTTAAGGACCTGGATGGAAGATGGTTATATCTTTGTCTCAGTAAGGGATGATGGTATGGGTATGAGAGATGAGGTAAAATCAAAGATCTTTGAGCCTTTTTTCACTCTAAAAGGTGATAAGGGAACCGGGTTAGGTTTAACCATCGCTTATGGAATAGTTTCAAAGCACCAGGGGAGTATAACAGTTGACTCAGAACCAGGTAAAGGGACAAAATTCACTTTAAAATTTCCGCTTACAGGTATAATAAAAGAGGGGGAGAGAAAAATCTCGATTATAGATTTTCAGCCAGCTAACATTTTAGTCATCGATGATGAGAAGAATATGCGGGATATTATCTCAGAGATGTTGACTGAAGAGGGGCATTCAGTTACCTTAGCTGTGGATGGAAATCAGGGAGTAGAGTTTTTTAAAAAAGGAGATTACGATTTGGTCCTGACCAATCTATCTATGCCAGAGAAATCAGGCTGGGAGGTTACCAGGACAATCAAATCTATAAAACCTTCTGCCAAAGTGGCATTGATGACTGGCTGGGGGACTCAGATAAGAGAGGAAGAGGCAAAGAACAAAGGGGTTGACTTTCTGATCTCAAAACCTTTCAAGAAAAATCAATTGCTCTTTATAATCTCTGAGGCTATGTCCGAATTTGTCATCAAGACCCAAAATCGGGGATCTAGGGGAGGAGGGAAGAAGAATTTTTTACCTGAAAAAAGCGCTACTCTATGAAATAATAAAAATTCTACATTTTGAGGTTTGTATTTTATTGAAACACAAGATATTGTGATTTTTTTTAATAAAATAAAAATTTTTCCTTGACATCTTTTCTGTTTTGCAATAGAATAGATTTTGGAAAGATAAAAGAAGTTTTGGTGGTATCCCACCAATTTTTTATCCAGTAATTTTGCTCTTTCGAATCAAATTCTTTTGAGGGGAAGCTATCCCTTAGAACAAGGTTAAGGATATGAAGAAAGTAGAATTGATGGCTATAACTCCTCAGGCTGAAGATGTTATTGAAAAAGCCTGCCGCACATGTTATCTTTCCTTTCACCGATACAATCCTCCCTCATCCACTGAGGAATTGATCAAGAAGGTGATCAGAAAAGGGCATCATTCGGTCTTGGAACATGCTTATGCCACCTTCAGGATTAAGGGTGGCTCAAGGGTATTCACCCATGAGATGGTCCGACACCGGCTTATGTCTCCTTCTCAAGAGAGCCAGAGATATGTGGAGTATGGTAAGACCAAAGAGTTTGAATTTGTTATTCCACCTACTATTGAGAGGACCTCTTTTAAAGATAAATTTAAAAAGGTAGCTTTAGAACTTAAGGATTTCTATGAAAAGATGGTAAAAGCTGGAATCCCTAAGGAAGATGCCAGATATATCCTTCCCAATGCCACAGTATCCGAGATAGTTGTATCTGCCAATTTCCGGGAGTTAAGACATATCTTTGAGGTAAGATGTGTCCCCAGAGCCCACTGGGAGATAAGGGAGGTCTGCCTGGAGATGCTTAAGATAATGAAAAAGGAAGCTCCTATAGTTTTCTGGGATTTTATAATAGATGAGGAAAGTAAAATAGCCCACAGGGAGGAGGAGGAGATAGATGCAGGGGATGATTGACCTTGCCCAGAACTCTCTGAAAGTTCTGGAGAGGAGGTATTTAAAAAAGGATGATAATGGAAAGGTGATGGAAACTCCAGAGGAGCTTTTCTGGAGGGTAGCTTTAGCCATAGCTGAAACAGAAAAGCTTTATGGGGCAAAGGATAAAAAGATAGAGGAATTGGCCCAAAATTTCTATTCCTTTATGAGCAAATTCGAGTTCTTACCTAACTCACCCACACTGATGAATGCAGGCAGAGCCTTGGGTCAGCTCTCAGCCTGCTTTGTGCTGCCGATTGAGGACAGTATGGAGTCGATCTTCGATGCGGTGAAGAATACTGCGCTGATTCACAAAAGTGGCGGAGGAACCGGTTTTTCCTTCTCTTGTCTGCGTCCTAAGGGCTCGGTTGTGGCATCTACCTCAGGAGTAGCCTCAGGACCTATCTCCTTTATGAAGGTGATAAATGCGGCCACTGAAGCGGTCAAGCAAGGAGGCACCAGAAGAGGTGCCAATATGGGGATTTTGAGGGTGGATCACCCGGATATCTTAGAGTTTATCTCCTGTAAAGATGATTTAAAAGAGCTTAATAACTTCAACCTCTCTGTGGCGGGGACCGAGGATTTCATGGCAATGGTGGAACAGGATGATTATTATGAGCTTTTCGATCCACGCACCGGAAGACCCTACCAGAAAAACGGTCAGGTGATAAGATACAAAGCCAAGGAGATATTTGACCTGATAGTGGAGCATGCTTGGAGAAATGGAGAGCCTGGGGTTATCTTCTTAGAGCGGGTAAATGAGTCCAACCCCACTCCAGAGCTGGGGATGATCGAATCAACCAACCCCTGCGGTGAGCAGCCACTTCTACCCTATGAGAGCTGTAATTTAGGCTCAATCAATCTCTCCAAGATGGTTAAGCCAGAACAAGGGGAAATGGTAGTAGATTGGGAAAAGTTAGAAAAGACTATAAGACTTTCAGTTCACTTCTTGGATAATGTCATCGATGCCAATAAATACCCCCTTCCTCAGATTAAAAAGATAACCCTGGCTAACCGGAAGATCGGTCTGGGGGTTATGGGTTGGGCAGATCTGCTTTTGCAACTTGAGATGTCTTATGATTCAGAAGAGGCTTTAGACTTAGGGGAGAAGGTTATGGATTTTATCCAGAAAGAGTCTCATCAGTTCTCCTCAGAGTTAGCTGAGAAAAGGGGGAATTTTCCTAACTGGGAGAAGAGCATCTATTTTGATAAAAAGATCCCTCTGAGAAATGCAACTGTCACCACCATAGCTCCAGCTGGGACTATAAGTATTATTGCCGGATGCTCCTCTGGGGTTGAGCCTTTATATGCGCTCTCCTATATCCGCACAGTTATGGATCAGACCAGAATGATTGAGATTAACCCCTTCTTTGAAAAAAAGGCAAAAGATGAAGGGTTTTATAGTGAAGAGCTTATGGAAAAAATAGCTCAGATGGGGTCTATTCAGAGTTTTGCTGAGATAGCAGAGGAGATAAAAAGGGTCTATGTGACCGCTCATGATGTTTCACCCGAATGGCATGTAAGGATGCAGGCCGCCTTTCAGAAATATACGGATAATGCGGTTTCAAAGACCATAAATCTCCCTAATAAAGCCAGCGTGGAAGATGTGAGAAATGCTTATCTTTTGGCTTATAAATCTGGTTGTAAGGGGATAACTATTTATCGGGATGGCAGCAGAAAAGAGCAGGTCTTAGCCACCAGAATGGAGAGTGAGAGTGAGATAGTAGTTAAAGACCGTCCGGAGACTTTAACTGGAATAACTGAGAAGATAAAAACCGGTTATGGAAATCTCTATGTTACGATTAACAGTGTGGAGGATAAGCCTTTTGAGGTCTTTGCCCAGATCGGGAAGTCAGGGTATTCTACCATGGCAGACACAGAAGCTATCTGCAGGCTTGTCTCTCTGGCTTTACGCAGTGGAGTGGGGGTGGATAAGATCATAGAGCAATTGTTCGGAATAGGTGGTTCTTCTCCGGTCTTCGGGAATGGTGAGCTTATAATGTCAATCCCGGATGCAATTGCCAAGGTTTTGAAAAAGCATTTTGGAGATGGAAAGCCCAATTCTTTAAAGGATATGTACTTAGAGCTCTGCCCGGATTGCGGGGCTAAATTGGAATATGAAGAAGGATGTATCCTCTGTCGGGAATGTGGCTTTTCCAAATGTTAACTTTCTAAAAAAATTTAATCTTCAGATGGGATTTATTACTCCAGCAGGCAGAACCTCTTCCCTAACCTGGGAGGGAAAAACCTTCCAGGTCCAGACTGAATTTGTAGTTCGACCTAACCCAAAGGTGGTCACCTCCATCCTCTTGGAGGGGAAGCTGATCCATAAGGTAGAGAAGCTGTGGAATGGAAAGCTAAAAGAAGAAAATGTGGAGAAGATAGAGCAGTTTCTGAAAAAAGAACATCAATCCATTGCCCGGGCTTTAAAAAAGAATCCCTACGATTTTTTAGAGGGAGAAAAGGAGGAGTTTAAAAACCAGATAGAGAGACTATCTAAATTAAAAGAGATAGAAAACCCTTTCATCTTAAGGTATAATGGTTTACTCCTCTATCCAGATAAAAAAGAGGATGACTTAGTGGATAGGTTTTCCAAGGTCTTAGCCCAAGCCTTAAGGCTTGGGCAGGCCCTGACTGACTCCTCCAGGGTCGGAGAGATAAGTTCCGGCATCTTGGAGTACCCGCCGCATAGAATCATCTGGGTCTATTATAATGAAAAACTCTGGGCAGCTTTTCTAAAAAAGGATTCTCCAACAGACCAGAGCATAAAAAAAATGGGAACCCTCATCCAGGAAAGCTATGAATAAAATCCTTCAGGAGATCAAATCAGTTCAGGGTGTAACCGGGGTTTTGGTCTTAGATAAGAAGGAGGGGGTTACCTATCAGCTTACCCCGGCTTCATTTCCAAGCGAGGGGCTGAAAGAGTTAGGCTTGCGCCTTTCGCGCCTGACGAAATTAAGTTCAGCTGTTATGAGCCTGGAGCTCAGATTTGAAAACGGAATAGCCTTCTTCTACAATTTAGATCGAGGAGCAATTTTTATATTCGGCCGTCCAGGGATAAATCTACCGATCTTAGATCTGGTCTTAAAATCAGTCTTTTTATCCATTGAAAGGAAACTGGCGAAAAAGGGGGAGAAACCTCATCCCCAGGAAGAGAAGAAAAGCTCTTTCATCTTGGATAAGATCTATTTAGAGCATCTTCTTCAAGCTTTAAACCAGATCGCTAAAATCTATAAACAGAAGTTAGGCACCTATCTGGTTACCCAGAATTTGAGAAGGTCTAAGGAGGAGCTTCTCCTCAAGTTCGAACTCCTGCAGAACTTCTTTGTGGATAATAATGGGACAGTCTCTTTAATCCGGGGGAAGGAGGAGGAGGTCCCTTTTGACAGTCTGAAGGCATTTGCACTATTGATCCACCTATTTATCCATTTATGTTCCAGCTATGACCCAGAACTTTTGACCGATATTAGAGAGCTCACCAAAGGGCTGGAGGAGAAATTAGAGCAGATGGGTTTTTATGAAACCTATGAAAAACTTAATCCCGCATAAATGCGGGGGAAATAAATAAAAACCCCTTTGTCAAAAGAAGCAAAGGGGTTTTTTGGAAAGGGATGTAGGTTTGAAAAAACACTCTGTAAAGAATACAATAAAGGGTTTTTACAGCCGCCCGGGATCTTTTGCTTTCGCTCTCCCGAAGGGTCATCGCGTACGCGCAACCCCAGGGAACAACCTTCATCGCATAGCTGTTAAAGGTTTTTCAAATAATCCCTTTCCATTTCTATAATATAAACTAAATTTAAAAAAGCAAGTATTTTTTTAAAAAATTTTAATTTATTATGATTGAAGCCTTAGGGATAGATTTAATCGAGATAAAAAGGATAAAGAAAGTTAAGGAAAGATGGGGGAAAAGGTTCTTAGAGAGGGTTTACACTTCAAAGGAGTTAGAATACTGTTTAAATAAAAAGTATCCGGAAAGCTCACTTTCTGGCAGGTTTGCGGCAAAAGAGGCAGTGATGAAAGCCTTAGGCACCGGCCTTTCCTCTGGGGTAAGCTGGAAAGATATTGAGATTTTAAATGATAGAAAAGGGAAGCCAGAGGTTTTAGTTTACGGCAAAACCAAGAAACTTTTAGGTAAGAAGAAAGTTTTGATCAGTATTTCCCATACTAAAGAAGATGCTATTGCCCAGGCGATGGTGGTAGAGTAATTGCTCGGTTTATCGAGCTTTTTAGAGATAAGATCCCCTCTCCCTTGCGGGAGAGGGTTAGTCCGAATTTGTCCAGAATGGATCCATTCGGAGATCCATAGAAGGAGAGGGAAAATTAAAATACTTTCACCCTCCTCTTACCCCTCCCATTCCTTCGGATCCGTTTTAGGACAAGGAAGGGGAATAAAAAAATCTGGAGTGTAAACCTTTAGGTTTACCAGAATTAATCTGTAATTTTTTAATAGTTTTAGATAAAGCTAAAGTCTTCCGCAGGATCCTGTGGACAAGACCTTGCCGGCTTTATACTCCAGAAAAATCATAAAAACTAAGGAAAGGTTTAAAAAATGGAGCAAGAAAAAATCTTAGAAATATTTAAAAAATCAAAAGCCCTTTTAAAGGGCCATTTCCTTTTATCCTCAGGCCTGCACAGCGATATCTATTTTGAGAAGTTTCAGGTTCTGCAGTACCCTGAATATGTGGAGCTTTTATGTAAAGAATTAGCCGGGCTTTTTAAAGAAGAGAAGATCCAGGTGGTGGTCGGACCAACCACCGGCGGGATTATCATCGCCTATGAGGTGGCTAAGAATTTAAAGACTAAGTCGATTTTCGCAGAATTAGAGGGTGATTACAGGGTTTTCAAAAGGGGGTTTGATTTAAAAGAAGGCCAGAGGGTTTTGATTGTGGATGATATTATGACAACTGGCAAATCGGTGAAAGAGGTTATTGATTTGGTAAATAGTTATAAGGCTAAAATTATTGGTATTGGTGTGCTTTTAGACAGGAGCGGAGGAAAGGTCCAATTCGATTATCCCTTCAAGCCCTTGTCAACTGTAACTGCAAAAACTTTTAAGCCTGAGGAATGTCCCTTGTGTAAAGAAGGAAAATCATTAGTTAAGCCGGGAAGCAGGAAGATGGTGTGAGATTATTTTTACTTAAATTTCAGGCAAACCTAATTCCTCAAAGATCTGCTGGGTTAAAGAATCTGCCTGTTTATGGTCTAAAACTCTGTTAAAGAAAGTCTCAAAAAATTTACATTTCAACTCCTTCAAATATTTTTCGTAATTGTGAATAGCTTTATGCAAAGCAGTTTTGTTCTTGGGGATTTTTACGATAAAGTTATTAAGTTTTTGAGAATAAATAACGTATTTTGCCTCCTCTAAATTTTTTGCCTCGTATTTATAACCATCTTCAGAAATAACTTCCTGCAAACCCATAAAGAAATGCCCAAGTTTCAAAGGCTTATCGGTTATAGAGATTTCCTTTGAATCTTTAAGATAAATTGAATCGATAAATTCTTCTGGAAAGTTCTTGGGTCCATCTAGTAAAGTTTCTTCTAACACACTTTCTTTCAGCTTTTCGACATCTTTCTTATAGATTGCGTTTTTGGCATTCTTCCTCATTTTTGCCAAACTGATTCTTTCTCCTACTAATTCACATAGCCCGTCATAAATTGGCTTAAGATATTCCTTAGGATCTAACCCCAAAGCCTCTAAAACCAGCTTATCTAATTTCTGCCGGTCTTTCATCTTCACTTCTTCAAAGATAGGTTTGATAGGGCAAGTAGATAGTTTACTGAATGCTTGAATTATTTTATTTCTCAATGAAGAATTAACCACTTCATAATTAATAATAGGTAGATCAACCATGTCTGGTCCGTAGAAGGTGAGTAGTCCTTCTCCTAAAAGGGATCTTCCTAATAGTTCGACAGACAGAAAAGTTAAGGTAGAGTTTAGAATGGCAACATAAAAATTAGTCTCCCGACCTTTTTTTATCTTGCCTTCAAAAACAACATCTCCTAAAAAAATTTTTGATTTGTTTACAGGAAAGAAGAAACGTTCACCAATAAATCTATTTACCATAAAGTCACCAGGGTCACGTTCGCCAACATCATACCAGAAAGGTCTTCCCTGGACAGACGGAACTTCAGGGAAAGGCATCCCCCCTTTCTTATGTCCTCCTCTTTCCCTTGTTTTTTGCTTTTCACCCCATTTAATATATTCAAGAACTCCTTTTTTCCTTCCCCGTAAAAGTTCTTTTTTACTTTTATGACAAAGTAAAATTTTAAATTCAAGTTTCTTTGGGTCTATTAAAATTTCTTCAATCTCTTTGGGAGAGGTTGCAATTGGTGCCAAAAACTCTTTTTCAATTTCCCAATGAGCAATTTTTTCTTTAGTAAGATGGAAAAACTCATTTATACCAGTTTTTATACCAAACCTTATATCAGCGACTTTCTTTAATGGAAGAAGTTTATTTTCACTTTTTTCTAAAATTTCAAAATAGACATCTGGTGCCTTTAAAAATTGACCCCATTTTACGGTTTTACCAAAACCCTCTACTTTCTCCAATAGTTCACTTTGTTTTATCATCCTAATCCTAAAATCCTCATCTTCATAGGTAGCTATTCCTTTAAGGGTTACATAAACTTTAGCGTTAGAAAACTTTATATAATTCCGCTCCAGACCGGTTCTTTCTACTCTATTAACTATTTTATCTAAACCAAACCAACGCTCTGTAGCTTGTAACTTCATATCCCAGGGAATGAGCTCTTTTAATTTCTTCTTCAGTTTTACAAACTTAACTAAGTGATTTTCCCTTTCATTTTTATTCTTACATCTTTCTAAAATCGTTACTATGGTATTAACTGAAGTGTCTTCAAACCAGGGTTCACGGCGGGATTCTATGATTGCTATTATCTTGAAATTTTTTAGGAAAAACTTCTGAAGCTCATATCCATAGGCCACATCCAGCCAGGCATTGGAGGTTACAAATCCTAACCTTCCTCCATCTTTTACAAATCTTGCTGTATGAAGGAAAAGGTATGTGTAAATATCAGCCTGCCCAGAGATTTTGAGATTACCATTATCAAAAAGTTCCCGGTAATCATCCTTCCAGTCATTAAAAATTACATTCTCAATCTTTTTCTTATAACCTTTAATCCTTTTCTCTATTAACTCCTGTCGGATATAAGGGAAATTCCCCACCGCTCCGTCGAATTCAGACATTTTCTCATACAACATATGACCTATTTCGCCTGTAGGCTTGGGTGGTGGAAACGGAAAGGTTTGTCCTGGTTTTACCTCAAAGAAGTCTTTAGAAATAACCCTTGGAAAATTTGCATAGTCTTCTATGTTTTGTCTATAAAGATTGATAGTAGCAAGCTCTGCCGGGAAAGGAGCAACATCAATTCCCCAGAGCTGAGATAAAAGCTTTTTATGGTCCCTTTGCCCAGAAATTTTCATTTTATCGTAAGCCCGGATAAGAAAAGTTCCTGTGCCACAGGTGGGATCAAGAATTTTATCGTCTTTACTTCCAACGCAAAAAGCGTTAATTAAGTCAACTAATTCTTCCCTTGTAAAATACTGCCCTAAGCTATGTCTTTCTTCATATGGAATAAGTTTTTCAAAAACTTGGCCAATGACATCTGGAGGCATGTATGAGTAGTTAAAGCGGTTTAAGTCATTGATCAGTTTAATTAAGACTTCTATTGCTGGAGAGGGAAAGGATACTTCGTCTGTGAAGTCTTTTTCAAAAACTGATTGGTAGTCTATTTGCCTGGCTACTTCGAAAAACTCCTTGAGTTTCTCATTTGCCTTTTTTACATCAAATCCCGTAATGTCTAATTTTGGTATGTCAGTTCTAAATTTTCGAAGAGTTAGATAAAAAAGAATCTTTCCTAAAACCCTATAGACGATTTGACGAGAGATAGTATCATAGAAAGCTGGGTCTTCAAAGTTTATTATACCCTGCTTCACAGCCCAGCTAAATAATCCCTCTTTGAATGTTTTACTTTTCCCGATTTTCTCAATCAGAGATCTATGGATATAGGGAGATAAATTTTTAACTGCCTGATGGAGAAGATTTACAAAAAATGTGGTATCAACATCAATTTGATGGAGATGTCCTTCTCGATGAAGAGTAACTAAATCATCTAAAATTTCTTTTGATCTTTCTCTTAATAATATCTTTTTAGATTCAACCCATAAATCATCCAATGTAATTATTTGAGAAATAGGGAGGTAAGTTTTATGCCGGTATTGATGAGTTGCCATATCCCCAAAATTTGGAGTTCGCCAGATTACCGCCTCTCTCATATTCCAGGTTACAAAAAAGTCAGCATGCATAGCTCTGGCTTTTTCTGCCGCATTTTCGAGTAACTCTGGGTCATCTACTGGGGTAGCAACAGTTTTTAATTCCCACCCACAAAATCCTTGCTCTGCTTTGCGATTAAACCATATTTGAACATCTGGATAGCGAGTTTTCCCTTCTTCCACTTTTATTGAGGGGTCCGATGTAGCATATTCAAAAGGATAGGAACCCTTTTCAAAAAGTTCATTCAGCCAATGGATTACTAAGCCTCTGAACTCATTTTCTGTTGTTTTTATATCAACCATAATACTTCAAATTATATATATACTAACACAGAATTTTATTATCTTTATTTCCTCAGCTTTTTTGCGGCATCTAAAACTTCTTTAAAATATTTACCTAAATCAACATTATTCCCATTCATCTGATTAGGTGAGGTTAAAAGAACTTTCCTTCTGGCTGTGTCCTTAAGAGTTTCGCCAGGCTTGTATTTTCTCATAAAAAGTATAGTGGTTTTGGCGTTTGCTCCGGCAGAGGCGAAAACTTTTCTGGGTAGGGAAATAATGGCTAAATGGCTGCCTTTTTGCAAAAGCCAGTCTCTGAAATATTGCGTCTGGGCATTAGCATAGATACCATCCGGTAGGATTATGGCAATTAATCCCCCAGGTTTGGCTAATTGTAAAAATCTTTCGGTGAAAAGAATCTCAATTGGAAAGGTCATCAGTTTTTTTATATCTTTACGGGAGAGTAATAAATTCTTATCCTTTCTAATCTGATCATACCACTTCAGTATATATTCAGTCCTCTTTTTACCCGGCTCAATGGTCTTCATGCTCTCAAAAGAGAACTGTTCTTTATTTTCTTCAGATTCGGTTTTAGTAGGTTCTTTTTTCCAGGACTCATAATCATAATAAAGCGAATTAGCCAATTTTATAAGCTCAGCCTCTTCTCTTTTAGAAAAAAGATCAGGCCCCGTGTCTATTTCGTAACTAACCTTCCTTTTTTCTACTAAAGTCTCTTCTTCTCCAAACAAATTTATAATCTTCTGGTCTTTGATTAAGTTTCTCATCTCTTTCACTCTTAATAATCTACCCAGTTCAGCCAAACCAGTTCCTCCATAAGGAGGGTTTCCAATTATCAGGTCAAAGGAGTCCTTTTTTACACCTTTTTCTTCATCATCTAAAAGACCATCCCAGATGAAAAGGTTTAATTTACCGAAAATATTGAATCTTTTCCATTCACCCTCTACTTTTGGGTCTATATCGCAGCCGAAAAGATTAAACTGAGTTGTCATCTTGTTTTCAAAAGCATATTTTAAAAATATACCTTCTCCGCAAGCTGGATCAATAATCTTAATGGGTCTGGAAATCCTTTTGGGAAGGAAAGCCTTAACCATCTTATACATAAAATCCACAACCTCAGGTGGAGTAAAATACTGTCCCCAATCCTTCTTCTTTTGCTTCTCTAAGATTTTCTCTATCATAGGGGTATATCTCTGCAGAGGTTTCTTAATTTAGTCAGAATATAATCAATCAGTGAACCTTTTAAAACAGAAATTTCAAATTTTTTTCTCATAGATTCTATATTTCTTATAAAGCTTAGCTCCGAAGGTCTCCAGGGCGTGGTTGATTAAATAGTTATCCTCTAAATTCCAGGACATCTCTGCCCATTTGTAACCTTTTTTCTCCCCATTCAAATAGGTATCGATATAAAATATGGTATCGATCCCTCTTTTCTGATATTTATGAATAACACCCAGGGTCAAAATCCTGACTCCATCGATTATGTTATGAATCTTGGTAAACCAGAGAAGCTTGAAGATTCCAAAGGGGAAAAGTCTGCCGTTTAACTTCTTCAAAAGCGGATTTATATTGGGTAAAGCCATTGAAAACCCGGCTGGTTCTCCATCCACTTCGGCAATCATAACTAAATCCGGGTCCACTATTCTTTTGAAATCCCTGGCTGAATGTTCGAACTCCTCATCCGTCATCGGTATTGCTCCCCAGTTTTTGCTCCAGGCTAAATTATAGATCTTTTTTATCTTCTCTATCTCTTTTTCAAAATCTTTTAAATTCAGCTTTCTAACCACCAAATTCCCCTTTTTCCTGATCCGCTCAGCTATCCTTTTAAATCTTTCCGGGGGTCGATTATTTTTATCCATGTAATAGGCATAGAGGTCTTTGGCTTTTACCATTCCATACCTTTCCATAAAACTCAAATAATATCTGGGATTGTAGGTCATCATAAAACAGGGTGGGGAATCAAACCCCTCTAAAAGAAATCCAAGCTCATCATTTATTGAGAAATTCATCGGTCCCCGCATTATTTCCATCCCTTTGGATTTGAGCCAGTCTTTGACTTTGTCCAGTAATTTTTTTGCCACCTCGAAATCCTCAACTGCCTCAAAGAAGCCGAAAAATCCGGCTTTCTCCTGGTGGGTCTCTATATGTTTGAAATTTATAATCCCGGCTATTCTGCCTGCTATCTTCTTATCCTTTAAAGCTAAGAACAGGACCACCTCAGCATGCTTGTAAAAAGGATTTTTTTGTGGATTTAAAAAAGCTTTTTTTTCGGAGATCAAAGGGGGGACCCAGTTTACATCATTTACATAGATTTTCCAGGGGAACCTGATGAAATCAAGCAAGTCCTTTTTGGTCTTTACTGGCTTTATTTCCAGTTCTTTGTTTTTCATTAAATAAAGATCCCTCCATCTCTAGGCTAAAAATTCACTGCTAATGCGTTTATTTCATTGAGTTGTAGGGGCGTTCAATTGAACGCCCCTACGAATATCTACCCTCGTTGAGTTGGTATTCCCGCCTTGTCCACAAGGCGGGATTTTCATCTTACGCACATTGAGGACAACACGCGTATTCAGATTTCATTTTATGTATGACCCTCATCTCTAATGTAAAAATTCTCTATTGATGAGTTCGCTTTACGCTTTGAAACCTGCCTAAAGAGCATTTCTCCTTGTTTAATCTCGCAGTTTATTTCCGCACCAGTGGCAATCTTTGAAATCGTAAGAGACGATGATCGAATTGCCGCATTTGGGACAGCGCCATTTTTTGTTCTGTTCCAAAAGCCATTCCTGGGATTTTCCTTCTTTAATCCTCTGAAGGTTTACTCTTAAGTCTATTCCTAAACCCAGGCAGATTTGGGCGAATTTATCAAATTTTTCACAGCTATCATATTCAATACATTCATAGCAAAAGCTTAACTTTTTTGAATCCAGACATTTCAGAATCTTGCAATTTTTTCCCCATTCCTTATCATAAGACCATCCGTAAACACCTATTGCCTGACACCCCTCACATCTGACTTCTTCAGGAGAGCAATTATGCTTTTTGGCTAATTCTTCCTGAAGTTCTTTTGAATCTTTGTATGCTCGATAAATCTCACAGGTTCCACAATAGAGCCCGCACCTGCCTAAAAGATTTTGGTTCATTGTCATTTCAAACCTCTTTTATCTTTTGGCATTTTAGATTATGGTTAGGGTATCTCCAACATTTCCTCGTTTCTGTCCAGAATCTATCAGGACAAAAATTAATATTTTAATTGTGATAAGACAATAGTTTTTTTAGCAGGGGTAGGTTTCAAACCTGCCCTTTCTATTTGTTATTGCGAGGAGCATAAGTGACGAAGCAATCCCATTAGTAGGGGCGACCCGTCGGGTCGTCTCTACTATTTTTTACTCTTTAATTCGCTGTAAGGGAACGGAAAAATCAGCGTAGGGGCGTATTGCAATACGCCCCTATAGGCTATAAAAGAATCTGCTTGATTTGTTTGGAAAATTTTATAGAATGATGATATTATAACCTAGGGTTAAGATGTGGCAAAAGAAGTTTAGCTAAGAGAGTGTTTGTGGTTCGCGAAGTCTATCCCGCTGGAAATAGGGACATAAAAATACATTTTGATCTTCGAAAACACGTAGAAAGTCAACCCAAATTGGCGGAAAGGAGCAATAATGATGACTCTTTTTAGGCAGGTCTTGAAACTCTCTTTAATATTCCTTGTATCTCAGTTTTTCTTTGCTCAAATAAGTTACGGACAGTCCACAGGTTCGGAGAGGTTTGAGGTAGGGGAGATGTTGGAAAGGATGGCCCAAGCCTTCAAAAGTAAAATTGATGAGCAGTTTTCAATTATTGTGCAGTTCGATATTTCTGACAAAAAAGAATCCTGGTATGTGATGGTTGAAAAGGGGCGAATAGTTACCGTAGGCAAAGGTCCTCATAAACAGGCTCGTTTCTTCTTTGTTACTACTGCTGATACACTGCGTCTTATCTACGAGGGCAAGATGACTGCGATGACCGCAGCAGGTAAAGCAAAAGGTTCTGATCCTGCACCATTGGACTTAAAACTGGCTCAGGGTCTGGAATTCACTCCCGAGGTTAGAACTCAATTTTACACCTTTATTCAGCATTTCTTCAACCCCACAGCTCCAGAAAGAATTTTGTTAAGAGAGGAGTACTCTCGTTTTGTGCACGGAGGGCATGTTATTCCTCTATATTATCATCCAGGATTGCGTAGCGGTTGGTATCTTTTGAAGAAGGGGGAAAGATTAAATCAGCCCGGAGATACCAATCCTTATCCGCAAGCTTTTATTTTTATTGAAGGAGAAGGCTTTGCCAAGATCGGGGATAAGACAATTAAGGTGAAGGCAGGTGAGTCTTATTACATTCCACCAGACTCAGACCACGTTGTCTGGACAGAAAGCAAAAAGCCATTGATTCTGATCTGGCTTGCCTGGGGAGAAGGAGCTTAAATACATTTGCCAATTTTGGCTAAGGGCGTGTTTGTGGTTATCTCGCGGAAAGCAAAGCTCACCCAAATCCCGTCAAAGGCAGGGCTTCGTGAACACTCATGACATTAGACGAAATAATCTTGCTATACAAAAGTGACATCAAATGGACATAGTCACCATTATATTCATAGCATTTGGACTGGCAATGGATGCTTTTGCGGTATCTATAACCAGTGGAATAACCATAAAACACCTGAAAATCAATAATGCCTTAAAGATCGCTCTATTCTTTGGGTCATTTCAGGCTTTTATGCCATTAATAGGGTGGCTGGCAGGACTCAGCTTGAGAGATTTTATTTCAGGCGTTGACCATTGGATAGCTTTTGGGCTTCTGAGTTTTGTGGGTTGTAAAATGATTTATGAATCAATTAAGTTAGAACCGGGTGAGAAAAAAATCAAACCGCTGAATGCTTATATTCTGGTGATGCTATCTATTGCTACAAGTATTGATGCTTTGGCCATCGGGGTAAGCTTTGCGTTTTTGAAAATCTCTATTGCCACCCCAGTAATAGTAATTGGAGCCGCAACTTTTCTTTTATCCTTTCTTGGCGTTTTTATAGGCAACAGATTTGGGCACTTTTTTGAGAAGAAAATAGAAATTGTAGGGGGTCTGGTTTTGATCGGGATTGGAATAAAAATACTGATCGAGCATTTAGTTTAGAGGATGTTGCAGGTAGCATTAGTTGTAGGGGCGACCCGCCGGGTCGGCCCCTACCTTGCTCCCATCAAGGGAGGGGAAATGAGGTTCGTACGCTTGGGCGACCCTGAAAAAGGGTCGCGCTACGATTTTACCCCTCTCCTTTATAAGGAGAGGGGTAGGGTGAGGTTATATAGCCCCAGTAGGAGAACGGAAAAATCAGTGTAGGGGCGTATTGCAATACGCCCCTACAGACTGTCATTCTGACACCGCCTTTGGCGGGGGAAGAATCTGTGGATTCTTCGGTCGTCTCGCCTCTGGCGGACTCCCTCAGTCCGAATTTGGATCCACAGGAAATGACAAAGAAAAAAGCTGATGGAAATGGCTTTGAAGCAAAATTGTTTTAATGATTGGGCTTCTGTATTAAAAATTTACTTGATTTGTTTTGAGGATTTTATTAAATAGTGGTGTTATAACCCATTGATAAAATGGGGCGAAGGAAGTCTGGCTAATAGGGTGTTTGAAAGTCGCAAGAGTGTAAAATCTATAAATATCTAAGAATATGGGTACTTAGTTTGGGAATCTTAATTCCCGAACTGACTTAAAAAACTAATGGAGACTTCAATAATTGGAGAATTTCTGAAAGGTATTGGGAATCTCTTTCAAAAATTGTGGGGTTGGTTTTTCGTTTATCCAATCATTATTAACTATATGAGTCAGTTTGAAACCAAGAAAGGTTATGTTTTTGTCATAAAGATATATACTGAGAAAAATCGAGTAATACGAATTCCGAAAAACGCCTTCAAGATAAAGATTGTGGTCGATTCTGTATTGAAACGCAAATTTAAGGAAAAACTTATTTGGGGTGAATATGTGAATGTTTTCGAATCAGAAGTGTTGCTACAAGCTTATATAGATAATAGATCTTTTGGGAATGTGCTGAGTTATGTAAGTGTTCACCAAAATCCCCAAAGTTTATTTTTATTGACGCGTGTCCAGGGTCCAGGTAGCGAGAATCCTTCTTCACGTTTACAGTTATACAAAGTTTACCAAACTGTAAAAATCAAATTAAGCAAGAGGTTTTTTTCATTAGTGTATATTGAGATACCCATCAGACAGATTCCTATCATCAGCGGTAACGACAAGACTCGTATTGTGGATTCTTAGAATGAGTTAATACAGTAGGGATATGGATTATACCCTGTAAGTAAATTCGTAGGGACAGGGTTTATCCCTGTCCGAATAAAAAAACAGGACAGCCACAAGGGCTGTCCCTACGGAAAAAAATCTTATGGAAACAGCACTACCTTCCCGCATTCCTTGGTGGGTGACAAAAGGGCATCGATTCCTTTCTGGAAATCTTTTAAGGAAAACTTATGGGTTATCACCGGGCTGGGGTCTACTAATTTATTATTTAAAAGGTTGGAGAGCTGATACCAGGTATCAAACATCAACCTTCCGTTTATTCCGATTATCTTTGCCCCTTTGAAAATCACGTTATTGTTTAAATCGAAAAGGATTTTATCAGAGGGGATGCCGAAGGCGGTGAATGTCCCTCCTTTTTTCAGGATTTTGAACCCATCCTCTATTGCCTGCTGAACTCCGGTCATCTCTAAGACCACATCCACACCTTCGCCTGAAGTCTGTTCTATTATCACATCCACCGGCTTATCCTTTTGAATGCTTAAAGCCACATCTGCACCCATTTTTTTTAAAAGCTCAACCCTGAAGGGGAATTCACCCACTGCAAAAATTTTAGCGGCTCCTACTGCCTTGGCAATACCTGTAGCAAAACAGCCTATGGGTCCATCCCCTAAGATGGCGATTGTCTTTGCGGAAACATCGCTTTCCATAACTGTATAGGTAGCATTCCCAAAGGGCTCCTGTATTGTGGCAATTTCTGCAGGCAAAGATTTATCGTTTTTCCACACACAGATATCCGGGATGGCGATATATTCGGCAAAGGCACCATTAGTATCCACGCCTAATATCTTTAGATTTTTACAGATATGCATCTTCCCGGTTCGGCATTGATAGCAGGTCTGATCCGGGATATGAGTCTCAGCAGAGACAAAATCACCCAGCTTTGCTCTTTTTACCTGGGAGCCTATCTCTACCACTTCACCGGCACACTCATGCCCGAAGACCAGCGGAGGTTTTATCCTGCTTTGAGCCCACTTGTCCCAGTTATAGATATGCAAGTCCGTGCCGCAGATGGAGCAGGCTTTGACCTTAACCAGGACCATATCCGGAGCAAGCTTGGGGATTTCAACGTAGTCTATTTCTGCTCCCGGGGCTTTATCTTTCTTCATCACCGCCAGCATCTTCTCTGCCATTTTTGCTCCTTATTGTAATTTTTTGAAGTATGAATTGCTTTAAAAAAGTTTGTGAAAATATAACTACTTTACCTAATTTGTCAATGATTAAACACCTTTACTCTTGAAAAAAGGAATGTAAGGCGACCCCCCGGGTCATCTGGAAAATGTAGAAACATCAAGGCAGACCTGCGTGTCTGCCCTGATAATTTGTTATATTATAATTTAAGGAATATGGTTAAGTATTAGGATAAACCAAATTGCAGGGGCTCAATCCGCCTAAGGCGGATGAACCCTACAGACTTTATTCAGTAACCTCCTTACTTATCCTCCCTAAGGCTGCCTGGGCTGCGGATAGGCGGGCGATGGGGACTCTGAAGGGTGAACAACTTACATAATCCAACCCTAATCTGTGGCAGAGGAGGATTGAGTCCGGGTCTCCTCCGTGTTCTCCGCAGATACCGATCTTTAAATCCGGCCTGGCCTCTCTACCCTTCTGCACCCCCAGCTCCATCAACTGCCCCACACCATTAATATCAATAGATACAAACGGGTCTTTGGGAAGAATTTTGTGTTCCAGATAATATTTGACGAATTTCCCTGAATCATCCCTGGAGAAGCCATATACTGTCTGGGTTAAATCATTGGTCCCGAAGGAGAAGAACTCAGCCTCTGAGGCGATCTCATCTGCGGTTAAACAGGCTCTGGGGATCTCGATCATTGTGCCGACTAAGTATTTTATCTTCACCTTATATTTTTTCATAGTCTCTTCAGCCACCTTTACCACAATTTCTTTCTGATTTCTGAACTCCTCTACATTACTCACCAAAGGGATCATCACCTCTGGAACAGCAGTCTTCCCCGCCTTGGCTAACTCACCAGCGGCCTCAAAGATAGCTCTTGCCTGCATCTGGGTTATCTCTGGATAGACAATCCCTAACCTGCAGCCCCGGTGTCCTAACATGGGATTGAACTCGTGCAGTTCCTCTATCCGGGCTAAAAGCTTCTCCTTCTCCTGGATCTTCTCTTCATCTTCCTCTTTGGTTTTCATCACCGCTATCTCCACCATCAGATCCTCTCTATTGGGAAGAAACTCATGCAGGGGAGGGTCTAAGGTGCGAATGGTTACCGGATAACCTTTCATGGTCTCAAACAGCCCTTTGAAATCGCTTTTCTGAAAAGGCAAAAGCTTTTCCAAGGCTAGCTCCCTTTCCGCTTGATTCTGGGCTAAGATCATCTCCTGGACAATGGGAAGTCTATCTTTGGCAAAGAACATATGCTCGGTACGGCAGAGCCCTATCCCTTCTGCACCGAATTTCATAGCCTGGGCTGCATCCTTGGGTATATCTGCATTGGTCCTCACTTTCAGCTTTCTTACTTCATCTGCCCATTTCATAAATTCACCGAACTCCCCGGTAAGCTCCGGCTCGATAGTGGGAACCTCTCCTGAGATCACCTCACCAGTTGAACCGTTTAAAGAGATGATATCCCTTTCTCTTATCACCAACCCACCAATGGTGAAAACTTTTCTCTGTTCATTAACCTTGATCTCCTCACAACCAGACACACAGCACTTTCCCATACCTCGTGCTACCACAGCCGCATGAGAGGTCATCCCGCCCCGGGCAGTTAATATCCCCTGAGCTACTGCCATTCCGTGAATATCATCCGGATTGGTCTCCTGTCTTACCAGGATGACTTTTTCACCTACCTGGGCTAACTTAACTGCATCTTCAGCGGTAAAAACTACCTTGCCAGTAGCCGCACCGGGTGAGGCGGCTAATCCTCTGGCAATAACATTTATCTGGGCTTTGGGATCGATCCTTTTATGCAGAAGCTGATCTAACTGGGCAGGCTCTATCCTCATCAAAGCCTCTTGTTTGGTGAGCAATTTCTCCTTTACCATATCCACAGCTATCTTAACCGCAGCCGGAGCGGTTCTCTTCCCCGTACGGGTCTGAAGCATATAAAGCTTCCCTTGCTGAACTGTGAACTCGAAATCCTGGATATCCCTGAAATGTTTCTCCAACTTGGCGGTTATCTCTTTCAACTCTTTATATACCCGGGGCATCTCCTTCTCTAATTCCTCAATCGGTTTGGGAGTTCTAATCCCGGCTACCACATCCTCACCCTGAGCATTGATCAGATATTCCCCGTAAAATCTTTTCTCTCCAGTAGAGGGGTTTCGGGTAAATCCCACTCCGGTGCAGGAATTCTCACCCATATTTCCGAAGACCATAGTCTGAATATTAACTGCAGTTCCTAAATCTCCGGGGATATTATTTAACCGGCGATAGGTTATAGCCCGGGGATTGTTCCAGGACTTGAAAACCGCCTCAATAGCCATCTCTAACTGTTTGTAAGAATCCTGTGGAAACTCCTCCCCGGTTTTTCTTCTTATTATGTTTTTATATCTTTGAATAATCTGTTTGAGGTCCTCAACTGTTAGGGAGGTATCTAATTTGATATCTTTATCCTCTTTTTTCTTCTGAATTATCTCCTCGAACTCAGATTTATCCAGGCCCATCACTACATTCCCGAACATCTGAATAAACCGGCGATACGAATCATAGGCGAACCTTTCATTTTTAGTCTTCTTTATAAGTCCCTGAACTGTTTTATCATTTAAACCTAAGTTCAGGACGGTATCCATCATCCCTGGCATGGAGAATTTTGCCCCGGACCTGACTGAGAGGAGGAGTGAATTTGAAATCTCCCCGAATTTTGCCCCATAAATTTTCTCCAGTTTTGACATATTCTCCTTAAGCTCCTTATCTAGTTCTCTGGAGAGTTTCATGTCTTTCTTATAGAATGTATTACAGACCTGAGTGGTAATGGTAAAACCAGGTGGAACCGGGATCCCGATATTGGTCATCTCAGCTAAGCCTGAACCTTTCCCCCCTAAGAGATCTTTTAACTCTTTCCCCCCTTCTGCTTTTACGCCACCAAAAAAGTAAATATATTTTTCAGCCTTCTTGGTGGGCTTTACCTTCTTTGTTACTTTTTTTGCTTTCCTGGGCATCTTTTACCTCCAAATAAATTATTTATCCAGTAAGTTGAACTAAGAATTATTTAATTTATGAAAAACCATATAAAAATCAAGTAAATTCTAAAAGAATATTTAGAAAAAGTGATTGTGGAGTGCATTGAACTGAAAAATGCATTGACATGGTCAATATACTCCCGTCCCCACGGGAATTATCGTCAAGACTCGTTCCGGGGATTTCCAGCACACCTTGGTTCGGGTCACCAGGATTCCGCCACGGGCGGAAAAGTCCAATTCCCGAAACAACTTAAGAATAGTAAAAGCGATAGTGAACAGTCAAAAGAACCACGGAAACTAAGACTCCATTTTCTAGTTTTCCTTTCATTTGAAAGCGTTGGGAATTAGCACACTCAACTGATCTGCTATTCTGATAGTATAGTCTTGGTGCTCTGGGATTTTACTGTTGGTTATGTCTTACAAAAAAGTCGTCAATTTCGGGTCGCAACTCAATTCCAATTCTTTCGAAGACGTCAAGTAAGTTCTGATATGCACCTGTACCTCCAAGAAAATCCCAAAACTCATTGGCAACTTTCAACTCGTTGTCAAGGTCTAACATTCCTCGTATTGTCCAGCGGTTGTAAGGTTTTGGCTCGTAAGGATTGTAGGGAATCGCGATGAGCGATTGAACATTCGCTGTTGGGTTCGTTGCCAGGGCTGCAGCGATCCATTCTAAAAGAGTTCGCTTATATTCTTTGAAACCGCCGACATTTGGTTTTGCTGTCTTGAGGTCAAAGAGATAGATGGTTCCGTTGTGAGCAACAAGTTGAATATCAACTTTAGTCAGCTTAACGGTTTTCATTTCTCCTTGTCTGCAAACTGCTCTGATTGCATTGATTTCCTCGGGTTTGTTTGGAGATGAATTGGCAGTAGCTAATCCGTCCATTATGTTTTGAATAAATCTGTGTGCCTCTGATGAAATTTGTGTTCCCGCTGACTGGTGTGATGCAGCAGTGGCAAAACGTGATGAAGCTAATACTAACGCGACAGGTTCAAAAATACTTGTGCCGAAATTCGTGTTTAGCGAATGAATGAAAGAGAACAAAGCCATTCGGTCCTTGCCAAGTAATCTTGTATGAAATGGCATTGATGCTGGCTCGGGATTGTAGTTTTGGAACTTATGTCTTAAGTTGTTGCGCAAGACATTCTCAAGATTTGCAATTTGTTGTGGAGATAAAGCCATTATTATTTATAGCGTTTTTTAAATTCTTCAATCAAAGCATTGGTTGTTGACTTTTTATAAATCTCTTTCTGATTATCAATATCAATAGCAGATTTATTAATAATGTCTATCGCTTTTTTAAAAAAGCTCAGGCACTTAGTTTCATTTCTAAGAATTGTTAGAAATTTTTGACAATATTTAGGGATTTTTCTACTCTTGAAATCAATTGAGTTTTCTGATCTAACGATTTTTCTAAAAAGTAATAAAACATGATATCTTGCCTTATTATACTTGCGATCAATTTTTTTCGAGTTAATAAATTGCTTAAACTTATATTGTGTGAAACCGCTTACATAGTAAGGCTCATATTTATGTTCTTTGATAAAAATTTCATCTTTTCTATCTTTATAGACCTTGCCAAAATAACCTGATACTGCATCCGGTTCGCCTAAAAACATTGCAACATAAGACTTGATCTGTTCTCTTATGTTAACAATACATTTTTTCTTTATACTTGGATTTGCAGAGTATTGAGATGTTCTTCTTTCATAGTATATTCCATCCTTTGAATATTCGTAAAATTCTTCCAGTCCTTTTTGAAAGTAAGTTAAAGCTAAAAGTTGCTCTTCTTTTATTTTAGTTTGGCTGTTAGTTGAAATAATTATTTTATCTCTTAAACTCTCGTTATCAGTAATAATCAACTTGATCGGAACAATTAAACTATCAATATCTGGCAATTCCTTATTTCTGAAAAGAACGTTTGAAGTTTGGCATCCATTCACAATTTGGTAATTATCAAGAACAAATCGACTTCCTCTGCCTTCGTTTTTTTCAGCTATTATAGTTACACCATTATTTAATAATGGAAATATCGAAAATTCCTTATCTTCAAGTGTTTTATTTATTTTTACATTAACATCTTCAGTATCTCCTAAATCATCTCTTACATTATCATAGAATAGATTCTTAATTTTCTGAGTTTCCTCATCAATAATTATTTTCTTAAACTCTGTAAAAGGAAGATTGCCGATATAAGCCTCTTGGACATTCAAAATGTTTTTTAATTCCGTTTTAGAATCGAATGAAAACTCTGCTTTAAGAGGAGTGGTTACTTTATCATAAAGCTTCCTCAATGCTAAGCTATCAATGGGTTTAATATCCACCTCTTCAAAAATGTTCAAATTAGTTATTTCGTCCTGCTTTATTGCTAAAGTAGTAGAGCATGTCGTGTTTTTATTCCATGTTCCAGTAGTACAGTAAAATAATTTGCATTTGAAATATTTAATAATTGAAGGAGTAGCGTAAAGTTGTAAGAGTATTTTATGATATTCTTTTACTTTACTTGTCATTGAATGCTGGGGAGATTCTTGAAGAAAATCCTTAACGGTGTCACAAAAATTTCCTATTTCTGAATCTTCGAAAGTCGCAGATGTCTTCGATTGAATGAAAACAATATTGGCTTCAGTAATCTTTTTGTTGGATTTAACAAACCCCTTTGATTCGATTGTATTAGTGATTAATCTACCATCAAGCAGCACTGCTATTCCATCAATCCCCTTATTTTTTTCTGTATTTATATTATTAAGATCATCTTCATTAATGCTTGGGCATTCATTTCCAATAATTGCATAGAAACAAAATTTTTCAAAATTGTCCGATTCTTTTTCGGGAATATTTTCTAATTCAAAGTCTTCAATGAATTTGTTAAAACGACCTTTGCTTATGACATCCATTTTATTTTCCTTTTAAATGAAAAATTATTTCCGCATACGCACTTTTATCCTTCTCGGTGCGGTTTAATACTGGTCGCTTGTATTGATTAACGATTTGCATTCCCGCATTTTCGGCAATCTTTGGGTACATATTGTATTTATCGTTTGCCACGAGGAAAATGTCGTAATCTTCTACTAAAAACTTTTTGCAGTTGTTGAGAACGTCTGTAATTCCTTGAATGTAGCTTTGTTTCGATTCCCTGCTTTGTCCTTTATAAAGAGGACCGATCTCAAGTTCATCCTTGCGTTTAAAGCCAAAGAGGTCATAAGCATAAGCGTGTTGTTCGTGATAGTCAATCAGTGCTACGTATGGTGGACTTGAAAATATTCCTTTGATTTTTTGCTTTCTCGCTAATTCTGCGAAGCCTGGACTTTTCTTTTCGAGTTCCTTGAATATGTCAATTGTTCGGCTGTCTCCTGTTAAACAAACCTGAAAAGTTTGTGTCCTCAATCTATCAAACTGAAAGAGGCGTTTAACAGTGTCTTTCGTGTATGTTTCCCACCATTTAAGAATTGAGAAAAGAGGTTTGCACATTTTACCGTGTTTAGCACAGTAATATGTTGTTGTTATCGGTTCAAGTAAAGTAGCAAGGTCTGCGTGAGTTGTTGCTCTACAAGAACGAATAGTTCTGCTCAGAATGATGCTGATGATTTTTTTTGTGTTAGCATTTTTTATTTTTTTGATTTCTTCAAATACAAAATGAATTTCGTCTCTGATATGCTGTGAATACCACTTGTCAAGGAATGTGTCTGCTTTGTCTTGTCTTAACTTGATTTTATAATCTTTTACAAGTTTGTTGAATATTGGTAGAAACTCTTTTTCTTTTTCAGCTCCATATTTATCCTCGTTGATTTCTCCTCGGTTCAATCGGTATTTGTAATCCGGAACAGGAAAATACTTGTTGTTAAATTCATAGAGTGCTTGCAAGAGTTTTTCCTCAAACTCAAGTGTGTGCGAGTTGGAAAGAAATTCCTTGAGTGCTTTAGTTATTCTGTTGATTTCGGTTTGAACATCCTTCAAATTGTATTTGGTGACTTTGCAGTTCCCGATTAGTGCATTAAAAACAGAAACATCAATTCCAATAGCATGCATTCCAAGCTCGCAAGATTGCACCATTGTTGTTCCACTACCGGAAAAAGGGTCAAGAACGATGTTACCTTTTTTGAAGTAGGTTTCTTTTTTGAAATTGTCTGTGTGGCTGTCAAGAAAATACTCTACGAGTTGCGGAATAAATTTACCCTTGTAAGGATGAAGTCGGTGAACATGCTTTGTAGTTTCGGCTTCTTTGTATTGGTCAAAAGATAAAGCCCAGTTTAAATCCCCACCGACTTGGTCTTTCCATGAAAGTTCTCTATGCCCGTTGTAAGATTTGTAGTAGCTGATTAATTCCTGTTTGGAAACTTGAGTCGTTCCATTGCTTCCGATTTTCTTTATTCGTCCGTATTGAATGAGATAAGAAATGTTTGAAGTCGTCACGGTCTTACCCAAATGTTCCGTTGCCCATTCACTGGCTTCTTTTATAGTGAATAATTCATCAGTCTCTATCATTTTCAACCTTTGTTTTATAGGACATAATACCATTTCTGTGGTCAAAAGTCATCTCAAACATTACAATCTCATCTGTTATTTTCCATTGAAATGTATAAGTGTTTCAATTACAACTTTTAATAAGCCCGCCATGGACGGTGGGCACTCTTAGAGTGCGCCATTGCTGTTAACTCGTTCATATCCGAACTAAATTCGGGTATCCTTCCCATTTTGATGTATAGACAAACCATGTTCGGATATGCCTCCTTTTAATTTATAGAAAACCCTGTAAAAATCAAGTAAATTCTAAAATAATTAGCTGGTGGCATTTAATCCACTGATTATCAACAACTTGTGATCTTGGGAGTAGTTATGGAGTGCATCCAGTGGATGTTGCATTGACACGGTTAATGCACTCCAGAGAAATGCACTACAAAGGGGTTACTCTGCTTTCTGGATGGCTCTGATTATCTCATATTCGGAGTTTGCAATAAGGAGTTCCTCCTTTAAAGAATCTGAATGGAGGAGCTGAGCTAAGGCTTTGAATACCTTTAAGTAAAGGGTATCATCATAAGGTGGGGCAGCGGTTACGAAAAAAAGATGAACCGTCTCTTTATCCATAGAATCAAATTCATACCCTTCTTCTGAACGAGCAAAACCGATGACAAACTCTCGCACCTGCATAGTTCGCACATGGGGTATGGCAATACCCTTACCTATAGCGGTGGAGGCTTTTTTCTCTCGGTTTAAAAGGTCTATGAAGAGCTTACGTTTATTACAGACCTTACCTGAATTATCCAGGAGGTTAACCAGTTCCTCTAAGACAGCTTCCTTTGTTATCCAGAGCCTTTTCTGAGGATGGATCTCCTTTTCCGGATCGAACTCGATTTTCGTATCCAGCTCTAATTTGATAAGCTCTGGTTTAAAAAAACGCGATAAGTTCAACTCTAAATCTCCTTTTATCCGGACTTTAATCCGGACACTTTTTTTATCGGCAACTATAAAGAAAACCTTTCTTTTAAGACTAAGCTTCCTTTAAATAGAGGATGATTTCATCCTCCAGGAAGAACTTTTTCATTTTATATACGTATTTTCTTTCCAAATCGCTCCTTTAAGGCAACTTATTGAAGATACCTGAAATAAACAGAATGGCTCTTGACATAAAGTGTGAAATTGAGTTTATTTCAAATTAAATTTAAAAAATTTTTTTATGTTTTTAAGGATAATTAAGATAATCTTTTTACTCTGCCTCTTTCTTTTGGCTGAAAGTTTTCTGGTTTTAGCCCAAGATAAAATCGACCCCGAAGCCTATAAGGTGCAGGCTACCAGGATAGAGGGAAGTATAAAGATAGCTGCTAAACTGAATGAGCCAGAATGGGATAAGGCAATTCCGGTAACAAACTTTTATCAATTAGAACCGGAAGAAGGAAAGATTGCTTCAGAGCAAACCGAGGTAAAGGTTTTGTACAATCAGGAGGAGCTCTATTTTGGAATAAAATGTTTTGACCAAGAACCCCAGAAAATAGTGGGAACTTAATATTGCCGGGATGCAGAGCTATTTAACAACGATGTCTTTGGCATAATCTTGGATAGTTTTCACGACCATCGCAACTGTTTCTTTCTCTGCATTAACCCCTTGGGTGCAATGTTAGATGGGATAGTCTCAGATGAGGGGAAAAACAAAAATTTTAACTGGGATGGGGTCTGGTTCTGTTCAAGTAAGATCGATAGTGCAGGCTGGCAGGCAGAAGTATCTATCCCTTTCAAAACTTTGAGATTTAAAAAGGAAGGATCTCAGATCTGGGGAATCAATTTTGGACGATTGATCCGTCGAAAAAACGAGATTTTTTTCTGGACTCCGGTGCTGAGAGATTATGGAATGGACCCTCAATTCAAAGTTTCGAAATGTGGTCACTTGGAAGGGCTGAAAAATTTGAACCCGGGCAGGAATCTGGAATTCAAACCTTATATCCTGGGCAAAACCAGAAAGGGAACAGAAGAGGACGTTGATAAAGCAGATCTGGGCTTAGATATCAAATATAGCCTAACTTCAAATATAACTCTGGACCTAACCTATAACACAGATTTTGCCCAGGTCGAATCAGACCAGGAGCAGGTGAACTTAACCCGTTTCACTCTCTTCTATCCAGAGAAAAGGGAATTTTTCCTGGAAGGGGCTGGGATATACCAATTTGGTGAAAAACCCAACCCCTATGGGGATACTCCTTTTGCCCTTCTCTTCTTCAGCAGAAGAATCGGTTTGGCTGAGGGAAAACCTCTTCCAATCCTGGGCGGTATAAAGGTAACCGGTAAAGAGGGTAAATATAATTTAGCCCTGCTTAATCTTCAGGTAAAAGAAGCAGAGGTAAAAGATGATGAGAATTTATATCTGATCCCCAGCACCAATTTCACCCTTGTCCGGGTGAAAAGGGATATTTTCTCCAGGTCTAATTTCGGATTAATTTTTTTGAACAAAGAAACTGATTTAACCGAATCTCAGAAAAAAAGGGAGAAAACTGAACCTTCCACTTATATCTCAGAAGATTACGAGAGCAGATACAACCGCGCCTGGGGAATTGATTTAAATTTATCTTTATTGCAGAGTTTAAATGCTGGTGGTTTTTTAGCAAAAAGTTATGCTTCAGATCCATATTATTATGAAAGTTATACCTCTGGTCAATATTATAAAGGAAAAGACTGGGCTTTTGGGGCTTATGCCGATTTCAGAAATGACCTTTTCAATTTTGAGATTCTGCATACCCAGATTCAGGAAAATTTCAAGTCCGAGATGGGATTTATCTTAAGGGAGGATATCAGAAGGTCAAAGCTTAATTTTGGATATAGTCCCCGCCCGAAGATCAAATGGATCAGGCAATCATTTTTCTTTACGGATTTAGAATATTATACTGACCAGAATAACTTACTTTTAAACCATGGAGAAGCTATTGGGGTATTCAATGTTCTGAGTAACGGAGGTCATCTCCTTTTCGGAATCTACAGAGGTTATGAAAGGCTACAAGAAGGTGATGATTTCGAGATTCGAGACGAAAAGTCTATTCAGCCAGGAACTTTTAGCTCCCAAGGGTTTTTCTCTGAATTTTCATCAGATGAAAGCCGGAGGTTCTCCATAGACTTAGGGCTTAATGCTGGGGATTTTTATAATGGTAAACTCTGGTCACTGAATTCTGGAAACAGTTTCAGAATAACTAACCGTTTCTCCTCCAATCTAAGTCTGAATATCAACTGGATTAAAGATCTTCCAGTCTTAGATTTGGTGAAAGATGAAAACGAAAGGCTCAACTTTACAGCTAAGGTTATAGGTCACAGGATGACCTACTCTTTTTCCACCCAGCTTTTCTTGAGAAGCTTTTTGCAATGGAACTCAGAGGATAAGGAGCTCTCTTTGAATTTTCTTATTAATTATATCTTTGAGCCCGGAAGTAACTTCTATTTAGTTTATAATGAACTGTGGGAAAGAGAAGGAAGCTTGAAATCTAAAGATAGAGTTATTCTTTCCAAGATAGTTAAAAGGTTTAGTTTGTAGGGATTATACTCCTACTTTCATATTTCGGTATGTCAGACATTCCTGTCTGACAAAGAAAAAAAACAAGAATGTCTGTTTTATCGCTCTTTAGCGACCCTGAAAGGGTCGCACTACAATTCCCTCTCCTTTCTAAGGAAGAGGGCCAGGGAGAGGTTCAAGATTAACCCACCTTGAGGGCAAGGTGGGGTTACCAATTGGGTCAAGGGACCCGACGACCACATCGAAGATAACGGAGCTGTTCACTTCAAAGAGGTAAACTTGTGCAAAATGTCCTTTTTGATTTCTTCTGGAGTTTCCATAGAATTAAGAACAGTAAGAACCTCGTCCTTATTTAATCCGTATAATTTGAAGACCAAGGCATCTATATTATTGTCTGTTTCTTGAATCTCTTGCTCAAACTGGCTAAGATGTATGTTCCCTCTTGGAAATTTTTTATGGAATTTGACCTTGAATTCTTTCATCACTAAATCAATCATCTTGAGATTATGTTCTACATTATAGAGATTGGCTTTAGTTTTAAAAATTGGGACTTCAAATCTTCCCAAGATTACATCCAAGACCTTAGGAAAAGACTTGGTGTTCCACTTTCTACGTCTTTTATTTGTTTCTAAATATTGCCGTAAAGAGTAAAACAAAAACAACCGTAGATTATCATCTTCAATTTTCAGCCTCAAAGCTTCTTCGCTTCTCTCACCAAAAAAGACATAGAAAATAATGGAGTTGTTTTCCTTGACTATGGAGATTTTATTAATTTCGTCTTTGGAGTTGGCAATACCCGAGGCTTTTTTCTCTATTTTTTCAATATATTCTGGCTTATCATAGTAACCCTTACCAAAAGACTGAAGTTCATAACTATGATTTTTCAGAGCCTGCAAAAATATCTTATTAAGCTCATTTTTCTCTTTATTCCTCTCAAGTATGATTTCTACATACTTAACCAATTTGTCATGTTTATTTTTCTCAGAAGCATTAGAAAAATCGATCCGGCGGATTGGTAATCTTCTTAATTTATTTAGTTTGACTTGTGCTTGGGCTCGTCCTTTTTCTCTTGCAAGCTGTTGATAAAGAAAGGAAATTAACTTTGAATTTAGAATTGACAAGACATATTTTAAGGAATATTTGGTGCCTGGTTTCAGAATAGTTGAATGAACACTCCTGCCTGTATATAGTTTTGCATTGTCTATCGTACCGATTATGACATCTGAAGTTTGTCTTGTTACAATCTTTTCATCGCTGTTCAATATTTTTCGTCCAAATGCAACAACTTCGTTATCTCCTACAAAATCTTTATAGTTATGTCTTAGCCATCTCTTATATAAAAAATCTTGGTTAAATAAGTATCTATAGAAATCTATTCCTTTTACATAAGGAATATCTTTTTTATGTTGTCGTTCTCCCTCATAAAGAATTTTCTGTTGTAATTTGCTTTCTGCTCTACTTTGCCATCCAACCCCCACTCTTTGATAATTTATGCCTGCATCTTTGGTCACGCAAATATCTTTTAATTCCAGAGCAATCTTTGAGTTTATAATTTTTTTATAAATAGTTTCAATAGGAATCCAGTCATTATTAATCCATTCTACTTGTGGTATAGTTAAAAAATGAACTTTCTTTATTTTTAGATCGTAAGGTTTAGTATCGGGCGCAAATTTGATAACCCCTTTTTTCCTCTCTTCCTCTCTTACATTTTTACAAATTTTTATAATTGAATTAAACACATCTATTTCAAATACTTTATTAATTCCAAAATCAATGACCTCAACGATTTCAAAGTTTTGAACGATGCAATTACGAAATTTCCTATACTTAGAGCCAACGAAATATGTGTTTGGTAGAATGTAACTCAAGCATTTTTCATTTTTTAATATAAATCTACCCTTCTCTGTGAAAAATCTAAATACATCGTTATTACCGCCACCACCTGAGCAATACCCGAAATTGACCAAATAGTCCTTTTCATCTTCTGATAAAATATCACCATAAGGAGGATTGCCTATTATCACATCAAACCCATTCTCGTTATCAGGTTTTCCGTTATTAAAAACCTCAGGAAATTCAAATTCCCAATTGAAAGGTCTTTTTTCCTCCGGGTTTTCGAAATATTCTTTTAAAGACTCGTTCAGACTAGAATTGACTTTTTCTCTTAGTTTATTTATATCCTCAATGATTTTTTCTTTTTCCTTCTCATCCTCAGTTTCTTTTAGTCTCTTTCGCAAATCTATATGTTTTGAAATTTCCTCTTTAAATCTTTCTAATTCTTCTCTTTTCCTAACGCCTGAGATAAGTGAATTTCCTACTTTTATATTCTGGTTCAAAATTAAAGGTAGCTTTTTACCTTTCATTTTCTCAAAGGCTTTTATCACCAAGTTAATTGTGGCTATTTCTGCAGCTGCCGGATCGAGGTCAACTCCATACAAGTGGTCCTCCAATATCTTCTTAGGATAATCAACTATCTTTTTGGGTAAGTGTTTAAATTTCTCTCTATTTTCAAAAATATCAGGATTGGAAAGTTCAGTAGATAATTTCAATTGCTCTTGAGTGATTTTTTCATTTATCTTTTCATAAAAATTCGCAAAAAGGTCGAAAGCATAAATCAAAAATGAACCAGAGCCACAAGCAGGGTCTAAGATTTTCAAATCATTTGCCTTTTCCCCAGCTTCTAAGCCAAATTTATCTTCTAACTCTTTGAGTTTTATACCTAAGGCATTATCCACAATATAATGGACTATATAAGCGGGAGTGTAATAAATACCCGATTGTTTCCTAACCCTTTGGTCAATTTCTGCTTCGATTTCGCCATTTTTTAAGGCGAATTTATATCCCAGATAGCTTTCATAAGTGGCTCCAAGTATATCTGCGGTCATTTTTCTAAAAGAGTGATGACAAAGTTCTCTTAATATCTTTGCAAAAACTGAATTTGAGATAAAGACTTTTTCGCAAAAATGCTCAGGAGCAAAAATGGTAGTATTATGGTGCTCGTCCATCTTATGTGACAGATCAACAAATCTACTCAGTAGATAATCTTTCTTTGCATAGTCCCCAGTATCTTCGTAACTCTTGAATAATCCTTCTAATAAACCATGAGTTCGTAAAACCTCTCTATCATCTGCAATCTGAATTATCAACAATCGAGATAAGACACGTTGCACTATATGCATTAATTTTTCAAAATCAAATTGTCCATTATCATCCTTTAGAATATGGTTATCTTTGTTTTCATTATAGATATTTTGGGCTAAACTTATACGCCAGTTTTTTAGTTTTTCCAGAAAATCTTTGTCAATTTCTTCTTTTTTAATTTGATCTTGTAACCACTCTAAGCTTTTTGCTTTTACTTTTTCTTGGGAAAGTTGAAGAAGATCTTCAAATTTTAAAAGATATTCCTCTGGTGATCTGAAAGATAATATTATCCTTTCTCGGTCAGCATTAAACAAGAAAAGACACTCGAAATTTGTGAGAATAGCCCAGGGGATTTGCTTTGTTCGAGCATACTTAAATGCCTGTTTTTCTTCTGGGGTTCTATCAATCAATTCGGATAGTTCTCTAAAAGGGAGGATTGTTTGATCCTGTGGGTCCATACGGTTTATAGGGATTTTACCAAATCTCTTAACCTCCATAAAAATAACCGCATCATCTTCAATTTGAAGGCCTACATCCGCATACCCAGCTCCTCGAACATAAGCCTGTCGATTATAAACCCTTGGATTATCCTTATCCCATCCCAATAAATCAAAAAGTCTAGATACCAATGTGGCTTCGATATTAGCCTCATTTTCATCTCTGGACGTTTTCTTGTATTGTTCTATAAGTTTTCTTATTCCAGCTTTTATATCAGAATTGTTCACCATATACCTCTTTTTTAAAACAATCCCAACTGCTCAGTCTCCTTCTTTATTTCTGTTTCCTCTCTTTCCCCAAAGATATTTATCTTACCGTAGACTCCATCATGACCCGGGATGATGTTCAATTTTTCCTCCCTGACTCTTTTTATCCCCTCAACTATTCTGGGTGGGGTTTTCAAAGATAGCTCCTCAGTCGAAAGATCTAAAAGTATCTTAAACTCATTCCCAAAATTCTGGATTATCTTCTTATATTCTATCTCCACCCCCTTAGTATCCGGCGCCTGGCCTAAAGCATCCGCGATTATCTCCTGCAAGGGGATCAGATGTTTGCAGGGAATGGAATCAGGAGGTGTGAATCCTTCAGGTCTATCTGCTAAATCCTCTACCCGGTGCATTACCCCCACAGTAAGCTTTTTGTGACAGACCGGGCAGAGATATTTATTTTTTTTAGTCTCAGCCGGGGAGAACAAAACCCCGCAGTTCCTATGCCCATCGAAATGGTATTTCCCCTCTTCCGGGAAAAACTCTATAGTAAACAGAAACTTACTTTTGTCTTTGGTTTTTATCACCTCAACGATCTCATTATAATCCAGCTCACACTCAAATACATTAGCTTCCCTTCCCAGTTTAGAAGGCGAATGAGCATCTGAATTAGAGATCAGGGTTATATTATCTAACCTGGATAATCTCCAGTTCATCTGCGGGTCTGAGGAAAGGCCTGTCTCGATAGCATAGATATATCTGGAATACTCTCCAAAACATTCCTCGATTGAATCGAAACCCGAATTAGCTCCGAAGATGGAAAACCAGGGAGTCCAGGCATGCCCTGGGATAATCAGACACTCCTGAGAAATCCCCAGAATTAATTTTATCAAATCCTTAGCTGGAAAAGTGAAGGTAGGCCTGCCATCAGACTGCAATTTCCCCAAGTTTTGCAATCTCTTATTTATCTTCTCAATTACTTCAAAAGAGGGGGCAAAAATAATATTATGGATTTTCCTTAATCTGCCGTCTTGGTGAAAGATATTGTTAAGCTCTGCGGTAAGTATAAACTTGACCGGGCTTTTTTTATCTTTCAATTGAAAAAGCCCATTACCCAAAGGCTCCAACTTCTCTTTCAATTCAGACAGATAAGCCGGATGGGTGAAATCTCCAGTGCCTAAAAGGGAAATCCCCTTGATCTCCGCCCATCTGGAAAGGGATTCCACCTCCATCTCCTTCGAGGTAGCCCGGCTATACTTGGAATGGATATGAAAATCAGCAATGAATCGCATTTTGTGCTGTTGATTTTATTTCCTAAGCTCCCAGCAAAAATTACACCAAGGTTGCTTTATTGTCCAGAATTCCAAGGTATCCACATTCTTGGCTTTTAGTTCTGTTATATCCTTATACCTTGGTTCGTGTTTAACTTCTTCAATATAAATTTCATATTTCTTACCCTTTGTCTTATTTGGTTTGTCCGGATAGGTTTTAACTTCTTTTATCTCAAATTTATCTATAGAGACTTTCCAGAATTTTCCTTCACTTTTAAGAATTACTTCCTTATTATTCAACCAGTTTGGTTCTACTTCTTTACCTAATGTCAAGTAGGTGAATTTCCTATCTTCGAGATTAACTCTTACCAGGGAGCCTTTCTCAATAAATAAAAGAGCCTTATCATCTGCAAGCCATTGAGGATTTGTTCCCCCATCTAAGGTAAGTTGATAAAATTTTTCGGTCTCAGTATTCAGTATCCTGATATTATTCCCCTTTACGAAAGCTAAAAACTTACCTTTGGGGGATAGATTTAGTTGTGCTGAAGGCTCTGAGTGACTTAATATAGTTCTACACTTTTCACTATTTAAATCATATACTTTAAGGTTTGAGTAATTTTCTTCCCTGCTTATCCTACCATCTCCATTCAGATCTCCAAAAAAGGATGAGAGAAAGAATATTTTTCCTTGGTCAGGAGTTAAAACAGCCTCCACAATCGGAATAGAGTCGATAAAAACAGGGGTATATGAGGAATCAGAAATGTTATAAATCCAGAGCTCTTTCGGTCCTTTGATTAAGAGTCTCTGACTATCCTTGAACCAATTAATCTTCACCTGAGAAATTGAGCCATCCAGTAAGAGAAAATCTGTTTTCTTTAAAATTTTTTCTTTTTCAGACCAGAGTCGTTTAGTAAGCTCATCTGAAGCCCAATCGGGTAAATCATTAACCTGGCAGACCACTATTTTCATTCGAGAACCCAATCTTACCTTATACTGGTCTGTATATCGATATAAAAACTTCTGCATATCCGGACTCGGGATTGGATTTGTGCAGGGTGCGTTCGGTAATCCAGAAGCCAGTAAGTCTCCCTGTCTGGTGACATAATTATAAATCAAAATCTCGTTATTTCTTTCAAAGATAATGGTGTTGTCATCGATCCATTGGATGCCCGCCCAAAAATTTCCTAAATCGGGATCAAAGGGTCGTTCCTCTAAAGTTTTCGCATCTAATATAGAATACTTCCTTTCCCAGTTACCTCCGATAGCTCTGTCGAAAAAGAATTTTTTGCCACTCGGGGACCAGAAGAGTTGTTTTACTGAACCGTATCGACCATCAAGAACAATGTCTGGAAAACGGTTGAAGACTTGTCGAGGAAGTGATTTTTTATTCAGGTCTAAAAGGTATAATCCATAATAAGTTTGGATTAGAACTTTAGACTTATCGGGAGAAAGAGTAATACCCTCGCTGTAAAAAGTCAACGGTCTCAGATTCAACCCTTTGATATCAACTAAGAAGATGTCACTTTCTTTGAGGGTATCAAATTCATCTCCCATCCCTGTATTTATATCCCGGCATTCAAAAACAACCTGATTTTCATCTGGAGATAAGGCAGGGTTTCTATAAATAGCATATTCTGCATAAAAGGCTTTGATGAAGTCATCAGAACCCAACAAAATTATAAGGAAAACGCAGAGAAAAAGTATAATTCTCTTTTCCATTCTCATATCTATAAGTCCTAAAAATTTTATAAAATTATACAATTAGGTTTAGCTCTTGTCAATCTAAATATAAAGGGATTCTCAAAGTCTTAAATTTTTGGAAATAAACACTGGAGGGTAACTATCTAAGGCGGATAGCCTTACCTTTAACCCATCGAAAAACAAGCTCCCAAATTAACTTTTTACTTCGTATAGTTTATTGCAAGTCATAGGGATTCTCGCAAAGAGTTTTGAAAAAAAGACTTGACAATATTATCAAATTGATTAGATTATTAGTGGTAAATAGTTAATTTATTCAACTCCTTGAAAATTTCGTTCTGTAGAAAATAAAATTTTAAGGTAAAGAAAACCTTTATAGCTTAAAGGAGGCGAGAAAGATGACCTTAAGGAAGTGCCTGACAGCCTTTTTGATCCTTCTTTTTTTCTGGCCTTTAATCCCTCTGGTTAATGCGAGTGGTCCAGAGGAGCCGCTAAAAGAACATCCCTGGGAAGAAGTAAAGTCAGTTTTACCTCCGAACATCGAAAAGCCTGATCTTGTACCTTCGGGGTATAATGCCTATTTCTTTTCAGTATCACCATTTCACCCTGGTCTTTTCATACTGGTAGTAGAGAAGAAGTGCCAAGAAGTGGTCAAAAAGGATTTGTCAGCAAAAACGGTGTCTTTACCTAGGAAAAAATGAAGGAGAAAATAAAAGGTTTATCTTTAACTGAAAGACTTGAGCAGATTGAGCCTCTTTTAGAGAAAGATAGATACAAAGAGGCCTGGCTAAAGCTCAAAGAAATTGAAAGCCAAGGAGATTTAAATAGCCACTCTTTGGAAAAGGGGATATTCTATTATCTTTCCGCAGTAGCATTATATGGTCTGGGAAGACTGGAAGAGTCCTTGGAAAATGGGTTAAAAGCTTTTGAACTTCTGAAGAATACCCTGGAGAATAGAAGGATTGCAGAGGTGCAATCGATTATGGGCAAGACCTATCTTGCCTTAGGGAGATTGAAAGAGTCAGAAGATGAGTTCAGGGACTCTGTTGCCACCTATAGAAGAACAGAGGATGAAAAAGGGATAGTCCGGAGTTATAATAAATTAGCCCAGATCTATTTTATCCGTTCAGACTATCAGAGAGCTATAGAATATCTAAAGGGATGCCTGCCTTATTTAGAAAAGAGTAAGGATTGGACTAACCTCAGCATAATTCAGAGAAACTTAGGAAGGATTTATACCTTAAGCGGAGAACTGGATTTGGCTGAAAAACATCTTCTCTCTGACATTAAGCTGACCAAACAGGCGGGAGAGGAACAGAAATTAAACCTCTCCCGCTGTCTTTTATCCTTAGGGTATCTTAAAATTTTAAAAAGGGAGTTTAGACCAGCATCTTCCTATCTTCTGAGAGCTGCCCAACTTTTAGAAAATAATGAATCCTTAAAGGACTTAGCCATCTATTATGAGTATCAGGGAGAGCTTTATTTTGAAGAGAAAAGGTTAGATGATGCCGAAGCTTGTTATCGAAAGGCTATCGAGATCGGTGAGAAAATAGCACCTCAGGGAGCCATAATCAGCCAGAGCTACAGGCTTTTAGCTGAGTTAGAGTTAGAGAAGAAAGAATTAGAAAGAGCCTTAGAGGACGGGGATAAATCCTTAAAGGTCTCAAAAGCCTTAGGGGAAAGATTAGAGCAGGGGTTGGCATTAAAGATCTTAGGAGAGATATATAGTCTAAAAAATGAAAAAGATAAATCCAGAGAAGCTTTTGAGAAAAGCATTAACCTCTTAGAGGAGATAGGCGCCAGGTATGAGCAGATTAAAGCTTACCTCTCCTTATCTTTTACACCGGGATTCGATTATCAGGAGAAATTAAATTACCTGGGAAGGGCAAAAAGGCTTTCTTCTGAGTTAGGCTTGAGATATTTTGAAGGATTATCCGAGCTTGCCTTTGCCCAGATTGAGCTTGAACTTAATAATTTCGAGAATTTCCTTTATGCCCTGGATAGGGCAGAGAAAGTCTTTATAGAGCTGGCAGAAGAAGAGAAACTTTCCTTTTGCAGAGACTTGCGAGAAAGAATCGAAAAGAGTTTAAGCCAGAAAAGCCTTTCTGCGGAGAATGAATTTAAGCTTTTCCGAAAATACCTTTCAGATTTAGAATATAAGGATATTCAGGATGGGAGCCTGGAGGAAAGCTTAAGGCTTTTAGCTTGTAAGATTAAAGCAGAAAGAGGGTTTATAGCTTGTAAAAATGGCTCCTCAGAAGAGCTTTCTTTCCCTTCATTATATAAATTAGAACCAGATAAAGCCAGAAGTTTATCTAAGAGTTTGGTTCCAACTAATTCCTTCAGCCCTTCCTGGGCTGAGGATAAATCCTTCAAGCCTCTAATCTTTACTCATCCCTCTTCAGTTCAGAAGTTCTTGGAGAATGGAAAGATTAACACCCTTCTTTTCATTCCTCTATTGAGCGGGGAGGAAGTTTGCGGCTTTATCTATCTTGACCGAATTGATAACTTTTCCTCCTTCACCCAGATAGAACTAAATTTTGCCGTAGCCTTTGCAGATCTATTAACCTTTAAACTCTCTTGTCTTCAGAAGAAAAACTTGCAGGCGGACAATCTCCACCTGAGAAGGCTTCTGGAAGAGAGATGCTCTTTCTCCCAGATCATCACCCGAAATAGCCAGATGCTCAAGATATTGTGGAAATTAGAGCAGATCAAGGATACTAATCTTTCTGTGCTTTTTGAAGGTGAGACCGGGACAGGTAAGGATTTCTTAGCTAAAGCCTTGCATTATTCCAGCGACAGAAAGGATAAGAATTTCATAGCAGTTAACTGTGCGGCTCTGCCTGAATCTTTGTTGGAATCTGAGCTTTTCGGGCATAAGAAAGGTGCCTATACTGGTGCCACCTTTGACAAAAAAGGTCTTTTTGAGGAAGCAGATGGAGGAACCCTGTATCTGGACGAGATCGGAGATTTAAGTCTTTCTATTCAGATAAAGCTTCTGAGGGTATTAGAGGAGAAGGTTATCACACGCTTAGGGGAGATAAAACCGAGGAAGATCGATATCCGGATTGTTGCCTCCACCAATAAGAACTTAGAAGAAGAGGTGGCACAGGGACGCTTCCGCAAGGATCTATATTTCAGACTGAATGCGGTCAACTTCAAGCTTTCTCCTTTAAGGGAAAAGAGGGAGGATATACCAATTTTGGTGGACCATTTTATAAGAACCCATTCCGGGGGAAGCCAGAAAGCACTTTCTTTAAAACCTTTGATCTTAGAGCTCTATTCTGAATATGATTGGCCCGGAAATGTGCGGGAGTTGGAAAATGAGACCAAAAGACTCTTAGCTTACAACCAGAGTGATGAATTTGTGGTGGATGAGCTTCTCTCGGATAAGTTCCCCTTGCCCGAGGAACTCAAAAAAGAGAGCTCCTCTTTGTATGAGAGGCTGTCTGTATTAGAGAAGCAGTATATCCTCAAGGCTTTGATCGAAAATAAATGGGTTAAAAAATCTGCGGCTAAAACTTTGAAAATCCCAGAGTCCAGCCTGAGATTTAAGATGAAACAATACAAACTTCAAGCCCCTCAAAAGTGACCCCCCCCTTTTTTCAATTAAATCTCCCTTATGGGTCTTTAATTGGAATTCATTTATCAAGATCGATTACCCCTTTGGGCATTTAAATAGATGCTTAGAAAAATTACTTATAGGTGTTGACAAACCTTTTAAGTTTGACTAATTTTTTTCTCTGAAAAGATAAATTGCTTGGTTTAGGTTAAAAAGCTTGAGGCTTAAAACTTAAAAAAAATTTTGCGAACATAAAAAGTGAGGAAAGATGAAAAGATTTTTTAAATTTATAGGTTTGAGTATTTTAATTTTTCTGATTTCCCTCCCTACCTGTTCTAAAAGGCCTGATCCCAGGAAAAGTGTAAAAAAACTTATCACCGCAGTGGATCAATCTGACACCACGGCTTTAAAGGAGTATCTGGACTTAGATGAGTTACTGAGGGAAAGGCTGGAAGGTTTTTCAGAAGAAGTAAAAGAGGAGCTTATTCCTAAACTCAGGCAGGGGATCTTAGAGGATTTAACCGGAGATGGGTTGACCCGGATGAGCTGGAAAAACAGTTTATTAGTCGTAGGGAAATCAGAGGTAATAGGGGATTCAGCCACGGTTGAGGTAACCTTTATCAACAAGCTGAGCGGGACAAAGGATTATACTAAGATGGGGCTTTATTTTAAAGATGGGAAATGGAAAATCTATAATCTGAGAGTAGAGGAGATGAGGCTTTAGGTATCTGATTTTATATTCTACTCAAACCAGATATTTTATTTTCTATTTTTCATCTTCCTTTTTCCATTTTTTGTAGATCGTAGAGACGCATTGCAATGCGTCTCTACGTCCTTTTTAGCAAGGCGGTGGTCCACCTTTGAAAAGATAATTTATGAGATAAACTACATCTGCGACATTTATCTCTCCATCGCAGTTGGCATTGGCTTTCTCCAAGGGGGAAGGTGGAGGTCCTCCTTTATAAAGGTAATTGATTATATGGATAACATCAGAGACCGAGATAATGGAGTCATCATTAACATCCCCTCTTAGAAATGGTGTCCCGGGATTAGCAGTTAGAGTTAGAACCTGAGTATCGCTTTTCTGGGGAGTGCTGGAATCCTTTACTAAGACGGTAAAGTTAGAAGTGCCTGTATCCACAGGGACTCCTGAGATTATACCGGATAAGGAATCAAGGCTTAAGGTGTAAGGAAGGGTTCCACTTGAAATCTCCCAATAGTAAGGTGGTGTTCCGCCTTTAGCTATTAAGGTGTCAACATAGGTATAAGGTGAGAGTCCATCCGGCAACTCAGTAGAGACGATGTTCACACCATAACCCACATAGCTTAAGTATCTTAAGATCCATTCATCTTGGTCTAAAACCAAAGATGTAGGCTGGGAGGGGAGATCCAACTGAAAATCCTGGCTTCTCTGATGGTTGAAAACAACAATTGTAGTATCTCCCTGTGAGGTGGAGATAGTCACATCCACAGGCATGGTGAAGATAAGAGGTGGAGTGGTCTGGATTTGATCGATATGCAGATAAACCCGATAAGTTCCACCAAGGTTCTCATCCATCCAGGAAACCCGATAATTGGGCCTATAGGTTTCATAGATCCACTCCTGGAAAAACCAGCTTAAATCCATTCCGGAGACAGATTCGCATACCTCCAGAAAATCCTCAGTTACTGCAGTTCCATAGGCAAATCTGGGGTCTGCATAATAGGACCTTAAGATCTCAAAGAAGATTGAATCACCAACTATATGCCTTAACATATGCAAGACCCAGGCACCTTTATCATAGACTATGGTGCTGAATATTTCCCATACATTCGTGATATCTTCCACCCAGATACTACCTCCTCCAGCATAATCCATATAACCCATATAGGTATGATAGTAGCTTTCTCCATAGATGTGCTCAAAATACAGAGCCTCACAATAGCTGGCAAATCCTTCATTTATCCAGATATTATGCCAGTCACCGCAGGTGATCAAATCCCCCCACCACTGATGAGCCAGTTCATGCACGATCACGTAGGTATCATACCAGTAATAAAGCATGGAACTACAGGTCTGGTGCTCCATAGCCCCGCCCCAGGGAAAATGTGCCATTCCATACTTTTCAGTGATGAAAGGGTATTCACCGAAGGTCTGGGCAAGAAATTCGATTGCACCCACAGTTATCCCATAAGCTGCAACTGCCTGGGAATAGTACTCTGGATAGACAAAATATCTTACCTCCATAGAATCGGTAGGGGAATAATGATAATAGTGGGAGAAGATCTGATAATTGGTGATGGCAACTGAAACAAGATAGGTGGTGATAGGATAGCTCTCATGCCACCTGTAGGTCTTGGTTCCATCCCCGTTGTCTGTTACCTCTCTTAAAACCCCATTGGAGGCAACTATGAGGGTAGAATCGATGGTCACATTTATATCTGCAGAATCAGCCTTATCAGAAGGATGGTCTTTACAGGGCCACCAGGTCCGGGCAAAATAGGGCTCACTCAAAGATGAGATGATCGGCACAGGAGGACTTCCATGGTAGCTGAAATCAAAAGCCTGGAAACCGCCTTCAACCGGATGTCCATGATAATAGACGGTGAAAAGGAATTCCTCATCTGAAGTATAAGTTCTATCCAGGGTAATATTGATCAGATCAGAGGAGTGAGTATAGGAAAGATTGGTTGTTCCCATCTTTACAGAGTCAACTGACATATTGTCATATAAATCTAAGGCTACACTATTCAAACTTGAGACCTTGCTTTTAGCCAACATCTTCACCCCACCATAGATGATCTCATTTGTAACATCGATATCCAGATCCAGCCCATAGTAGATAGCATCAAAATCCCCCTGGTCGGCAGGAGCTTTAGAGTAAAAAGCCTCCCGGGCTCTGGCTAAGGCTCTGGCTTTAGTTTCCGCTAAAATCTTGTGTCCCTCGCTCGGAGGAATAGAAAAGACAGGCTCCTTTTGGAGGGTCAGCTTTTCTTTAGATTCTGTTTGGGAAAAACTTAAGTTAAAAGAAAACAATAAAAACAGAACTAGAACCGAAAGAAAAAATTTTTTAGGCACAGATCACCTCTTTTTTTATGTTTCTCTTTATTTGGGCTTCAATTTATCTTTCGGGCATTTTGGATTTAGAATTAACAAAAAATCATTTATACAAATTTTTATACGTTAATGAAAAGAGGTCGATTTGAATTGCAGGCTTTAAGGTTTTAATCTATAGATAGATATTCTTACTCAGAAGGGCGGGGCTTTTCCCTTACGATAATAATCCTTCCCCAACCTTAAAAGAGCGGCTTCAAAATCGGCAAAATCTTTCTCTTTTATTTTATATTTTTGCCAGAGAGATTTGAGCTCTTCCAAGATTTCCTTTTTTGAACTTATAGCAGGGGATATAAGGCCTGACTTCTTACAAGCTAAAACAACTAAATCAGACGGATAAGGCTCTGCCTTTTCCCAAACTTCTCTCAACTCCCTTAAGAAGATATTGGCAGTAATCTCTCCTATCCCCTTGCCCAAGCATTTTAGTTTTTTCTCTAAGTCCTTGGGGTCTTTTGCCTCTTTATGGAGTTGATTCAAATTACCATTATACTCTTCCCTTAAGTCCTGCATAATCTCCAAAAGTTTGGTGGCGGTTTTGAAATCATATCTGACATAGCCGCCCCCATCCAAGATCTGGACCAATCCATCCCAGCCAGTTTTTAAAATAGTATCTAAAGATAAGGCTTTTCTTTTTTCAAACTCTTTATAGGTATTGACTGCGATTTTTTCTGAGATTCGTGTTCCGAAAAGGATGGAAGCTAAAAACCATTTGAAGACCTCCTCAGAATCAGAGTCCTTCAGGCTGATACCTAAAGCAGTGGAGAATTTACCTCCTAATTTTTTTAATAGAGCCTGGATGAATTTGTGTTTATTCATTTTTAAGCCTTTTAGTTAAAATATAACCAAAAATCTCTTAGTTTTAAAGTAAATAGTTATGTCGAATCTTGCCTATATGCCGGATGAGGAAATAATACTAAAGGTTCGTAGCGCGTCCCGCCGTTGGCGGGATTAGCCTTGCTTAAGTGATCCAGATAGATCGCGCTACGATATTTAAAAGAACAGTGGATTGCTTCCTCCTTTTCCGCCTATGGAAGACTCGTAATGAGAACTAAGAATTAATAAGGAGAAATTCCTTGTCTTTTTATTTGACTCCGTATATTATATAATCACCGGAGTTAAGATATGAGATTTATAAAAAATGCTTTTTGTATATCTTTATTCATATTTCTATTAACCTGTTCCTCTTATGCTGAAAAGCCAAAACTATATCCAGAATTGGCTCAAAGCGATTCAACCAGGGCTATGGTATTTAAAAGGAAGTCCCCCATGGGAGCACTCTTCAGGTCTGTGGCCTTTCCTGGCTGGGGACAGCTTTACAATAAGAAATATCTTAAAGCCGGGCTGGTCTTTGGAGTGGAGATAACCTTTTTGACCTTAATGGCTATGGATTGGAACTGGATGAACGAGCACAAAAAGCTTTTTGACTCTTTGCCTCAATATCATCCGGATAAACTCTGGGAGTATGAGCAATATAAATTCTATAAGGACAGAAAAAATCTTTATCTCTGGTCAACCATAGCCACAATTTTTGTAAGTATGTTCGACGCCTATGTGGATGCCCATCTATATGATTTCGATAAGGAGATGGAAAGGATCGGATTTGAAATATCTCCTGATTCAGATGGAAAGATGAGCCTTAAACTCTCCATTAGCTTTTAAACCTGAGTTCTTTTGTCTTGAATGAAAAATTATAGATTAAAATATGATTATCTGCCGATTAAATTTTAAAGAGGAGTTTTAATTGTAAGATAGTCGCGTAGGGGTGGAGCTTGTCTCCACCCGAATTTAGCTCGATTTATCGAGCTAAAATAAACCCAATGAATTGGGCAACTACAAGGAGGTGAAATGGAGGAATTCGATTTAGGGATTGCCTGGTGCTGGGAATACGATAGGGAGCTGGTGTTCGAGTTAGAGGAATATATCCATCAAAAAGGACTTACCATCTATCAGATAGCACCCTATAATTTAGAGGAGACTTTAGATAAGCTAAAGACTAACCAGCTTAGTTTTAAACTTTTTCTGGATCGAGCTTCAGATCAGGATGAAAAATTTGAGAGATTGATTCAGCTTATCAAGACATTAGGGATAAAGATGCTGAACGATTTTGAAAAATCTTTATGGTCCTCAGATAAAGCCACTATGCATTTGGAATTTCTCTCTGCGGGGATAGAGGTTCCCTACACCATTATCCTTTCCCCTTACGAGGAGGAAATGGACTTAAGGATAGAAAATTTGTCTCAAGATGCATTGGCAGATAAGCTCGGAACACCTTTTGTATTGAAGCCAGCCCTTGGCGCTGGTAGTGAAGGGGTGATCCTGGATGCAAAAAGCGTTGAGGATATTAAAAGAGCCCGGGAAGAGTTCTCGGATGATAAATACCTGATTCAGCAAAAGATCAACCCCCTCTATATCTCAGAGAAAAGAGGCTGGTTCAGGGTTTTTTATGCCTGTGGAAAGGTTGTCCCCTGCTTCTGGGATGATTTTACCAGGCTTTCTAAACCACTATTCCCTGAACAAATAGATGAGAAGACCTATAAAGGAATAGAGGAGGTAACTAAAAAGATTGCCCGGGTCTGTGGCTTAGACTTTTTCTCCACAGAGATAGCCCTTACTGAAGAAGATAGATTGGTAGTGGTTGACTATGTAAATGACCAGTGTGATTTCAGGAAAAAATCCTTACACTATGATGGTATCCCAGACGAGGTGGTGCAAAAAGTGCTTTACTCTTTAGTCGAGTATATCTATTCTTATGTTAGAACCGGGTTCAGGGAGAATCTAAAGAGTTTTTGAGGATGACAGAAAAACTTCTGAGAAGTTCGGGTGGTAGTCGGGTCCCCTGACCCGACGTAAAAAGACGATTTTTGCTTGCCAGGTCTCCTGACCTGGCAAGCACTGGTATGATATTGGAGATGAGTAAAAAGCTTCTGAAAAGTATCTCCGGGATAAGAGGAATAGTTGGAAAAACCCTTAACCCGGAGGTAATCTTAAAATATTCTTCTGCCTTTGGGAACTATTGTGAGGGAGGAAAGGTTGTATTGGGCAGGGATACCCGTAAATCCAGTGAAGTCTTCAATGGAACTGCTTTATCCGGACTTCTTTCCACCGGTTGTAAGGTGATCGATTTAGGGGTATGCCCAACCCCAACTGTAGGTATGGCAGTTAAAGGGTTTAAGGCTAAAGGAGGGATGATGCTGACTGCCAGTCATAATCCTGAGGAATGGAACGGGCTCAAATTTTTTAACTCAGAAGGGACATTCTTAAATAGAAAAGAGGGCAGAAGGCTTTTCTCCTTAGCTGAAAAAAGGATAAGTTATTCAGACTGGAATAAGTTAGGAGAAGTTCATCCAGATAATAGCTGGATTGAAAAGCACATCCAGAAGATTTTGGACCTCTCTTATATAGATAAGCGAAAGATTAAAAAGAAAAGGTTCAAAGTTGTTGTTGACTGCAATAACGGAGCCGGAGCAAAGATCGCTCCCTTGCTCCTCAAAAAATTAGGCTGTGAGGTAATTGAGCTCAACTGTAACTTGAGCGGCGAATTTGTTCATAAGCCTGAACCCGTGCCAGAGAATTTGACTTTATTATCTAAAAAGGTAAAAGAGACAAAAGCGGATTTAGGATTTGCCTGCGATCCGGATGCAGATAGATTAGCCATAGTCTCAGAAAAAGGTGTTCCCTTAGGTGAGGAGTATACTCTGGCTTTATGTGTGGACTTTATATTGGGTAAAAAACGCTCGGATGTGGTTATAAATAACTCTACCTCTAAGGTTATCCAGGATATAGGCAGAAAATATGGGGTTAAAATTTATCGCACTAAAGTGGGTGAGGTATATGTGGTCTCCTTTTTAAAAAAGATAAAGGGGGTGATCGGAGGTGAGGGGAATGGGGGAGTGATTCTTCCAGAGATTCATTATGGCAGGGACGCTCAGGTGGGTATGGCTCTGCTGCTGCAACATTTAGCTGAATCCGGCAAAAAGATAAGTCAGTTAAAGCAGTGCCTGCCCCAATATTACATTCTAAAGGATAGGTTAAAACTTTCCACCGATTTTGAAAAGAAGTTAAAAAAATATTTAAAAAGATTCAGACAGGCTAAAGTAAATTATATAGATGGAGTAAAAGTGGAGCTGAAAAATTCCTGGATCAGCATCCGCAAATCAAATACTGAACCGATCATTAGGTTAATAGCAGAAGCTGCCAGCCGAAAAGAGGCAGAAAGGCTGGTTTTTGAGGCTAAAAAGGATTTAAGTTAAAAGAAGATTAAGCTAGGCTGAGGGCAACCCAGATGGGTAAGCTGTGGGTCTACTATCTTTTTGTCGTTTCCTATGGATCCAAATTCGGACTGAGGGAGTCCCGCGCCAGAGGCGGGACGACCGAATCCCACTTTTAGCGGGGTGAGGATTCTTCGCTTACGCTCAGAATGACATTTAGAATTCTTTTGACAAGGGATGTAGAGTTTATTAATATTGATTGATCCTGCCAAAGGTGGGAGGAGGAGATATGTGTGGTATCGTTGGATATGTAGGGGATAAAAAAGCGGTGCCTATCCTTTTAGAAGGGTTAAGAAGGTTAGAATACCGGGGGTATGATTCCGCCGGGATAGCCATCTTGGAAGAAGGAGGAATGATCTTAGAGAAGATCGCAGGAAAAGTCCCTGCCTTAGAGAATCTCTTAAATGGGAAAAGTTTTCAGAGTACTACTGGAATAGCACATACCCGCTGGGCAACACATGGAGAGCCCACAGATATCAACGCCCATCCGCATTTAGATTGTAAAAAGCGGATAGCAGTTGTTCACAATGGGATCATCGAGAACTACAGAAGCTTAAAAGAGGTCTTATCCTCCAAAGGGCATATATTCACCTCAGACACCGATACAGAGGTCTTAGCCCATCTGATTGAAGAATATTACGAGGGGGATTTAGTAGAAGCGGTAAGGAGTGCTCTGTCACAGGTGGAAGGGACCTATGGCATTGCAGTCATTTGTAAGGATAATGCGGAGGAGATCGTAGCAGCCAGACATGGTAGCCCTCTGGTCATCGGCAGGGGACAAGGAGAGAATTTGGTGGCCTCAGACTGTTCTGCAATCATCAGGCATACCAATCAGGTGGTCTATTTAGAGGATGGGGAGATCGCATTCATAACCAAAGATGGTTTTTCCATCTCCACCATAGAGAAAATTGAAGTCACTCCTCATCTACAGGAGATCTCCTGGACCTTGGATCAGATTGAAAAGGGAGGTTTTCCTCATTTTATGTTAAAGGAGATCCACGAACAGCCTCTCACCCTGCAGAATGCTATGCGGGGAAGATTAAACTATGAAGAAGGTATCTCCCGTTTGAATGGCTTGAACCTTCAATATGAGGAGCTTCATCATATAAACCGGGTTATCCTATTCGCCTGCGGCACCTCCTGGCATGCCGCCTTGATCGGCGAATATCTGATTGAGGGTTTCGCCTCTATACCGGTGGAGGTGGAGTATGCCTCAGAGTTCAGGTATAGAAGCCCCATAATTCAAGACGGAACCATCGTCTTCGTGATAAGCCAGTCCGGTGAAACTGCAGATGCCTTAGCCGCTATGAAGGAAGCTAAGAGGAAAGGAGCAACCGTCTTGGGCATTTGCAATGTGGTAGGCTCAACCATTGCCCGGGAGACCGATGGAGGAGTCTATATCCATGCCGGACCCGAGATCGGAGTTGCCTCCACCAAAGCTTTTACTTCCCAGATTTTAGTTTTAGCTTTGATCTCTCTGCTTTTGGGCCGGATGAGAAACCTTTCCTTAGAAAAAGGTAGGGAGATATTTGAAGCTTTGAAGGAAATCCCGGAACAGGTGGAATCTCTTTTGCAAAACGACACCTATATTAAGGAGATAGCCTCAGAGTATTATAAGAAAAATAACTTCCTGTACTTAGGTCGAGGGATCAACTACCCGGTGGCTCTGGAAGGGGCATTAAAGTTAAAAGAGATCTCCTATATCCATGCCGAGGGTTATCCCGCCGCAGAGATGAAGCATGGTCCAATTGCCTTAATCGATGAGAATATGCCGGTAGTGGTGCTTGCCATAAAGGATAATGTATATGAGAAGGTCTTATCCAATATCGAGGAGATCAAAGCCCGCAACGGCAGAGTCATAGCCATTGCCACTGAAGGTGATAACCAGATAGCTCAAAGGGTTAATCATGTGATCTACATACCCCATACCTTAGAACAGTTGACTCCGCTTTTGACCATCATCCCCTTACAGCTTTTAGCCTACTATATAGCGGTCCTGCGCGGCTGCAATGTGGACCAGCCCAGAAACTTAGCCAAGAGCGTGACGGTAGAATAAAATGACAGATGAAAGATTGAAGACGGCAGATAAAAAAATGGCGAATATCGAATTAAATGTAGTAGTAGCGTAGGGTTTGAGCTTGTTGAGCAAAGCAAAATCCCGCTTTGCGGGATCTCCACCCTTATTTCTAATTGGAAATTGGTATTCCCGTCTTGCCCTCAAGGCGGGATAATTGATCTTAGTGACGTAAAATCTGTCCGAATTTGGATCCATAGGATAGGAAGTTATGGTGTCAGGAGTAACTCCTGACACCACCCATAATAAAGCCTTGCCCTACTTTTCGAACTCGTTATTTCAGGTGACTGTCGGGTTCCCTGCCCCGACAGAGTTTTCCCGCCAGGTCAGGGGACCTGGCGAGCACAAACGGGATAGATAACATCCCCACGTTGAGGGCAACGTGGGTATACCGATTAGTTAATATTAGTAGTCCCGCCTTGCCCTCAAGGCGGGACAATTTCTAAACAGATTTATCTTGTTTTTTCTTTTTTTCGTATTATATTTGTTTAAAATTTAGCCGTAGAATAGCTTGGTAAAGGAGGAAGAGGTTTTGAAGGAGAAAATTCATCCCAAATATTTTGAGACCACTATTACCTGTGCCTGCGGGAATGTGGTCCCTACCCGCTCCACAGAGAAGGATATTCGTGTGGAGATCTGTTCAGCCTGTCATCCCTTTTTTACCGGGAAGCAGAAGTTATTAGATACTGCTGGCAGGGTGGAGCGGTTCAGGAGGAAATATAAAAAAAAGGAAGAGACTGAGGAAAAGTAGCTTTCTTTGTGAGGATTTACTCTCTTTTTCTTTTTCAGATGGAAGAGAGTAAATCCTTTTTTATTAAAGGGATGAAGGAATTTTAATTTATTCAAACCCTCGAACATATTTTTTAAAAAATGACTAAATTAGCCGAAAAAGAAAAACATATCGGGGGCCAGGCGGTGATCGAAGGAGTGATGATGAGGTCCTCCCAAAGGGTCTCCACTGCGGTAAGGAAACAGAGTGGTGAGATCGTGGTTAGAAATGAGGACTATATCCCTCTTTCCAAAAGGTATAAGCTCTTGGATATCCCCATTATCAGAGGGGTGGTCTCTTTTGTGGAGATGCTGGTCCTGGGCATAAAAAGCCTGAATTTCTCTGCGGATGTGGCTGTAGAGGAGATAGAGGAAAAAGAGGGGAAAAATAAAGAGAAGAAAAGAGGTCAAGGCTCAAGGAATCTGATGCTGGGCTTAGCCGTGATCTTAGCATTAGGTTTGGGGATTTTCATCTTTTTCTTTTTACCATTATTTTTTTCCAGCCTTTTGAAAATAAAAAGGGAAGCTTTAGCCTTTAACTTGGTGGCTGGAGGGATAAGGGTGGCCATGTTTTTAATCTATGTCTGGGTCATCTCTCGCTTTAAGGATTTTAAAAGGATCTTTGAATATCATGGGGCGGAGCATAAATCTATCTATGCTTATGAGGCGGATGAGGATTTGACTTGCGAGAATGTAAAAAAGTTCAGCACCAAACATCCCCGCTGTGGCACCAGTTTCATCTTGATAGTTGCAATCTTCGCCATACTTGTCTATTCGGTCTCAGACACAATTTATACCTTAATTGTCGGAACCTATCCTTCGCTTCTTAAAAGGTTTTTACTTCACTTTGCTCTTTTACCTCTGGTAGCAGGTGGCTCATATGAGCTGTTGAAACTTTCGGGAAAGACTAAAAATAATTGGATAACCCGTATATTCTCAGCACCAGGTATCTGGATTCAGAAGATAACTACCCAGGAACCGGATGATTCCCAGTTAGAGGTGGCTATTGTGGCCCTGGAATGTGCCTTAGGAAAAACCTTTTCATCTATAGAGGATGATAAAAAGATAAGCCAGAAAATATGATTGAACTCTTAGAAAAAATAGAGGAAAAACATAAGGAACTTACCCAGCTTCTATCCGATCCTCAAGTTTTCAAGAATCAGAGCAGATATAAAAAGCTCGCCAAGGAACAAGCGGAGCTTTCAGGGATAGTTGAACTTTATTCTGAACTCAAGCAGGTCTCAAAACAAATAGAGGAGGATGAGAAGATCAAGACCCAGTCAGAAGATAAGGAATTAGTTGAGTTAGCTAAAGCTGAATTAGAGGAGCTTAAGGATAGGAAGATAAGGCTGGAGGAAAAACTCAAACTCCTTTTAACTCCCACAGACCCGAGTGACATAAAAGATACCATCGTGGAGATAAGAGCAGGGACTGGTGGGGAGGAGGCCGCACTTTTCGTCGCAGATTTATATCGGATGTATTTAAAGTATTCAGAGAAAAAGGGGTGGAAAACAGAGCCCCTAAGCTCCAATCCTACTGGCCTGGGTGGTTTTAAGGAGATAATCTTCTCAGTCGAAGGGGATAAGGTTTATAAGAATTTGAAATATGAGAGCGGAGTGCATCGGGTTCAGAGAGTTCCCAAAACAGAAGCCTCAGGCAGGATCCATACCTCAGCCGCCTCGGTTGCAGTTCTTCCAGAGGCAGAGGAAATAGAGCTTGAGATAAACCCAGAGGATCTGAAGATAGATGTTTTCAGATCCTCAGGCCCAGGTGGTCAGTCGGTAAACACCACAGACTCAGCTGTCCGCATCACTCACCTCCTCACTAACACTGTGGTCACCTGTCAGGATGAGAAATCACAGTTGAAAAATAAGAATAAGGCTTTAAAAGTCTTAAGAGCACGCCTCTTAGATAAGGCTCGAACAGAGCAGGAGGAGAAAATAGCCCGGGAGAGGAAATCGATGGTCAAAACCGGTGACAGGTCAGAGAAGATCAGGACTTATAATTTCCCCCAGAACCGGATAACAGATCACCGCATAGGTTTAACCCTACACCGCTTAGAGGAGATTTTATCTGGAGACTTAGATGAGCTTATCCAAGCCCTGGAAAGGAAGGAAAAGGAACAAAGCTTAAAAGATGAAAGGGTATTAAAATAATAAAAAAGATATGAGATTTTTGAAATTTCTCTTAGCTTTCATTTTAACTTTAATTTTACTTTTTATCGCCCGGCAGATATCTACCCGGCGATCAGAGTTTGTAGAAGTGAGAGATGATGGAATAAAGCTTTCCCATGCAACTGTAACTGAAAAGATTGGTCCAGGAAAGGTAAGAATTGACGCCAATTTGATCGCTCCACAACTTCTAAAGAATTATTCCTTAAAGCTTTTCTACAAGATCGGAAAAGGTGAATATACTAATTTAAGAATGAATTCAGTTGAGGGGACATCTGACCAGTTTTCTGCTTTTATACCTTCCCAGCCAAAAGGTAAAAGAGCTTATTATTATCTCTCTTTGTCTGATAGCCAGGGTAAAAAGATTTTAACTTTACCCGAAAAGACAGGTCTTTTGAACGACCCCCTTTTGATTAAATTTAAGGGTGAGGTTTCAGCTGTAATCTTAGGTTTCCATATAGTGGCAATGTTTGCCTCTGTTTTCTTTGTGGGCTTAGTTTTTTTTTCCTCCCTCGAGATATTATCGGGCAAAGATTCCATAAGACAGCTCTCCATTTATGCTTTATTTACCGCCATCTTATCCTTCTTGGGCGGTGTTCCCCTGGGGATTTTGGTCACCAACCAAACCTTTGGAGAGATCTGGGGAGGGTTCCCCATCTTTACAGATGTAACTGATAGCAAGACTTCTATTCTGATCTTCTATTGGATTATTTTATTGTTCTTTTTGAAAGGTTCAACCTTCAAGAAAGATAAAAACTTGAACCTTTTGTCAGATAAAGCCCTGGCTTTTTTTGCCATCTTAGGTTTTATTTTAACCTTAATGATTTTTCTCATACCTCACAGCATATGATAGATTTTAAAAAAGCCTCTGAGATAGCTTTGAACACTGCAAATTCTTTTGGGGCAAGTTATACGGATATAAGGATTGTTAATACTGAAGATGAGAATATATCGGTTAAAAATGGGGCCACAGAGCTTTTAGAGAAAAGTAGCTCTCTGGGCTTCGGGATCAGGGTGATTGCTTTTGGAGCCTGGGGATTTGCCTCCTCTGCGGATCTGAATGAAGATAACCTTAAAAAGACCTCTGAGCTTTCGGTGAAGATTGCCCAAGCCTCAGCCAAGCTTAAGGTAAAAGATCTGAGCTTGGTTCCGCTAAGCAAAACCATAGATTCCTATAAAACCCCAGTTGAAATAGACCCCTTCAATATTCCCCTGAGAGAAAAATTAGATTACCTTCTTTTCTTAGATCAGCTGTTAAGAAAAACAGAAGGGCTTACCTCAACCCAAGCCTTTATGAGTTTCAGGAAAGAGAACAAGTTCTTTGCCAGCTCAGAGGGGTCTCAAATTGAGCAAATTATAATCCAGAGCGGAGCCGGTATCGAGGCTTTGGCTATGAAGTCCAGAAGACAGATGGGAAAAAGGTCTTATCCCAACTCATCCGGTCAATATGAGTCTAAGGGTTATGAGTTGATCAAAGAGCTAAACTTTGAGGAAAACTGCGAAAGAATTGCCCAGCAGGCAAAAGCACTACTTTCCGCTAAGGAATGTCCATCTGGAATAAAGACGATAGTCTTAGATGGGGCTCAACTCTCCTTGCAGATACATGAATCCATGGGTCATCCCTTGGAACTGGATCGGGTCTTAGGAGCGGAGAAAAACTTTTCCGGGACAAGCTTTGCTACCTTAGAGAAATTGAACAAGCTAAAATATGGTTCAAAGATAGTCAATGTGGTGACAGATTCAAGCTATCCCGGTGGTCTGGGGAGCTTCGGTTATGATGATGAAGGGGTGAAATCGCAGAGGAAGGATTTGATCAGAGATGGAGTTCTGGTGGGATATTTAACCTCCAGGGAAACAGCCCCCCTTTTGAAAACTTTATCTAATGGTTCGATGAGGGCGGATGGCTGGGGGAATATGCCGATTATCCGCATGACTAATACTATTCTTCTGCCTGGAAATTATAGTTTTGAGGAACTGGTCTCCGAGGTTGATGATGGGATTTATATGGAGACTGTCTCCTCCTGGAGCATAGATGATAACCGGGAGAATTTTCAGATGGGGTGCCAGATCGGATGGGAGATAAAAAATGGGAAATTAGGTGAGATGATAAAAAACCCCACCTATTCCGGTAACTCAGTTGAGTTCTGGAACTCCTGCGATGCTATTGCCTCAGAAAAATATTTTAAAATCTGGGGAACACCTAACTGCGGCAAGGGACAGCCCGGACAAAACGCTCGAACAGGACAGGGATGTTCACCGGCAAGATTTAAGAACGTGAAAGTGGGAAGTTAAGTTTTATGCTTACAAAAGAAAAAGCCTTGGAGATTTTGGAAAAGGGGTTGAAGTATTCTGAGGCAGACCAGACCGAACTTCTTCTTTTAGAAGAGGATTTTTATCTGACCCGGTTTGCGGAGAATGTCATTCATCAGAATATGGCAAGAGCGGAGCATGAGGTTATGGCAAGGGCGGTTTTTGGGAAAAAACTTGGAGTGGCAGTGACTAATAGAATTGATGAGGAGGGGATAAAAAAAGTTGTAAAAGATGCAATTGAAATCGCAAAAAATCAAAAAGAGGATCCAGATTTCCTCTCCTTGCCGCAATCTGGTCCTGCTCCACCTACAAAGGGTTTTTACCAGA
>Ga0209979_1000390_pt1 | contig 62090 bp, 48 predicted proteins | sample AnhtaG_FD_183114 | JGI IMG/M metagenome (GOLD analysis project Ga0209979, IMG submission 183114) | Deep subsurface microbial communities from Anholt, Denmark to uncover new lineages of life (NeLLi) - Anholt_01485 metaG (SPAdes) (version 2) | ecosystem: Environmental > Aquatic > Marine > Oceanic...
TGACATAATTCTAATAGGTGAGATTCGGGACAAGGAAACGGTCGAAATTGCAATAAAGGCGTCATTGACAGGCCATCTTGTTTTGAGCACGTTTCATACCAACGATGCACCCAGTGCGATAAGCAGATTGCTCTATATGGGGATTGAGCGGTTTCTGTTGGCTTCGTCGCTGAATTTAGTTATTGCCCAGCGATTGGTTAGAAAAATCTGTGACCACTGCAAAGAGCCTATAACCTTAAGTGAGGAAGTCCTCAAGTGTTTGGGGATTGACCCCAAGCAGGCTAAGGATTCTGTTTTCTACCATGGCACAGGCTGTACAGCCTGTGGAGGGACAGGTTGTTTGGGTAGATTGCCCATATTTGAGTTTTTGGTTGTGGATGATGATATAAGCAAAATGATAGTTACCGGCGAGAGCGAGGCGAAGATAAGAGAATCATCACGTCAAAAAGGCTATGGTGGTTTACTTGAAAGCGGTGTGAATAAGGCGTTGGCAGGTTTAACAACCGCCGAAGAGGTCATTAGTGTAGCTTTTACAGGAAGAGTTTAGAAACTATCTCAAAACTGTCACTCCTTCGGCAGGCTCAGAACAGGCTCAGAGCGAAAAGAGCCTTTAGCCCAGCTTTGCACATAATATTGGACGCAGGCTTTGTAAAAATACGATGGGATTTTCGTTAAACTCAAGGTTTTCAGACACCGATAAAATATATCTGTGAGAGAGCAAATATAAAATCGCGCCGTTGCCGATTTGCTGCCCGGGTTAGCGAAACCCAACTGCGCAGATGACTATCCCGACTTACATCAGGGTCAGAGACAGCCGAATAACCGAATGTTCTCTTGAGAAGGTTCGATAAATGAAAAGCTACAAATATGTCGCTCGAGATTCAACAGGGGCACAGAAGAGAGGTCTTGCGCAGGGAGCCTCCTCAACTGATGTACTTAGCCATCTTCAGGAGCAGGGGTTTACGCCGATTTCTATCGATGAGGTATCAGCGAGTGCCTCAAAAAGCCGGCGAGTAAATCATCTCAAACGCATCAAATCAGCGGACCTTGCAGCGCTTTGCTGGCAGTTGTCCACAATGATCGAGGGAGGAATTCCTATTACCGTAGCTTTAGACACGATTGCCGAAGATGCGGAAAATTCACGTCTTGAGCCGATTCTGCGGCGTATCTCGGAAAAGGTAAAGAAAGGTCAGTCGTTCTCGGACGGTATGGCGGAATTTCCTAAGATTTTCAACAACTTGTCTCGTGCTTTGATATTAGCCGGTGAAACCGGCGGTAATCTGGGAGGAGCGCTGGGTAAGCTGGCAGAATATTTTGACAACCGTGACAAATTGGCCAAAAAGATTAAAGGGGCAACGGCTTATCCGATCTTTGTAATGTCTTTTATTACCCTGATAGTGATATTTATAATGGCTTTTATTGTCCCGCGGTTCAAGACGATATTTGACCAGCTTGGGGGCGAATTGCCGGCCTTTACACGGGGATTTATGGGATTTTACAATATTCTCCACCACAATATTATCTACATAATCGGGTTTGTTTTTGTCCTGATAATTTCCGGTGTTGTCTTCAAAAAGACCAAAAAAGGACATTATTTTTTTAGCAAAACTGTTCTGGGCATACCTTTGCTTGGCAAGGTATTCAGCCAGGCCTTCGTTGCAACGTTTTGCAAAACAATGTCAACTTTACTGTCCTCGGGTGTTTCAGTGCTTGAGGTTTTCGATGTTCTCCGTGGAATGACCGATAACGATATTATAAAGTCGGCGATAATACGAACCAGAGAAAATATTGTCGAAGGCTCAAACATTTCTTCGAGTATGGCGACAACGGCTTTTTTCCCCAATATGGTTATCAAAATGATACAGGTCGGGGAAGAAAGCGGGTCTTTGCCCACAGTGCTCGAAAAGACCAGCGAGCATTATGAACGAAAGGTCGATTCCACAGTAACCACTATGACGAGCCTGCTTGAGCCAATAATGATTGTATCGGTTGGCGCAATTGTATCGGTGGTAGTTATTGCACTGTACTTGCCGATTTTCACAATGTCGGAGGTGGCAGGATAGTACAATCCGAGAGCATAGGTGGTGAGTAGTGAGTAGTGAGGATTCAGCTCACCAATTAACTACTCAACAATTAACTACTCACCAATTAACCAATTAACTACTCAACATTTGCTTTTTTGGTTTTTTGTGCTATACTTTAAATATAAATATCGTGGGGGATGAAGAGTTACACACCTGATATTATGCTTCCAGCCCTTGATGGGATAAGCAGTAAAAAACCCGAAAAACTCATACAGTAGCTACTGATTTTGGTCGATAGAGGATTGGGCGTGTGTATTGCTTAATGCGTATCGCACCCGCCGTGGCTCGCTTGGCGGAGCCAAGTCGCGACAGGCAAAACAAAAACGCAATACGGCAATACGAGAATATCAAAAGCGAGATAATTTTTTTCAAAATTTTTAAAACCTTTTTAGGAGATTGAAGATGGGAAAGAAAAGAGAGAGAAGGGGCTTCACACTGATTGAGCTGATGGTTGTCATCTTGATCGTCGGAATTTTAGCTGCGGTGGCGATTCCGATTATGCGAGGCCGAATCGATGCGGCCAAGTGGTCGGAAGGAAAGGCCATTATGGGTACCATAGGGACCGCCATACGTGCCTATGCCGCTGAGATGGATACAAGAGGAACCTACGGGATAGGTGTACCGTCTATGGCTGCGTTGGGATTCGCAGGTAGTGACTTCACAGGTACGTACTTCGTGGCGCTCGACTTTACTTGGACCACCGGTTATGACGTAGCGGCTGACCCACCCCTGACATTTTCAATTAGTTGTACACCAACTACTACCACATTGGTTCCTGCAACGGTTACGCTGAATAACACCGGTGCTTGGACTCCGTAAAAAGCGAGGCATAATGGGGCCAAAAGCCCCCCTCTTCACACGGAGAGGTTGTGGGATACGTCCGCCAAGCAAATAAGTCGCGGCGGTGGCGTAACGCTCATTGAGCTAATGGTGGCTATGGCCGTTGTGGCCATAGCCACCTTTGGACTTAAAAGTTATCTCAAAACACAACTTGTCATTCCTTCGCTTTGCCCAGCATGACAGAAAAATCGGTCCGTTTGAGTCAGGTAAAAAAAAGTTTTTTGCTTTGATGGTTTTTTATAGTATATTTTATTTAAATAGTAAAAGCTCGGCAAACGGAGGGAGCTTTCTCAGTTCAGTTTCTCGCCTTAGATTTACGTAAAGTGGAGGATTATTTTATGAGTATTATTATTCGAGAATCTATTCGAAAATCGAAGAAGGGAACAAGTCTTGTTGAAGTAATGGCGGCTGTTTTAATCTTAACAATTGCAATAATTGGAGGCTCTTTTCTCTTTGTTGCTGGTAACAGCCAAATTAATCTACGAGAACAGTATCGCGTGGCTTCCCGATTGGCTGAGCAGAAATTAGAAGAGTTAAAAGCAGGCGATTGTGATGCCATAGTAATAGGTGAAGTGACGGATAGTGTTTCTTTGGAAGATTCATCCTATGGTCGAAGTACAGTCACCGAAGATCTCGGCTTATATAAAAAGGTTACAGTTACTGTTAATTGGGGAGCGGGGGTCAAGCAGCGTAATGTAAGTCTGGTTACTTTCATTGCTCCTAAATAGGTGAATCTAATGAAAAGAAAAGGGCAAAAAGGTTTCACTCTCATAGAACTTATGATTGGGATTTTCACAGGTACTATTGTGATTTTAGCAGCCGGTATGATTCTGTTTTTTGGTCAAAAAACCTGGAATAATGCCTGGAAAAGGGTGAATCTTCAAAGGGACGCTTCCTATGCTATGCTGAGAATGAGCCTTCCTATTAAAGCGGGAATGAACGCAGAATTGGAGGGTGATGGTAACGCTATAAAGATATATAGAGCAACGGACTGGATAAGATTTTTTCTTGAGCAGGCGAGTAATAACCTCAAATGCGAAATTGAGGGAGGAGGGCCTCAGACTATTATCAATGGTAAGGTGGAAGCTTTGCAATTTAATGTAACAGGTAATACAGTAACAATAGAGCTCAAGTTGAGAGAAGATAACTTACAAACACATTTTGTCTCAACAGTAATGATGCGAAATTATGGAGGGTGATGTCAGATGAAAATCAGAATGTCAAAATCAGAAAAGGGAATAGCACTTGTTGCAGTGATAGTCTTCGCTTGTATCTTTGCCATTGTAGGCTTCTCCATGCTTGAACTGGCGAAAGGTGAGATAGTGCTGACTAAGAACGAGCTGAACTCGACAAAAGCCTTTTACGTGGCTGAGGCAGGATTAGCAAGATTAACCACAAGGTTGTACAATAAAGAATTTGGAAACATTGAGGATACGGCCTTAGGAGAAGGAAGCTACCAGGTTGATGTTCACTACGATGAAGACCCTCCTTACGCTATTTCAACTGGCAGAGTAGGAAACAAAGAGAAAAGAATAAAGGTGAAACTGTCCTATCTGGCTGCTCCTTATGAACATAGTGTATATGCCGGCAATTCGTGTGGAGAAGAGTGGACGTTTGCGTTAAGGGGGCAAGGCGACCCCCAACCCGACCCAAACTCTTCAAGAGAGTTTTGTGGGAAAGACATAGTTAACGGAAATATATATGTTTGTGGGGATGCCACTTTGTATGAAGAAAGCAGTGTTAATCCCGCGCCCATGCCCAACACCCATGGGCTCAACGGAGATGTTAACGCCACTGGTGATATTGCTATCCTCGACAGCGCCTCGATTTCTGGAGAAGGCCTGGAGGGTGTCGCTCCGCAGGATGGTCTCAGCTTATTGGGCATGAACTATCAGGTAAATAATACACATAATGTGAGCCAAGTCTTTGCAGACGCAGGCGTTGATGGGGGACACCTACCATCAGGCAATGAGTTATACGATGTGGTAGTAAAGAATCCGACCGACAGGTCGGGTGAGTGTGACATGACTGCCGGCGACGATTACTTCCTTGAGCCAGTAAGCGTGACAGGAGGGGGAGGCCAAAAGGATTCAACAACTCCTTTACACTTGGGGGACAACAGGATTTACTACGTAGACGGCAATGTGTGGGTTCACAGCAAAAGCACCTACGGGTTTTTGGTCGACGGCAAAGTAACCATTGTAGCGACAGGAGACATCCATATCTCTGACAATATCGTATATGCAGACAGCGAAAGCCTGTTGGGTCTGGTAGCTCTGGGCCAATATGACAGTGAGGGCCTGCTTATAAGCGGGGGTAACATCTATTTTGGGGATCCCCGTTTCGGGACCATGTATACGGCTTCTGCGTTAATGTTCGCTGCAGACAGCTTCTTATACAACACGGATGCCGTTAGCAGGGATACAGCAGAGCCGACTACCGGTTTTTCCGTTTATGGGAATCTTAACGCTCTGAATCAAGTCTCCATCGAGCGGGATTGGTATGATCCGGACGTAACTGGGGACGCGAGGCCTGCATACTTCGATTCGAGCACCAGCCAATGGGTAGATCTGGAGACCGGAGCTGCACTGACATCGGCCGAAATTGATAGTCTCAGACATTATCAGATGAAAATTAGTTATGATGATCGGGTCCGGACTATCGGTACACAGCCGCCGGGTCTCCCAAGAGGAACGGGAACCATTTTCGGTGGACTAATACACTGGGAAGAATTGCAATGAAGCCAATGGTAAAAAAGTTGGTAGAAGTTAGATAACAAGACTTTTGCAAAATCGAGGTTAGGCATACTTTGAAAAGAAAAAATTGTTTTTTAATTTTTCCTTTCCCGTCAGCAGAAGTGACACAGCTAACGACATATAATTATGAGAGACTAAATAACCTTTTGTAGTTGGCCTAATAACTAACAGCAGCGATTTCGGTCAATACTCAGCAAAGAATGCTCAACTTGCTTTGTGTTTTTGCGGTCGTCTGCAGGGCCGATAACTTTCAAAAGGGCATCCATAAATCCGCTCGAAATTGATTATCGATAGTTGACCTCCGATAGTCGGCAGAAACATAAAAAAAATCAACAGAAAATAATCTATCATCGATTATTTATAAGACGCGACATCTTTATCACGCACATTAGCCTACATCCGGTATGATTGTAATTTTTAAGTAAAACGCTTCCCTTTTTAAGCCGATTAATGGAGAGGTAAGGTGGGATCCTCGATTTTCGATTGTCGAACAGGATTTGAAAGTCGCAACTTTTTTTAAGGATTTATAGGTTGGACTGGAAACGAATGCTTAATTTTACCAAGACTGAAGTTCTGGGGTTGGATATCGGTTCCTCCGCAGTCAAAATAGTTCGTTTGCGCAAAGACGATTCCGGCTATGCAGTTACCGCAGCCGGCATCGCCGAGATTGCAGCAAGCGAAGATGACAATAATCATCGAAAAATAAACACCGTCAAAGCAATTCGTGAATGTTTTGAATCGACCGGGAGCAAGACGAAATTAGCTGTTTGCGGCCTAAGCGGTCCGGAAGTTGCGGTGCGAGACTTTGAGTTTCCCACATTAACAACCGAAGAGATAGAAGGGGCGGTTTTGATCGAAGCCTCGCAGGCTTGTCCGTTCAATGCGGCAGATAGTGCTGTTGATTATCACTTGATACCTGATGCGGATATCCGCCAGGGGCGGACTTCTAACAGGCGTGGCGATGAGAAGACAAGAGGCATCTTAGTAGCGGCGACGAATGCGCTGATAAAAAACAAGGTACAACTCGCTAAAGAAGCTGCTCTTAAGTGCGTTTTGATGGATATCGAGGGATTGGCACTTTTGAACTGTTTCAACGGCCTGGCCGATGAAGCTGAAAAGTCCACAACAGCTATCCTGAACGTTGGCGGCTCTGGCACGACTGTGGCAATTATGGGCGGTAATGGCTGGCCGTTCATTCGCGATTTGACCTTTGCCGGTGATGATATTGTAAAGCAGCTCGCCGCTGAAAAAGGTATGTCAACGAAGGACGTCAAGGGGATTTTGTTCGGCGATTCGACGGCAGGTCAAATGCAGCTTCATGATAGTCTGGAAAAAGCCTGTAAGAAGCTGATTGTCGATGTTTCCAAAACATTGCGCTATTATGCGGCCCAGAAGCAATCGACGCCTGTTGAGAAGATATTTATTTGCGGTGGTTTTGCTCTTGCCCGAGGGTTTGTTGAGTTATTGAACAAACGTCTTGGGACTGAAGCGGTCTTGTGGAACCCGTTTAAGAAAATACGCTGCGATGCAGCTAAGAAGTGCGGAGATATTTTCGACAAGAAAGGCCCCGCACTGGCAGTGGCAGCCGGCCTTGCTATGAGGTCGGTCTAATTGATTCTGCCAAAAGACGGCGTGAGTAGTGAGTGGTGAGTAGTGAGTATTCAACTCACCAATTAACCACTCACCAATTAACAGATAGGAAATTATGTTCACGATAGATTTGTTAAAGGGACAAGGCGTCCCATTGAAGAGCAGTCCAAGTGGCATAGCTATTGCTGCAGTAACCGTTATAGTACCGATTACCGTCGCAATAGCAATGTTCGGCTTCTATCTGTACAACAAAACGACTGCATCAATAAAGGAGCAGGAAATAGTCAGATGCCAAGCAGAGATTGACGAATTGTCGGGCGCTGTGGAGCTGCAGGAATCATTAGAAAAAGAGAAAATCGTTTACGGAGAATACTTGTTGGAAGTTAAGTCCTCTATCAGCAGATATATTCAATGGTCGCCTGTGTTAGTAACACTGGTGGAGAATATGCCCAGCTCGGTGATGTTGACCGGGCTTGAGGTAATGCAGCATTCTGTAAGAAAAAAGGTTCCCAAAAAAGATAATCCACAAGAAATGATTGAAATGAATGTCCCTGTAAGAATATTGCGGATGAGTATTAGCGGTGGTCCTCAATACAACTGTAACAAAGCAGTCAGGGATTTTCAGGACAGTCTTCTCTCTTCAGCTTTCCTCGGGCCTAAGCTCGAGAACATCGTAGTTTCGCAGGATTCTGAGACGCTTGAAGGCAGGGATGTCGCCTCTTACGAGATAGACTGTGTCTTTAAGCCGGGGTTGTAAAATGACTTTTATGAAGACTAATAGAAAATATCTGATGACGGCAGGGCTGATATGGGCAGCTTGCTTTGTAGTGTTCCTGCTTGCCTATATATTTGTGTTAGGACCACAGAAAGACTACAAAAAAAGCATCGAAAACAAGCTCGCTGAGAGAAAACAGGTGTACGAGTCTGCGCTAAGAGCGGCACAAGAGGAAACCAAAATCCAATTAAACAAACAAATCGAGCGTTTACGAAACAGGCTGGAGGATTTCGTTATTGATTTCGAAGATGCAACTAATTTGACGTTTGATATAAGTCAAATTGCCAACGAGAAGAAGGTAGATTCATTCAGCATCAAAAGTAAAGACAGCCGCGGATTCACAGCAATACCTGATTGTAGCCACATTTTCGAGAACCATATTGAAATCAGCTTCACCGGAGGTTTTAATCAGTTTGCTACATTCCTGAATGCTCTGGAGAGACACCGGCCGGCTCTCTTTATAGACAAGTTCAAGATAATTCGCTTAAGCCAGGAGGACTCCAGCTATAAAGTGGGTCTGAATGTGGCGGCTTTTGTCAGAAAACAGCAGGACGGTAAAACTACCGATAAGCGCTCGGCGCAAACTTACGGCAAGAAAATATGAGAACAATAGTATTAGCAAATCAGAAAGGTGGTTGCGGCAAAACAACTACGGCGGTGAACCTCGCAGTTGCCCTTGCTGAGAAAGGCAAGAGGACATTGATGGCTGACCTCGACCCACAGGGCCACAGCACGATAGCGTTCGGCTATGACCCTGATGAGCTGCCTATAACGATTTACGATGCTCTTGTAAAGACTCAAATTCCAATCTCCAGAGCTATAGTGGACACAAAAGTCGAGCGGCTTAATCTGGCGCCAAGCAATGTCCTGCTTTCAGGTGCTGAGATTGAGCTGACCAGCATGACCGGGAGAGAATTTGTCCTGACCGAGAAGCTCAAAAGCGTAAGTGACAAATACGATGTGTGTATTATCGACTGCCCGCCATCGCTTGGTATGTTGACCATCAACTCACTTGTTGCCAGCACTGATGTCATCGTTCCTGTTCAGGTGCATTACTATGCAATAGAAGGCCTAAAACAACTATTCGAGACAACGGGAATTATCAGAGAGCAGTTGCATCCCTGCAATGTAAACATCTTAGGCTTATTGTTGACTTTTGTTGAAAACAAGACGCTACTGAGCAAGCAGATTCAACAGCAAATGCGGGAATTTTTCGGCGATTTGGTTTTTAATACGGTTATTCACAGAAGTGTAAAGCTGGCTGAAGCCCCCAGTGCCGGTGAGTCGGTTTTGGCTTTTGCCCCCGAAAGCCGGCCGGCGACTGAATATAGGGCTTTGGCTGAGGAGATAATCAATGGCAAGGCTCCGGCTCAGCAGACACTCAAAGGCTGGGCTTTGGCCGGGAGATAATCAATGGCAAAGCACAAAGGGAACAAGGCAGGACTACATAAGGAAATCTCCTCGATTTTCAAGGGGGTACCAATTCCGCAAAACGACGGTGTCCCGCAGCCCTGTAGTGCACCTGCACCGGAGCGCACCGACTATACCGAGCCAAAACCGCCGACTCCGGAGCCGCAGAAGCCCCAGGCCCCAAAGCCTAAACAAGTTACGCAATCATTACCCAAAGCTACTGAGGCCCAACAACCTAAAGCTGGTTTTGGCGATATTGAAAAAACCGTTTCCCAGAAGGGTGCTACCGTAACAATCAGCAGTCAAACCTTCTGGCAGCAAATAACAAACAAGCTGTTTACACCAAAACCGGGCGTCAGTACCACAAAGCAAAAGGCAATGGTGGTAATGGTGCCGCTGCTCTTTGTCGTCTTAATTTTTATGCTTAGAGGCGTCTTCTTTGGCACAAGTGTGCGTAAAACAGAAGGAGCTACAGAAGACAACGTGTCCAGCGTTGCCACTGCTGATTCCAATACTATAATCGACTGGGAGATTCCGGCGCCATATTCGACAACGCTTCGCGACCCTATGCGATTAGGCCCGGTAACCACTACTCAGGCGGAAACCGAAGTCAGTACGATAGCAAAACTAATCGTAAAAAGCATTCTCTATACCGAGGACAACCCGTCGGCAGTTATTGGCAACCGCATAGTGTACGAGGGTGAGCAAATACAGGATGTGAGCGTTATAAAAATAAGTAAAGATAGCATCGAATTCGAAATGAATGGGAAAAGATGGACCCAAAAGGTTCAATGATAAAAGCAGTCCCCGTACACCGGGATAGAAATAGAAGTAGTGTCACTCAAAACAGTTAATTTAGTAAAGGAGCTGTTATGAAAAACTTAATGAAAAAATATGGAGTATTAAGGTTTTTGACGGTTTTTGCAGTTGTTTGTTTTAGCTGCGCTATCGCCATGGCCCAGACCGGCAATGAGAATTCCGAAGAAAAAACCGGTTTGACAGACCTTGAGCGGCGGATGCTTAAAAGGGTATTTATCGATGTTAATAATCTGCCAATCGATACGGTGATAAGACAATTAGCTGAGCAAGCAGACCTGGACTTTATCAAAAGCCCCAAGGTTACCGGCAATGTAACGGTTACGCTTACAGATGTGCCGCTCGAAGAAGCACTGAACAATATTCTTGCGGTGCACGGCTGCACTTATGTGCTGACCGAGAATATAATGAGAATAATAACCTCTGCAGAAATGGTTGAAAAAGTCGAACCAATTCTGACTAAAACTTTTGAAATTGTCTATGTAGATGTTACACAAGTCGTAGATGCTCTGGATAAATTCAAATCAAGCCAGGGTTCGGTATCCTGCATTAAGGGCACCAGTCATATAATTGTTAGCGACACCGAAAGCAAAATCAGGGAGATAACTGCTCTGCTCGATAAAATTGACCGTATTACGCCGCAGATATTGGTAGAGGCAAGAATCTACGACATAACCAGCAGGGACAAGCTCGACCTCGGCGTTGAATGGGATGCGGGCCGGGCGACTACTTTTACGGCTGGAGAACCCACTGCCGGAAAAATGGACCCATTTATCGCAGGTGATTTTGATGGTGGAACAAACAAAACTGCCGCCACTACGTTAGGGATTCTGCGTTTTGGTTTGCTCAACGAGAGTCTTGATCTCGATGTACAATTAAGGGCTGAGCAGGAGATTACCGAAGCCAAGCTTCTTGCCAATCCGAGAATATTAGTGCTTGATAATGAAACGGCCCTTTTCGATATCGTGACCGAACATCCCTACGTGGAACGAACAATATCAGCGGGCCAAATCACAGAAACGGTTAAATTCAAAAATGTCGGCGTTAAGCTTGAAGTTACACCGCATGTTACAAGGGACGGTATGCTAAGATTGCACATCCAACCGGAATTCAACGTTTTTGTGGAGCGAGTTACACTTTCTACGACTGATGTGCCCGTTGTTGATACCCGCAAAGTTGACACAATAGCATTGGTTAGAGATGGTCAGACGGTAGCTTTGGGCGGCCTGCGGAAAAAGGATGTCAGCAAAGAGATTAAAAAAATACCGCTGCTTGGTGATATACCTCTCCTGGGTGCGTTATTCAGATTCGAAGGTGAAGATACGTCTACAACCGAGTTGATTGTTTTTATAACGCCGCGGATTATAACACAGCCGGTTTTGTCGTTAGACGAGCAGCAGGCCCTTGAAGAAACCATGTTTAGCGGGCCGGAACCGGCTTCTACCAGAGCAGAGAAAAAGACTGCCAAAGAAGAGTAAAACGGTGTGCACAGCATACCCTATGTTACTAAATCCGAAATCCGAATATGGAAATCCGAGACAATACCAAATGACTAAAATTCAAATGACCAAAACAATAGGTTTTGAAAATTTGAACATTAGAATTTTGAATTTGTTTCGGATTTCGGATTTCGTGCTTTTCATAAAATACAGCATGGGCTAAAGCCCATCCACAGGCTGAATATACCCCGCGGATCGGATTTCGGATAAGCGTCAGTCTTTCTTTACGTACAGCGTCTGGGTGGGGAAGGCAAACTCGATTTTTTCATCCTCGAATCGCTTCATAATCTCAAGGTTGACCTGCTGGTTGGCCTCGTGATACAGCTCATAATCAGATAGTTTGGCAAAAAACAGCTTGAAATCTTATGAAGCGAGCGTATTATAGAAGTATGGGTGCGTTTCACATAAGTTGCAGAGTTGAGAATCATATCGATAGGTCGAGATCCGTCCGGATACCGAAGCTCCTGGTGGATACGGGCAGCGAAAACACCTGGATTCCTGCGACAAAGTTAGAGAAGATCGGAGTCATCAGAGAAAAGAAGGACCTGCGCTTTGTTATGGCCAACGGTGAAGTGGTGACTCGCAACGTCGGTTTTGCAATAGTGCGCCTCGGCAGGAACTTCACCATAGATGAGGTGGTTTTTGCCGAGCCTGGTGACCTGAACTTGCTGGGCGCTCGGACCCTTGAGGGGCTCAATCTCACCGTCGATGCTATCAGGAAAAAGCTTGTCGCAGCCCGTCCCCTGCCAGCGGCCTAAACCTCGCTGTGCAACTCGCTACAGCGGACTCGCTGAAAGCGTGGGCTGGTGAGATCAAATGTTAGGCGGGCATCATAAAAAGCCTTGCAAAAGTATGCCCAGATGAGGTATACTGAGGTTATGACCAGCAAAGAGAAAGCCATAAAGAGTATTGAATTTCACAATGTGTATAAACAAAAGTTAGGCTGTATATAAAGGAGGTGACGTTATGCCCTCAGCAAAAGAACAAATGGCTAAAATCATTCAAGAGCAGCCCGATGATAGCTCTTATGATGAAGTTCTTCGTGAATTAGCTTTTGCCCGAATGATTGAGCGTGGCCTAAAGGATTCCGAGGCAAATAGAACAATCAGCAACGAGCAGATGAAACACAGGATTAAGGCATGGCGGAAATAAATTGGACAGATGAAGCCGAACGATGGCTCAAGGATATTCACGATTATATATCTCAAGACAGCCCTGAATCGGCACTTCGGGTGGTTGAGGGCATTTACGAGAAAACGCAATTGCTACGCCGGTTTGCAGAGATAGGCTATAGATACGATAGAATTCCAGATAAGCACGTTCGTATTTTGTTATATGGACATTACAGGATTGTATATCTCATCAAGCCTAATGGAAACATAGACATTTTAGGTGTGTTTCACGGAGCCCTTGATATAGACCATTACCTTTATTAACGACGGTAGCAGATGAGTTCGCCTGTCACAAGCTTGACCGTGAATCGGAAAAACAAAAAAAACGCAGGCGTTCATAGATAGAAACTCGGCCAGACAAAATGATTTATACGGAAGCTATACAATCAATAATCAGGCAACTCTCGTGTTGTGCAGATCAGAACCTACTATTTAGAAACAGGAGGACTATATCATGGCTCGTTTTCTCATGACGACCGATCCAGCTGTTGGACATGTGACGCCGTGTATGCCGATTGCCCGCAAGTTGGTTGAACGTGGGCATGAGGTTGTATTGATCACAGGTCGCCAGTACAGAGAGAAAGTTGAGACTATAGGGGCAAGATTTCATCCTCTCCCGAAAGAAAGTGATCCGAATGGGATGGAATACTATGATTTCTGTCCCGAAGTGAGGGGACTAAAGGGACTCGCCTTTGTCAAATATTACATAAAGCATATCCTTCTGGATGCTTGCTCACGAGAGATTGAAGCCATTGACACAGTCCTGACCGATTTTCCGGCTGATGTTCTTGTAGGGGACACCGTCAAGTTTGCCCCTTACTTCAGATCAGAAATGGGAGGCCCGCCCAGCGCGATGATTTCTCTCCTGCCAGTGAGCGTGGCGAGCCGTGATACAGCTCCCTTTGGTTTCGGTCTGTTGCCAGGCAAAAACCTCATCACGAAGACCAGGAACCGACTGCTCAACCTTCTGACTTATCATGTCTTGCTTCGCGATGTTACAAAGTATGCAAACGATACCCGACGAGAGTTAGGACTTAAGCCGCTGAATGCACCAGTTTTTACCGACACGGGGAAGCCACCTTCATTGATTATGCATATCTCAACACCTGCTTTCGAATACCCTCGCAGCGACCAACCTGAGAGTGTACATTTCATTGGGCCAATTTTGTCCGAGCCGGACCACGCATTTGAACCGCCGTATTGGTGGTCGGATTTGAACGGTTCTGAATCCGTGATATTGGTCAACCAGGGCACTGTGGCGAAGAACCTGGATGATCTGATCGTTCCAACGATCGAAGGATTGAATGATGAGCAAATGCTGGTGGTGGCTGTTCCAGTGAAGGAAGGTCAGTTGGGAGAGCTTCCGGAGCATGTGCGTGCCGAGCCATTCATCCCTTTCGGTAATCTGCTCCCTCACGTAAACGTTATGGTAACTAACGGTGGATACGGCGGCACGCAAATGGCTTTGGCACACGGCATTCCGCTGGTGGTTGCCGGCGAGACCGAGGACAAAATGGAGGTCGCCGCGCGAGTAGAGTGGGCGGGAGCTGGTATCAACTTGAGGAAGCAACGCCCATCGCCTGGTGAAGTGCGAGACGCCGTCAAGGAGGTACTCGTCAACCCGGTCTATCGTGAGAACGCGAGACGTATTCAATCTGATTTCGCCAAGTATGATGCCCCAACACGAGCAGCCGAACTACTGGAAGCTCTGGCCAGCGGTAAGCTGGGCCAGTAACGAACAGTCTATCGATCCACTCATGAAGAGCTAACAGCCGGTAAGATGGGCAGATTATCTGCCCATGCGGACAATTTGTTACACCGAGACGAAACTCTATTCCTTCTTGACGTAAAGCGTCTGGGTGGGGAAGGCGAACTCGATTTGTTCAGCCTCGAATCGCTTCATAATCTCAAGGTTGACCTGTTCGTTGACTTGGTGATACAGCCAGTAGTCAGGCGGCTTGACCCAATAACTCATATAAATATTCAAAGAGCAGTCGTTAAAATCACTGAAGTACACCCTCGGCGGTTTCTCGGGGTTGGTATTGACCTCCGGTACGCCGGCGAGAACCTCTTTTATAATCTCCACCGCCTTTTTGGCTTTGGTATGACCTGAATCGTAAGTTATGGTGATATTAGAAGTCCTGCGAATAAAGGGACGCCTGCCGATGTTTTCCACGCTCGTATTTGTAATTACACTGTTAGGTATAGTTACAAGATGTCCCTGGAGTGTGCGTACGCGTGTGCTTCTAAAGCCGACCGACTCAACCGGACCCCGGTGCTCGCCGATTTTTATAAGCTCACCCATTTGAAAAGGCCTGTCCGTAAAAATCGTAATAGAGCCGAAGAAATTAGCTATAGTGTCCTTGGCTGCAAGAGCAACCGCAATACCACCGACACCGGCGCTAAGAAGAAGAGACTTGACATTCGCCCCTAAGATATTCTCGCTGATGAGCAGAATCGCGATAATTGCAATTGTTATCCGTAAGGCCTTACGCACTATGGGCACCAGCATATCGTCGAGCTTTGTTTCTGTTTTTCCGACAAGCCGATTCAGGTAATATTCGATGACGTCCACCAGCCGATAAAGCCCGTAGGCTGCTGCAACAGCCAATATCACTCGTGCGAGCGTTATCCATCCATCGCCAATAGCGGTTCGTATGCCAGTTTCATCATCGAAGAACAGTGGGGCTTTGGCGAAAAATATGCCGGCTGCAAACATCGCTACATAGACGGGATTTGCCAGCGCCTTTAGCAGCAGTGTCAGAGGACTCTGGCCTTTTTTCTTCGCCAGTCGCACGGCATAGCTGTTGATGGCAAACTGGACGATTCGCCCTGCCGCCATTGCCACCAGCACTACCAGTAAAACGAGTGCAAACCGCCAAATTGCATTTCCCTTGATGATTTCGTAGTTGACTGTCTTTAGCAGCCAATCAGCCGAACCTATTATTGGTGTCACTAACGCCGTCATATCTTATCTCCTGCTAATTGATTATTGATTATTGCAAAAGACGTCAGAAACAATCAATAAGCAACGAATCTTTCTTTGCGCCTTTTTATATCGAATTGATGCAACAAAACAACCATTTTTTATGCAACTTTTGCTTTCCTTGCAATAATAACTATGCGAGAATCTTTGTTCGGGTCCCAAAGTATCGGGAATCAATTGCAAAAGTATTCTTTGGATTTGTCTTATTCGAGTAATGGTATGATGAAACGCACAACGCTTAATTTTATTGTTGATTTGGCTGCTTTTTTAGACCTGCTGGGCTTGGCCTTTACCGGCTTTATTATGAAGTACATTCTGCCGCCGGGCACCGGTGGTCGCGGCCGCATCTTACGTGGAGGCCGTGGTGCTGGAGACCTCGGTGAAGAAATTAAAGAGCTCTGGTCGATGACCCGCCATGAATGGGGCGACATCCATTTCTATTTAGCTGTTCTTTTCGCCACTTTGATGGTGGTGCATATCATTTTACACTGGGGCTGGATAAAAGCTTACTTCAAATCGCTGCTCGGTATTTCAAGAAAAACAACCAGCCGTTAATCTAAGAATTTTGTCATAGATTCGCAAATGGTGAATAGTGAGTTTACGATTTGCGATTGCCGATTTTATTTGAGGGCGTTAATAAACAGGCATAATTCAAGAGATTTTTTCCTTGACGGGAAGATGAGTAATTTGATATAAATATACTTGGTATAGTTTGTGTCCGCGTAATTAGGTTTCTGTGGATTTTGGATTACAATAAGGAAGGAGGTAGAGTCGAGTCCAAAAAGTTATATTGATTAAGGATGTTCTGAGAGGAGGAAGTTCTTAGCGGTTGTCTTGTTGATGCTTCGGTGTGTGGCCGGAGCGAAATTTCCTATCAGTTTTCAGTTAAAATTAGGAGGAAAAAAATGACACGCTTAACCATAATTTGCATCAGTTTTATTTTCGTTAGTTTGATGTTTGCAGGACAAAGCTATGCCCAAATTGATCCCGAAACCGTTCTTGGGGCATGGCTCCTTGACGAGGGAACAGGTGATATTACTGCAGATGCCTCGGGCAATGGCAATGATGGCACGGTAATGGGCGCACCTAACTGGGTTGCTGGTCAGTCAGGCAGTGCCTTGGAGTTCACTGGGTCATCGACCTACGTTGATTGCGGCAATGCTGAAGCTCTGAATGTCAACCTTTTCTCCGTATCATTTTGGTGCAATATCCCAAGCACTCAAAGTTGGAACCATATGATTTCAAGGGGTCAGCATGGAGCCAGTGGCAGTCCTGGCTCAGTAAATTGGGGCGTTATGATGTACGACAGCCAAGAGACAATCCTTTTTGAAACGTTCAATGACACCGCTTGGACTGGTATCACAGCCAGTACCACTACCGGTGAATGGCATCACGTCGTTGCCACCTATGACGGAGATACGATGCAACTCTATCATGACGGCGCATTAGCTGATACCACATCGGGAACAGGTATTTTGCTTGACCAGAGTAGAGCGTTTCTGATTGGCGCTAGATCTGACGCTGGCTCTGCCGGTGGCTTCTTTACGGGAAGCATTGACGAGGTGGGCTATTTTAATACCATTCTTGCGCCTGAAGATATTGAAACAATAATGAACTATGGTCTTGCGACAATCACTGGCGCCGGCCGACCGTTAGCCCGGCGTCCGGATCCGAAAGACGGCGCCCTTCTTGAGCAGACATGGGGGACTTTGTCATGGTCCCCGGGCGATTTTGCCGTCTCTCACGATGTGTATTTAGGCGACAATTTCGACGATGTGAACAACGGCGCCGCCCACACATTCCAGGGCAACCATGCCTCGACAATGCTCATTATCGGCTTTGCGGGATTTCCATTCCCCGACGGTCTGGTTCCGGGCACAACTTACTACTGGCGGATCGATGAGGTCAATGACGCCGATCCCAACAGTCCGTGGAAGGGCGATGTCTGGAGTTTTTCGATTCCGCCTAAGAAGGCCTATTATCCTGCACCGCCTGATGGGGCCAAATTTGTGGACCCGGATGTTGAGCTTAACTGGGCAGCAGGTTTCGGTGCCAAATTACACTACGTATATTTCGGTGACAATTTTGACGATGTGAACAGTGCCCTTGTGGGTTTTCATCAGGGAACTACAACCTATACTCCCGGGCCTCTTGAATTAGAGAAGACCTACTACTGGCGTATCGATGAGTTCGATGGCCTCGTCACGCATAAAGGTGATATCTGGAGCTTCAAAACCCTACCCGACATACCGATTACCGATCCTAATCTTGTGGGCTGGTGGAAGATTGATGAAGGTTCCGGTACTACTGTCCTTGATCGTTCCGGCCACGGCAATCATGGTGCACTTCAAGGTGACCCACAGTGGGTAGTTGGGTATGACGCCGATGCGTTGATGTTTGATGGCGTCGATGACTTCGTGGAGGTACCTCACGCCGACATTCTAACGGTTGACAGCGAAGTTACGGTAATGGCATGGATATATACTGAAAGGCATACCGGCCCTCCCGGTCAAGACTACCAGGGGATTGTTGCAAAGGGAAATCCTCCGCGGTCGTACAGCCTTTACACCCAGGCAGCCGGCACACTTCATTTCAGCACAACAAGTGAAGGTGCTTATGTTGGTTCGAGCAGCAGCGACCTGGTGCCACTCAATGAATGGGTGCATGTTGCCGCTATGGTAGCAAATGGCAGTCACCTGTATTATATCAATGGAGAACCTGCTGGTGAAGGCGGAGGAGGAATTACACTGCCGGGGGCAGCGGACACTGCTACTGTTGTTATCGGCAGGACTCATGAGGGCAGCACTCGCAGTTTTCTCGGGATGATAGATGATGTCCGCATCTACAACAAGGCACTGACTCAGGACGAGATTGAGCAGGTTATGCGGGGTGACCCCACACTTGCCTGGGGTCCGAGCCCAGCTAATGGCTCAACGCCGTACATCAGAGATGCGGCGCCCCTCAACTGGTCGCCGGGAGATAGTGCATCTCAGCATGATATTTACTTCGGCACCGATAGAGACGCTGTTGCCGATGCCGATGCATCCGATACGACCGGCATATATCGAGGCCGACAGGGTGTTACCTTCTACACTCCAACCGAAGGCGTTGAATGGGGCGGCGGACCTTACTACTGGCGTGTCGATGAGTATAATACCGACGCGACAATCAGCAAAGGCTACGTATGGAGCTTCACCGTAGCCGACTTCATTCTCGTAGACGACATTGAGGACTACAACGACTACGAACCTGACAGGATATTTGATACGTGGATAGATGGATGGGAAGTCCCGACGAATGGTTCTTTGGCAGGACATGCTGATCCTCCTTTTGCCGAGACAGGTAATGTTCACGGCGGTAGCCAGTCGATGCCGGTTTACTACGAGAACAATTTCAAGTACTCTGAGGCAACCATGACATTGAGTTACCCCCGTAATTGGACAGAAGAAGGAGTTGGAGTATTGTCACTCTGGTTCTATGGTGATACCTCTAATGCTGCTGAGCGGATGTATGTTGCTCTCAACGGCAGCGCTGTGGTCTATCACGATAATCCCGATGCGGCGCTGATAGAGAAATGGACGGAATGGACTATCGACCTGCAGGAGTTTGCAGCTCAGGGCGTGAATCTGGCCAATGTCAATACGATTTCTATTGGTTTCGGCGATAAGAACAATCTGCAGGCTGGCGGTTCCGGTATGGTGTTATTTGATGATATTCGGCTATATCGACCAGTACCGTAGATTCAGGGGCAATTAAATTGTGTGGTTGATATAGCAAATTTAGGTCAATACGGGGCTTATACCAAATGATTCGGTATAAGCCCCTTTGTTTTTATCAACTCGGTAGGTTAGAACTGCCCAGGATTTTCTGTAGAATGGCCCTGAGAGTGGTTTTATCGTTCTACAATGGCCAAACTCAGACAGAAGGGTATCTGAGATAAGGTCAGGAGATTTTAACGCAAATTAGAACGAAAAGAGCAGCTTTAACTTCTCACCATCACCGCACCCAAGCTGAGCAGTTCGAGTATCGCACAACCCAGATGGCAAGGAATTATTTTAAAAGACTCACTTCGCTGGCTCAGAGGAAGCCGTTAGCCTGAAAAAACACCATCAAGACTTAAAGGAAACTACTTCTCTTCTGGTTCACATATACATTCGGCTGTTGGTTTACCACAGCCTGAACAGACCTCATCCTCGACGGGTTCTTCACACGGTGTACACCCACACGATTCACACATTTTCATCTCCTTTTTTAAAAGTACACCAAAATTGATTTGGCAAAATTGTAATCTGCATTTAGCAGATAAGCAAGGGGCAAAAATTGCTGTTCTTTTTCATTTTTTTCTAACAAAAACTTCCTCAGAATTTTCCTAGACATCACCGCAACCAAGCCGAGAAGTAAGAATAAGAGAATCCATTACAGCCTCACTCTTCATTACATCTTTAATTATTCTTCAGAACACAAACCATAAATAAATATACCCAATAATCCTAAGCCCCAAATGGCAAAATATGTAACAGGAAAAACACCTTCAACAATCCAAAAAATAATCGGGAATATAACGAGACCGGGACAGAAAAGTATGGCCAGAAACGTTCCAAAACACCCTAACCATTTGCTCATTGCACCAAACCAAAAAATAAGCATGAATAGACCTGCGCCATACCACATTATCATCCCAACTACTCTAAGTATTTTTCTCATATTTCTCTTCCTTATAATGAAAAGAATTATCCAAACAAGATATAAATTAAGATACAAAATATATTAAAAAGAAGTGGTATCCCCCACAGATAGAATAACACGCTCAATACAATTCTACATTTGCCTAAGTTTGTTTCGTGTTTTAAAGAAAGCAATCTAAACGTTTTGAACCACCCCCATAAGACAAAATAAATGAATGTTCCAAATACTACAAACATGAGGAACAACATAACACTATATTTTGTTTCTTTTATTAGAGTACTGCTAAAAAGAAAAATTATTGTAGCAACAATCTTAGGTACAAGCACTTGAATAACGAAATGCAAAGGAAATATTAACCACAACCAATGAATCGGTCGAATTCCAAATATTGATTTGTTGCCAAAAAAATTATTCTGCCATTGCTGGCCCGCTGAACCACCTTTTACAGAGAAGAAAACAGACCCCAAAACAGCTACAGGCAATACAATTTTCCAGCTCCTTGAGATTTCAATTTCGGTTTGGGGCATGTAAAGCCAAACACATAAAAAAGACAAAGTAGTAACTATGGGCAAATTTGCAATGCTTGCAACAATTGCTCCTTTTCTCTTGGCAGTAGCTCCAGCTAAAAGAGCGCTGCAATATGAGACAGAACAAAACACAATCAGAAACCAAATGTAATGGTTGCCCCAGCCGTATTCCCAGACAGAATTTATTACGCCTGTTTCAACCTGTTCCTTTGCTTGTTCGGAAGATAAAGTCATTCCAATAACTCGCGTAAATGCGCCCCAAATTGTAAGCCAATAAATAAGATAAATCAGAAATGCTCCAATGTATCGTCTAATGGATACTAAACTTGATTGGCTCTGTGTTTCGTATTTAGCTTCAAATATTTTGCCTTCACCATCTACTAATTTTTCACCGCCGTAATAAGTGAAGCGTCTCATTTTCGCGCCCCCTGATAAAGGTTCATTTATAAGATGCACAAAAAAAGAACTGCTAAATACTTGTGTTTGTCAGAGGCTTCTAATCTTTGTTTCTCTTTAATTATCAGTTTCAAGGTCAATTTCTAACCATTTGTCGGCGAAGTCAGTTAAGTCATCCATATCTTGAAAGGGAACATTGTTATTCGTATCATAACTCAGTCTGGGGGTGTCAATTTTTGACTCTTCCCATATATAAATGCAAGCATTTTGGGAATCGACAATATATTTCATTCCTTTAAAGTAATTCATACCTAAAAGATTGATTTCATCTCTTTGGTCAACCGCAACCTCAATATCTTTTCTAAATCCTCCAATATTCACTGTGCGATGGACAACAGGGCATGACATCCAACCGTTAGCCGTATTGAAGCTTCTTTTGGGAACAACTGCCAAAATATCTTCTCCCGTTTGTGAGATGATACTACTCGTGAGTGTTGTAAGACTTGCACCAGAATCAAAAAGCGCTATACATGTTGCTACTCCACTTGGGCCACTTATCTCTAAGGGAAGAATAAGATGCTGTTCGTACTTTTGACACTGAACAGTAGTGGAATTGAATCGTTTGAATGATTCACCCTGTTCTTTCACTTTTTCCAAGAGTGAACTGGTGATACTTTCTTCTTTCTCTATATGTTTTAGGGTGTCATTGTTAAAAAATAGGTAGCTTTTGTGCATACCGTCGAAGACTGCAACATCTGTTAAACACCATCCACAATATTTGACAATCGGAACTAAATAGGAAGCTATTTCAACCGCTTCTACGCGAGTCATGTTATGTGGAATATAAACAAGCAAGGCAAAGTGCATGAACTCCTCAACCTTAACCTGACAGTTCCAGTATTCAGGCAAAGATTCAGCAGCTACTTTTTGAATGAGTTCCACTATTGTCTGGTTTTGTGTGTTGTAAATACGGTCGTAAACTGTTTTACCCGTTGCGAGGTATTTCTTGCGGGTATAATCTTCATTAAGCTTTAGCTTCATTTTCTGAAACTTAAGCACCAAGTCTCTACGTTCACTTTCAGCTTGTCTCTTGATTTTTGAGGGTTTGGTGAGATTGCGGTTGATGTTTATGAGGGTTTGACCGCCCCATATAGCGAGAGCGACAATCAGTAAAATTGTTAATATCTTCCGAAATCTCATCTTTGATAAGTTACTATCTCGATGTCTTCAAAATTATCTTCCACGATGTCAAAATATTGAGTTGTCGAATAAAAATCTAAGAAAGGATTATTTTGGAGAATGGGCATATCTTTTTTCCTGATACGTATCTTATATAAGACTGTATTTTCGTCACGTTTAGTTCCATCAGGGTAATTAGTACTTACATAATGTCTACAGCCTATATATATGGCGTGCAATTCTAAATCCTTGCAGAATTGAAAAACGTCGTTGGTCACTCTCGATATTAAAGTAATGACTTCTTTCTTAAGCGTACTCTTTTCAATATGCTTTGTCCTTGTCCCTTCTTCTCCTGATGTCATGCTTGACATGTCAAAATCAATGTGTAGCGCCGTTCCCTCCAAAGGTTCAACGACGTCAATGTCAGACCCTTTAGGGGATGCTTCCAAAGCAACGGCCTTGATTGCTTCATGGTAGGATTTAGTGGAGTCACTCGCGAGGTCTTGCATCCGCAACTGTGCCTTTTCTCGGAGAGTGAGAGCATACCGCCTATCATATGATTTTCGTGCGTTAAGTATGCTCTTATAATACACAGTAGCTTTATCATGTAGTTGTATTGGATTGACTTGTTCTAATTCGGCTTTCAATTGAGATTCAAGGTCTGATAGTTTCTTTTCCTGCTCGCTCTCTATTGCACGAGTCTTCGTATTCTCGGCCACATCCAATTCCGAGAAGTCCTTACTGAGCAGAGGAGGTGTGAGAACAATCCCACAGATTACAGCGACAAGCATTACCAGTAAGATTGAATTCCAGAGAAATAGAGCTAAAGCCGAAGGATGCCTATTGTACGAAAGTGAGCTACCACATTTTCCACAAACTGGACGGAGAGATGTAGAATGTGGTTTAATCCTGTTTTTCGCCCCACACTCAACACATTCGACAATATTCGTCGCGTTTTTCATACCTGAATGCTTTCAGACTACGACTTCAGCGATTTAGAAACGAATGTTCAGTGTAATAATGCTATCAACTCGCAAATATAACTATAACTGGTTTACAGTGGACGAGCAATAAACTAGGGACAGTCACCTATTTCTCCTGAACCACAAATCTATGATGCTATCGCTTGCTCGCTAATCTATGACCAACTTACAATTCAAAAGCGGGATTTTCAAGAAAAAATAATAATTCGTATCTCGTATCTCCCTTCGACGGTGTTTACCCTGAGCGTAGTCGAATGGGCTCAGGGCAGGCTTCGCTCAGGGAGCGGCCAAAAAAAATGCTTTTTTGGCCGTTTTTTTGTTGACATTGTTTGAATATATGTTAAAATACTCGCATGTTAGCTTGTCCCTTAGGGGCCAGAAGGCAAACATAAACCGCCAGTAGGCGATAGATATAGCGGAGAACCGCACGTTTTCGTATCAGCAGATACACGCCAAAAAGCATCGTTCGTAAATAGTCTTGGAGCGAAACGGAAAACCCTTAGGGAAATAACCAGTTAATCTAATTATCCAATTTGACCAAATTATCCATTTAACCAATCAACCAATTACCATTAATCAATTAACCATGAACTATGAACCATTAAACCAATCATGAGCATCGAGAATCTAACTTTAGCTCACTTTAGGCACTTTAGCTCACCCTTCACTAACTTACCTGCCTATAAGGCAGCAGATATTTACGTGCCTATAAGGCCCTGTATTTACGTGCCTATAAGGCCCTGTATTTACGTGCCTATAAGGCCCTGTATTTACGTGCCTATAAGGCACTACATCTGTCGAGAACCCTCTACAAATCAGCTACTTTTTATGCAAAACAAACCCAATTTGCTGGATGCTCAAATGAACGTAAGTTCTATTTTAACAACGGTTTATGAAAATATTGCCAATTGGACACTTGGTCAAAACAAACCCAATTCAAACCCAATCAAACCCAATCTCCAAAAAGCCAAAATGAATGTAAACTCACTTATAACAATGGATTACAGAAAAAAAGATGATTTCGCAGTCCGAAAAAACAAACCCAATTCAAACCCAATTTCTTCAAAGGCCAAAATGAACGCAAACGCTTTTTCACAAAAGGATTATGAAAATGAAACCGCCTTCAGGCTCCAAAAATACAAACCCAATCAAACCCAATCCTCTACCCCCTTAATTAGAGTGCTGCCTGCCCCCGAGTCTTCTCATCGGGGGTTTACTCTAAGGGGGCCTGCCCCCAAACTTCGGCGCTTACTCATTACCCTCTTTGTTTCCGGCTACGCCGGGTTAGGACATAGTGGATCAGTTTACTTCCAATGCGCATATCCTTACAGTGCTTTGCTTCTGTTAAAAAAACATGCGAAAAAAAGGAAAAAAATAAAAAATGCTTGACGCCAATCATTATATGATGTTCATTGGCTAATGTATAGTATATGTGGAGTATAGTAAATCAAACATTAGTCTAAAAAGGAAACCAGGAAATGGATAAGAATAGTAATCAAGGATTCTTTGACATGGAAGAAGCGGCCAACTTTCTCAAATGTGGCGAGAAAGACGTATTGCAGCTAGTGCGCGAAAAGAAAATACCACACTCAGTTCTCCCCTTTGGCAAGATTCTATTCAACCGAGAACGCCTGAGAGACTGGGTTCTAACCTTTGAGCAGATGCCTCAGTACAAAAGGGAAGCCAGTTCTTTCGACAAGAGTCAAAACATCTCTCTGGGAAAAGAAATCTGTCAACGATTTGGCTGTGTTGCCAAGGAAAGAAGCAAGTACACCAACCTGTATTTGGGACAGCGGGTTTACGCACAGTTGCATCCGAGACTCACCGGAGACGGAATCGATTTGGCACTGCGTGAATGCGGTGACGATGAGAACCTACCAAAGTGCAACGTGCTTAGGAAGATAGAGATACGCGAATTAAAGGGCTACTGGAAGGCGAACAAGAGTTGGCTTGAGGGAAATGGGCGGTTTACTAAGCATCCAGCCGCCGCTTTCCACATACCAAGCTCATTGCAAGACGAGCCCAAAAATCCTGGATGGAAAGAACTGAAAGTTCTGCTGGAATATACTGCGAAGAAGTGCTCACAAAAATAAGCGGAATGACAATCATTAAACAGATTCCTCGACTTCGCTCGGAATGACACCGAGGGTGTTACTTTAGTTCTACTGACCAGTAGGCGTGGTCGAGGAATTGTTTCCAGCTTCGGTATCGGTGATGGCCGAGGTGGACGTGGACGAGTGGATTGTGCCTTGGTCTGATGGGCTTTCGAATGAGCTTCATCCCGGCGTGCTTTGGTGTTCGGCCGCCTTTCTTGACATTGCAGGCTGCGCAGGCACAAACAATATTTTCCCAGATTGATTTGCCGCCCATACTCCGTGGTATGATGTGGTCGAGCGATAATTCGCTGGTTGGAAAGCGTTTGCCGCAATACTGACATTTGTTTTTGTCACGAGCGAAGATATTTCGGCGGTTAAACTTTACTTCGTTTCGCGGCAGACGGTCGAAAAATAACAGCCGAATGATTCGCGGCACGGCGATATGGAAATTTACGGTGGAGACCCAGTCGTGTCCATCAGGCTCGAAATCACGCCTGAGCTGGCTTACCTCGCACCAGCTCTGGAAATCATAGTTGGAATATCGGTTTTCCTCGAGGGAGACGACTTCGGCAAGATCGCGAAATAATAATGAGAATGCCCGCTTTGCCCCCACAATGCGGATAGCCATATAATGCTTGTTCAGGACAAGAACATTACAGTCCAGACCGGATTGATACTCGGCAGCACTCATATTTCGTATTTCGTATCTCGTATTTCGTATTGCGTATATCTTATATCGTATTTTGCGTTGTATACTTCGACAGTGGAATGGATGACCCTTTAGCCATTGAAGCTACTCATCAAGCAATGCAAGAGGACTCGTCATTGCTGTTGCTTTTTGAATTAAATCAGGCAAAAAGGGAATGACAAAACAGGAGCTGTTTATAACCTCCCCTCAGACCCAAAATAAAAAAGCAGCTTTACGACTCAACTTCTTCTGTTGCTGATTCTTCGGTTGCTGAGGCTGATTTTGGAATCACATTTTCAGCCCTTAGCCCTTTGTCGCCCTCGACGATATCGAAAGTGACGGAATCACCTTCAGCAAGAGTTTTATAACCATCACCTGAAATACTTGAGTAGTGGACGAAGATATCGCGGCCATCAGGGGTAGCAATAAATCCGAATCCCTTTCTGGGGTTGAACCACTTAACTGTTCCGTCGATTTTCTCGTCAGACATAGAACGCTCCTTTTGAACAACCTTGCAAAACAAACTAACTTCTGCACGCCCCACAATCTGTTATAACTGACAGCTCATGGTTGAAACCAGCTATGTTTTATTGTGTATGGCGGCTTCTTATTCGAAATAATTATTTGGATTCGGCGGATTCCATAGCAGCGGGAGCACAGAGATTTTCTCTCATCAGCCGACCCATCTTAAACTTAACCGTTCGCTTTGCAGGAACCTCAACGCGCTCAAGAGTTTTGGGATTCTGGGCAACTCTCGCGGCTCTTGTTCTTGTCTCAAAGACGCCAAAGTCTCGGAATTCCAAACGGTTATTCTCACTCAGCTCCCTTGTTATCTCGTCGAGAAAAGCCTGAATTATAGACTTGACTGTAACTCTTTTTGCTTGTGTACGTTCTGCGATCCGGTCGATAAGTTCTTTCTTTGTTATTGTTGCCATAGGCTACCTCACTTGTAGAAAAGAGCAATTGGGAAACTGGATTCTGTTTACATTAAAAAAAGCTGCTGTATAACAAATCAACTCTTTTAGTTATCCAACAGCTCATCACGCACCTCTGTAAACTTTATAAGCACTACACAATCGCTTTGGCGGTATTTTGCAGACCAACAATTTCTTCTGTCGGCCTCAAGAGCAACCGACAAAGTACAAACGCTAAAACGCTGCAACTTACTATACAACAAAGACTTCTATACGGCAAGTAATTTTTACAGAAAATTTTTCAGATTCCAAAAAAAATCTGACACTATTTTAGGAACAAAGAAAAAAACCATATGCATTCACACCGCCGCTGTTAAAGAACGCCGTTAAACAGGGACACCCAAGAGCTCCGCAAAACAAATAGACATAAGTCTTTTGTTAGCAGGATGTTACAAAAACAGCCTTGTTTAATTTTAATGATTCTTTGCTAAAATAAGGTTCAAGACGGAATAGTGTATTGACCAACAATGGATTTGTCGGCATAATTAACGTTTTTACTTATCTTTGCCGGGCTTATTTGTAGTGAGTCTGTAGTTTGTAGCAGGATTGACATTTATGTCTTCAGGTAAGATTGAAAAAAGCAGTTCCAAAAAGCCGGCTCGAAAAAAGAAAGATAGAGCGGCTGAAGTTGCAAACACATTTGAGTGGCTGATAACCGCTTTCATATTGGCCTTCGTGTTCCGTGCGTTCGTAATGGAGGCATTTCGCATACCTACCGGCAGTATGGCTGATACGCTCAAAGGTGCCCATTTTCGGCTTCGATGCCATCAGTGCGGATACAAATACGAGTATGGCTTTGTGCCGGGAAGGTATGGATTTCATGAGGACTACGTCCCACGGTCCGGACGTCTGAGGTCATATCCCTCTCGCTGTCCGAGTTGTGGCAATTATCAGCCGGTCGGCGGTACAATGCCGGTAGCGAACGGAGACCGGATACTTGTACTAAAGTGCATTTATCAGTTCTTCGAGCCCAAGCAGTGGGACGTAATAGTATTCAAGAATCCGCCTGAACCGGAGATAAATTATATCAAACGATTGGTTGGCCTTCCGGGGGAAACAGTGCAAATAATTGACGGTGACGTCTATATCGACGGACAAATCAGCAGAAAGCCACCTAAAGTCCAGAACGAGCTGTGGATGCCGGTATATGATAACGATTACCAGCCTGTTAATCGCTTCGTGCCCACTTTTAACCGCCACCAATGGCAGCAGCCATTCGGGACCGGAAGTTTTTCAAAATGGGAAGTTGACAAAAACAGTCCTACCTTATTTCACCTGGACAGCCCGGCCGACCAAATCAGTACGATGACTTATAGCACCTCAATCGGCAACAATTTTAAAGCTACCTATGCTTACGACGATGTTGAAGAATATGACTATATGCCGTACTGCAGTGACCTGATGGTGCGTTTTTACTGCCTTGCCAATGATCCACAGGGAAGTATCGGTATCTCCTTGAGTAAATATGAGACAACCTATCGAGCAAAAGTCTATTTTTCATTGGGAGTAATTGTCGTCACCAAGCAAGAAAAGGGCAAAGAACCGGTAAAGTTAGCTGAGATATCAATCAAACATCCGGCGATGAATAAATTTACGCTTGTTAAATTCGTCAATGTTGACCATCAATTGATTTTCCAATACGGCAGCGAAAAATTAACTTACGATATGGGACGTGGTCTCCAAGACGCCGGGCGGATAAGAGCGGACATTCCGCCGCGGGTGGAAATCTTAGGCTCCGGGAAACTGACACTATCACACGTTGCGATTTTCAGGGATATCCACTACACCGCAGCCAAATATGCCAACGGTCCCAAAAATGGCAGGGCAACCAAGGATAAACCTTTTACCTTGGAAGAAGATGAGTTTTTTGTATTAGGCGACAACAGTCCCAACAGTGAGGACGGCAGGTGGTGGACCAGACAGGGATTAGCAAATAAGGGTCTGTCACCCTACCGCGTGGGTATTGTTCCGCGTGACTATCTGGTTGGTAAGGCGTTGTTTGTCTATTGGCCCAGCGGTTTCAGGCCATTCGCCGAATTTCCGTTCGGTATTATCCCCAACATTGGCCGGATACGTTTTGTCTACGGCGGCTCAAACGGAAATCCGTAAGTGTCTCTGGAGGTGAACCCCGTTAGAAGTTCTATAACGGGGTAAATATGGTGCAAATAAGGGAATATTTCCCGAAAAACACGGGGAGGGACCCCGCTTTGCGGGAAGCCAAACAGACGTCCGGCAACGACACCGGAGTTTTCTAACGGGGTGAACAAATGAGAACTAAGTTGGTTGCGAGCCTGTTAGCAGGAATGATGCTGGCTTTGAGCGGATGCGATGTTTTAACAGATAGCGGCATTACCGCCGGCGGCGTTGCCGTAAAAGAATTGCGCTGTGAGTACCGCGTTAATCCTCTGGGGGTCGATGTAGTTAAGCCCCGGCTGAGCTGGATTATGGAGTCGAATCAGAGGGGCCAGATGCAGAGTGCCTATCATATTTTGGTGGCCGATAGTGAGGAAAAGCTCAAGCAAAACGAAGGTCAGCTTTGGGACAGCGGTAAGGTCAAGTCCGAGCAGAGCAATCAGGTGGCGTATAAAGGCCAGCCGTTGTTCTCGCGTATGCGCTGCTATTGGAAGGTGCGTGTGTGGGACAAAGACGGCAAAGCGTCGGCCTGGAGTGAACCAGCTATGTGGACTGTCGGTCTGCTCGAATCAGGAGACTGGCGGGCTAAGTGGATAGGTTATGATGTGGAACAATTGAGCTCCGACAACAAGGGAAAGTCGGACCCAAACAAACTGTTTTTACCTCCGCCGCCTTATCTTCGCAAGGCATTTTCGGTTGACAATCCTGTTAAACGCGCGGTGGTCTATGCCTCGGCCCTGGGCCTTTATGAACTGCATATCAACGGCAAACGAGTAGGTGAGGATTACTTCACACCCGGCTGGACCGATTATCCCACGCGGGTTTATTACCAAACTTATGAAGTTACCGGCCTGATTAAAAAAGGCGGCAACGCTATTGGAGCGATTCTCGCTGACGGATGGTATGCAGGGTATCTGGGTTTCGGTCGAAAGAGAGAACACTACGGCAGCGAGCCGCGATTGCTCGTGCAGCTTGAAATCGAATATGCCGACGGCGGCAGACAAACGGTAGTTACCGACAGAAGCTGGAAGGCCGCATACGGGCCGCTTGTTGAGTCGGATTTTCTGATGGGTGAAATCTATGACGCCCGTAAAGAAATGCCCGGCTGGGACACATCCAGCTTCGATGATTCGGTGTGGGATACGGTGGCTGTTACAGATAAGAGCGATGGTATAGTCCAATCTTATCCTGGTGTAACGGTTCAAAAGGTTCTGGAAATCAAGCCGAAAGATCTCACCGAACCGGAGAAAGATGTTTATGTTTTCGATATGGGCCAGAACTTTGCGGGCTGGGTTCGACTGAAAGTCAGGGGAAAGGCAGGAACGAAGGTGGTTCTGCGATTTGCCGAGATACTCAATCCTGACGGCACTATTTATACCGAGAATCTCCGCGCGGCACGCTGTACCGATACATACATACTCAAAGGCACGGGTAAAGAGATTTGGGAACCCCGGTTCACATATCATGGTTTTCGATACGTGGAGGTAACAGGCTATCCGGGTAAACCTGGCTTAGATGCAATAACCGGCGTTGTTTTGCATTCGGCCACACCGCTGGCCGGGTCCTTCGAGTGCTCCAATCCTATGGTCAATCAGCTCTATAGTAATATAGTCTGGAGCCAGCGGGGCAATTTTATCGAGGTGCCAACCGATTGTCCGCAGCGTGATGAGCGCTTAGGCTGGACCGGCGATGCGCAAATTTTTGTCCGTACGGCTACCTATAATATGGATGTGGCGGCGTTCTTCACCAAGTGGCTGATTGACCTCGAAGACGCTCAGACCAAAGAAGGAGCATTTCCGGATGTCGCTCCGCATAAGGTCGCTATGGGTAGTGGTGTGCCCGCCTGGGGCGATGCAGGGGTTATTTGTCCGTGGACGATTTACCAGGTTTATGGTGATAAGCGTGTCATCGACAAGCATTACGAATCGATGAAAAAGTGGATTGGCTATTTAAAGAAAAACAGCAAGGGGCTGCTGCGTCCGGCCTACGGTTACGGGGACTGGGTCTCTATCGGCTCCGACACGCCTAAGGACGTAATTGCGACGGCTTATTTCGCCTACAGCACGCGGTTAGTCTCGAAAATTGCCGCCGTCCTCGGCAAAGATGACGAGGCCAGGAAATATGAAGAACTCTTCGAACAAATCAAGGACGCTTTCAATAAGGCCTATGTTAGCGATGACGGCCGTATCAAGGGCGAAACCCAGACCTGCTATTTGCTGGGTCTGTATTTTGATTTATTACCTGAAGATAAACGCGAGCCTGCAACTCAACATTTAATTGAAGACCTTCGGGAAAAAGACTGGCATCTGTCAACGGGATTTGTCGGGCTAAGTTATCTGGTGCCTACGCTCACACAGACGGGGCATCTGGATATCGCTTATCGTTTGCTCAACAACGACACTTTTCCCAGTTGGGGTTATAGTATCAAGAACGGAGCCACTACCATCTGGGAGCGCTGGGACGGCTGGACCGAGGAGAAAGGCTTCCAGACTCCGGGTATGAATTCGTTTAACCACTACGCCTTTGGTTCGATTGGTCGATGGCTATTCGGAACCGTTGCCGGCATCGGAACCGATGGGCCGGGCTACAAGCAAATTATCATTCGACCCATGCCCGGCGGTGGATTGGACTACGCAAAGGCAAGCTACAAATCCATTCACGGTAATATTGTCAGCGACTGGAGAATCCAAGGCGGTACGTTCAGCCTGAATGTTACAATTCCGGCCAATACGACCGCAACGGTATATGTGCCGGCAGAGAACGTCGATAGTATTACCGAAGGTGGACAGCCGGCGGCAAAAGCAGAGACTGTGCGCTTGCTGCGTATGGAGGACGACAGAGCGGTATTTGCTGTTGGTTCAGGGCATTATCGATTCGTATCGAATCTGCCGGATTAAAATGGAACGAAAAAATTTATAGAGGAGGCAAGACCACCCCCAAACAAGTTTGAGGGTGCCACTCTCTATTCCAACAATAACTCAAAGCTCAATAAGAACAATAGAATGGTACCAAATATCGGATACCTGGAATTATTAAACATTTAATGAGGATGCAAAATGAGACGTAAACTGTTGGTCGTATTTTATGGGGTGGTGTTTTTATCCACGGTTGTTGGGGCTGTTGGTGCTGAGAAGCATTCGGCTGTGGCGCCGGCCCACCGCCATAGCTCGTGGACGCTTCGGCACTGGGCAGTTAATGAGCGGGTCAAACAGGGCAACGTGGATATGATTTTCATTGGTGATTCAATCACACATAGCTGGGAAAACAACGGCAGGGAAATCTGGCAGAAGTACTACGGGCACCGCAAAGCAGTAAATTTGGGCTTTAGCGGCGACCGCACCCAGCATGTACTGTGGCGACTCGATAACGGCAATATCGATGGCATTTCGCTTAAAGTCGCTGTGATTATGATAGGAACGAACAACTCCAACCGCGATGACAATACTGCAGAGGAGATTGCCGATGGCATTATCGCCATCTGCAAGAAATTACGGGCAAGGCTGCCGAAGACAAAAATCCTGCTGCTGGCTGTTTTCCCTCGTGCAGAAAAACCGTGTCCACAGCGAGAAAAAATTGCCAAAGCTAATAAAATCGCTTCAAAATTCGCCGATGGCAAGATGATTCATTATCTCGATATCGGCCCGAAGTTCCTGCAGCCGGACAAATCGATTTCGAAAGAAATCATGCCCGACTTCCTGCACTTAACTCCCAGGGGCTACCAAATCTGGGCTGAAGCTATGGAGCCAGCCATTGTTAAGCTAATGGGCGAGAAAAAATAGCGGCCGGTATGACAGTGTTGATTGCCCTTTCGGATTCGAGGCCGGTCCATTAAAGTGTCAAACGAAAAGTGGAAAGAGATTATTTTAAACTCCCCTCGTTTGAGTTGGTAATAATAGGTAAAAGGTGGGGCAAGCCCCACCCTACCGGATTTAATTTTCATCCCTCGTTTATTTTGGGGCAGAGGATTAGTTTGGCTAATATTTCTGCCTCATCCGCTGATGTTATTTGATAAACTTTTCCTCCTGCTTGTTTATACTTCTGTGCAAACTCTCGCCATGCCTGCTCATGTCTTTCGTAATAGTTTCTTTTGTATCCGGGCTGTTTTATCAAAGACTGCACTTGGCCCAGGTCCCGGTACGTTATCATGATATTCTTATCTCTAAGCAGAAAGTTGACGCTCACGGTCTTATTATTTACTTTGAAAAGCCCTTTAATCTCAAAATCATCTATATTTCTGCTTTTAAGATATCCATAAATTATTTCCTTTCCATCTTTTTCCTTCACCATCTTTACTTGCTTTTTAGACTCTCTTCTCTTTTCTATTTTCTCTCTGCGAGTCGTCAATTTTTCTTCATTATAACTTTTCATCTTATCAAGCAAGTCGAGACTTTCGTGCATAGAAGTCTGATAAGGGCGAGGAGCGCTGCAACAGACCATAACAGGAGGACGACAAGTGTCGTCGTAATGGAGAGCATAAGTGGAGTAAGAAACGTACCAGGGGTCTGCAACTAAACCTGAATGTCTGGTACTAAAAGCATAAGGAGAGTAACGAACATTGCCGGGGACTAAACCAGAATGGCCAACCCTAAAAGCGTAGGGAGAATATTTAACGTCACCAGAAATCAAACCAGAAGCATAAATAGACCAGCGAGTACGATGACGGACGGGAAAATAAGAGCGTGCTTTAGTCGGGCATGGCAGACTTGTCAAAATTACTATTGTTAACAGCGAAATCCTTTTCATTTTGTTCTCCTTTCATTTTAAAATATTTTCACACCTTTTTCTGCATCACCTCCTCTCGTGATAAGGTTGTCAATTACAGTTATGACTAAGTACACATTACATTCATTTGTGAGTTACTCCTCGTTAGACCGTGGGCTTGTTTGTTGGAGACTCGTGAATTGGTTTGCCCGAAAGGAAACCTTCCGGCCTGCAGTTGCAGACTTTCGGCTTTACAAAAAGGGGGACTCCATTCCCCCACGACGCTTTTCTCCATAAAAACGGACATATACATCCCTGCTAAACACAGAGCAACTGCTCAACATAATCCTCGCGGGTAGGAAGACTTCAAAATGAATAACGGCCTGCTCCCCGCCTTTTCACACCCTCTACATTTTATGCTGCTCCGTCCGATAAAATATGGGATAACTCTGGACAAGTCAAGAGTTTTTTTATTTTTTTTTGGAAACTTCTCTGGCTATTTACTTTAACACCAAGAATAGCAGGCATTTAACTTGATTTTCTGCCCCAAAAAAAGTACAGTTATGAATGATATTTCTTTTAGGAGATGCCATTCGATAAGGTCATATTCCGGCAAGCAGCTTATCGCACGAAGAAAATGAGGTATCATTATGGTCGGACGAAGAGGATTTACGCCGTTAGAGGGACCCCGCTTTGCGGGAACCCAAACAAAGATTTCCAATCGAGAAAGCGGAAGTCTTCCAAGGGGATTTACATTAATAGAGCTTTTGGTAGTGATTGCCATCATTGCTCTACTGATGGCGATATTAATGCCGGCTTTACAGCGGGTAAGGAAACAGGCCAGAGGCGTTGCGTGCCTAAGCAGGCTCAAACAATGGGGCTTGTTCTTTGCGATATACGCCGAAGACCACGATGGCCGATTCATGGCGGGCCATACGGCCCAGCCTCAGCCCAATCGGTGGGTCAGCGCACTTGGGGACTACTATAAATGGGATGACGAATTTACCTGTTGTCCGAACGCGACGAAGCCGTGGATTGATGAGAATGGTGTAAATGAGGGAGCCGAGGGAACGGACGTCGGTGTGACCATGGCCTGGGGCTACATGAACCAGGATCACTGGGCCAAGCCAATGAAGGGAAGTTACGGGATCAACGGCTATTGTGTTGATATCCAGCCAGGCAGGGAACCTCGCGGGGAAGCAGCTTGGTACTGGCGCGGGCCGGCTGTGGCGGGGGCCGCGTACGTGCCCTTGTTCCTGGGGGCCCAGCGCTATAATGGTGTGGTGGACTCAGTAGATGACCCTCCAGTATATAACGGCCAAGGGTGGGCTGAAGGTGGTGGCGGGCGTATGTTACGTTACTGTTTAAACCGGCACGACGGTTTTGTAAACGGACTTTTTCTGGATTGGTCCACGAGAAAGGTCGGGCTTAAAGAGTTGTGGACGTTCAAGTGGCATCGAACTTACAATATAAGCGGGCCCTGGACCAAAGCCGGGGGTGTTACGCCAAGCGACTGGCCGGCATGGATGAGAAGGTTTAAAGAGTACTGATAATTAAAGGCACTTGGGGTGCTTTTTCGTTCGATAATCGATTCCGCCAAAAGAGGGCTGTTCTGTTTGTTGATTTGTCACATGACATGGCTGCGAGAGTAATGACATGAAGCAGAGAACACGACAAGGCTCTCAGTCTCATTTGGTCCTTCTGTTCCAACCTTGAGCAATAGCTATCTTGACCGGCAGGCCACTATAGCACCTTAGTCTGTCCAGGCATCGCAACCGGGTAGCCACCCTGGGCGTCGGCCTTAACCGGCGGGTCGGAGTCCATCGTGTAATGGTCCAGGCCCGGGGCCAACGCAAGGTCCGAAGCCAACGCCTGTTCCCATGTTATCATCTTGCCCGACTCGGCGGCCATACGCCCGAGGATGCCCGTCATGGCGGCGTAGGCGGACCGCTCGGTCTCGTTATAGGATTTGTTCTTGCGAATAGCCTCGAACAGCAGATCGTGCTCATTTTGGTACGCATTGCAGCGAGGCCCGTCGTATTGCCAGATCTGGCTCTCGGATGTCTGCTGGTGGCCTTTGAAAATACGGGGCTGGGGGATCCCTTCCCCGAGAACGGCCGAGCCTTTCGCACCGTGAATAACGTCGCCGAAAAAGCCCCAGCAGTTATCCATGTGCCGGCCTTGGGCGAACAGTCGCGTACCATCAGGAAAAGTATATTCCACCGCATAGTGGTCGAACAACTGATCGGGCTGAGTCCGGACCTGTCGTCCACCTTGACCCTGAGCCGATACCGGCCAGGCGTTCTTGCACCAGCAGCAAACGTCGAGGTTGTGGATAAGCCAGTCCAGGATAAAGCTGCCGTTTAGCCAGGTGAAGCATGAGTAGTTGCGGATCTGGTGGGCCAGTTCGCTCATCCCTGGGGATTTCGGAGTGAATCCTACTGAGGCGTGCTCGCGGTAGGCCCAACAGGTAATGACCTCGCCAATGATACCTTCATGCAGTTGGTGGACCGCCTCTTCCAGAGGCTTGTAGTGTCGGCTCATCAAGCCGCCGGCGATCTTGAGATTCTTCTTCGTGGCCTCCTTGCCTGCCTTGAGCACGCGGCGAATGCCCGGGGCATCGACGGCAAACGACTTCTCCATGAAGACGTGGCAGCCTTTGGCCACCGCGTATTCGAGGTGGATCGGCCGAAACGCCGGAGGCGTGGCCAGAATCGCGACCCCGCCCGGCGCGATAGCGTCAATGGCCTTCCGGTAGGCATGTAGGCCGAGCATCTGCCTCTCTGGGGGCACATCGACCTGCTGGGCGAACTGTTTGGAGAGATTCTTGAGACTACCCTCCAGGCGATGGGCGAACACGTCGGCTATGGCGACCAGTCGGGTCGGCCCCTGGGTCGAGAGGGCGTTGGCCGCTGCGCCGGTCCCGCGCCCGCCGCAGCCAACCAGGGCAATCTTGATCGTGTTTTGCTCGGCAACATTGCCCCGCGCAGCAAGGGCGCTAGCCAGTGACACTCCGGCCAAAGCGCCAGTAGTTTGCTTGAGGAACTCACGGCGGGAGATGGATGGTTTCTGAGCATTACTTTGTAGGTTCATTGAATAACCCTTTCTCTTTTTCATATCATAGATAGTCGCATAGGATGGACTGCAGCCGATGCTGATTCCTTTGATGGAAATATCACGTGGTAACAGCCAACTCAGCGGTCTCACCTCGGATGTCGTCCCACTGACGATTCGTATAAATCCGGAGCTTGACAGCCCCATTGTATGTTAACCGGGTCCAACATTCAATATCTTTCACCTGATATTTCCCATATTTTTTATTCTGCAGAAAAAACAGTCTTGGTTTGAGAAGAATAGTGGGTATCCTTGCTTTTTACGCTCTTTGCCGCCTATCTATTAAAATCTTTCGGCCCGGCCGATGTCTTTATTGGAAATAAAAATAAAACAGGGAGGTTGGCATGAATACAATTATTACTTCGACATGGGATACGATAATTCAATACTTTTTCCCAATATTCACAGTTGTAGGCTCGAAAAAACAATATCTGCAACTTTACTACGAACAGGTTTCGCAGTTCCCTCATCGTTGGGATGGACTCTATTGGTAAGAATAATAACAAAGGCCTCGCTCACTGGGTCGCAGACTATTGAAGTGCCTGTATAACCGGTATGGCAAAAAGCTTTTTCTGGAGCGTAAGAGCCTTTCACTGATGAGTAGCTCGAATTCACATCGAAACCATAGGCACGGTCATATACTTGAGCAGTAGTCAACATAGTAACCGCTTCGGGACTGAGAACTCTTATGCCGTTCCAGATGCCGTCATTCAGAAGCATCCGGCAGTAAATCGACAAATCATAGGCGTTGGAAAATAGCCCGGCGTTGCCGGATATGCCTCCCATCAATTTTGCTAAAGGGTCGTGGACAGTTCCTCGAATTAGCTGTCGGTCTACAATTTGGGTCGCTGCAATATCTTTCTCCCAGGAAACCGGAGGATTGTAGGCGGTGTGTTTCATATCAAGCCGAGCAAATATGTTCTCCCTGCTGAAATCGCCAATGCTCTTTCCACTGACCGCTTCGGCAATCTTCGCTAACGTAATGTAGCCTAAGCAACTGTAGCGAAACTCTTCTCCGGGTGCGCTGACAGCTTCCAATCCACATATTTTCTCAATTACCTTTTCGGGACAGGGACTCCCGAATTGCTCCTTCAGTTTGGCCGCACTCATATACGCCGGCAATCCCGAAGTATGGTTAAGGAGATGTTTGATCCGGACCTCCTCTTTGCCATTGCAAGCAAAAGCAGAGAGATATGCACCCACATAATCATCTAATTCTATTGCTTTGCGGTCTCTCAGAATCATAATCGAAGCGGCTGTGGCAATAGGTTTGGTCATAGACGCCAAATCAAAAACCGTATTTCTGTCAATAGGTTCCTCACGAGGTTCTATCACTTTATGGCCGAAGGCCTTCCAGTACAAAATATCGTCTTGTTTACCGATGAGAACCACGGCCCCGGGGAAGTTACCTTTCTCGATTTCCTCTTCGATTACATGGTCAATCTCGCTAAAGCTCGGCTTACGAATCTCTTCCTGAAGTGGCTGACACCCTATCGTAAGACAAAGCAGTAACGTCAGAAGCGTTGTCATTGTCCGGATTAGTTTCATATCGGTTTTTCCCATAAGATATGTGAGGTAAAGCCATAGCTGAGATAGATTTTAGCACAAACAGTGCGTATTGTCACAGTATTTCTTGTCTTCCGGCTTGCTTGGGCTCAAAAAATTGTTTACAGTAAGACAAATGAAATCGACAAAGACAACCATAATCTTAGGTCTTTTTATGATGCTTTCAAGCTGTCAAGGTTCGGTTAAGACCGGATTGGATCGTGTGGGCACATACAAACAAGTGTTTCAAGGCAAGCGCCTTGGAATCATAACCAACCACACTGCATACAATAGTAACGGCAAGTACGTAGTAGATGTATTAAGGGGCATGACAGGTGTGACGGTTACCGCCCTTTTCAGTCCTGAACATGGTCTATGGGGTAAAGAGCGGGATGCTAAAAAAATTGATAGCCAACTCCACCCGGTCTATCATTTGCCGGTTCACAGCCTATATGGACAGACGCTAAAACCCACAGGTGAAATGCTGCAGGATATAGACGTTTTGGTTTTCGACATACAGGACATCGGCGCCCGATTCTACACCTACATCTATACGATGTCTTTAGCAATGGAAGCAGCGGCAGAAAATAGTAAGGGTTTCATTGTTCTGGACCGTCCGAACCCCATAAACGGCTATTGCATTCAAGGCAATGTTCTCGAAATTAGACTGGCCAGTTTCGTCGGTCTATATCCTATCCCGGTTAGACACGGCATGACCGCAGGAGAATTAGCGAAAATGTTCAATGAACAAGGCTGGCTTAGTAATCGAGTTAAAGCAAACCTTGTCGTAATACCTATGAAAGGCTGGCGCCGCCGGATGTGGTACGACCAGACCGGACTAACTTTCATAAAGCCCTCGCCAAATATGCCCGACATTAAAACCGCCGCAATCTATCCGGGCTTGTGTCTTCTGGAGGGAACTAATGTTTCCGAAGGCAGAGGAACGAAGATGCCGTTTAGGCAATTCGGTGCGCCCTGGATCGATTCGAAGCGCTTAGCTGGCCGACTTAACAAATTGAACCTGCCGGGAATGCACTTTGAGCCGGTACATTTCACGCCTGCAAGCTCAAAATATCAAGGTCAAGAATGTAATGGCGTCCGGATTACCATAACAGAAAGGAACCGGCTTGAACCATATTACAGTGGCGTCAGAATCGTCAATGAGATTTACCGGATGTATCCGCGCAACTTCCAATGGAAGGCCGGGCACTTTGACCGTTTGTGTGGGACCTCAACGATTCGCAATGCTATCACAAGCCGGTCATCCCTGAATAGACTCCGGAATAAATGGCAAACTGAGCTGGAATCTTTTCAAAAAATCAGAGACAAATATCTTATATACTCAGATTGAATCACCTGGACAATATCATCTTCGATAGCGTATGGGTGCTTCGATGTCGGCAAACCGAGGGATGCTTCAAACGACATGCCAAATCGTCGTTATTTGGCGTGGCGTTTGATCAGCCCGGCAGCAATAGCAAAGCTTTTTATTTTCAGAACAAGCAATCTCCCTCCCTCGAAAGAGGGTGGGGAGGGAGATTGCGGCCGTGCGAATCAGATGGATGCTTATGAGCAGAAAGCGGTTGCGTTGAGGCGTCAGCCTTTTATCCAACCCTGTTTGGTTCCGGCTCGACAGGGTTAAGGCTTTTCTCTTTTACCTCGGAGTTGCTCGATGGCTAAAGCAACAGGCGAGGAAACCTCTCGGCCTTGCCGCTGCCCGGATTCCACTTCTTCCATCGCTTCGTGTAAGGCGATGCAGGCCTGTTTGTAACTGCACCCTGTCTGTTGAGCAATCAGACGCGAGCCACGGTCTATAAGTTTCTTATTACTTGGCGACAGCCAGACCATTGCATTACCGATGACCCGACCCATGCGAACCATCGTCGCGGTAGAAAGCGTATTCAGAATAAGTTTAACGGCAAGATGATGCCACAACTGCAGCGGCGAATTGGTGAGAGCGCAGGGAAACAAGAATGTTTCGCCGGTAGGAGCGGCAGCATCCGCCGACCCTACGATTAGTGCGGCTGTTTTCTTGTACTGCGAGCCAAATTTCTGCAAGGCTGTGCGAATCAGATGGTCTGTTTGGCCTCCGGCGGTTATCACTACCAATGCTGAGTCAGGTGCATCAGTACGCGAAGGATCGGGTTCGTTGCCTATCATAAATTTGTATATCTCGGAATTGTCAAGTTTTGGTGGCTGGGCCTTTAGACCGGCTGGTGCTTTCAATTGTTCATAAACCTTGCGCCCCCACTTCAGACCTCTGGGTTCACGCTGCAGCAGTTCATGCCAGGCCTTTTCGGTGGTACGGAATGGGTCTTTTACAAAGGCCCATGAGCTTGGAGAGCGATTGTTTCCATATTTTCGAAAGGCTGGCAGCATAAACGTTGGAGAACGCTCAGTGGTATCTGTCAATACGTCTAACAGGAATGAATCGGCCATATAGGTTACAAGGCCTCCTCGGCGATAGATGCCTTCTTCGAATCTTGTCGCACGAGCCAGCGTATCGACCACTTGAGGGCTTGAAAGCTGCTCTGTGAGTTCGGACAATAATCTTAGGTAATCACCGGGTTGACGCTCCTTGAGTCCTAATTTCGCCGCCTGCATCGGCGACAGCCGCTTCCGCAGGAAACGAACCAAAGCTATCTCAAAGGCACTCCCGACAACGAACAATTCAGCCGTCGTGGCCTGCATCCTTGTCGAGCCAGCGATTGCCATCGGGCCGGTGGTAAGATCGAGCTTCGTGATACGCGGTTCCTCAATCACTTCACGCGAGCGTTTGACATAACGGCACAATACTTCGGTGGGATTGTTATAGACGAAAAAGACCCTCGCTCCGGCATCAAGCCCCTCCCAGGCTGTGCCAATCACAAAAGGGGTTTCTCCACCCTCCGTGATGGCTACAACAACATCGCCGGGGCCAACGCCTCGTTCTCTTAACTGGTACCGACCAAAGTCCGGAAAATCTTCGTACCCTTCGACCGATTTTATCAAAGCAAAATCACCCCCGGCCATCACACTGCGGACACAGTCTCCCATATCGGGAATTTCTTGTCCCATTTCAGAGCACATTTGCTTTAATTTGCCCCAAAACCGCTGCCAGGCCGATTCAAGTAGTATGCTCAACCGCCCCGTGGCTCCGCAGCCGGTAAAGTAAATCCGCTTGCCGGTACTCAGAGCTTTGACAAACGCTTCGGTGAGTTCCCGGAATGAATCCTGTTGAAGAACTTTCTTCATTGTGGGAGGGATGTCATCATCGACCGACTGCAACAATTTTATAGCTGCAGGCAGGTCGTCTTCGGCTGTCTGCGAGAGCGTTCTGGTCTTGGGATGAGATGATTCAGTAAGCAATTCACCTAACCGAAACGCCCGTTCCCGGCTGAGGAATTCTTCGGCTCTTTTAATTGCATCTGACATTACAGCTCCCAGACAGTTATAGATCCAAGGACAATATTCGTATCATTTTACGCTAACAATGTAAATACACTTTTCGCCCGTCAAGTACATTGCAGATAAAGCGAAACCGATATATAATCCGTTTGGAAACGGTCAGCGCCGACAAAAGTCTGCATTAGTAAATAGAGGGTAAGATAATAGTGAGCAGCCGTATTCGGGAAATTGCAGCCAGGGACAAAATGCGGGCTGCAGGTCTGATGTCAGGTACATCCGTTGATGGTATTGACGTTGCCGTAGTCGATATCACTAAGCAAAAGGTTCACTTGTTGGCTTTTGACGTATTTCCATACCCGACCGCTTTGCGCAGGGAAGTCCTTCGTTTATGTCGCCCCGAATCAGCCCAGTTGGACAATATATGCCATTACAATTTCGTCTTAGGCGAAGTTTTTGCCAATGCAATCATCAAGCTCTGTCGTAAAAGTGGTATTCCTCTGAACTCGATTGATCTGGTGGGCTCACATGGCCAGACAATATATCATAATCCGCGAGGTAAGCGTTACAGCCGAACAACAATACGTTCAACTCTGCAGATAGGAGAACCCTCTATAGTAGCTCACCGCACCGGTATTACCACGGTCGCGGATTTTAGGCCCCGCGACATAGCTGCAGGAGGTGAAGGTGCCCCTTTGGTCCCCTACGCTGATTATGTTTTATTTGGCCACAATAGGTTGTCTCGCGCCGTCCAGAATATTGGTGGTATTGCTAATGTAACTTTCCTGCCGCGCGGCTGTAAGCAAGATGATATTATCGCCTTTGATACAGGCCCAGGGAACATGGTAATTGACAGCATCATCCGGCTCATCAGTGGCGGTAAGCAACGCTTCGACCCGGGTGGAAAAATGGCGGCACAGGGCACGGTCAACAAAAGGCTGCTGAACGAAATGCTCCGGCACCCTTTTTTACGACGGCGCCCGCCAAAATCTACCGGTCGCGAAGAGTTCGGGAGTGATTTCGCGAACAGGATATACCAAAAAGCAGCCCAACAAGGCTTATCCGACAGTGATATTGTGGCGACCGTAACTGCCTTTACTGCCAACAGTATCGCTCGGGCATACCATCAGTTCCTGCCGACGATACCGGACGAGGTAATATTATGCGGGGGTGGGTCTCACAATAACACATTGGTGACGATGTTGCGGAGTGAGCTGCCAAATGCTAAGATGCTCTCTACTGAGGATTTTGGTATTAGTGTCGATGCCAAGGAGGCGGTTTCGTTTGCTATTTTAGCCTGGGCAACTATAAACGGGCTTACTAATAACATGCCCGGAGCCACAGGTGCTGACCAGCCGGTTGTTATGGGAAAGATAATACCGGTATGACAAGAAAACGTAGACATTTGCCAACCACCGAAAAACGCAACCGCGCCAGCGAAAATATCGATAAGCTATCGACAAAGCAGATTGTCAATCTTATCAACACTGAAGATGCGCTGGTACCCACCGCCGTGGCGCGGCAGCATAAACAAATTGCTGCAGCGATAGATTTGATTGTATCGCGTTTTAGAAAGGGCGGACGGCTATTTTACGTGGGAGCCGGCACAAGCGGCCGGCTGGGTGTGTTAGATGCCGCGGAGTGCCCACCCACTTTTGGTGTGTCGCCTTCACTTGTACAGGGTATCATTGCCGGTGGCCGACGTGCGCTGGTTCGGGCTATTGAAGGGGCCGAAGATTGCGCCCGGGATGGTGCTATATCAATAAGAAAGAAGCGGGTACAAGCAAGTGACGTAGTGGTTGGCCTGGCCGCGTGCGGTATGACCCCTTTTGTGCATGGCGCCCTCAAGCAAGCACGGCAAATAGGGGCAGCGACCATTTTTGTTACCTGTGCGCCGGAAGCTGTCGGGCAAATCCCCGCAGAAATCATTATTAATCCGGTTGTCGGCCCGGAAGTTATCACCGGTTCAACCCGGATGAAAGCGGGTACTGCGACGAAACTCGTACTCAACACTCTGACCACTGGAGCAATGGTCAAATTAGGCAAGGTCTATGGCAATCTTATGGTTGACCTGAAGGCAACAAATGAGAAATTGCGCGACCGGTCGCTGCGGATTGTGATGGAAATGACCAATCTCAGCCGATCCGGCGCAAGGAGGCTGCTCGCCCGCGCACAGGGCAAGGTTAAAGCCGCTATCGTAATGCACTTTCGCCGGACGAATTTGGCGGGCGCCACAAAAATACTTGACGAGTGCGACCAGTTTCTGCGAAAAGCAATTGAGGAGATAGTATAATCGAAATCACAAGCTATCAAAACTATATGGGTACGCTGGATCGAATTGACGTTCTCATTGCTGCTGTGGGGGTGTTGTCGCTCTTTGTTATCTCCTATGTCTTTGGCAGGAAGGAAGAAAACACTAACGATTTTTTTTTAGGAGGTCGCCGAATTCCACCGTTCGTCGCCTGCCTCTCTTTTGTCGCCACTGAAATCAGTGCCCTGACTATCGTTGGTTTTCCAGCAACAGCTTATAGTGAAAACTGGGAATACGTCCAGTTCTTTATTGGCTCTGCGGCAGCTCGGATTTTGGTGGCATTTCTGTTTATTCCGGTTTTCTACAAGTATAACTGCACGAGCATCTACGAGTTTCTCAGGCACCGATTCGGACCCGAGACCCAATATGCAGGTTCGGTGTTCTTCTTTATAACAAGGTTAATTGCATCTGGCGTAAGATTGTATGCCGCGTGTATAGGGGTGTCTCTGATAATGGGCTGGAATTTGGTGCAAACCCTTTTGATGTTCACCATCGTGAGTATCATTTTCATTGCGTTCGGCGGCATCAAAGCCGTCGTCTGGGCAGGCGCGTATCAGGCGCTCACCTTCTTCGTGGCGGGCGCCGCTTTGCTAATCTATCTTTTCTTTCAAATTCAAGGTGGATTGGCCACGGCCTGGAGAATTGCCGACGAAGCAGGACGTTTAAGCTTTTTTAAATTTGATCTAAACCTTAACGACCCAACTACCTTCTGGGCGGGAACAGCCAATGCGTTTTTTATTGGCCTAGCGGCATTCGGCACAGACCAGGAAATGATGCAGCGTCTGCTAACTGTGAGAACGCGTAAGACCAGCCAGAGAACTCTTATCTCCACAATCGTTACGGTTATTCCCATAATGTGTATTTATCTTGCAATTGGGACTTTACTCTATGTGTTCTATCAACAGAATATTAATGTGGTCCAGCCTGCCAAAGCCAAAGAGGTCCTTTCTCACTTTGTAGCGTATTCGCTTCCGACGGGTCTCAAAGGCCTGCTGCTGGCAGCAATAATTATGGCAAGTATTGATTCGCCGCTGAGTTCACTTTCCTCCTCGTTTGTCACCGACATATACCGTCCTCTGACCAGGAACATCGCAACTGAAAGACACTATTTATTGGCTTCACGGGTTGCCGTTGTTGTTTTCGGTTTGTTATTGGCCCTGATTGCTTTAGCGTGTGAACCGGTGAAAAATATTCTCTGGTTTGCCTTTGAAATTTTCTCCATTACCGGCGGAGCTACTCTTGGGGTTTTTCTGCTGGGACTGCTAACAACAAGAAAATCAAACTGGGGGAATGTTGTCGCTATGGTCGCCAGTACCATATTTACACTTGTGCTCATGCTACTCTCGCGTAGTGGAATTATCCACCTTGCCTGGAGCTGGTTGATCGTCATCGGGACGGGGACAACATTCGTTTTGGGCTATCTGCTGGGCCCGGTCATGATAAGACGTCAAATCACTCAGGTAGAAAAGTAAAGAGCGAACACGCCCTGGCTTACACATAGTCACTCGAAGTTGCAAATCCCCATGTCATACCAATTATAGTTAAAAATTGCCGAAAAAATTGTACATTATAATAACTGAGAGGGCCTGGATTCCGCCGTAAGGCGTCCTGCGGACTGCTTTCGCAGGAATGACAAGGTCAGGTAACTCGCCGCGACCAGCCGTGCCAGAGCCACGTCTCGGCAGGTGCGTCGCAGCGTCTCGGCAATCAATAAATAGAATTGGTATGAGCAGTGAGCAACGCCTAAAAAAATTGGCCGGCTCCTAAATTTTTAGCATAGAGAGCCAGAGAGAGTTCAATGGATTCGATCTTCGGCAATGCAGGTTCAACCGCCGAAGACGTCTGTAGCGCGGCGGTCCGCCTCTATTGTGATTATGGCTCTACTCGAAAATGAGCGTGCCGAACTTTTCAAACTCGTGAAAACTGGATCCTACCCGGGCCCAGTCCCAGCTCGTGCTTTTGCCGTCATCATAATCAACGCGATAGAAATTTGCTCGCCACCGCGTTCCAGGCTGCGGAGGAACGTTTTGTAAGGGTCTGAGCAGGTCATACGGAACAAATACCTCGGCTTTCCAACCCGTCACGCGGGCACCCGAGAGCTTAGGGCCGCCCACGACCGTGGTGGCCTTTTGCGTTTTGCGTTTGCCCTCGTAGTGCCAGGGTCGCCAGCCGAGAAACTCACCGCCGAAATTGGGGATGAGAATCGGCAGCTCGAAACCCAGCGGTGAAATCTCGTATTCGAAGTAAACCGGGTACCGCTCGTCCGGCCACAAGAAGAACTCAAACACGTCTTCATTCCACAAATCGAGAAAGTCCTCGTTCATCGTGGCGGTGATTGTGCGATCGTCGGCCTCCATTAATACGTACAGTCCGGTCCGGGAGTAGAGCATCTTGACGTGCGTCTGGTACTGATGACCGTCGGCGGCACGTAAGTGAAGCGGTTCCCAAGCGGCCTTCTTCCAGGCGGACGCGTCGCCCCTGCCATTTATGACGAAATCTTCCGTCTGCCGGATGCGCAGCACTTTGGCAGCCGGTTCTTCTCGGGCAACCTGCTGCGTGAATACCGACGAACCACAGCCAGCCACCAAGGCCACAACCGACACTACAAATACACGCGTTTTCATAATGATTAATCCTTTTCGCTTGAAGCTGACGATAACGAAAACAAGGCTATTCTATACCTTACCTTAAAGTACAAGTATACTGCACACGATATAGATAGCGAGACATTAGTAGAGTTTTGTTTATAAAAACCACTACATCGACAATTCGCCATTGACTAAAGTATGGCTTCTCACTCGCTTCACCCGAAAAAATCCAACACCCAGCCCCATGACTTGCCAATGGCCGTTCCATATCGGGGTGATGGCAGAGGGCATTAGTACACCTGCATAACACTTCTCTGAGTTTTTTAAGTTTCCGCAATAGGCGCATGAGCCCCTGCTTGTATAATAGTAATCAGAGTGCAAAAAGTATGGTAGGCCGATTAACCAGACGAGATTTCTTGAAATACGTGGCATGGTTCGCAGCAGACACTGCTTTGTCAGCCAATGCGCACGGAGTAACAAAAGTATCTTCCACTCGCCCCAATTTTGTCTTTATCCTCGTTGACGACCTCGGCTGGGCGGATGTGGGATGTTATGGCGGCGACCTGCACGAGACGCCCAATATCGATCGGCTGGCCCAGCAAGGCATGCGGTTTACTGATGCCTACGCTGCGGCACCGGTTTGCTCGCCGACGCGTGCTTCGATTATGACGGGCAAGTACCCGGCCCGGCTGCACATGACCATCTGGTACGAAAGCTCCGCGAATCCGCCACGCGGCCGAAGGCTTATACCACCGGTCACACAAGGTAATCTGCCTCATAAGCAGGTAACAATAGCCGAGGTGCTTAAGAAGGCCGGCTACTTTACGGCACACATAGGTAAGTGGCATCTTGGTAACGCTGCACATTACCCCCAGACGCAGGGCTTCGATGTAAACATTGGTGGAACTTTTTGGGGTGCCCCGACTACATTCTTCTATCCGTACAGTGGCTCGAGCAGGTGGGGCAAGGAGTTCCGATATGTGCCGCACCTCGAATTTGGCAGTGAAGGCGAGTACTTAACTGACCGCCTAACCGACGAGGCGATTCGGGTCCTCAATAGGACGAAAGACAAACCGTTCTTCCTCAACCTTTGCTACCACACCGTCCACACGCCAATCGAGGGCAAACCTGAGCTGGTCGAGCACTATAAAAAGAAGGTCAAACCTGGCATGCATCATCAGAACTACGAATATGCTGCAATGGTCCACAGTCTCGATGAAAATGTTGGCCGCATCATAGCCGAAATCAGCGAACTTGGTATTGCTGGCCATACTGTTATCATTTTCTTCTCTGACAACGGTGGTTATATTAACAAGTATAATAAAAAGACCGTTACTAACAACTACCCGCTGCGCTCCGGTAAGGGGTCACTATATGAAGGTGGTACCCGTGCACCGTTAATTGTTCAATGGCCCGGCGTTACTAAAGCCGGCAGCGTCTGCCGTCAATCTGTTAGCTCGATCGATTTCTACTCGACCATCCTCAGCATAACCGGCCTGGCCGGCGACCCGAAGCACAACGCTGATATGGACGGCCTTAGTCTCGTGCCTCTGTTGAAAAACCCAACTGCCAGGCTGAAACGCAAAGCCCTTTATTGGCACTACCCTCACTATTACCCGACGACCAGTCCGGTGAGCTCAATTCGCCAAGGTGACTGGAAGTTATTAGAGTATTTCGAGGATAAGCACATCGAGCTGTATAACCTTAAGAAGGACATTGGTGAGGAGAACAACCTTGCAGAAAGAATGCCCGAAAAGGCTGAGGAGCTCCGTAAGCGTCTTGACGCCTGGCGCAAGGCCGTAGATGCTCAGGTACCCACACCGAATCCCAAATACAGCTCCGAGTCAGGAAGATAGGACAGCAGGCATAAGATTGGGACATACCTGATATGTGGATTGGATTTTGGCGAGAGCCTAAGCACCGTAACGACAGCAATAATCTGTTTGTGTATTAAGACAGATATCCGCCACGGGCGGACTTCTGACAGGCGGATTGATTTTTTGCCATAGTAATCAATATCCCGTGCCGGTGCGTTGCTTAAGGATATATCGGGCGACCTCTTCTACGGTATCGAGCCACAAACCATTGGCCGGGTCCTGAGCATATTCGCAAAGGGCCTTGAGAGTTGACGAGAGGGTGGTCTGGCGTCCCCCATCGCCAATGTCATGGCCGCAAAAAACCAGCCATCCACCATTTGCCGTTGTTCTATCGATTAATTGTTTTACCTGCTCGAAATCCTTTCCGTCCAGCTCCACGCCCATCAGTTGTGCCATATCGCAAAAGGCCGGGTCATTCGCCCACTCGTCCATCCAGCCGCGTCCAGCCAAAAATTCCTCCGCCACAAGCGGTACATAGCTTTTGAGATTTTGTCCCCGTCCTACAAATTTCTGTCCACAGGGATAGGCAAACGAAACAGGCCTAACGCCGAGCAAACGCTCGATAATATTGTTTGACTCTTGGAGTTCATACCGCATCTTATCGAGAGTGTAATTTTCCAAAGCCCTTTCACGTGCGAACGAGAAATTGCCCGAGCAGGGATGAGTCATTGTATGATTTCCGATTTCATGGCCGTTGGCTGCTGCTTTCTTCCAGGCATCCAGCCGTTCCTCCAAAGGCTGAATCGAAACATAGAAAGTGGCTTTGGTCCCGTATTCATCCAGGAGCGGCAAGCCGCGGTCAATCTGGCTAAATCGGGCATCGTCAAAAGTCAGACTAATGGCGGCACGCTTTCCTGCAGGCCAGGAAAAATCCTCCTGTCCTTCCAAGGACGATAGCTCTTTGTCTTGTAAATTAGATGGAGAGCAGCCTATGGAGATAGCGATAACACAACAATACATAACGGTGAAACAAATGGAGACAGTTTTCATTTATACTCTCCTTCGACCCTTAACCTCACGCCTCGAAGTCCTGCTAAGGTCTCTTTTGACTGATAATATTAGTCTCGTTATGCCAGCCTGTCGCGACGTGTCCGCGACAAGGCGGGCTTGTCTCAATTCTCATTACAGAAGACTCTTATGGACAAGTATATTGGATTCGATATAGATAGCAAGAAAACAGTGGTGCTCAGCCGATTCGTCGGGATGCTGACGGATTCGCGAAGCTTCCTGTCGTATCCAAGACACGAATATTTCCACAGAATACTTTGCAATATGCTCGGCAGCGACGTCGAAGCAGGCCTGCTGCCGAACGATTTGGACCTGTTAGGAAAAATGGTTGAGGATATCTGCTTCAACAACGCTAAAAAATATTTCCCAATGGAACTGTATCTTAAACAAACTTAGGGGCTTCACAAGGATTTACTGCGAAGCCCCGCTACGGCTTCGGCCTTCCTGCTTCGGCGGAGCGCTTCCGGGCTGCGGCGGGCTCCGCCCCGACGAGCGCAGAGACGAGAAGCTTATGGAAAAATCCCTAAGTTTGAGAAAGATTTTCCTTGACGGGAAGGCAGCTAATTTGGTACAAATAATATTGACAAGTCTGTGGAGTTTGGGTTTCCGGCAGGCAAAATTGTTATAGTCTTTTTTAGGTAGGTTAGTCGTAGGGTGTGCAATGCACACCACCAAGGAAAAGGTGGGCAATGCCCACCCTACGAGTTGCTTCGAAGTTGAGATTTTTAAAATAAAAGGAGGACCATTATCATGAGAGCGTTTTCTAAACTTCCGCCGTTCTGTTTTTTCTTGATGTTGTCGTTTTTTCATGCTTTCGCTGCCAGTGCTGCGGTGCAGCCCCATGGCGGTATGATGCGTTACCCGGATGTCAGCTCGACCCATATCGTGTTTGTCTATGCAGACGATATCTGGGTGGTCCCGCGATCGGGCGGAGTAGCGTCCCCGTTGGCAAGTCCTCCGGGCGGAGAAACGTTTCCGCGATTCAGTCCGGATGGACGCACTATTGCATTCAACGGGAACTATGACGGGAACAATGATATCTACACGGTAGCCGCCGAAGGAGGAATCCCGCAACGGGTAACTTATCATTCCAGTGGTGAGCGTTTGTGCGACTGGTCTTTCGACAACCGGCTCCTGTTCGCGATGAATGGACTGGGTGGACTGGGACGGCAGATGCAATTATTCACTGTGCCGAAAGCCGGCGGTCTGCCGAATCGGCTGCCGGTGCCTTACGGAGGGTACGGGGTCATTTCGGGTGACGGCCAATGGCTCGCTTACACGCCGCGCAATCGCGACTTCAGAACATGGAAGCGTTACCGCGGAGGTTGGGCCTCGGACATCTGGCTTTTTCACTTGAGCGACCACACTTCAAAAAAGATTACCGATTGGGAAGGCACCGATACCATTCCCATGTGGCAAGGAAGGAAGATCTATTACCTTTCTGATGCCGGAGGGCATCATCGTCTTAACATCTGGTGCTATGATCTGGAGACGAAAGAAAGGAAGCAGATTACCCGCTTCAAGGATTACGATGTGAAATGGCCTTCAAATGGACCCGGCCCAAATGGCGAAGGCGAGATAATCTTTGAGTACAATGCTAAACTCTATCTGCTGAATTTGGCTTCCGAGCAGGCGGCCCCCGTTAATATCTCGGTTCCCGGCGCTCGCCCGAAGCTCCGTCCGATTCGCAAGGACGTGAGCGGGCGACTTTCAGATTGGTATCCCTCTCCTAAAGCCAAACGTGTCCTGGTGCAAAGTCGCGGTGATGTCTGGACTTTACCCGCCAAGAACGGCACCCCTCGCAATCTCACCCGCACGAGCGGTATCGCCGAACGCGGGCCTTCCTGGAGTCCGGATGGAAAATGGCTCACCTACTTTTCAGATGAATCCGGTGAAAACGAGCTTATTATTCGAGCAGCCGACGGGCAAGGCAAACCGGAAACCATCACGTCCATGGGAGCTGGCTACCGCTATCAGCCCGTCTGGTCACCTGATTCGGCGTGGATGTTATTCACTGACCATGAAAGCAGGTTTTACGTCTTCAATGTCGAGCAGCGCAAAGTCCATTATTTCGACCGTGAAAACATCAGTGGATGGCGATGGGGAGCTCCCAGGAAGTTTCGCTGGTCACAAGACTCACAATGGCTGGCCTACACCAAGCCCAACCAGGATAATATGAACGTGGTCATGCTTTACAACGTTCCCAAAGACGAGCTCCACCAGATGACTAAAGGTATGTTCGTCGATTATCTTCCTACGTTTGATAGAAAGGGAGACTTTTTATACTTCTTCAGTGAGCGGGAAATTTCACGACCCAAAAATGCTGATGCCGGTCTAACTTTTATTTACGAGGACACAGCCGTATTGCACGCGGTTCCCTTGAGAAAGGATGTCTCGAATCCCTTCAAAGCCAAGAGTGACGAAGAAGAGCCGGATAAAGAGAAAAAGGACGAGAAGGAAGAAGAGGACAAGAAAGATAAAGATAAAGATAAAGAAGATAAATGTGACGAAAAGCCCGAGTGCCAAGACCCCAACGATTCGAACAGCAAGGAATCTAAGGAAGAAAAGGAAACCGGGGAATCTGCCGAGTCCGAAGATGAGGACGACAAGAAGGCAGATGACAAAAAGGATAAAGATAAGGAAAAAATCAAACCGGTCGAAATTGAACTGGAAAATATGGAAGCGCGTTCCTACCGCGTACCAATTAAGCGCGGACGGTTTTCCTACCTTGCGGTCAACGATAAGAACCATTTGATTTATCTGCGCCGCGGTGAAGAGAGCACCCTCCAGTACTTCGACCCTAATGATGAAAAGCGCGAGGAGAAAACGATTCTCAAAAAGGTAAACTTCGTTCAAATGACGCCGGACGGCAAAAAGCTTCTGGTTCGTAGTGAGGGCAAGACCGGTATCATCGATGCCAAGCCCAGCCAAAAGCTGGAGAACCTGGTCGTAACCAAGCCGATGAACGTAGTGGTTCAGCCTCGGGATGAATGGCGGCAAATCTTCAATGACGCATGGCGATTCATGCGTGACTACTTCTATGACCCCCATATGCACAAGGTCGATTGGCCAGCAGTGCGCAAACAGTACGAGGCCATGTTAGACGACTGCGTGTCCCGCCGCGATGTCGGGTATGTCATTGCGGAGATGATTAGTGAGGTCAACGCTGGTCATACTTACTACGGCGGAGGCGATGTGGACTCCGGACCTCGAGAATCAATCGGCTATCTTGGAGCGGACTTCGAGCTCGACCAGGGATACTACCGTATTGCGAAGGTGTATGAGGGCGGCATTTGGGACGCCGATGCCCGCTCCGCTCTGCATGAGCTGGACGAGAAGGAACGCGAGCAGTTTAAGTATCTGTTCAAAGTCAATGGGGTTCCGGTCGATACATCCAAGGCGCCCTGGGCGGCTTTCGAAGGCCTGGCCGGTCAAACCGTGACGCTAACCGTCGGGGCCAAGCCCAATCCTGAGGAGGCAACGAATGTAGTGGTGAAGCTGCTGGGTTCCGAATACAACTTGCGTTATCGGCATTGGGTTGAGAGTAATCGTCGGCATGTCGAAAAAGAATCCGGCGGCCAGGTTGGGTATATACACGTACCGGACACTGGGAGCCGGGGACAACGCGAACTCTTCCGTCAGTTCTACGGCCAGATGAACAAGGGTGCGCTAATCATTGATGAGCGCTGGAACGGGGGCGGTAATATTGCCGACCGGTTCATTGAGCTGCTGAACCGTCCCATCTACATGCATATATTTGAGCGTTACGAAAACGACTGGCGGGTTCCAACCCTGAGCCACCAGGGCCCCAAATGCATGTTAATCAACGGCGAGGCAGGCTCCGGCGGAGACATCTTTCCTTACCTCTTTCGCAAAGCCGGACTGGGAAAACTCATCGGCATGCGCACCTGGGGCGGTGTAATCGGTATTTCCAGGAATCCATCCCTGATTGACGGCGCTCGATTAACCGTGCCGTTCATCACCTTCTACGAAACCGATGGCACGCTCACTATGGAAGGGCATGGCGTGGATCCGGATATAGAGATTATCGATGACCCCGCGTTAATGGTCGATGGGGACGATCCGCAGCTCGATGCCGCCATAAAGCATATGCTGGACGAAATTAAGAGAAATCCCTATGTGCCGGCCAAACGACCGCCTTACCCGGACCGCAGCGGCATGGGCATCCTTGAGGAGCAAAAATAGCAAAATCCCACTAATGCTCTGTTACTTGTGATTTGATGAATTGTCATTCAATGCAACAGACAATGGCGACTCTAATTGTTTATGCCCTAACAATAGTCTGCTCAGGAATGGCAGTGCTAATTGCCATTGCCCACGTATATGCGCAGGTGGGTGATAGCCTCGTGACCACGTTCATTGCTGCGTTTTACCGTAGCTATATAATGTCCGGGTTTCTTGTACCGATGTGTAGTGCCGGCATAACCCTGCGGATTGTGTACTCGAATGTTGCCATCCGACCGTACAGTTACTTTCGGACCGCCATCACCGAAGTCCCAGACCTCACTGCCGTACGTAGTACGGAAAGAACGCACCTTGAAGGTGATTTCGTCGCCGGGCTTAATATCGAACGTCGGGTAATAGGCCGCGTGGATAGTGGGCGGTGATTGGTCAGGGCGGCCCAGCAGCGCTGGGTTTGATGCCTGCCCGCCGCTGGCGGGGTCGATTATCTGGACAACGGCAAAGTCGTAGTCAATGTTACCGGATGCGTCGGTAATCTTTAAGATTTCGTTATATTCCCCGGGTTTGTCATAAGTGCGTCGTACTTTCGGGCCGGTAGCTAAAGTCCCATCGCAGAACGTCCATTCAAATTTCTTGATTGTGCCATATCGGCTCCAGGAACGAGTGGCGTCAAGTTCAACTATTTCACCGCTCCAGGCCAAATGATGAGGCCGTGCCACGGCAATTATCTTGGGCTGGTATTCACGTTGATAAGCCTCCCAGATAAAGGCGTAACCATTTTGGATACCCCACATTCCGGATGGTTGTTTGCATTGGATGTCGAAATGTAAATGGGACCATCCGCCACTACCACCCTCCTTTCCCAGAATGCCAATCTTCTGGCTCATTTTAACGTGCCGTCCCGGCTTTACGAAACTATCAATTTCATATAAGTGACTGTAGCGATAGAACCAACCCCGGTCGTCTAAGATATAAATCACATCGTAGCGGGGTGTAACGGGTGTATTTTCATAGCCGGGCAGTTTTTCTAATCCCGCTGAAACTACTAATCCACTGGTGGCAGAAATCACATCGACCAAACCCTCGGCGCCGCCGAAGTCCAACCCATAATGATAGTAGATATTTTTGTTGCTGGGAACTTCCCCGCCATCCACGAAGACCGGCACATTAGCCATTTGGGTATCGGAGGCGAACCACCGCTGTTTGACCGGATAGACAAAAGTTCCCGGTTTTATCCATGGTGAGCCCGCGGGCCAGAGTCTCAGCCTTGCGTCTTTAATTAGTCCCCAGGGATTTTCTTTACTGCTTTTCTGAAGATAGCCTTTTGTAACAGGACAATCAATCTGTACACCTGCAACGGTAATGGGCAGGTGATATGTGGAAGATACGAGCGAGACAATCTGGCCGTTGACTTCAACCTTCACCACCGCTCGGCGAACAGCATTGCGAATCTCATCTCGCGTTTCCTTTAAATCGAGCAGCTTGATAGTGCCTTCCGAGCCATCGTGGAGCTGCACGGTTTGTGATTCACCCACGTCTAAGTCTGCCACCGTTACCAATGGCGTCTGAGTAAGTCCCCGCCGCTTTTTCAATTCGCGCCATGTGGTCAGGATGATTCCTTCACTTTCTATGAACGCCTTTATATCAGGGTCGGTCAGCAGGCGAAGCTCGGCCTCACGATTTGGCCCCGAGCTGGAAATGTGTGAGAATACCTCTGTCTGTACGGTACAGTGGACAATAATCTCAGTGATGCCTGGTTTCATTTCACGCAGCAATTTAATCAGCTCGTCCTTTTTCTTCTCATAATCCTTTGCCCTTGTTGGCCTGGTAACAAGATCATCGATAACCGGAAGCCCGGCTTCCCATATCCTCTGGGCAATAGAAAGTACCAGCGGTCTAAGAGGACCAGCTTCATTGCCAATATGCTGCATGTGCCCGCCGAATATGAGAACCGGTATTTTCTTTTCAATGCCCACTTTCACATAGCGGTCAATAAATAGCGGATGGAAACATGTTCCCATGTGGGCATCCAAATGCGTGGGGACAATCCCCATAGACAGGGCCTTTTCAATTTGAGCACGAATCTCAGTTTCGACTTCATCAGGCGTGGCATGAGCGGCGACATCGGAAACATTGTGCCATAGGTAGCCATCCGTATCCGTGAGTCCCGGCACAGCCGGTTTGCCGGCGATAGGCCCCCATCGATAATTCTTCCATTCCGACGTAAGTGTGAGATGAACACCGGCGTCAGTTTTGGGATTTGCCTTTAGATAATTTGCATACTCCGGTACCCAGGAGCACGGCATCATAATGCTCAATGAGGTGGCGATGCCCTCTTCAACGGCCTTGATTGCTCCCATGTTAGAATTATGCGACATACCTACGTCGTCCACGTGAAAAATCACCACTTTTGTGCCCGACGGCCAACCCAGACGCTCAGCGTATGTTACTTCTTGGGCCTGGATCACAGCCAATTTCGTGAGAATCATGAATAGCAGTAAGCCGGTTCTGACAGATTGATTTAATAGCATGGAACTTCTACCTCCATTCGACCTTCGGCGCTTGTGGCCGGAAAGTCCACATTTACAGTTACCTTCGGCAGTTCAGATTTAATTCAGTCCGGCAACTCCATAACAATTAATGAAGGCCTGACGGAACTGCTAAGCCCCTTAACTTTCTAAGTATATCAAATCTGTGACCTGAAAGCCAGAGCTTAGGGCCGACTCAAAAAAATTCTCACCCAATCGTTAAGACAGTTATAAAGCCAGGAGGTGCTTGACTTGGCAACAGGCAGGTGATACTATGAAGTCGATAGCACAATTTGTTCTTGGGCAAGAAAGGAGTAGTGACTGATGCATCAGCAATTAAATCGTCGTGATTTCCTGCGTAACGTGGCTTGGAGCGGCGCAGGCCTCATCATCCTATCAGACAGCCGATTGGTAAGCGGCACTCAAGCCAACGAGAAGTTGAACATTGCCGGAATCGGTGTCGGCGGTCGCGGCGCTGCGAACGTAAACGGTGTAGCAAGCGAGAACCTCGTTGCCTTGTGCGATGTTGACGAAAAGCATGCGGCACAGACCTTCGAGCGATACCCCAAGGCCAAACAATACAAAGATTTCCGCAAGATGCTCGACGAGATGCACCACCAGATCGACGCGGTGGTCATTGGCACGCCCGACCATACCCATGCTGTGGCAGGGGTGATGGCCATGAAACTCGGCAAGCATTGCTACTGTGAGAAACCGCTCACCCACAGCGTGTACGAGGCCAGGGTTATGGCGGAAGTCGCGCGAGAGAAAAAGCTCGTTACACAAATGGGGACGCAGATTCATGCCGACGGTAACTACCGTCGTGTGGTGGAGCTTGTACAAACCGGCGCTATAGGTACGGTACGCGAGGTCCATGTATGGCTGGGCGCGAACTTCTCCGGGCCGCCCAAGCCGACAGGCATGTCGCAGCCCAATGCCCCCTCTGACCGCCCCGCAGTGCCGGAGACGCTCGATTGGGACCTGTGGCTGGGGCCCGCATCCTACCGGCCTTACAATCCAGCTTACGCCCCGTTTGGATGGCGTTACTGGTGGAACTTCGCAAACGGTCAACTGGGGGATTTTTTCTGCCACTACTGCGATTTGGCATTCTGGGCATTGAAATTGCGGCATCCGATCACAGTGGAGGCCGAGGGACCAGTCCACACCGAGAGCGCCGCTCGCTGGACAATCGCCCGGCAGGAATATCCCGCTCGTGGCGAACTGCCTCCTGTCACATTAACCTGGTACAACGGTGGCGGCTATCCGGCGTTTGTGAAAGAAAACAACGTCCCTCAGTGGCCAAACGCAGTGCTGTTCATCGGATCAGAAGGGATGCTGATTGCCGATTACGGCCAACACCGGCTGTTGCCTGAAGAGAAGTTTATTGACTTCAAGCGGCCCGATCCATTCATCCCGGATTCCATCGGCCACCACCGCGAATGGGTCGAGGCCTGCAAGACAGGCGGGCCGACCACGTGCAATTTCGACTACTCGGGCGCACTGACCGAGGCAGCCTTGCTCTGCAATGTCGCACTTCGTACAGGGAAGAAACTCACCTGGGATGCCAAGAACCTCAAAGCTATCGGCTGCCCGGAAGCTGACGTGTTCATCCGACGCAAATACAGGGAAGGCTGGACGCTCTAAGGTGCTATTCCAAGGCAGGTTTATCCGCGAACAAAAAATTGGTTAATTTGTTAATTTGTTAATTAGCTTCCACTCACCACTCACTAACTCCTTTTGGATAGTACGGGCTACCACAAAGACCATGGCGATCTCATCGTTCTTGCGAGCATCCTGTTGGCCTTGTCGTCATTGAGAAATCGCTCATTGTCCGGATCCCATCGCAGTTTGCGTCCTAACCGCAGACAGATATTACCGGCGTGACAAGTCGTGACCGAGCGATGCGAGACTTCGGCATTGGATATCGGCAGGCTGCGAGTCTTGACGCAATCGAGAAAATTGCGATGATGGCCTGTCATGTACGCATAGCCTTTCTGCATAAAGTTGACCTTCCGCATAATAGCTTTGCTCGATGCAGTTATCTTGCCGGTGTCGTCGACGCTGACCCAGCCTTCGGTGCCGACGAATTTGTTTCCTCTGGGGCCTCGGCCGGGCTCGGTCTCGTCGTGATAGATCATCTTAACACCGTCGGGGTATGTTGCAACTACCTCGAAACGCACGGGCGTATTGAATAGACCGTCCCTGGGAAACTCGGCCCAGCCTTCGTACTCTGTAGGGCCTGTGTATTGACTGTCATGCGCCCACTGGGCCAGGTCGTTGAAGTGTGCTCCGAGATCGGTCAATTGTCCTCCGGAATAATCGTATAACCATCGAAAACTGCCGTGACATCTTCTGGGCGTGTACGCCTCAAAGGGGGCAGGCCCAAGCCACGTATCATAGTCAAAGCCTTTCGGAACAGGTTCGGGCTTCTGTGGAGGACATGTCGGGCCGTTATGATAGTAGCAATGCAGGGTATGAAGCTTTCCGAGCATACCGCTGCGTGCAATGTCCACACCAAAACGAAAACAGCCGTTGCTGCGTCGTTGGGTACCGGACTGATAGACAGTTCCTAATCGCTTCATCGTATCAACGACAGCCCTGCCTTCAGCGATGGTCAGGGAAATCGGTTTTTCGCAATAGATGTCTTTGCCGGCCTTTGCGGCTTCTATGGAAATAATGGCATGCCAGTGGTCCGGCGTTGCTATCAGCACCGTATCAATGTCATCGCGAATGAGTATTTCGCGAAAATTGTTGTACGCTGCACAGTCTTTGTTGCCGTATGTGGAATCCACTGTGTCCTTTGCCTTGTTCCGGTGGTTCGTATCGACATCGCAGACAGCCAGGATGCGCAGAAGTGTAGAGGTGAGAAAATTCCGCAGATTGTGCATACCCTGACCGCCCAGGCCAATAGCGCCCATCGTGAGCCGCTCACTTGGGGCAATATTGCCGGCTTTGCCCAAGGCCGACGAGGAAACAATATATGGGAAGCCTACTGTTCCCAGAGCTATGGCGGCTGTCTTTCTCAAGACATCACGGCGATTAATTTTCTTGGCTTTCATAAGAAACTCCCGACACCCCGAAGTCCACAGGATGCCTTGCGGCAGATGCCTTTCGGCACTACTCCCCAGCCAGGCATAGCAGGCTTCCATCTTCCATTGAAACATAGAGTCGTCCATAGGCTGCGGCCATGCCGTCAAAGACGGGCGGCGAATCGAGCTGGTACTGCGCCAGCTCAGTCCCGTCAGAGGCCGAGATGGCCATGAGCAGTCCTGGGGACTCCTTCCGGAGAGCTCCCTGGTTTTCGTCGCGACCCGCCGGCCCATTGCCTGCGTCGGCGGGGGGGCCGGCCACGAACAGAACCTTGTCCGCCAGGACCATGGCCCGGACCTGGATCGTCACGGGCTTCGTCCACGGCTCGACTGCCGGGCTGCGGCGGGCTTCGCCCCGACGAGAGCTCGCCGAAGTCTGCGATGTCCCCTCGCCCCGCTTCACGGCGAACAGCCGGTATGCTCCGTCTTGCAGTTGGTTCGACCAATGGACCTGCCGCCGTCCATATCCGTAGATCCTTGATTCGTCAAAGACAAGCAACCTGCCATAGATGAGGTTCCTGTCGCGCCCGCTGCAACCGGTCGAGATGGAACAGCGTGTGCCGAAGATCCAATAGGAGCGGTGGGCCCACGAGTCGTCCAGGAAGCCGGTCAGCGTGAACAAGTGGGGTTTTCCCTCCGGCAGCCCGACGCCGCGCTTATCGAACACCATGTCCCGCAAGTAGATGTAGCTGCCATCGCCCGTGAGAATATCCGCACGAGCACCGGGCATGGCCGATGGGGCGAACTGCTTGGGCTGTTTTCCGGTCTCAGGGTCGGGGCTGTAAATCGGTGTTTTCGACAGGGTCCTGCCGGTCTCGGGTTCGAGTCGATAGAGGTCGATCCCACCATCCAGGTAAGATGACCTGCCCGCCGTAGCATACGCCACCCCGTCCTGGACCAGGAGGCTTCCGAGTACCGGCGATGCGGATTCGAGTTGGCCGCAGGCCGCGATGCGCCGCCCGTTGCGAGCGGCTCGCAGACGCCAAGCCAGCTCGCCATCCGACGCTCGCAAGCTGTACACGTATCCATCCCGGCACCCGAAGATCGCCCGGCCCTGGTATAGGGTCGGCGGCGAGTCCACGCGAGCGCCCGCCGTGAAGTGCCACATCGACCGACCCGAATCAGCGTCCATCGCACAAATCCTGTGCTCGTCCACAGAGGCCACGAACACCTTACCCTCGGCAACGGTGGGAGCGGTGAGCTTGCGGCCGACCTTCACCTGCCATCTGCGGCGCAGGACGGCAGGCACCGGGCCCCGCGTGCAGCCACTTCGTTGGGCATCGTGGCGATAAGTGGGCCACTCATCAGAGCGCAGGGCAGGAGTCAGAGATTGTCCGTACGCGGAACCTTTCTCTAACCTCTCTGACTTCTGATTTCTGAGTTCTGACCTCTGGCGTTTTGGCGCGAGGGCATTGAAGCCGGTCAACTTGGCCGCCACGTAGCATCCACAGGGATGAGGTGGGGTGTAGAGCAGCCCGTTGCATGGCATGACGCCATACTTGCAGACACCTCGAGCCCAGCTATGCCACAGGACATCGCCCGACTTGAGGTCGATGAACTCGGTCCCTCTCCTGCCCCCGAGGATATAACGGTCGGTGGCCTTGTTCTGGTAACAGCGATGATGGTGTCCCGGGTTCTCGGGTTCGACGTGCATCAGCATTTCGCCGGTGGCCAGGTCTCGCTGCGTCGCGAAGTACGGGCCCCACGAAGGTCCCCTCTTTTTTGGAAATGGCTTGAACCCGCCCACCCAGAGCGATCCGCCTGCAACGAACAAATCCCGAATGCTACTGAGTGAGGCGGCCTGGGTCCAGCGAGTCTCTCCGGTCTGGGCCGACAGGGCCGTTACGGTCTTGCCATCGGCACAGAAGACGCTGCCATCGTACACCAAGCGCAGAGGAGCGGAGGACACTGACCACAGCTCTCGTCCGGTTTCAAGGTCGAGGCAGACAACGTCCTTGCCGTTCTGGTAGAACACGCGGTCCCCATCAGCGCACAGACTGTACGTCCTCAGCCCAGAGGCTCTCGCACCATCCTTCTTCCAGAGCAATCGCCCGGTATCGGCATCGAGAGCAAGAACCGATTTCTCGCCCTTCGCTTCGGTCGCGCGAAGGCGTTTGACCAGCGGCTCCGCGGACTCTCGCGCATGCAAAGG